>Ga0075163_10012319_pt1 | contig 11144 bp, 10 predicted proteins | sample JI1023141ADNA_FD_71478 | JGI IMG/M metagenome (GOLD analysis project Ga0075163, IMG submission 71478) | Wastewater effluent complex algal communities from Wisconsin, to seasonally profile nutrient transformation and Carbon sequestration -... | ecosystem: Engineered > WWTP > Effluent > Algae...
TCAGAAATCGTTACATTTGTCTCAGAAGGAATTTTATGGGGAGAAACCGCCTTTTGCAAACGACTGTATTCCAATTCATTTAGGGGATATAGGTTTGAAATCGGTAACTTTCTTTCCGCTCTAAAACAAAAAAAAGCCCACAATCATTGATGATTGGGGCTTTTTGCTTTTGAAAATGTCCCACATATAGTCCACAAGTGTTTTCTATAAGCGCACTATTTGATAAAGAGCGATTTGAAATTTGAATTACTTTTTGAGTTAGGTTATTTAGTCCTTTTGATACACTTAATTTAACTTACAACATTATTTAGGGTTGAAAAGTAATCTCAATTTTTTTTGAGAAGAATAGCTAATAAGTATACATTTGACAAAAAATGTCAAAATAATTTTTTCAATATGCAAAATTTAGGTGAAACACTGCGAAAGTTACGCGAAGATGCTGAACTGCCTTTGCGTACAGTGGCTGCTTACCTCCATATTGACCAAGCAATTTTAAGCAAAATTGAACGTGGCTTGCGCAATGCTACCCGCAGTCAAGTAATTAAACTTGCAGGATATTATAAAGTAAATGAAAACGAATTGTTGCTTGCTTGGCTTTCCGATAAATTGGCCTATGAAGTTGCCGATGAACAAATTGGTATAAAAGCCTTGCAATTGGCCGAAGAAAAAGTGAAGTATCAAAAACGAATGAAAAAATAACAGCCTACTGAAGTCAAGAAAAATCATGTCGGATACAGAGAAAGCACCGCGAATTTATTCCTTGCTTGAAGTAACAAAGAGCATTAAGCGTACCTTGGAAGACAGGTATAGCACAGCTTTTTGGGTAAAGGCCGAAATGAATAAGCTAAATTATTACTCGCATTCCGGGCATTGTTATCCCGAATTGGTCGAAAAGCAGGATGGGAAAATAATTGCCCAATTAAAATCGACACTTTGGAAAAGCGTGTATCAAAAAATTAACAACAACTTTTTAGCTGTATTAAAAGAACCCTTGAAAGATGGGATTAAAGTGCTTTTTCTGGCTAAAATAACTTTTGATCCTTCTTTCGGTTTGTCGCTGCGTATTTTAGATATGGACGTAAGCTACACCTTGGGCGATTTAGAAAAGGAGAAACAAGAAACCATTCAACGCCTTATTGAACAAGGTATTTATACAAAGAATAAAAGTATAAAATTGCCCTTATTGCCGCAACGCATTGCTATTATTTCGGTTGAAACCAGTAAAGGCTATGCCGATTTTTTGGATGTACTCGATAAAAATGCCTGGAATTATAGCTTCTTCCACATGCTATTCCCTTCGCTGTTACAAGGCGATAAGGCAGTGGATGGAATTATTTCGCAACTAAAAAATATTCATAAAATAAAACATCATTTCGATTTGGTTGCCATTATTCGCGGAGGAGGTGGTGATGTAGGTTTATCCTGTTACAACAGTTTTTTGTTGGCTAAAGCCATTGCCGAATTTCCTTTACCGGTAATTACAGGAATTGGGCATTCGACCAATGAGACTGTTGCTGAATTGGTTTCTCATACCAATGAAATAACCCCAACAAAATTGGCCGAATTTTTACTCCAAAAATTTCATGATTTTTCGGTACCCGTTGAAAATGCAGTGGATACAATTACTGATTTTGCTACGCAATTAATGCAACAGGAAAAAAGTAATTTTAAAAACCAATTAAAGCAATTTACTTCCCTTACCGAAAACACAATAAAAAGCAACAAGCAACTTTTAAAAGCTGAAGTGAAGGGAATTACCCTACATGCTAATTTTGTGTTTAAATACCGCCGCGATTCTATTAATGCATTAAACGATAGGCTAAAAAGGGAAGGACCTGCACTTAGTGTTGTTGCAAAGCAAGGACTCTTGCAACTAGCAACAGTGATGCATAAAACAGCCAAGGTGCAAGTTTTACAACATGAACAATCGTTGAAAAGAGAGTCGAAAAATATAAGTGCTATTTCCAAAAATCAGCTTCAGTTAAATAACACAGCGCTAAATTCAATCGAGAAAAATATAGCTATTCTTAATCCAATGAATGTATTAAAAAGAGGCTATAGTATTACTTTGTTGAATGGAAAATCAGTAAAAAGTACGCGCACTTTGAAGCAAGGCGACGAAATAAAAACTTTGGTAATGGAGGGAGAAATAACCAGTACTGTAACTAACTTAAATAACTAAAATGAGCGATAAACCAAGCTACACAGAGGCATTTGCTGAATTGCAAACTATTGTAACCGAAATTGAAGATGGCGAAATAAGTGTGGATGAACTTTCACAAAAAGTAAAACGCGCTGCCTTGCTTATTAAAATTTGCAAAGCCAAACTTAGTACAACCGAAGAAGACGTGAATAAAATTTTAAAAGAGTTAGAGGAAGGGGAGTAGCTGAACATTGATGAGTTCCACTGCAGAATCTAGTGTTTACAAAATTCAAAATGGAGTGCGATTTACACATTAATCAAGTTCGCTTAAGGACAAATATATTTAAGCTTATTAAATACTTTTTTCTTAAATACTTGCAGAAATTCATTGCTTTAAAACTTGAATTAATTTAACTAGCTAACTTAAACAATGGGATTAAAAAAACTAATTGATAACTATGCTGCCTTTAATTTATGGGCAAATAATCACTTTGTTACTTGGTTACAAAGTCTTGATACACAGTTGTTGTATCAACAAATGCCGTCTAGTTTTACCAGCATTGATTTTACATTGCAACATATATTGCGTACTCAAAAATATTGGTTGGCGTTTGTTTGCGAAAAGGATACTTCAACTTTTAGCTGGGCTGTATTTGAAAACGAAGTTGAGCGCATTTTAGAAGAATTAAATACTCAATCAGAAGAGATGCATAATACAATTTCTTCTTTTTCTGAAGAACAGCTTCTAACAAAATTGATACTAGATTCACCCTGGGCAAAAAATCAGCTAAGTCGCTATGAATACATCCTACATGTTATTAACCATAGTACCTATCACCGCGGACAAATAATTACCATGGCCCGAAATATTGGAATTAGCGAACATATTCCGGCAACAGATTACAACTTTTTTAACACCCAATTAACTAGTAAATAGGACGGTTTTACTGCACGTTTGAATAAAATTTAACATGGAATTAAACAAAGTGTTAAATGCTGGCCAATTCAAAAAGTGATGGCCATTAGCGCTGCAAATTAGTTATTGGTAATAAACAGTATAGAACTCGATTTTACAATGTATATAGTACTTGTATGACTATAACTGCTTCTTTGTGTACATGATTTTTCTCATGTAACAATCTTTTTATTATGACTTATATTTGCACCCGATTTTTTAATACTCATCAACTCATATTGTATGTCGTCACACACTAAAACCTGCGCCATTATTGGTTGCGGTATTTCCGGTATAGGAGCTTCCATTCGCATGGCCAACAAAGGTTACAAGGTTACCGTTTTTGAAGCCAATGCATTTCCGGGGGGCAAACTTTCGCAGGAAACAATAAAAGGATATCGGTTTGATATGGGGCCTTCTGTTTTTACCATGCCTCAAAATGTAGATGAATTATTTACCCTTAGCGGGAAAAATCCTAAAGACTATTTTAATTACATACACCTCGATCCGGTATACCAGTATTTTTTTGAAGATGGAACCGTTATTCAAGGCTATCATACCAAAGAAAAAATTGCCAAAGAAATTGCTACTAAAACGAAAGTAAGCGAACAAGCTGTTATTGACTATCTAAAAGATGTGGAGCAAAAGTACCACCTTACAGCGGATGTTTTTTTGCACAATTCTTTACACAAAGTAAAAAACTATTTTACCAAGCGTGTTGCAAAAGGTATTGCCAATTTTGGAAAATTGCAGGCTTTTAAAACCATGCATCAAGCCAATGCAGCTAAATTTGTTGATCCCAAAGTGGTGCAAATTTTTAATCGCTATGCCACTTATAATGGATCCAGCCCTTATATGGCGCCGGCTACACTTAATGTTATTCCGCATCTTGAAATAAACATGGGCGCATTTATACCGATGGGGGGTATGTTTGCAATTACCGATTCACTTGTAAAATTAGGAAACGACATTGGAGTGAACTACCGTTTTTCTTCTCCGGTTAAGGAAATTGTAATTGAAAATAAGAAGGCCACCGGAGTGCGCACCGATGCCGGTGTCGAAAAATTTGATGTGGTTATAAGTAACATGGACGTGTACAATACTTACCATAAATTAATTCCGAATGCAAAAAAGCCTGAACGAACTTTGCGTCAGGAAAAATCGAGCTCTGCAATGGTATTTTATTGGGGAATAAAACACGAATTTAAACAATTGGGATTGCACAATATTTTGTTCAGCGACAATTACGAAAAAGAATTTTCAACCATTTTCAACGATAAAACCATTTACGAGGACCCGACTATTTACGTAAACATTTCCTCCAAACATGTACCTGAAGATGCACCTCCGGGTTGCGAAAACTGGTTTACCATGATCAATGTTCCAAATAACCAAGGACAAGATTGGGATAAACTCATTGAAACCACCCGCGAAAACATAATTAAAAAGGTAAATCGTTTGTTAAAAACCGATATACGACCTTACATCGAATGTGAAATTGTGTTTGAACCACGTGTTATTGAAGCGCGCACTTCAAGCGCCTTTGGTGCAGTTTATGGAAATGCATCCAACAATAAATTTGCTGCTTTTTTACGTCATGCAAATTTTTCAAAGGACATTTCCAACCTCTATTTTTGTGGCGGCAGCGTGCATCCTGGTCCTAGTATTCCACTTAGTTTGATGTCGGCAAAAATTGCTACCAGTTTTATAAAGTAACTGATTAAATAGGTCTTATCTTTTCAACTTGGCTTTTATAGTGCATTATACTATAGCAAGCCGATTCAATTTTTATCTTTGTTCAATAAACTTCCACTAACTAATAATTAGAATTTAAAATGAAAACCAACAAATTACTTTGCGCTTTGCTTTTTGCAGCAAGCTTATTTTCGAAATCAATTAATGCAGCCGACTTGGTTGTTGAAGAGTTTGGAACCACTCCGGCTTATCCCTCTATATCAGCGGCGATTAGTGCATCTGTTGATGGCGACAGAATTTTAATTCGTAATCGTGCAGGAAATATTCCCTGGATTGAAAACATCACCATCAATAAAAGCCTTGAATTATTGAGCTATGAAAATGATACATTTTTTGTAGTACAAGGAACCTATACTATTAACTCAGGAGTAGGTAGAAAAATTTCCATTATTGGCATGAAAAATTTATCGGGTAGCATTAATGCTGGAACTTCATCCGGATCAAATAAAACAACAACAGTTAATATTTTAGATTGTTACCTAAGTAATGGAGGTATCTATCTCAATACTGTTGACTTTAACACTACCATAGCCGGTTGTACAATGCTTGGCGGTAGAGTTTATATAAGTTCAGGAAGTATTATTGGCAACAACCTTAACAATGGCGGGAGTTCAGCTTCTGAAGTTGTGAATGTTACAAATAGTTCCAGTTTTCAGAACGATACAGTATATATTGTTGGTAATACAATAAAGGGAAATGTAAACGGTATAGCTTCTTTGTATTGGAATTCAAGTGCTTCTGTTGCTTACATTAAAAATAATTTTATTATACATCAGTATGCTGGAATTTATATGCTAACCTTCGCTAATACTGCTATTTCAAATCTTATTTATAACAACACTATTTATGGAGAAGTATATAGTTTTTCAAACTATGGCGTTTTTATATCAACAGTTCCTACTAATGCTATCGTTGAGATTATGAATAATGTAATTGATGCATTCAATAGTGGAACTAAATTCGGTATTAACGTTAATAATTTAAATGGTCAGGCCAATGCTTATTACAATCATATTGATAATGGCTTTAATAATCCAATAACAGGAAATTTAACCTTTTCGGGAAATAATACAATTAATTCAACTGTAGGTATTAATTTGCTTACAGGCGTTTTAAATCCTGGTAATACGGCTATTGATGGAGGTAATCCGGCTAATCCTTTTTACGATTTGGATTTAACTGTTGGCGATGCAGGCGCTTACGGAGGTTCCTTTTCATTGGCCAATTACTTCCCATTACACAGCGGTGGAGCACGTATTTATTCTGTTGCTTTTCCATTTAATATTCGCTCCGGAAATACTTTGAATGTGAAAGCTAGTGGATACGACAGGTAGTAATTTGTTTTAAGATATAAACTATGAAAACAAATTATAAACGCATTATTTTGCTGCTGCTTGTTTGTTGCTTTACGCAAAGCAATTATGCACAAAAAATAAGTGGAGCCGAGTATTTCTGGGATACAGATCCCGGCAAGGGTTTGGCTACTCCTATGGCTGCTTTTGATGGCAACTTTAACAGTATAATAGAGCAAGTGTTTGCTAACACTTCTGCGCTACCTGCTGTGGGTGTGCATACCTTAAATATGCGCATGCTCGATCAAGCAAATAAATGGAGCCCAACCTTTAGTACGGTTGTCGATATTAATCCGGCAAGCGTTACCAAACGTGCCATTAAAGTTACACTCGCTGAATGCTTTTGGGATACCGATCCGGGCCAAGGCAATGCAACTGCAATGATTGCTTTTAACGGAGCTTTTGATGAGGCTTTGGAAACTGCAGTGAAATCTGGTATTACATTACCTTCTGTTGGAATTCACTCCATGAATATTAGGGTGCGCGATGCTGAAAATCATTGGGGTCCTGTATTTACTAAGCTGGTTGATATTACCCCTAATTTGGTAACCACCCGCTTAATAAAAATAACTGCCGGAGAATGTTTTTGGGATATCGATCCGGGTCAAGGAAATGGAACTACTTTATTGGCTTACGATGGAACCTTTGATGAAGCTGTTGAATCCGTTACAAAGTCGGGAATAGCTTTACCTTCAGCTGGGGTGCACAAATTTAACCTTCGCGTGAAAGATGCTCAAAACAAATGGAGCAGTGTATTTAGTACCATCGTTGAAATAACACCAAATTTGTTAACAGTTAGACCAATAAAAGTAGTTGCTGCCGAATATTTTTTTGATACCGATCCAGGTCCTGGAAATGCAACTCCCATGCTTGCTTTGGATGGCAATTTTAATTCAGCTTTAGAAAGTATTAAAGGTGGAAATATTCCTTCTCCTGTACTTAGTGGAAAGCATATATTATACCTTAGAATGAAAGGTGCTTCCGGCGCATGGGGCAATAAATTTGGTATAGTAGTAAACATGGATATCGATATCGATAATTTTATTACCAATATAGCAGGAGCCACAGCTTTGTGTTTCAGCACTGTTTTTAATAACAATTACATATCTGTTGCGCATAGTGGTAATACCTACACCTGGACTATCACCGGTGGAACAATTACTTCGGGGCTAGGCACCAATTCAGTAAATGTGAATTGGTCGTTTACCGGTACTCATAAACTAAAACTGGTTGAGTGCAACGCAGCAGGTACAATTTGCTCAACTGATTCTATTTTAGTTTCTGTATCTCCTCCAACAAACCAAACTGTAAACCGTTTTATTTGTAATGGCGACAGCTTATTTTTACAAAATGCTTGGCGCAAAACAGCAGGAACTTATCTTGATTCGTTGCTGAGTATTGGCGGTTGCGATAGTATTGTGAATACCAATTTAGCATTCTATCCAAGTTATAATTTAACAGCAGCCACCGGCTTTTGCACAGGACAAAGCGTTATTGTTGGAGGTGTTACTATAAGTAGTCCAGGAGTGTATACACAACATTTTTCAACTGTACACGGATGCGACAGCACTGTAGTTACAACGGTTACCCAATATCCCGTTAGTATTGTAAATACAAATGTAAATATTTGCCAGGGCGATAGTATATACTTACAAGGTGCCTATCAACACAATCCGGGAACCTTTACCGATGTGTTGATATCTTCGCATGGTTGCGATAGCGTTGTAATTTCACAGTTATTTGTGAGGCAAGCAGTAAGCTCAACTGCTACACAAAGTATTTGTGAAGGCGATAGCATTTTTATAGGTGGAGTTTACCAAAGCATTGCCGGAGTTTATACCGACCAGCTTACAACTATTTATGGATGTGATAGTACGGTAACAGTCACCTTATCGCTTTTGCCATCCTATGTTGACACTGCAAATGCGGTTATATTTCAGGGCGATAGTATTTATTTAGGTGGAGCCTATCAACACGTGAGTGGATATTATTCCGATACTTTACAAACAAGCAATGGTTGCGACAGTATACTTGTAACTAGCCTTTCGGTGCTAATTGGAATAGGCGATGTGAAGGAGGTTTCCAATACACCGCAGGTTTATCCGAATCCTTTTGAACAAAATTTCAAAATAAAAACAAACGGAAAACTACCTTACACAGTATTCGTTTCGGATATTACCGGGCGTGTAATTTACCGTAAGGAAGCAATTAACCAAGCTGTATTTGAAATTGATACACAAGAATGGATTCCATCGGTATACGTCGTGCACATTAGCACTACACAACAGCATTGGATGAACAAATTGGTAAAAATTCACTAAAGAATCTATTTGAAAAAGCAAAAAGCGCTTCGGTTTTTCGAAGCGCTTTTTTTATAAAGTGATTTTAAATTTCCAATTCAACAATTTAAAAATTCATGAAACGAATTTAAATAGCGAATTAATCTAACTCTTTTCTTTTTGCATTCTAAGTTTACGGTATATTTTTACGGCAAGCATTAACAATATTCCCAGTAAAATCAGCCCAATAATTCCATACACCCAATTAAGAGTACTTTTCAACACAACAATAAACACAATTGCAACTAAGAATAAGGTAGAAACTTCATTCCACATGCGTAATTTAAATGCAGAGTATTTAACAACATCGTTTTTTTGTTGACTCAGTATTAGTCCACATTGCAAATGATACAAGGTGAGCCCAAATACAAATGCAATTTTTAAAACCAACCAAGCGGGGTAAACAAATCCATACATGTCTATCGCCATCCATAAGCCAAATACCCAGGTTCCAATTAGCGAGGGCCAGGTAATAATGTACCAGAGCTTTCGCTGCATAATTTTAAATTGCTTTTGCAAAATTACTTTCTCTTGCTCAGGTTTAGTCTCGGCTTCAGCAAAATACACAAAGAGCCGTACGATGTAAAAAAGGCCGGCAAACCAGCAAATAACAAATATGATGTGCAATGCTTTTATATATTCGAGTTCCATACAAGTAATTTTTGCAAAGCTAATTAAATATGACTTTTACTAGCAGTTGCTTTATTAAGTTTTAGTTTACCTTTGCGCAAAAAATTAAAAAAAGATGGCAAAAACTAGAACTGCAAAAGAAACCTTGGCCGTAATGTCGGAAATTGTATTACCCAACGATACCAATACACTGGGTAATTTAATGGGAGGTAGGCTTTTGCATTTAATGGATATATGCAGCGCAATTTCTGCACATCGTCATTGCCGACGAGTAGTTGTAACCGCCTCGGTAAATAATGTTTCGTTTAACCAACCTATAAAGTTAGGTGATATAGTTACTATTGAATCCAAAGTATCACGAGCATTTTCAACTTCCATGGAGGTTTTTATTGAAGTATCAGTTGAAAACCATGTAACCGGAGAAAAAGTTAAATGCAATGAAGCCATTTATACTTTTGTGGCAGTTGATCAATTAGGAAATCCGATTACTGTGCCTGAATTAATTCCTGAAACAGAAACAGAAAAAATGCGCTATGACGCTGCTTTAAGACGTAAGCAATTGAGTTTAATTTTAGCTGGCCGCATGAAACCTAACGATGCTACCGAATTAAAAGCATTGTTTAGTTGAGTTGATTTTTTTGACTTGCTTAAATTATTTCGCCCGTATTTTCTTATTCTAGAACCAACTTTTCATCAATAAGCTCCATGCAGTTAAAATGACCTTTGGGACATTTGGTAAAGCCAATTTTTGAACAAGGTCGGCACGACAAATTTTTAACTTCAACTATTTTTGCTTGTGTTGAACCTTTTGGCAAATAGGGATACATACCAAATTCGGGAACAGTACTTCCCCAAATCGATATTATTTCCTTTTTAAATGCGGCCGCAATGTGCATTAATCCTGTGTCGTGGGTAATTATCTTTTGTGCCTGTTTTACTAAAGATGCCGATTGTTGCAACGAATAATTTCCACAAGCAACATAAATAGTACTACCAATTTCCTTCTCAACATACTCAGCAACTTCCTTATCTTCCTTACCGCCTAGTAACACGATGGGTGCTGTAATTTTGCGGCAAATTGATACTATTTTTTCTTTTGGTAATCGTTTGGTAAAGTGTTTTGCACCAATAACAAAACCAATATATCCTTTTTGATGGCTAACAGGCAATGTACTCAAACTAACTTCATCCTTTGCTGGTATAAAAAAATCAAGACCTTGATTATCATTTACTATTCCTGTTTTTTTAGCAGCTTCTAAATAGCGATCAACTATGTGTTTGCTTCTTATTTTTCTCGATTTAAAAAACACCAAGAACCATTTCTTAAAATTTAGTTTTCGAACAGTTGCAAAAGGGCGGTTTAGTTTCATTTTTACTAAAACACTACGAATATTGTAATGAAGGTCTATAATGTAATCGTACTGTTCCTTTTTAAGTTGAGGTATTACCTCGTCAATACTTTTTTCAATGCTATATACTTTATCGATGTTGGGATTTAAGGCAACTATTGATTCAAAAGATTTTTTACATAAGTAATGCACTTCAACATTCTTTAATTGCTGTTTCAAACAGCGCGCAACCGGTGAGGTAAGCACAATGTCGCCGATAGAACTAAAACGAATAATCAGAATTTTTTTCATTTTCGAAGTGTATTATGAAGCACCAATTTTAACAATTCCCTAAAGCTTCCCATCAATCAATTAAACGCCGCGAGTTTTATTCCCAACTTTTAGTTGTAACAACCACACGGTCTTTATCTCAAACGCTACAACAAAAATATAAAATCCTACACATGAGTCTTTTTCTATTTTTGCAGAATGATTTTAGTTGATACGCATACACACTTATATGCCGAGGAATTTGATAACGACCGCGATCAAATGATTGCCAATGCTATAGATTCGGGTGTACAAAAATTTTATCTTCCCAACATTGATACAAGTTCCATTGAACCTATGAAGCAATTGGTA
>Ga0075163_10012321_pt1 | contig 11142 bp, 8 predicted proteins | sample JI1023141ADNA_FD_71478 | JGI IMG/M metagenome (GOLD analysis project Ga0075163, IMG submission 71478) | Wastewater effluent complex algal communities from Wisconsin, to seasonally profile nutrient transformation and Carbon sequestration -... | ecosystem: Engineered > WWTP > Effluent > Algae...
GAAAGCCCGTATGCTGCTTACACCGCAGCACGCCAAACGCCTCATGCGCGCATTGGCCGACAACGTGCAGAAGTTCGAGGCAGCACACGGCGCCATCCGCGAAAGCGAGATGCCGGAGATTCCGATGAACTTCGGCGGGCCACCTGCGCAAGCTTGAGATAGATTTCTCTCAGGGGTCTCCGCTTCGGGACCCTGAGCGTAGAGAATCCTAACGCAAAATGCCCCGAGAGATCGGGGCATTTTTTTTGTGCGCCATTTTAACCACCTGGCCGGTGGATGTGGAAGACGCAGGGTCCAAAAAGTCGTTTTTCCTAAAGCAAGTTCCGGTGAAATGTCAATTACTGGCCCATGGAACATAGTTTTGGTCCATGCGCATTCTGGTCGTGGAAGATGAACCCAAGGTGGCCGCTTTTCTAAAGCAGGGCCTTGAAGAAAGTGGCCATGATGTGTTGACGGCTTCCGATGGCCTTTCAGGCATATCCATCGCCCAGCACGAAAAAGTGGACCTTGTGCTGCTGGACGTGATGTTGCCACAAGTTGACGGTATTGAGGCCTGCAAAAGGATCCGAAAAGCTGGAGGCACCATGCCGATAATCATGGTTACCGCGTTAGGTGCCATTGATATGAAAGTGGTGGGATTGGATGCCGGTGCGGATGATTATTTAGTGAAGCCCTTCGAGTTCCAGGAACTGCTGGCCCGCATACGGTCATTTGAGCGCCGTGGCGCCGCAGCACAGCCATTGGAAGAAGTACTGCACTATGCCGACCTTACACTCGACCTCAGCAAGAAAGAGGCTCTTCGGGAGGGTCGGCGTATATCCCTGACCGCAAAAGAGTTAGCGTTGCTCGAATTTTTCATGCGCGATCCCGAAAAAGTTCATTCCCGATCCACGTTAAGCGTCCGTGTTTGGGATATTGACTTCAACACCGGAACCAACGTGGTGGAAGCATACATAAAGCTCCTGCGTAAAAAAGTAGATCGCGAGTTCGGTACGAAACTCATTCACACCCGTTTCGGCCAAGGCTATATCCTTACCGACAACCCATGACCATCCGCAATCGACTGGTTATTCAATTTCTGGTACTTGCGTCATTTATTCTCGGCCTCGCTTTCGTTGCCGTTTATCTCCGTTCCGCGGATTTCAGACAGGACCAGTTCCGCAACCGACTGCGCGAACGCGGTGAGGTAACGGTGAACCTCCTGATCGATGTCGAGGAAGTGGATGATCGGCTATTGCGCCGGATCGATGCGAACAATCCGCTTCGTGTTCCGGAAGAATCCATTACCATTTTCAGTGATGATTCCATTCTTTTCCACCTCGGTGAAGATCATGGAGATGATCCAGTGGAGCTATTGCCCCTTTCAAAAGAAGATGGCACTGTTGCAGGTGAGGTCGGCGAACGTGAAGTATTAGGATACAAGGTGAATACCGGTAAAGGCCCTGTAATGGTGATCTCCAGTGGTTATGACCGGTACGGAAGAACCAAGTTGAGCGACCTTCGGAGAATGATGGTCATTACCTTCTTGCTGGGTATGGGGCTTATCGTAATTTTAGGAAGGGTGTTCGCTTCCCAGGCACTTGCACCAGTCAAAAATTTGATCCGAGAGATCCAGCATATCCGGGCTGCCGGACTTTCCGCCAGGGTGGACACCGGAAACGGAAAGGATGAACTTGCACAATTGGCGAATGCATTCAACCTGCTGTTAAAACGATTGGAGACCGTGTTCAAACTTCAAAAAGATTTTATTGCAAATGCGTCGCATGAAATGCATACGCCACTTACCGCCATCTCCGGCCAGATCGATGTGGTTCTGTTGAAGCCGCGGAGCGTGCCGGAGTATGCGGAAACACTCAGAAGCGTGCAGGACGACCTGCGTGCCGTGAACAGGCTAAGCCTGCGATTGCTTTTACTCGCACGGGCTGAAGCAGAGACCTTATCGTCCCAATTCGTCCCCGTACGCGTGGATGAGCTTATCTGGGCGGCACGGACTGAAGTCTTGCGCAACGGTGCTTATTCGGTGTCGGTGGAGCTACAGGAAGTAGAGGACGAGGCAGAGCTAATGGTCAATGGAAATGAAGTATTGCTGCTTTCGATGATCGGCAATTTACTGGACAATGCGTGCAAGTACTCACCCGGTCAGCATGCGATCATTTCATTGAAATCCCTGAACGGCAGGGTGGAGCTTTCCGTGGAGGATAACGGCGTAGGAATTCCAGAAGAGGACCAGACGCATATTTTCGAGAACTTCTACCGTGCCAAAAGCGTTCGAAAGATCGCCGGCCACGGAATAGGTCTGGCGTTGGTTAAACGCATTGCTGAAATACATGGAGCGACGGTCACCCTTCGATCCCAGGTCGGAACAGGTTCCACTTTTGTTGTTAGCCTGCCCAAGAATGGTTCAGGCGTGGTGTGACCAGTTTTCACCATCTTTTCATAACTCCATCCGGGGGCGAGGGCGTAATAAGCCCAAAAACGTCCCACATGGAACAGGAAAAGAAAAAGAACAAGCAACTGGTGCCGATCCTCGCTATGGCGTTGGTTACTGCAGGAGCCCTTACCACCACGGCTTATTTCCAAAGCAAACAAGGTGGTTTTGAACAGAGCCTTGCAACAGCATTGGCGGATCGCGACAAGGCACAGGCAGAAAGCGTGAAGTCAGCAATGCTTTTGGGAGAGGCTGACAAACGTTTGGCACAAGCCCATGAGCAAAGCGCGGCCACGGCGAGCAGCATGTCCATCTTGGAGGGCAAGTTGAGGGAAACTGAGGCACAAGCCGATGCATTGCAACGAAGTGCCGGCCAGAACGAAAAGCAGTCCAAGGAATTAGCCCAACTGAAGGCTGCGGCCGATCAATTGCGTGATCAACTGGAGACATCGCGGAAAGCGGAAAAAGAACTCCTCGCTCAAGCGGATAAAGCTCGTGCGGACAGGGATGCCTTGGCCCAACAACTGGAGAACAAAGCTGCAATTGCCCTGATGTTGAACAACTCCGGAATTGATGCACACCGTAAAAAGCAGGGGAAGTTGACGGTGAAAGCGCGCAGGACCAATGAAGTGGTGATGGCCTTCGAACTGCCTGAAGGAATGGCGAAAGGGGTGAATTACCGCATTACCTCGCCATCAGGTAAGGTGTTTACGGGCGCCGAGCCGATCGTTTCAAACCGTAACCTTGCCGCTGATGCTACGGCTAGTGCTGGTTCCGCTTCTGGCAAAATTGCCCCGAAAGTGGCCAAGGTCCTGCTTTCTTTCAAACCAGCCAAGAAATTGGAGCCAGGCGTTTACAGAATAGACGTGAGCTCGGACCAGGAGTATCTCCAGTCGTTCCAACTGAACTTGCGCTGAACGGACAACATTTCAAAGAGGAGGGAACGGAATGCCCGTGGTTCCGTTCCCCTTCGTCAAAAAAAATGGCAGGACCCCGGGAAATTTCGGGAACCTTGCACAAGCCTAAGCCCAAACCCCGAATAAAGAAGCCCTGGAGACCCCAGGGCTTTCTTCTTTCCTGGCCCAGCCCTGCCACATTCATTCCCGCGCCGTCTGCGCGAAGATCACATAGCCGAAGTTCAAACTCCATACTACCGGCTGGCTCAACCCTTCAATGTAGCTGGTGTTGAACCAGATCGGGCCCAACGGGCTTTGGTAGATCAATGAGCCGCTGCCGATGAAATACCGCGTCGTTACAACTGAACCCTCTGTGACTTGATCCTGCAGGCCGCGTTCCAACGCGCGATAAGGCTGGAAGGCGTATGCTTCCAAACGCAGGTCAAATTTGTTCTGGGCCACTGCGATGATGGTGCGCAGACCGGCCGCAGCATAGCTCGCCGCCCGGTAGTTTTCCAAGAAATAGGTGCGGCTTTCCGGAGTGGGCTGGAACACGGGCGCTTGGATCAACGTAGCGGTGTAATTCTGGAAATACGGCATGTTGCTGTACACGCCTTCCAGCAACATGCCGAACTTGAAGATGCCCTTGGGCAGGAAGTACTTGTCGAACTTCGCTTTTGCCGTGAGCCAGCCGCGTTGCGCCTCGATCTCTGTGCGCTGTGGCCACTGCGAGCCGGGCGTGGTGCGTTCTTCACCGGTGATGTAGCGCAGCTGGAACTGGACCAGTTCACCACTGTTCGGCTGCTGTTTCCGGTTAAGGCTGTTGCGCTCGATCACAAGGCCGAAACTGCCATAGTTGAAACCGGTGACATCCGCCGTGTCCGCCGGGCTGAAGGCATCGTTCTGGTAGTAGTCGTTCTTGTTGGCCACATACTTTGCGTCCAATCGCAGAAGACCTTTCGTGCCCAAGGCCATGCCCGCGTTCACACCGCCCCATAGTTCCCGGTTGATGATGTAGGAGGGCCGTACTTTCTCAAAGAATGAAGTGAAGCCGCTGAAGTGGTCCCACCGGTTCAGCGTTACCGCCGGCTCGATGTAGACCGGTACCCGGGAACTCAGGTCGGTGCGCCACTTCACTTGGCCACTGTTGTAGAATTTGCCGAGGTAGGCCGTGCCTTCCAGCCTACCGCTGGTGCGCCCGAAAATGTTGTACCGCGCGGCCAACATGCCGGTGTTCACCGGGCGCGAACTGAGCAAACCTCCGAAGCGCACTTCCAACTGCCGTTCGCGTTTCACGCCCACGTCCAGGTCAAAGTTGCCATGCACTGGATTGTAACTGGCGCGCGGGAAAAGACCGGCCACGTTGTAGTCCTGATAGAGACGGAAGTAACGCGGTTTCAATTCCTCGGCGGTCAACGGCTCGTTGTGTTTATCCACCAATCGTTCGCAGTACGTCGCCTGCCCTTTGCTCAAGCCGTCGAACCGCATCTCTCCGAAGGTGACGGGAGGACAGCTCTGCTTGAATCGCGCGCGTCGTGCCGCCAATACCGTTGGGTCCACGCGCCGGGAGACCTCCGCCAATATTTCCGGCATACGTTCCATGGCGGAGGCATAGCCATCGGCAACGGCCTGTTTGGCACTGGCGAAATCGAACAGGGTGACAGCCGTCTTTGGCTCAATGATCAACCCGGGTTCACACGGCATGGAGTAGTTGGTAGGTTGGGTCATAATGGCCTTTAACTGGCTCATCAGGTCGTCCTCGCTGGGCGGCGGTGCATTGTAAGCCACGTTGCTGCCGATGATGTAGTCCGGCAGGAAAGCATCGTACATTACATCGCTGGGGAAGTTGTTGTACATGCCGCCGTCCATCATCAAATGCCCGTCGATACGGATAGGTTTGAAGTAGAACGGATAGCTCATGCTGGCGCGGACGGCAAGCGCGAGGTCGCCACGCGAGAAGATCACTTGCTTGTGCGCCGTGATGTCCGAGGCCACGCAGCGGAACGGCACGAAAAGGCTGTCCAGGTCGTAATCCGCAGCGGCGGAGGCACCGGCGAAACTCCGCATTTGCTCATAGTCGATCAAAACCGGCGAGCGCAGGTTGGTGGGCAGCGACATCTGCAACGTAGTGTCCACGTCCACGCCCAAGGTGAGCATGGAGGCATCCGACCAACCTTGTTTGAAGTAGTAGCTGTATTGCCGCTCCACGCCGCCTTTCGCCATTTCCTGGTACAAGTCGCTTTGAAAAAGCGAATCCATTTGCGCGGGGCTGATCCCGGAGGCGTACAAAGCACCGATCAGCGCGCCCATGCTGCTACCAGTGATGTAATCAACCGGCACGCCGTTGTCTTCCAAGGCCTTCAAAACCCCGATGTGCGTGAGGCCCACGGCGCCGCCGCCGCTCAAGACCACGCCGATCCGTTGCGCTTGTGCGCTCGCTGCCAAAAGCAGCACGGAAAGGAAGAATGCGATGCGGGACATGGATGCGCCGCGTTTTGCGGCAGGCCGCAAAGGTAAACGGCGATGATCGGCCCTTCAACGCGATAAACTGAGGTTCAATTGCATGAAATATGCGGGCGACTTCAACAAGCGACTGCCATACCAACTGAAGGCTTCGCCATCCACCAAATACACCGGTGTGCCCGGCAGCACCATTTTCACCGCAGCAATATGCTGTTCCTTGAAGGGAAACGGTTCGCTGGAAAGGAGCACAATGTCGGGGTCAAGGGCCGCGAGTTCGGCATCCGAAACTTCAGGATAACGCCCGCCCGTATCGTCCGTTACTGGAGAAAAGCCGCACCGGACCATCATGTCGCGAATGAATGTGCCTTCGCCCGCCAGCAACCAAGGTTTCTGCCAGATGAAATAAGCCGCGGAAAGGGGAGGCGTGAGCGGCTGAAGCTCTGCAAAAGCTGAATGGATCCCCGTATTGATCCGCGCAGCTTCCGGAACGGTCCCGACCAAATCCCCGATGCGTTCGATCATGTCCATCGCCTCATCGAGGTCTTTTACATCGCTCATCCACACCGGGAATTCCTGCTCCAACGCCTCAATATCTGCTTGCGTATTCTCTTCCTTGTTGCCGATGATGAGGTCCGGTTTCAACGCACAAATCTTCTCCAGATCCACCTGCTTGGTGCCGCCCACGCGCGGTTTCGTGCGGTACCATTCTTCCGGATGGATGCAGAACTTGGTGATGCCGACAACGCGATCACCGAGACCAAGGTCGAACAGCAGCTCCGTCTGCGAAGGGACGAGCGACATGATGCGTTGCGGATGCTCCGACACTTGGATGGTGCGGTGCATTTGGTCAACCGTTTCCCTGTTGGCCACTATTTTGTTTTTTGGATTTCCCCGCAACAGCCACTCGAAGAGGACCCTGCGCTGGGATGGCTCACTTCAACTTCCCAATAATATCCTGCTTCGTAATGATCCCGAACCGGTCCTGCATCTTCACCAACACAGCCTGGCTGCCATTGCCCAACTGCTTCGCGATCTCCGCCAAGGTGGCTTCCGGGCCTACGATCGGCAGTGGCTTGTCCATGATCACGCGTGCTTTCTGTAAGCGCACATCGCTGTCTTCCAAGATCGCGTCGAAAAGGCGCGCATCCGTGATGGTTCCCACGGGCACGCCGTTCTCCATCACGGGCAATTGGTCGATGTTGTGCCGACGCATTTTTTCTATCGCGCTCAGCACCGGTTCTTCGGCTTCAACGCTTACGATCGCTGCGTCCTTGCCTTTCAGCAGGTCACCAGCGGTTGGTTTTTCTTCCACGAGGAAGCCGCGCTCGCGCATCCAATCATCGTTGAACATTTTGCCCAAGTAGCGCGTGCCGTGGTCGTGGAAGATCACCACCACCACGTCGCTGGGCTTCAGCATTTTCTTCATTTGGATCAGGCCGGCCATGGCGGCGCCCGCGCTGTTGCCCACGAAGATGCCCTCGTCGCGGGTGATCTTCCGCGTGTAGATCGCAGCGTCGCGGTCCGTCACTTTCTCGAAATGGTCGATCAGGCTGAAGTCCACGTTCTCGGGTAGCATGTCCTCGCCGATGCCCTCGGTGATGTACGGATAGATCTCATTGGGGTCCAGAATACCCGTTTCCTTGTACTTCGTGAAGACGGACCCGTACGTGTCGATGCCCCACACCTGGACCGCAGGGTTTTTCTCTTTCAGGTAGCGCCCCGTTCCGCTGATGGTGCCACCTGTGCCCACGCCAACAACGAGGTGCGTGATCTTTCCATCCGTTTGGTCCCAGATCTCCGGACCGGTGCTTTCATAATGCGCCTTGCTGTTGCTCAGGTTGTCATACTGGTTGGCCTTCCAGCTGTTCGGCGTTTCGCTGACCAGCCGCGAGCTCACGGAATAGTAGGAGCGGGGATCCTCGGGTTCCACGTTGGTGGGACACACGATCACCTCGGCCCCGAAGGCGCGCAGGGCATCCACTTTTTCCTTGCTCTGCTTGTCGGTGGTGGTGAAGATGCACTTGTAGCCTTTGATGATCGCGGCCATCGCCAGGCCCATTCCCGTATTGCCGCTGGTGCCTTCGATGATGGTGCCGCCGGGTTTTAATGCTCCGCTCTTTTCCGCGTCCGCGATCATCTTCAGCGCCATGCGGTCCTTGATGCTGTTGCCGGGGTTGAACGTTTCAACTTTTGCTAAAACCGTGCAAGGCAGGTCCGCCACCAGGCGGTTCAATTTCACCATGGGCGTGTTGCCTACGGTGCTCAGGATGTTGTCGTGGATCTTCATGCGCCGCGAAGGTAGGGGGTGATGCATGCGTTTACGTAAGGGCGATGCATGCATCGTCCTTACGTAAACCGGATCGCCTTCGCCGGCGCTATGCGCGATACGTACATGCTGGGCAGCACCATGGCCAACACGCATACCAGCAGCACGCCGATGTTCAACGCGAGGATCGGCCCGAAGGAAAGGTCGATCGGCACTTTGTCCACGTAATAGCTTTCAATGGGAAGCCTTGCCAGGCCCCATTTTTTCTGCGCCAGTGCCAACCCGATGCCGAGCAGATCCCCGAGCACGATGCCCACGCCAAGGATGTACGCCGCATCGATCAAAAAGATGCGCCGCATTTGCCCATTGGATGTGCCCAACGCCTTCAGCACGCCGATCATGTTGGTGCGTTCCAAAATGATGATCAACAACGCGCTCGCCATGTTGATGATGGCCACCAGCACCATCAGCACGATCACAACGATCACGTTGGTGTCCAGCAGTTCGAGCCAAGAGAACACCTCCGGATATTGTTGCCGCGCCGTAATGGTGCGCAGACCTGGGCCGATGAAGTCGTTGTAGATCCGGTCGTCGAGCTTGGTGAGCTGTGTATAGTCCTTCAGCGACACTTCGAAGCCGCCGCAGTAATCCTTGTATGTGCCGCCATGCCCGCCGCGCGTTACTTGCGCCAGTGCCATGGTTTCTTCGAATTTTTGGGTCGGCCGTTTCAGATTTACCCACGCGGTGTCGGGTAATGTGCCACCGTCATCACCGGCTATCAGCGTGATCTTGGCTTCACTGCCCGGCGGAACGGCGATGGCATGCGGTCCTTTGCCTTCCCAAGTGGTGCCCGGCCAGCGGTAGTGATAGGAGCGGTCGCCGCCAAATGCAAGTGCCGTGATGTGTAAGGAATCGCCACTGGCAATTTCCACCTGCATTTCCGCTTGGATGCCCCACTGCGCGAAACGTTGCAAATGCGCAATATCCACCAGCGCCAATTGATGGTCCACTTTTTCAAGCCCTGTTTCATAGATGCCCTGGATCCGGAATTTGCGGGGCCGCACTTCTTCGCGGCCTTTCACGAGGTAGATGGTGATGGTGTCGCCCACATCCAACCGCAACCGCCGCGCCATCCAGCGGCTGATGAGTGTTTGCGATCGCACCGTGTCGCCGATGTCCAGCACGTTTCCCGCCACCAAACTCTTTTTCAGAAAGCCCCAGTCCTGATCGGCACCAACGCCTTTCACCACCACGCCCTGGATCTCTTCGCCTGTTTGAACAATGCCCGGCTGCAGCGCGAAGACTTGGATGTGCGCCACGCCCGGCACAGTGTCCAACCACGGATAGAAAGATTGCTCGATCCGCACGCGCTCGCTTGCTTTCGGATCGGCCTGCGCAAGGGGAACGATCTGCAAATGCCCGCCCGCACCCGTTACTTTGGCCCGAACTTCGCCTTGAAAACCAGTGCTGATCCCGATGGTCAGTATCATCACAGCCATGCCGATAACAATGCCGAGCACCGCAATGAGTACGATGGGCCGCGAAAGGCGGTCCTGCCTGTCCTTGTCGAACAGGATGCGGCGTGCAATGAAATGGGCGAAGGCCATGGGGAAGCCGACGAAGATAGCCGCACTGTTGACGCTGGTGGCCTGCAACGGACAAGGGCAGGCTACGAAGCCCGACACCGCCATGGCCGGAAAGGCCGATTCCGTTGCCATTGTGCAGGCTGAAGTTCCGTTGCAAACGGGTGCCGAGCGCATGGACCAATACCTGCCGCTGTTGCAAGGCAAGCGCGTGGCCGTGGTAACAAACCAAACAGGCATGGTGGGCACGACGCACCTGGTGGACACCCTGCTCGCCCGTGGTGTTCAAGTAGTGAAAGTGTTCGCGCCGGAGCATGGTTTTCGCGGCGAAGCGGATGCGGGAGAGCATGTGGCCGATGAACGTGACAAGCACACGGGCCTGCCGGTCATCTCGCTTTATGGAAAGAACAAGAAGCCGCAACCTACGCAGCTCGCCGACGTGGATGTCGTGATCTTCGACATTCAGGATGTGGGCGTTCGCTTCTTCACCTACATCAGCACCGTACATTATGTGATGGAGGCGGTGGCCGAACAGCACAAGCAGATCATCGTGCTGGACCGCCCGAATCCCAACGGCTTCAGCGTGGACGGCCCCGTGCTCGACACCGCATTCGTGTCCTTTGTCGGAATGGATCCTGTGCCATTGGTGCATGGCATGACGGTGGGGGAGTATGCGCGCATGGTCAACGGCGAAGGCTGGCTGAAGGGCGGCGTTAAATGCGAATTGACCGTTGTACCATGCACCGGATATGACCACGGCATGCGCTACATGCTACCGGTGAAGCCCTCGCCGAACCTGTCGAACATGGCGGCGGTGCATCTCTATCCCTCGCTCGGGCTGTTCGAAGGCACCATCGTAAGCGTGGGCCGTGGAACGGACATCCCGTTCCAGTGTATCGGCTATCCGGAAAACCCGTGGGGCGATTATGTGTTCACGCCTAAGTCCATGCCCGGTGCAAAGGATCCACCGTACAAGGGCGTGCCCTGCGTGGGGGCTGACCTTCGAGCTGAAAATGCAGCGATCGGCATTGCGCAAAAAGCGCTGGACCTGCAGTGGTTGCTGGGCATGTACGAGCACTGCGGGGACAAGCCGAAGTTCTTCAATTCCTTCTTCAACACGTTGGCGGGTGGGCCGACGCTTCGCAAGGCGATTGAAGCAGGAAGGTCGGAAGAAGAAATCCGGGAATCTTGGCAACCGGAATTGGACGCGTTCTTGAAGTTGAGACAGCCGTATTTGTTGTACCCTTGAAGACAACGGACAACGGACAACGCACAACGGACAACTGACACCTAAGTCCCCAAAACAAAACGCCGCCCTTGGAAAACCAAAGGCGGCGTTCTTGTCTGTTGTAAGTCTTACTTCTGCTCGTCCTTCACTTCCTCGAAGTCCACATCGGTTACTTCTTGGTCGCTGGGAGCATTGCCGTTGGCTTGGCCTTCTGCGGCTCCTCCGGCTTGTGCGCCTTGGGCGGCTTTGTACATCTCTTCACTGGCTTGTGAGAAAAT
>Ga0075163_10012323_pt1 | contig 11142 bp, 13 predicted proteins | sample JI1023141ADNA_FD_71478 | JGI IMG/M metagenome (GOLD analysis project Ga0075163, IMG submission 71478) | Wastewater effluent complex algal communities from Wisconsin, to seasonally profile nutrient transformation and Carbon sequestration -... | ecosystem: Engineered > WWTP > Effluent > Algae...
CATCCTTTGTTGCAAAGTAATGATGTTTGTTCAGTTGAAGACGAATGTTTCCATTTCCATCATCTTCGACCATTGAATATGGGCCACTGGCTTCGGCGTAGCTGATGATCTTCAAAGTTTTTGGATCAACACTTGATTGCGGAATGATCGCAAAATCAATCGCACCCAGCATCGGCAATAGAAATGACTTTCTTCCTTTGGCATTTAGAAATACGTGTTCGCTATCTTGGCGGATACCAGGACAAGGATCTTCAACCGTTTTTAGTTCAACGCCAGGGCACACGATGTCTTTGAAATTGCCGTGAGTATTTCCAGATAAAACGAGCAATCTTTTAAGCGAGAAAATAACATCCCTCGGCATGATGGGTACGCCCGAAATGGTTTTTAAATTTTTTCTGATCGTAAGTTTTAACTCATCGCCAACCCAATCAACTTTTTCTGCGACTCCGGGCTCAATAGAGCCATCCTTCGAAATTTCGACAAGCGGAGAAAACACATTTTCTAAAAAAATGTATTCGTAGTCGAGATTGATATTAGTTGGCTCATACGCTGTGGCCATCAGTTTGACTGGAAAGGCCACTCGCAATGTTTTGTCTTTATGTGTATTTCTCATAGAGAGAACTCCTCCGACGGCTAACACCAAGCCGAGTAAAATAAAATATTTGATGTTTGCCGTTTTCATATAATCCTACTTTGTGATGCCTGAAGCGCCAACGCAGATCGTAGTAGGATGCGTTCCGCCACGTTCTATGTGTCCCTCAGCTTCCAGTACGCTTAAGATATCTTCGTCGAATTGAACGCATTGATTTTGCGACGAGATCAAAGTTTTTGTATTGCTGAGAATTCGAATTGCCCACGCAATTTGCTGCTTTTCCAGCGCAGTTAACTTTTGCGCATTTTGAACGTCGGCTAGTGCCGTGAGATTTCCTCCCAGTAGTCCTGCCAGAATTAACATAATAGATTTTTTCATACTTCGACCTCCTCGTCGTTTGATCGTTTTAATTCAATTCCATATTTTTTCATTTTCTCTCTGACTGTGCTGCGACTGATCGCAAGCATTCGAGCAGCTCCTGCAATGGAGCCACTTTCTTCAAGTGCTTTCAGGACAATTCGTTTTTCGTCAGTCATCTGACTAAATCTCAAAGTCGTCAGATCGGGCGCCTTCTTTTTTCCGGCGGCTAGATCACTTCTTGTTTTAAGTAAACTTGCATCCAGATAATCACCTGACGATAGATTCACCAAAAATCGAATGCAGTGTTCAAGCTCCCTGACGTTGCCGGGCCAGGGTATTTTTTTAAGTTCTTCAACAGTGGACTCAAGAAGAATTTTATTTTGATTGGTTTCTACGTTCGCTTTTTCAAGAAAGGCCTGCGCTAAAATCGCAATATCCTCAGGCCGCTCACGAAGTGGTTTGATCGTGATTGGCAGCACATTCAATCGAAAGAAAAGATCTTCCCGAAATAATTTTTCAGCAATGAAAGTTTCTAAGGGAGAGTTGGTCGCAGCGATCAACCGAAAATCAATCTTACGGCTTTCGGTTGAGCCTACAGGCGTAATACATTTTTCTTGAAGCACTCGCAGCAAACTCGACTGAAGGTGTTTTGCCATGTCGCCGATTTCATCCAAAAAAATAGTCCCGCCGCTAGCGGCTTCAAAGAAACCTTTGCGACTGCGAGCCGCTCCGGTGAAAGCACCTTTTTCGTGACCGAAGAATTCGCTTTCGATCAGATTTTCTGGGATAGCCGAACAGTTGACCGCAATAAAGGGTTTGCCACTTCTGGGTGAGTGATTGTGGATCGCGCGTGCGACCTTTTCTTTGCCAGTCCCGTTTTCGCCACGGATCAGCACCGAATCATTTGATGGCGCAAACTTTAAGATAAGTCGGGCGACTTCGGCCATGGACTCAGAAACGCCCACCATCTGAACACTTTCGATCAGTTTTCGATTTTCCGAATGAGTTGAAATTAAAATGGGTTTTGTGCGGCGCTCGACTTCACGACACGCCCTATGAAGTAAACCAAGTAGTTTTGCTTCACCAATGTCCTTTTCGATGAAGTAGACGGCTCCTGACTCAAGGGAAGTGTTGTGTGCGTCTATAGAATCATCGCCTGAGAACGCAAAGACCGTGAAACCCGAATCCAACTGTTTGAGCTGCCGAATCGTCTCCGGCCCGCCGACTTCGGGCATATGGAAATCCACCAGGGCTAAAGAGAAGGGGATGACTTTTTGGCGAACTAGAGCAACGCCTTCATCGCCGTTAGCAGCGGCGCGAACAAAGAAACCTTCATCAGATAGGAATGCTGACATTGAAGCTCGAAAGCTGGCATCGTCATCAATAAGTAATATGTTGTGTTGCACCCCTGTACCCCCGCCTTGAATGGGTAGTACAAATACGGTGCCCTTACTTTGGGCGGTGATTTATGTTTAAAAATCATTAAGACCCAGGTTAATACGATCTGGGCTGCCTTTTGCGCGTATTGCAGAGTAAAAACTGCATGGTCGTTTTGTCCCCAGGCGAGTCGTTAATCGTAAGTGTTTAATTGTAAGGGCGATTTGTTAATCTTTGGGTGGCGATTGTCCGCCACCTCAAACTATTGCACAGCTTTTTGAGATCGAGGAGCCGAGTCTCTCTTGCTGGTCCCAAAATCAATTCGGTTGATAAAATTCCTATGCGCACACACGCGTTCTTTATGTGAGGAACGATCGTAATCCATGAATCTGAGTTCATTGCTGCCTGCTTTGATAGAAGCATTTTGGCATTCTTTTTTTATTCGGTCTGGAATTTGCGTCAAACCTAATGCTTGAATACAAAAATGATCCTTCAAACTTCTATCTATATTTTCGGATAGTCCATCACTGAACTTGTTCCCTCTGATATCGCTTCTGTTTAACATTTGAAGGGCCGGGTCCATGTAAGATTCAAAAAACTTTCCGAATGAATCAATTTGTGAAGCGCTCAATGCAATTGCGGTTTTAGTATCGACTTCTTTTTGATATGGATTTTTGAGATCATATACCGATTCCAGAAAATCTCTATTCTGTAAGAAAACCAAATCATTCATGTTCCAAAAAAATAGAGTCGCATCGGGCGATTTCCTAACTTAAGCCCGTAACCTGCAAAAATAAAACAACTTGCCGACGACACTGGCTAGGATTTTTGTTAATCAGCGAAACTCGAAAAAGGCCCTGCAGAAAAGTGACAAAAATTTCCGCCGTCAACCTACTATTGAATTGATTCGGAAGTTCGCCATTGGATTTTGCTTTATCAAACTGATCTGCAAATATTTTTTCGAAAAATTCAAAACCATCGGTCAAATAATTTTTAAAGTCTTTCTCGGCGATCACATCTGCTGAAAGGCTATTCGACATCAAACAACCATTAGGTAGTTTCTTATCCATAAATCCCTGCAGCACAGCTTCAAAATATTTCTTTACGCCTATTTTCACGCTTTTTTCAGATAAAAAAAGATCCAGCCGTGTTTTTGTGATGGTTTGATTATAGTGGTCCATGCAGGCTCGATAAAGAGCCTTTTTGCTTTTTAAAGTATTATAGAACGAGCCTTCGCCCAACTGGGTAACCTTTAAAAGATCTTTCAGACTTGTGTTCCTGTATCCCTTTTTCCAAAACAACAGGGTGGCTCGATTTAAAGCCTTATCTTGATCGAATTGCAATTGTCTCGGCATGAAACATCCTTTCCTTGAGATCTACTTATCTGTAGCAAATGATACAAATAAGTTGCAAATAAAGCAATATCCATCTATTCTGTATCAATCACTACAAATAAAGAGGTGCAAATGAAACTTGGATACGTGCTTTTATACGTTGATGACGTCGAACGGACTATGTCGTTTTATGAAAAAACTTTTGGACTTAAAAAAGGATTCCTGCACGAAGCGAAAGCTTATGGAGAAATGATTACGGGCGAAACAAAGCTAGGCTTTGTAAGCCATTCTTTGGTCGAAACCCATGGGTTCAAGTATGACAAAGTGAATTTACAAAAAAACCCTCCGCCCAACGAGATCGCCTTTACCACGCCTGATGTTGAAAAAGCCTTCTCGCATGCTATTGCTTGCGGTGCAGTTGAATTAAGTAAGCCCAATAAAAAGCCTTGGGGGCAGACAGTCGCATTGGTTCGCGATATGAATGGATTCATAGTCGAAATATCGTCTCCGATGGGCAACTGATTGAAAGAGACTCATTGACGAAAAATAAGTCGTTCAAAAAAATTTCTGAAATGCGAAACTTAGGCCCAGCGGTCGAAAAGGACCTCATCGCTGCTGGCGTTTCCTCTGCAGACGAAGTCCGCCTTCTTGGAGTTAAAAAGACATTTCTAAAAATGCTTGATGGGAGAATGAAGCTCAGCCGAAGTGCAAAGTGCTGTAACGCCCTTTATCTTTATTCAATTTATGGAGCCATCCACGATATTGATTGGAGAGATGTCCCAAATTCGAAAAAAGTCGAATTTAAAGAATACGCTGAGAAACTTCGTAAATCGGGAAAGTATGACTCTCGTTAGACTTACAGGCTGCCTGTAACCCTTCAGGTCGGCGAAAATTCGAGACATCTTGCCGTGCTGTTTTGTAAATTGCCGAAATCTCTGGGGAAAAAATTAGTGCAGCTAACTTGAGGAGTTTCGAACTACTTGCGTTAACTACTGCATGATTGCCCAGATTTCAAAAATATTGGACAATTTTAGCATCTATGAAAATCGAATATAAACTTTTTGAGGGTCAGCATTGCGAAACAAATGCGACTGGAAATCTCTTCAGTCAGCAAGGCATTAATTTATCTGAACCGATGCTATTTGGATTAGGCGAAGGGCTTGGTTTTATTTTCTTAAATTTGAGTAGCTTGAATCTTCCGTTTGTCGGTGGCAGATCAAAGCCTTTTGAATTAACGCAAAAACTTTGTGGAAACTTAGGCGTTGATCTCATTCATAAGGAAACCAGCTCAAAAAAGTCAGCACTAAATTCACTTCAAAATTTGCTCTCAGAAAAGAAGTGCGTGGGTCTTCAGCTTGATTCGTTTTATTTAGACTATTTTACGACTAAGGTTCATTTTGCTGGACATTTTGTTTCGGCATTTGGATTTGACGATAAATATTTCTACTTAATAGATACCAAGCAACAGGGTTCACGGCAAAAGTGTTCACAAAAAAACCTAGAGCAAGCTCGATTTGCAAAAGGTGCGATGGCGGCGAAAGCTCGCTTTTGGACGGTCGACGTAAAAAATAAACAGCTTGATTTGAAAAAGGCGATCCCAAGAGCCATCAGAAATAATGCGAAGACATACTTGAATCCGCCTTTTAAGGGAGCCAGTTTTCATGGAATTGAGAAACTCGCCAAATCTCTACCTACATGGATTGAAATAGCAAAAAAACCAAAGGAAGATTTAGCACTTGCCGCATTAATGATGGAGCGAGCCGGAACAGGCGGAAGTATCTTTCGAAATTTTTATCGTGATTTTTTGATTGAAAGCTATGGCATCTTAAAGAGCACTGAGATCAAAAAAGGCAGTTCTCTGTTTATAGATATTGCTAAGCAATGGGGCGAGGTTGCAGATTTACTCGAAGAAACCTCAAAAACTTTAAATCAAAAATATCTAGTTCAGGCGAGTGAACTTTGCAGAACGCTTGCCATCACAGAAGTTGAAGCTATGAAAGTATTGGGGGCGGTTTAAAAAATGATCTTACAGGCTGCCTGCAAGGTCCAGTTCGAGAACTCTGCTTGGGTCTATTGACAAACATTTGAATCTCCTAAGATTTAAAATTGGTGCGCCCCGGTTGAGGAGTTTCGAACTGCGTGCGTCAACTACGCTTAGACGTCTTTAGCTTGTGACCGACGTCTACAATTGCCTCGAGAACGGGCTTAAACTCTAAACCCAGATTAGTGAGAGAATATTCAACCGTCGGAGGATTGGTGTTTTTCACCATCCGTTCTATAACTCCATCCGATTCCATTTTCTTAAGCTTATCGGAAAGTACTTTTGGAGCAATAGACTTCAGATCATCTTTCAGTTCACTAAAACGTCTTGGGCCATGGCTTAAATACCAAATTATATTTGGCGTCCACGCGCCGCCAATAAACCCCATACATCTTCCGAGTGGGCATTCATTTGGTGGATTCACTACTGTGCTTTTTCTTTTTTTGACCATAAGTGACGTTACCACGGAGTAACTCAAAAGTGAATTACATTTTAATATTAACTATTAAAATGTAACCTAAGTGGTATCTTTATATCAAAGGAGAGTAAAATCCATGTGGCTCAAAAATAGAATTACAGAAATGCTAAAGATAACTTACCCAATAATTCAAGGTCCTTTCGGCGGCGGTTTTTCAACTGTAAAGCTGGCAAGCGCCGTATCCAATTCAGGCGGAATGGGTTCTTTTGGTGCACACAATTTATCACCCTCACAAATTGCTTCTACTATTGTGGAAATAAAATCCAAAACAAACAAACCGTTTGCGATGAACCTTTGGGTTTCTAATGAAGACCCAACTCTCGCAGGTGTCGATGAAGCCGCCTTTAATGAGGTTTCAAATCTGTATAAAGATTTTTTTGAAACCGCCCATATTCCCCTGCCTAGGTTTCCAGATAAATTTGGCGAAAAATTTGAGGACCAAGTCGAAGCCATCATCGAATCCAAACCACCCGTTTTTAGCTTCGTATTTGGAATACCATCAGCCGCAAACCTAGAACGCTGTAGGCGCAATGGTATTGTAACAATCGGAGCGGCAACTACGGTTGACGAGGCTATCGCCGTAGAAAATGCTGGGGTGGATTGCGTTGTTATAACTGGATTTGAGGCAGGAGGCCATCGTCCGTCATTTCTAAAACCCGCTGAGAAATCGCTGATGGGGCTCAATACCGTATTACCAATTGCTAGAGAAAAAATTAAAATCCCGATTATTGCTGCTGGAGGAATTTCTAATGGCAAAGGAATTCTTGCCGCAAAGCTATTGGGTGCAGACGGCTTTCAGTTAGGCACCGCATTTCTAGCTTGCGAGGACTCTGGTGCAAGCCCTTTGCACAAAGAAATTATCTTTTCCGAGAGAGCCAAGCACACCGTATTATCAAAGAACTATTCTGGTCGGCTGGCTCGGTTCATAGAAAATGAATTCACGTTAATGACAGAAAAAAATAGGACTAAATTCCTACCTTACCCAGCTCAAAACTACCTATTATCAAACCTCAAAAAAATCACTGCTGAAAAAGGGCAAGTTGAAATCACCCCGCTTTACGCCGGACAGGGTGCGCCACTACTAAAATATAAAACAGTAACCGATCTCATGAATTCATTGATTCAAGAGATTTCAAACAAAAACTAAGGAGAAAAAAATGTACACTCTATATTTCAGTCCCGGAACCTGTTCGCTTGCGACCCACGTTCTGATGAACGAGCTTAAACTTGAGATCAATTTGATAGAGAAATCAAAAGTCGATCAATTTGAAAATATCAATCCAGCCGAAACCGTGCCGGTTTTAGGTGTTGATAAGATTCTGATTCAAGAAGGGGCAGCTATAGCATTATTTCTTATGGAGAAGCATAAAAGCAACTTACTGCCCGAATCCCCAGAGTCTCGATCAAAAGCGATTCAGTGGATGATGTTTGCAAATGCATCCGTTCACCCGGCTTATAGTAAATTATTTTTCGCGGCTCAGAATATTTCAAATGCGGAAGCGAAGGCCGAGGTTATCGAATCCGCAGCTAAAAGAGTGAATGAGCTATGGAGCATCGCAAACGATCAATTGGGTAAAACTAAGTATTTAACGGGAGACAATATTTCTATGGCGGACATTATGCTGAGCGTATACGCCAACTGGAATAACTATTTTCCGGGAAAAATTCAGCTTGGGGACAACTCGCTTCGCATGATCAAAGATGCGAGCAGTCGAGAGTCTTTCAAAAAATCAATTCAAACTGAAAAAATTAAATTCAATGTTTAATAAATTAAAGATTGGCCCTGAAAGGTCTTTAATTTTATCCCGGCCGCTTAAGTGATACACATCTTATTGGGCGCTTGATTTTAGAAATTTACTATACTCTACTTTTAAAATAAATAAACTCAGTCGAAAGACTGATTCTCAAAAGGTCCCTCGAGGTTCGAGAGACCTTGGATTTTAATTGGTCAATTTACTTCTGAGTTATTGCTGTTCTAACAAATGGATAGAGTGCAAATGAAGCTCCGAATACTATGTGGGCAGCCCAGTCCCAAAACATGGGAACTTCACGATTCCAGATATCGACGCCATGAAGAGCTTTCATCAAAAATGGAATCAACAGATAAGGCCCGACCATTGATAAAATTCCTATTCCGATACCTAATTTCAATGCTTGAGTCATTGTCTCAATTGAAAGCTGCTTTGCTAGGATTCCAAAAATGAATCCCCATAATAAAGCAGGTCCTAATTGATGAAGAACCAATCCAGCAAGAAATGCTCCTAAGTGAAAACTTGGCAGCGCGGCTTCGCCAAACACCATCGATCCGATCACTTGCACCGGATAAAGTGGACTTTTTCCAAGAAATACTGCAAAAACAACCATTACGACGACCGCCATGATTAAACCGGCAGCTTGTCCCGTAATGATACCGATTAACACGGGCTTTTCCGTTGTTTGCGTCTTAGAAAGTCCACGACTATTTTGATTTAAAACTGTTTCCATATAAAACTCCTTAGTTAGTTTGAAAAGGCCTCAGCCTTTTTTGTTGTTCTGCTTACATCATCTAGCGTATGATAAAAACAGTAAATACTGTTTAAACTGTTTAAATCGGTTCATACCCTAATTAAAAGGAGCGCCTCATGAATGGACTTCACAAGAATCAAAAGGTGATTTTAACATACCTACTTGAGCATAAAGACGGCGCTACGGCCGATGAGCTGGCTTCCTTTTTAAAGATAACTAAAACGGCGGTAAAAGAACACCTTAGCAAAGTTTCCTACCTTGGCTATCTGACCTATGAAGATTCAAAGGGACTTGTCGGACGACCTCGTCGACGCTATTTGCTCTCTGAAAGTGGGATCGATGCGTTTCCAAAACAGTATTCCTGGCTTTCGAATATATTGCTTGAGCACCTGGCTGAGTCTACGGGACCCGAAGCCGTCGTTGAAATGATGGAAGCTCTGGCCGGGAAAATCTACAAGTCAATGGAGGCAAAATTTAGGATGGCTCAAAATACCGCCGAGCTTTTAAAGCTTACAACTGAGTCTTTAAATGAATTAGGCTACCGATCGCGATTAAAACAAAGCGATCTGCGTAAAGGAGCTATTATCGAAGCCACAAATTGCGTCTATCATTCGGTAGCGCAAAAGCATCCCAGCCTTTGCCGTTTTGACGTTAAATTTATAGAAAACATTACTGGTGGACTGAAAGTAAAACTTGAAAGCTGCATTGCCCGTGGTGATTCTGTTTGTCGATTCTGCATCAAAAAAAACTAGGCACAGCCTACACTTTAGAATTTAATTTTAATTGAAGAGCTTTTAACTTTCGAAACACAAGGACACATTTTGGTTTTACGCTCTTCCTCACTAAGACAGACGTCATGATGCGCCACTTCGCCGTCTCGGTATTCAACTACGCAGGCACCACACTCTCCACGAAGGCACCCATAAGGCATGAGTACACCTTTTTTTCTTGCCACATCCAAAATCGTGTCATTTCCGTGAACTTCAAATAAAATCTTAGCCTCTATTAGCTCAACTTGAAAATGGTTCACGGATACCTGGGTGCTACCAAAACTTTCATAGTGGACATGGTCTTTGCGCCATTTTTTTTGGGCCGCTTTATTTTTTACGGCTTCAATCATTCCGCGAGGTCCACAGACATAAAGATGAACGCCTTCGTCATAATTGCGAACAACGTCATCAAGATTCAAAATGGAACTATTCGCGTCGAAGTATAAACGGCACTCGTCCTGAAACTGTGATGAAATCAATTCTCTATAAGCCATTCTTTCAATTGATCGAGCGGAGTAATGCAGTTCGAAACTTTTTTTAGAAAACTTAAGGAATCTAGCAAAGCTGAGAATTGGGGTAACTCCGATTCCGCCAGCTAACAGGACATGGTGATTGCCGTCTACGATATTGAACCCATTGATCGGATTTGAACAATCAATCTGCATTCCTTCCGAAAGATTTTCGTGGATCCACTTCGATCCACCTAACCCGTTCTGAGCCTTCAATACCGCTAGTGTATAGTATGACGTGTCGAGTGGATCTGAAACTAAAGAATAATTCCTTTTATAGTGCCCCTCCGCAAAACTAATTTCAACGTGAGCACCCGGATGAAATGAGGGAAACGCCTTAGTGTTCACTGGCGTCAGTATGATTTCTAAAATATCAGATGCAATGTTTTTTAATGATTCAATTTTTGCTTTCATAAATTACCTCTTTCAATCGATTTAGGAAACAGACCTTCGGAAATAGATTTACTTTTTAAATAGTGTCATCGCTTCTGCACGCAGGCCCGAATCAGTATGAAAAGCTCCCATAGTTGCCTTCGTCACAGTGGTGCTGCCTTGTTTTTCGACTCCTCTCATCATCATACAAAGATGGGATGCCTCTATGACGACCATGACGCCCTTTGCGTCGAGCAAGGCATAAAGATGCTGTGCAATTTCGTAGGTCAAACGTTCTTGAACTTGCAGCCGACGTGCAAAAACATCCACTAAACGGGGAACTTTTGACAAACCAACAACTTTTCCATTTGGAATATAGGCCACGTGAGCCTTACCAAAAAATGGAAGTATGTGGTGCTCGCAAAGAGAATAAAACTCTATGTCTCGAATTAAAACCATGTCGCCTGAGGGTTCACTAAACAAAGCATCTTTAATCAACATTTCAATGTTCGACTCATAGCCGGATGTTAGGAAATGCATTGCTTTAGCGAAACGTTTTGGCGTATCGACTAAGCCCTGCCGGTCCGTATTTTCACCAACCGCATTTAAGAGATGCGGTACTAAGGATTGAATTTCATTAAGCTTACGAATTTCTTGAGTTTGATTGACCGCTGATAATTTGCAGTCCCGTTGGCCCGGTCGAATTGTTTCATTCATATATTTTCCTCTTTGGAATATAAGTAGAATGAGCCCAACGGTTTAAAAGGTAAATACTGTTTAAATTGTCTTTATTAAAAATTCAAT
>Ga0075163_10012325_pt1 | contig 11140 bp, 8 predicted proteins | sample JI1023141ADNA_FD_71478 | JGI IMG/M metagenome (GOLD analysis project Ga0075163, IMG submission 71478) | Wastewater effluent complex algal communities from Wisconsin, to seasonally profile nutrient transformation and Carbon sequestration -... | ecosystem: Engineered > WWTP > Effluent > Algae...
CTGACGCCCCAGGGGCACGTCTTTGCTGTGGCCGGCGAGCTCTACCTGGACAAGACGGTCGTGGATTCACTCGTCACGCGGCTGCCCATCATGCGAAGCGGCCCGTGGGGGTTCAGGTGGCGGGGGAGCGACATTTTCGTGGAGCCGCAGGGCAAGGATCAACGGTTCCGCGAGCAGCGCGGCAACCTGCACCGGGTCTCCGGCGAGGTCAAGGCGGTGAACTCGTTTGTGGCGGCGATCATCCTGCATCGCCTGGCGCATGAAGTGTTGTCGTTCGAGCGGTTTCCCTGGCGCGATCCCGAGGGCCGATGGTTCCGCTGAGCCACGTCGACGCGATGGCAGACGCGGCGCTGAGTGAGCTGCGCACGCGGCCGCCGGCGGGGGTGTCGCTGAGCGCGTTGGACCAGTTCGAGCGATACAAGTACGCCCGCGTCTGGAGGCGCGTCGCGGATGCTGTCGAGCCTCAGAGGCCCTCCGAGTGGGAGCTGACCTGGATTGGTTGTGGATTGGCCAAGCGTCGCGGCGAACACCGCGCGGTCGACCTGTACACCGGGTCGCTCTATCGGGCTCAACTCGAGATCGCGCTCCACAGCACCGGCCGTAACCCGCAGATTCTAAGCGCCCGATACGGTCTGCTCGCACCACATGAGCCCGTTCGCTTCTACGATACGACTCTCGACAATGGCGACTACTGGCGAAGCTGGAGCGCGAGCATCTTGGCTCTTGTGCGTTCCTACGTGAAGCACACCAGGAAGCCCTCGATTCTTGTGCTCGCAGGAGCCCGATACGTTGACGGATGGGCGGATGAGGCCCGGGCGCTCGGGGTCACCGTCGATGAACCGCTGCGCCGCCTGGAGCTTGGTGCTCGGCGGGCATTCGCCCGCGAACTCGCGGCGGGCACGCCGGCTCGAAGTTTCTCTGACGGGCTGCAGGTCAGCCCGCGTGACCAACTCATGGCCTTCGCCGGGCAATTTCGTCGGCGCCTGGGAACCACATGAGCACGCTTATCATGCCAGCTGATTCGCTTGAGCTCGACCTCAGGCGCAAAGGAAAGTCTATCTCGGGGCCCGTGACGACAATGCGCTCGGGTGAAGGGCGCTACGCGATCGCAGGCTGGGTGTTCGCGTATCATATTCCTGTTGCTACGAACATAAGGGAGCCTGTCTCGACGCTCGTTGTGTTGCCCAAAGGTTGGCCAGGCCCGCGCCTCGAGGGCGTCGTCTTTCGTGACGCGATTGGCGCCGCGAGGCAGTGGGCCATCCATCACTGTCCGACTGCACAGGCGGCTCCGCGCGAGCCGCCCGATGAAATTGGTGAGACCCTGCTAACGCGGATACGAACGCTGCGCCGTCAAGGCGAGTGGTACCTCATCACGGCAAGCAACAACTACGAAGAGAACGAGGTCGGGCACCAGCTGTTTCGGATCAAGCCGAGCTCCAGGCCGCGGCCGAAGGCGATTTACCGCCGATGCACCGGGCCCTCTGATCTGCTCGCTGAGGTGTTGCCAGCGTGGAGACTTTCAGCGGGCCAGGCCCATCGATCCTATTTTGACTCTTTCCTGGCCCGCAATCGTCCCTTGGTTGAATCTGCGTTTGCTCAGTTTTTGGGAAAACTTGCTGTGAGCAGATACCTGGCCGCCCCGCGGCCAAGCACCGACGCATATTTCGTGCGGGATGAGTGGAAACAAGAGCTGCGGTTTGAGGGCGATACACCCAAGGCGCGTTCGCTGGCGGACGAATACAAACGCCAAACTGGTGGTGCCCCTGGCGAGGGTGTCGAGCATCGGGCCGGGGATTTTCGCGCGGAGTGGCTCAGTGGGGACGACGAGATCTCCATTCAAGGGCCGGTGTCACGAGGTGAACAGAGGGTGCTCCTGGCCCGCTATGGTTTCGCCAGTCGGGGGTCCGAGTACATCAAAAGGTGGCTACCCCCAAGCAATCTCAGACCCCCTGCGAGAGTCGCCGCCATTGCTTCGGCGGTGTGGACCCGGGCGAGGAACGTAGTGGACAAATTGGCGGCTGGCGATGGCAGCTGTGGAGAGGGATAGTCATGATCATCGCTACAAAGACGCTACAGTTCGTCCGTGTGATCGAAGGGGCTGGTGGCGCCTTCCCGGACGATCCTCCGATTGCCACCGCTGCGCTTGGAGCGTTGACCGCGTGGAGCGCCGCCGGTCGCGTCATGCGGATTGCGGTCTGGTTTGCCGCAATTGACGCGAGCCGGGCCCGGGTACCTGGGCTCACGGCGACGATCGGCGGGTATTTCTTTACCCCTGGCGCTGACTTCGGTTTGCCCGACGCGCCCGAGATGTGGCACGACGCAGATACCCGCACCGGCCAATCACTCGATCGTCCGGCGGTATTCGATGTTTCGTATATTCAGAAGATGGGGGTGCGACTTAGTGCTGTTGTCGACGCCAGCGCGACAGCCGTTGAAATCCGGATGAGCGTCCAGGAGATGCCGCGATGAACTTCATGCGTAGCTCTGTTGCTGGCCCACCGGGGCCCCCCGGGCCTGCCGGTCCCGCCGGTCCCGCCGGCGCCGATGGGGCGGCGGGGCCAGCAGGTCCCATAGGACCAGCAGGTCCCGCTGGCGTTGACGGCGCGGCGGGGCCAGCAGGTCCCGCTGGCGCGGCGGGGCCAGCAGGTCCCGCTGGCGTCGATGGGTCAGCGGGAGCGGATGGTGCCGATGGGGCAGCGGGAGCTGATGGCGCGGTGGGCCCCGCTGGGCCCGCTGGCGCCATGGGAGCTGACGGCGCGGTGGGCCCCGCTGGGGCCGCGGGAATCGATGGCGCGTTGGGTCCCGCCGGGCCAGCTGGCGCTGCGGGAGCTGAGGGGCCCGTGGGCGCTGATGGTCCCGCTGGGCCGCCGGGCGCCGATGGTGCAGTCGGGCCGGCGGGCGCGGTGGGTCCAGCTGGACCCGCGGGTGCGATCGGCCCAGCTGGACCTTCGGGTGCTGCGGGCGCGATTGGCCCCGTGGGGCCCGCGGGAGCTGCAGGTGTGGCGGGGCCCAATGTCCCTCGTCCAACCACTGTTGGCCAGTATGCCTCGTTCGACATGTTCCCGCTGGCGACCACCACCGGGACCATGCCGGTACAGAACCTCTTTTTTACCCCGTGTTGGGTCACTGCATCGACCACCGTCGATGCATTCATTATCGAGGTTGTCACGGCCGCGGGCGCCGGAACATCGAGCCTGGTGTTCGCTATCTACGCGAGCGCTGGTGGCAAGCCTGGCGCTCGTACGGCGAATTTTAGCGCGACTCCTATCAGTTTTAGTGGTACAGGTTTGCATGTCCTTCCCACGGGAGGCGTGGTTATCAGTTCCGGCCTAATCTTTGTCGCCTGCTTGTGGACAGGGACCGCCGCGACCGGCCCAGTCATTCGGATGAATGCTGGTGTCAACCCTGCCATCTCCGGCACGTCACTATACAATGGCAGCACCGCGAGCGGTTACAAGCAAACAGCCACGAGCATGCCCGTGAACGCCGCGCCCGGTCTGATCACCCCCGTGAACGTCCCGACGATCCTGTTTCAGATCGGCTAAACCGTTGCCGGTCGCGGGCGCGCTCGTTGGCGGCGCACGGGGAGCAGGCCATCGTCAGCGCTCGACGGCCGCGCTGGTGCCGGCCGGCTGACGTCGCCGGACGTGGCCGGCACCGCGACAGCCCGGTCGCGACCGGACGCTCTATCGAGGGCGGGCGGGGCCTGAGCGTGCGGGCGCCTTTTTGGCCTTCCCACGACCGGCTCGAACAATGATCCCGCTGGTCAGGTTGACGGCGTCGCGCAGGGCCGTGTCCGCGATGTGGGCGTAGCGCTGCGTCGTGCGGTAGTTCTTGTGCCCCAGCATCTTGCCCACCACTTGCAGCGGGACGCCGTTGTTGATCGCATCACTCGCCATCGAGTGCCGGAGGTCGTGCAAACGAACATCGACGAAGCCAGCCATCGCGCGGACGATTCGCCAGGTCTCGCCGAGGCTGTGGAGCTTGTTGCCAGTCTTCGAGCAGACAACAAGGCCATGCCGCGGGTGACCCTTTGCTTGGCCAATAGCGCCGAGGAGGGCCATGACCTCATCCGACACAACGATGTCACGCTTACCTGTTTTCGAGTCGGGCAGGCGTAGGATGCGCTGACGCCAGTCGACCTGATCCCACAGCAGGTCACGGACCTCGTCACGCCGCATCCCCGTGAGGGCAAGTAGGCGGATCGCCCAAATGCCCTCTCGGCCGATGTGACCAGGCTTGCCCGGCGGCGTGCGCTCGGCTTTGGCGAGCACGCGCTCGAGCGCCTCGCGCTCATTCCCATCTAGGAAGCGCTCCACTTCTCGCTCCACGAATTTCTTCACCTTGGAGACCGGGTTGCGGCCGCTTGTGACCTCCCACTCCTCGGCCTTGGTGAACAGGCAGCTCAGGACGCAGCGAGTCAAATTCGCCGAACAAGGGATCGACTTGAGGCTGTTGTGGAGCTTCTGGACATCCGCAGGGGTGATGTCGCTGAGACGGCGCTCCCCCAGTGCAGGGATGATGAACCGCCGCAGAGAGCTGCGGTAGTGGCTGGCCGTATCTGGCTTTAGGTACATGTCGATATGTTCCTGTTCAAAACGACAGGCGAACTCGGCTACAGTGGGCGACTTCGGTCCCTCCGATGGCGCGGGGACGTGCGTCCGTGGGGCCGGTGGCTGCTCGTGAGCGCTCGACCGATCCTCTCGGCGAGCGAGAATCGCCATAGCTTCCCTGCGCGCTTCTTCAGCGTTGAGGCCGGGCCCCATGAGCCCGATCCGTTGACGATGGTCCTTTCCATCGGGCCCCCGGTACCTGGCGAAAAACACCTTCTTGCCCGTCGGAAGCACCCTTAGGATGAAACCGGGCATGGCGTCGCACGTGATCTCGTAACGGATAGAGCGGGGTTTGGCGTCGCGAGCTTGTGCATTGGTGAGCATGGGCGTCCTCCAGGACTCCAACCAAATTGACCCAAAACCGAACCAACTCAAGGGCGAATTACGGCCTGACCTAAGGGACAGGAAATCTCAAATTCGAGCAGCTAGGACTGTTTCCGTCCGCCTAGCCGAAACCGTCGAGGTCGGCGACCCCGGCGTAGCTCCCTCGCAGCCCGGTGTCGGCGCGCAGCGTGCCGTCGGCGGCCCACACCGCGTGCGGGCCGACGATCTCGAGCACCCCGTCGCCGTCGAGGTCGGCCGCGATCAACGGCGTGGTCGCGTCCGAGAGGGTCGTGCGCAGCGCGCCCGTCTTGCCGTCGAGCACCGCGCCCGGCACGAGGATCTCGACCCGGCCGTCGCCCTCGAGGTCGGTCAGCGCCGGCTGCAGGCACCCGCCCGGCGCGGCGCTCAGCCACAGACGGGTGCCGTCGGCCGCGATCGCCATGACCCGCCCGTCGTCGGCGCAGGCCACGATCTCGTTGCCTGGCAGGCCGTCGATGTCGCCGCCCGCGAGCTCGCGCCCGGGGTCGACCCCGGGGTCGGTCAGCGCGGCGCTCCAGCGGGTCACCCAGGCGCCGTCGACCAGCGACGCCGCGACCAGGGTGCCGCCCTCGCTGACGCTCGCGCTGGCCTGGGTGGTGAACACGACCTCGGGGATGTCGTGGCCGTCGACCACGCCGTCGCAGTTGTCGTCGTCCAGCGGCAGCACGATCGGCGCCATGGCCACGCTGCCGCCGGTCCACGCCGGCAGCTCGCCGACCGGGCCCACCGTCACGGCCGTCGCCGCCGCGCAGGCCTCCACGCACACGGCGGGGTCCGGCGTCTGCTCCGCGTCGCACAGCGGCGGCCGCGGCACGCAGGCCCCTCGCGGCCGCGGGGCGGCGCCCGGGCACGCGGCGGGCTCGCTGTCGGCTGTCCCCGGGGACAGGTCGCAGAACTCGTCCGCCGCGCAGTCGAGCGGCCCGCCGCAGGCCCGGTCCGGGGCGAAGCAGCGGCCGAGCGAGCAGGCCAGGCCGGCGTCGCAGCAGACCGCGCCGCAGGCCTGCTCGACGGGGCAGCAGCCGCTGGCGATGCAGGTCGCGCCGGGTTCGCAGCCGACCGGGCACGCGTCATTGAACTCGGCCGCGGTCGCCGAGATCTCGCCGTCCGTGAGCGAGTCGTAGGCGGCCAGGTCGGGCTCCTGGGCCGCGCCGCAGCCCACGAGCGCGAGCCCCAGGGATGCCACCAGGCCTGCGTGCGCTGCGAGCCGCGGCATCGCTCAGCCTCCGCACGTCGGCAGGCAGCTCGCGCCGCCGCCGTCCGCCACGCACTGCTTGCAGGTCGGGTCCTCGCACTTGCCCGCGCAGGCCATTCCGCCGCCGCCGGAAATGCACGCGACGCAGTCGTCGTCGCCGTCGTCCGGGGGCGTCGGCACGGCGCCGTCGTCCAGGGTCCAGTCGATCGGCGCATAACGACGCACCCGGCGCTGCACCTCGGCGACCGCCGCGAGCACGGCCCGGGTCGAGCGATCGTCGGCGGCCACCATCGTCGCCGCGGCCGCGCCCGCCGCGATCCCGACCGCCCACTCGGTCGGCTGCATCCGCGTCGCCGCGCTGGCCAGCAGCGACTGCGCCATCGTCTTGCCGGCGACCAGCAGGTTGTCGACCCCGCGGTTGGTCAGCGCCCGCAGCGGGATGTGGTACGGCAGCGTCTTCGGGTCGAACCCGTAGAAGTAGCCGGGCAGCTTGCAGCCGCGCAGCGGGTGGATGTCCGCCAGGTACGCGCCGAGGGCCACGCGGTCGGGGTGGACCGCGCCGGTGCGCTGCGCCTCCGGCCCGGTCAGGTCGGAGAAGGGCAGCACGTAGCCATCGAGCCCGACGCTGCGCCGGGTGTCGCGCAGGTAGGGGAACTTGGCCAGGCCGGTGGGCGAGCCGAGCAGCTCGCGGTCGAGGCCGAGGTGCTCGCCGACGCCCGCGGGCGCGTGCGCCTTGAGCCACCAGAACCACCCGTACGCGTGCCGCTCGGCGGCCGCGAGCACCTCGAGGTCGACGCCGCCGGCCCAGTCCTCGCGCTGCTCCTCGGCCTGCGCGCGGCCGAGGAACAGGTAGCCCTCGGGGAAGTCGTTGCCGGGGTTCCAGTTCTGCAGCGAGCGGTCGCCGGCGTAGCCGTCCCCGGGCCCGTCGACGATCCGGCGATATCGCCACACTTGATCCCAGCTGTATTTGCCGATCCCGTAGAACTCCGGGTGGTCGACCGGGAAGGGGTTCGCCGGCTCGACGCGCGGGGCGGCGTCGTGGCGGATCACAAACGGCAGCACCATCGCCTGGCCGCAGCGATCGTCGGCCGTCGTGGTCGCGCCGTCGGCCACCTCGGCGCCCTGCAGGTACGGCGCGCCCGCCAATACCAGCACGTCGCCGAGCTCGGTCGCGTCGATCACCACCGGCCGCTCGCCCTCCGGGCCGGTCAGGCGCACCACCTCCTTGGTGAACTGCGGCGAGTCCTCCGGGTCGTACCAGTCGGCCAGCGCCGCCGACAGGAACTGCGGCCCGGCGCCGGCGACCGGCGTGCGCGTCACCGCGAACACGTCCGTGATCTGCGGCCCGTTCGGGCCCGCCTCGCTGCGCACCTGCTTGATCGTGGTGGCGAACAGCACCCGCAGGCGGCCGCCCAGCTGCGGGTCACGCAGCGTCGGCAGCAGCGTCTGCGCGTGGAAGCGGTCGGGCCGGAAGCAGTTGTGCGACACCCAGCAGGCGCCCGGGTTGCCGAGCGCGCGCAGCCAGTCCGCCAGCTCGCGCGGCAGGTTGGCCGGGTCGCGGGCCAGCGCGCCGACGTCGAGCCCGCCGACCTTGTGCCACGCGGCGTCGATCGCCGGCACGCCGGCGGCCGTCAGCTGCCCGCCGACCCAGTCGGTCGGCTCGGTCAGGCAGGTCACCGCGCCCTCGCGCGCCGAGGTCAGGGCGGCGGCCAGGGCCGCCGTCGACCCGCCGGCCACGATCACCTCGCAGCGCTCGACCCGGTCGACCGTCAGCTCGGCGCCCGCGCTGTCGCCGACCTGGCGATCGTCGTCCTGCCCCGCGTCTGCGTCGGCCCCGGGCGCGCAGCCGGCGGCCCACAACAATGCTGCCATGATGGGTTCGATCCGTCGCATGCTCGCCTCCTTCACCCGCCGCACTTCGGCAGGCAGCCCTTGCCGCCGCCGTTCTCGACGCACACCTTGCAGGTCGGATCCTCGCACTTGGCCGCGCAGGCCTTGCCGCCGCCGCCCTCGATGCACATCACGCAGTCCGCGTCGCCCGTCGGCGTCGGGTCGGGCGCCGGCGCCTCGCCGCCGCACTTGGCCGCGCAGGCCTTGCCCCCGCCGCCCGCGACGCAGGCCTGGCACTCCGCGCCCGCGCACTTGGGCGCGCAGGCCTTGCCGCCGCCGCTCTCGATGCACACCAGGCACTCGGCGTTGGCCGGGTCGTCGTCGCTGCCGCTGTTCTCGCCCGCGCCCGCGCAGTCGACGATGGCGTTGTCCGACCAGCGCCGGCACACGAAGTCGTCGTTGCTGACGCTGATGTCGCCGTCGCCGACGCTCTGCGCGAAGTAGGTCGCGTTGGGGGTGCCGTCGCCAGTGGCGCCGCGGATCTCCGCGCTCGACGACCACGCCGAGATCCCGCCGACCGGGTTGTAGTGGTGGACGAGGGTCTTGAAGTACCAGTAGATCGGATAGTGGTGGCGCTGGTTTTGCCAGTCGAACACCCAGTCCCACCAGAACAGCCCACCCTCGGGCCCGAGGTCGGCCGAGGGCACCAGCTCCTCGTACGCGACGCTCTGCAGCAGCGGCCGCCCCTCGTCGCCGATGATCTCGCTGAGGCTGTGGTCGCTCGCGTAGACCTCGACCGAGCCGAGCCCGCCGGTCTCGTCGCGCCAGCGCTCCAGCTTCTGCTGCGCCAGCACGCTGGTCGTCAGCTTGCCGCCGACGCAGGGCAGCCCCGACGACGGCGCGCAGTCCAGCGGCTTCGAGAAGTACGGGTCGAGGAAGGCGACCCGGTCCGGCCACACCTTGCGCGAGACCACCGCGCCCGACAGCTTGCCGACCAGCGCCGAGGCGACCTGCGCCCCGAGCGAGTGGCCCATGACGCGCACCTGCGGGTCGAGGCCCTGCTCGTCGGCGGCGTCGCTGATCTGCTGCATGCCGTCGCGGTAGGCCAGCTGCAGGTCCTCGGCGAACTGCGGGTTCCACACTCCGCGCTCGGCGTCGCCTACCTTGTCGGTGCGCGCCACCTCGAACCAGTCGATGACGCCGACGTTGTAGCCCTGCAGCTGCAGCTCCTTGCCGTAGTCCTTGCCGCCGCTGACCAGCGTCTTGAACTGCAGGTCGATGACCACCTGCGCGTTCTTGTCGGCCTTGTGCCAGCCGTGGATGAAGATCGCCACCTTGTCGCGGCGCGGGTCGAAGTCGGGCTGGCTGTCGCCCTCCGCCTGATACCAGTAGAAGCGGACCCCGCCGTGCTTGATCGGCCCGACCGGCTCGCTCTCGCCGACGATCGTCTTCCACTTGCACTTCGGGTCGTCCTCGCGGTCGCAGCAGTCGAGCACCGCCTGGTACGACTCCCCGTAGTTGGCCGTGAAGCGCGCGTACAGCTCCTCGCGGGTCTTCGAGTTGCGCAGCTCCGGCAGCAGCGGCAGGTGCCACGCCGCGCCCTCGAGCCGCTGGCTCTGCACGGCCGGCGACACGAAGGCGCGCCACTGCTTGGTCCAGTCGTGCGCGCCGTCGTTGGCCTCGAACGCGGCCGGCACGAAGCGCGAGCAGATGTAACGATTGCCGATGTCGTGGCAGGTCGTGCACTTGGGGGCCACGCTCGGGTCGAGCACGTGCGAGGTCCCGTCGCGCGGCGGGGCCTGGCCGACCATCGCCTGCAGCTCCTCGCCGTCGACCACCTGGAACGGCGCGCCGCGGCGGTTGTGGGTCAGCGCCTTCTTGAGCTGGCCGTTTTCTCCGATCACCCGGCTGATGTACGGGTTCAAGATCCACGGGTCGGCGTTGTGACAGCGCACGCAGCCGCCGTCGCCGGGGATCGCGTAGTGCTGGCTGAAGTCGGGGTCGGCCGGGGTCGGCCGGTCGCGGCCCATCAGCTTCGCCGTGTAGCTCTTGCCGTCCTGGCTGAAGTCGGTCGGTCGCCCGGCGAGGAAGCAGGTCGCGCCGGTCTTCTTGTTGTAACCGATCGTGCCGATCTCGTCGTACACGTACTCCTCGGCCGGGCGCAGGTCGAAGTGGCGGCAGATCGACACCCAGTCGTAGTCCTCGCCGCGCGAGTTCTTGCCGCTGGCCTTCATCAGCCGCGAGTTGGGCAGGCAGATGCCGTGCTCGCTCACGCCGTTGAGGATCTGCACCGGGCTGTCGCAGGTGTTGGCCTCGGCCCCGCCGTCGCAGCGGTCGAGGCAGCCCTTGCCGCCCGCCCCCTCGACGCAGGCCTTGCAGTCCGGATCCTCGCACTTGTCCGCGCAGGCCTTGCCGCCGCCGCCCTCGATGCAGGCCACGCAGTCCGCGTCGCCGCCGCCCTCGCCGCCCGAGCTCAGATACTCGTAGGTCAGGTCGATCACCGTGCCGTCCGGCAGGGTCCGTCGGTTCGGCACCAGGTCGCCGTCCGGGCAGTTGAACGCCGGCAGCGGCCCGATCTCCTCCTCGCAGTGCTGGGCGTAGGTGACCACGTCGAGCGCCTTGCCGCGATCGTCGTCGTCGCTCCCGCTCGCTGCGTCACCGCAGCCGGCGGCCCCGATCGTGGCGGTCAAGCCGACCACGCGGCCAAGGTTCGCGGCACACTGGGCAATGAACATCTGGCGCATACAAAAGCTCCCTCTCGGCGCCGGGCGGCGCGAAAAATCTCGCCCTCCATCGGGCTGCTACGCGGCGCCGGGGCCCCATCGGCCCCGCGCCGCCGGTCAACAAAACGGGGTGAACATCACGCAGGTCTCGACCGGCTCGCCGCAGCCGTTGATGGCGCACGCGTCGAGGTACTGGCCGATCTGCGCCGACTTGGCGGGCGTGCACTTGTTGGTGTCACCGATCAGGCCGAGGCACCAATCCTCGCACATGGCCTGATCGTCGTATTCGCCGCACACGATCATCTTGGCGCAGGCGGCCGCGCAGCTGCCCGCGAGATCCACGGGCGGGTCAGGCTGCGGGTCGGGGTCAGGCTGCGGGTCGGGGTCAGGCTGCGGGTCGGGGTCAGGCTGCGGGTCGG
>Ga0075163_10012326_pt1 | contig 11140 bp, 8 predicted proteins | sample JI1023141ADNA_FD_71478 | JGI IMG/M metagenome (GOLD analysis project Ga0075163, IMG submission 71478) | Wastewater effluent complex algal communities from Wisconsin, to seasonally profile nutrient transformation and Carbon sequestration -... | ecosystem: Engineered > WWTP > Effluent > Algae...
ACGTCCTTTTGTGCAACAAATCCAGGGACTTTGACCTTCCAGCGCTCGTCGGGTGCGATGACCGCCACGTCCAGATCGGGCAAGCTGTCGGGGGCCCCACCGGCCCGCAGGTAGGCCTCGGGATCGATCTTGTGCAGGCGCGCCTCCACCTCGGCGAGGTTGCGAGCGATGACCTGCACCTTGGCCTTGTTGGGCGGCTGAGGGGTGGTGCGCAAGGCGATGTAGGGCGACTTGAGGCGCTCACGCTCCTCGCTGGCCGCCGCGGCGTGGGTGCCCTCGCGCTCGCGCACGTCCAGGGCCACCAGCGCCCCGGCGGGATCGGCGCGGTCAAAGGCTTGGATGCGGGTAAGCGCGGCCACCGCCTGGGTGGCCTGGGTGGTGTCGGGCCAGCGCGCCAGCAGCTCCTCCAGCCGCCGCTCGGCTTCGGTCTGGCCACCGGCAGCGGACTTGAGCCCCGCGGCCCGCGCGGCCAACGCGGCCTCCCAGGCGGCCACCGGCGCGTCGTCCGAGCGCGGATCCCGGGTCACCAAGGCGTCGTAGACCTTGATCGCCTCCGCGTGGCGGCCCGCGGCCAGGGCGATGCGGCCCAGGTCCAGGCGGGCGCGGTCGAGGCGCTGCTCGTTCTCGGTGCGGTGGGGATCGGCGGGGAAGCGCTGCAGGTGGCGCTCGGCGGCGGTCACCAAGGCCGCGCGGTCGCCCGCCTGCTCCAGCAGGTCCAGCTCGAGGTTGGAGGCGTCGCGGGCCTGGTCTCCCGTGCCCGCGGCCAGGGTGCGCAGGGGCGCGCCGAGCCGCCCCAGCTTCCCGCGGGTCATCGCGGCCTGGCGGGCGGCCTTCTGCGCCACGTCGGGCGCCACCTTGCTGGCGGCGAGCTGGTCGAGCAGCGGCAGGGCGCGCTCCACATCCACCTCCAGCGCGAGCTCCGCCGCCACCTCCAGCGTGGCCGGATCGGCGGGCAGGGCGAGCAGGAGATCGAGGCCCTCGCTGGCGGGCAGGAAGCGCGCCACCAGCCGGCGGGCGGCCGCGTCGTCCCGGGCCAGGAGGCCCTGCAGCAGCGCTTCGGCCAGGCCATCGGGCGCCGTGCTTGGGGATTTTTCGGGGGGCAGGGCCTTGAGCACCTCGGCCACCCGCTGCCCGAGGGCGATGCGGGCCGCCGGCGACAGCTGACGCTGGAAGGCAAGCGCGTAGAGGTTGGTGGCCAGGTTGGCGTCGTCCTCCCCCAGCGCGCGGCCGGCGAGCTGCTCGATCCAGGCGGTCACCGCGCGGTCGCGATCGGGCCCCAGCGACTCGGCCCCGTATTGGGCATAGAGCGTGGCCGCCTCGTCCGCCCGCTTGAGCGCCACCAGCGCATCGGCGCGCCCAAAGGCCGCCTGGCGCCCGCAGACGGCGTCGGCCGGCACCCGGGCGAACGTCCGCTCCGCCTCAGCGAAGCGGCCGGCGATGAGCTCGAAGCGGCCCAGCAAACACACCAGCTCGGGATCGTTGCCTTCGTTGCTGCCGGCGGCTTTGCGCAGGGTGCTGATGCCCTCGTCGAGGCGCCCGGAGGCGATGGCCGATAGGGCCGCCTCCCGCGCCGCGGGATCGGCCAAGCCGGAAGTGGTGGAGAATACAGGGGAAAGGCTCAGCACAAAGGCGAGAGCTCGGAGGGGGCGGCGTGTCTTCATGGGCGGGATTCTCGGCGCAATTCGGGTAAACGACAACGGCGCACTCAAAGGGTTCTGCTGGCAGGCTGCTGCAAAAGTCTCCCGTCGCATCGACGGCGGGATGGGGCCATCTGCGGCGTTGCCGGAAGTCCTCGACAATACTCAGTATTGCCTGCGGTCCGGCGCCTTGCATCTGGTCCCATCGCGCTCGCCGAGTGCTCGGTCCGACTTTTTCAGCAGCCTGCTAGGGCTAGGCGCGGCGGAGGCGAGCCACGAGGAGGACCACCACCACCACGGTGCCGGTGCCAAAGAGCGAGCCCCAGATCCACAGGAAATACATGAGGCTCTCCGCGCCCCGCCACCCCAGGACCACCGCGGCGCCGGGGGCGAGGGCGAGCAGGCCGCCCACCAGGGTGGAACCCGCCGCGCCCCAGCCGGACAGGAGGTGCACCAGCAGGGCGCAGCCGATCATGAAAAAGCCGGCGCATACCCAGATCAGGAAGGCCACCTCGGCGCGGGCCACGGGCAGACCAGCGTGCCAGGCGGCCACGCTGATCGCCGCAAACGGGGGCAACAGCCAGCCCAACCCGCGGCCCAAGGAGCGCTCGGGGGGTGCCTGAAACCTCAATCGATACGCGGAGCTGGCCACGGCCCAGGTCACGAGCCACGCCACCAAGGCCAACCCCACCGCACCCACCAGCGCGGTGTTGGCCAGCTCCTGGTGATCGGGTCCGCAGCCGGTCAGGCTGAGGGCAAGCAGCGGCAGCGTCCGCTTCATGGTGCAAACCCCCAAGGATCGTTGCCTGAAGGCCAACATCTCGGAATCAGGGCGCTTTTTCATCGGCGAACCCACCTGTATGACTGGAGGCGATGCGCACGGAGCGCAGGCCCTGCGCATCGAGCATGCATCGGCTATTCTGCCGCCGCCACTCTCGACTGGAGCGCACCATGATCTCGGCTGGCCACGTCGACTTGTACCAACTCACCTCCTGCATTCCCCACTGGGATGCCGGCCTGGGCCATGCGCCCGTGGTCATGAGCTTCTTTGCGCGGCGCCTGCCCGAGGGCGACGACGGCCAGCCCACCCGCGGCTATTTGTTGTGGGCGGGGCTGCGGCGCTGCCTGGACTGGCTGGCGCGGGCGCGCTTCGACACCGAGCTGCTGACCACCATCTCCGACCACCCGGTGCTGGGGCCCGCGGTGCGGGCGCGGCCCGACTTCGCCCGCGCGCTGCTCGAGTGGCGCTTTCGCGGGGAGGTGCACGCGCCAGCGGAGGGCGAGGTCATTCTCGCGGGGCCCGCGATCGATCTCGACGGAAAGCCCTTGCTGATCAATGGGGTACGGCCCTCGGCCCAGACCCCGTTTCTGCTGGTGGAGACGGATCTGCTGTCGGCGAAGCTCATCGAGACGCCGCTGTTGTCCATCATCAACCACATGACCATGGTGGCCTCGAAGGCCAGCCAGGTGGTGGCCGCCGCGGGCACGCGCCCGGTGCTGGAGTTCGGCAGCCGCCGCACCCACCCCGAGGCAGCGGTGGACGCGGCCTACGCGGCCTACCTCGCCGGCTGCGCGGGCACGTCCAATGTGGAGGCCCACCGCCGGTATGGGGTGCCCATGTTGGGTACCATGGATCACTTCGCCGTCCAGGCCTGGGAGCGCGCCGGCGTGCCGCGCCACGAGACGGAGCAGGCGTTCTTCCGCGCGTTCTACGAGGCCTTTCCCCAAAACGCCCTGCTGCTGGTGGACACCTACGACACCTTCGGCGAGCACACCGGCATCCGCGCGGCGGTGGCGGCCACCGACGGTCGCCTGCGCGGCATTCGGCTCGACTCGGCCATCACGGTGGAGAACATCCACCGCGCGCGGGCCCTGCTGGACGCGCTGGGCGCCCCCCAGGCCCTCATCAGCGCCTCAGGCGGCATGGACGAGCACACCATCCGCGCGCTGGAGGGCGCGCCGGTGGACAGCTTTGGGGTCGGCGAGCGCATCGTCACCTCGCCGGATGCCCCGGTGGGGGTGGGCGCGGTGGGCAAGCTCTGCGAAATCAATGGCCGACCCACCATGAAGCTGGCCCGCGGGACGGGCAAGGCCACCTTGCCCGGGCGGGTGCAGGTCTTCCGCGGCAAGGACGGGCGCGATATCGTGGCCTGCGCGGAAGAGGCGTTGCCGGGCCGCCCGCTGCTGCAGCCGGTTTGGCAGGGCGAAGCGGCGCTGCCGCTGCCCACGCTGGCTGAGTCGCGTGCCTACGCCCAGGCGGCCGTCGCGGCCCTCCCGGTCGAGGCGCGCTCGCCCCGCTTTGTGGAAGTCACCGTCAGCCGCGGTCTCGCGGCGCGGGTCCGTGACCTGGTGGAAGGAGCCGTTGATCCATGAAGAAGAAGCGCTACCGCTGCCTGATTTGCGATCACATCTACGATCCGGCTGAGGGCGATCCGTCGTCGGGCATCAAGCCCGGGACCGCCTTCGAGGACCTCCCGGCGTCGTGGGCGTGCCCGGATTGCGGCGCGACCAAGGACGACTTCGAGCCGATGGAAGACTAAGGCGGTGCACAGCGACAGCCCAACCGGCCTGCGGGCCGCGGTCATCGGCGGTGGGAGCTGGGGCACGGCCCTGGCCACCGTGTTGGCCGCGAGCGGGCCGGTGCGCCAGTGGGCGCGCTCCGCCGAGGTGGCGGATGCCATCAACACCGACCACCGCAACCCCCGCTACCAGACCGATCTGGTGCTGCCCGCCGCCCTCACGGCCACCACCTCGCTGGCGGACGCGGTGGCCGACGCCGAGCTGGTTTGCCTGGTGGTGCCCAGCCACGCGATGCGCACGGTGGTGGGTGAGTTGGCGCCCCACCTGCCGCCGGGTATCCCCATCGTCTCGGCCAGTAAAGGCATTGAAAACGGTACCTTACTCACGATGGAGGAGGTGCTGACCGAGGTGCTGCCCCGCGGGCGCCGGGTGGATCTGGCCTGCCTCTCGGGGCCGAGCTTCGCCCGCGAGACGATGCAGCGGATGGCGACGGCGGTGACGGTGGCCGCGCGCTTCCCCGACATCGCGCGGGCGGTGCAGGCGGCGTTCACCACCCACTGGTTCAAGGTCTACACCACCGAGGACGTCACCGGCGTGGAGCTGGGCGGCGCGCTCAAGAACGTGGTGGCCATCGCGGCGGGGGTCGCGGACGGCATGGGCCTGGGCCACAACAGCCGCGCCGCCCTGCTGACCCGGGGCCTGGCGGAGATCAGCCGCCTGGCCGTCCGCCGCGGCGCCAACCCGCTCACGCTCGCTGGCCTGGCCGGCATGGGCGATCTGGTGCTCACCTGCACCGGCGGGTTGTCCCGCAACCGGCACGTGGGCATGCAGCTCGGCAAGGGGCGCCGCCTGGCCGACATCTTGGGGGAGATGAACGAGGTGGCCGAGGGCGTACGCACCGCCGAGAGCGCCCACCAGCTCGCGCTGAAGGAGAAGGTGGTGATGCCGGTGACCCATGAGGTCTACCGCATCCTCTACGAAGACAAGCCCCCCGCGCAGGCCCTGGCCGACTTGATGGGGCGCGACGCGCGGCAGGAGCGCGATCAGTGAGCAGCCGCTGGCTCATCGCGCTGGCCCTCGGCCTCGCCTTGCCGGCACGCGCGGGCCGCAACCCCGCCCAGGACAACCTGCTGGCCTTTTATGGCGACGATCCCGAGGCCGCCCGCAAGGTGCGGCTGGAAGCCGTGATGGGCGTCTACCACATGCTCCCGCCCATGCGGCACGCCTCCGAGGTGGTGGACATCAAGGGGCGCCAGGTGCGCGTCAACCTGTGGGTGCCCGTGGGCCGCCAGAGCGATCAAGAGCTGGTGGTGCTGGCGGTCAAGTGGTTGATTTTTGGGCGCAATCGCTTCTCTCAGGGCGCCCGCGGCCTGTTTGCCGAGCGCGATGTGGACGAGGTCCTGCTGGTGTTTCACGAGGTCATCCGCCCCGACGAGAAGGGGCGGCGGGCGTCGAAGAAACCCGATGAAATCAAAGCGTTTTTGGCCATCAAGCTCGACCGGCGTCGGTTTGAGCGGCTGGACCTGGAGCCCTTTGCCCGGTGTGTGGAGCAGGGGGACTGCGATGCCCTGTTCAAGTCCGCGTTTGCGGCCGCGCGGCTGGACAAGGGCTATACGCGCAGCCGGCGGCAGGACGACAGTGGCCGGTAGTTCTGCCCAGGAATCCCCCGGTGGCGCGGCCGTCTGGCGGCCCGAACGTGTGCAACCGACCTGATTGCGGGCCTGCGGGAACACCCGCCCACCGCGCGCCGTTCTCGGCGGCGGCGAGGCGCTCCCGGTCCCTCCCGAAAGGAGCTTTGTGATGACAAGCGTGCTGTGGTTGCTGCTGGGCCTGGCCCAGCCCCAAGCGGTGGTGTCCGAGGCGCCGCCCGCCGCGGCGCTCGACGTGGCGGCGGTGGTGGAAGGCATCCAGAACTTCTACGCCGAAGCCCAGGACTTCCAGGCGGCCTTCACCCAGACCTACACCTACCAAATCTACGATCGGAAGCAGGTCTCCAACGGCACCGTCTTCTTCAAGAAGCCGGGCCGCATGCGGTGGGACTACCAGAAGCCCACCCCCAAGGTCTTTGTGGCCGACGGCCAGACGCTGTGGGTCTACGAGCCCGAGGAGAGCCAGGTCTTCCGCAGCGATCTCAAGAACGCCCAGGTGCCCGCCGCGCTGTCCTTCATGAGCGGCGAGGGCAAGCTCAGCGACGAGTTTGAGGCCAAGCTGCTCGCCTCCAAGGATCCCAGCCGCCTGCGGGTTGAGCTCATCCCCCGCAAGCATGCCGGCGACTATAAGTCCTTGATTCTTGAGGTGGATTCCACCACGTTTGCGGTGCGCGCCAGCACGGTCGTGGATCCGGTGGGCAATACCAACCACCTGGTTTTTGGCGCCGTGAAGACCAACCAGAACCTGCCCGACAAGGGCTTCGTGTTCTCACCCCCGGCCGGCGTCAAGGTCATCGCGGGTGCCCCCCCGCAGTGACCGTCGGGCCTCGAGCCCCCACCTCGGTTCACCCCTCATTTGGCCCCCCGGCCAGCCGCTGTGCCACCGCGGGCACCCACTCGGCGAACGCGCTCGGGTGGGGTACAACTGGACTCGGGTCTGAGCCAACCCGAGGAAACGCACCATGGTCGATCGCACGGGTGAACACCGCTCGCCATTGGAAGGGCTGGTGTGCGCCACCGCCCGCTTCCGCGATGAGCGCGTGGAGTGTATGGGGGTGGTGGTGGGTGACTGCCGCGTGTTGGTGGTGGTGCCCCGCCACTGGGCGAGCGCGGCCTCGTTTGGGGTGCGCTTCCCAGGCGACGCGCGAGAACTCGCCTGCCAGACGCTCCTGGCGGAGTGTGATGGCGAGGTGAGCTGGGCCCTCCTGGACTGCCCGGGGGCCTCGCGGGTGCGGGCGCTCCTGCTGGACGAGGAGGTCCGGGCCGGCGCGGATTGTCATATCTTTCAGCGGGTTGGCCTGGAGCCGGTGGTGGTGCCGGGCCGCATGTCCTACATGGCGACGGTGGATCCGGTGCAGGCGCCGCTGATGGTGCGCCCGGCCGAGGTGGTCCAGCTCGACGCCGTGGCGGGCTCCCCCTGCCTGGTCAACCGCCACGTGGTGGGCCTGCTGACCGGCCGCTGCCAGGCCGGCCGCGCTCACATGCTGACGGTCATCCCGTCCGCCCTCATCGTCGATCGCTGCATGCGCCTGGGCGCCACGGCGGGCCTGTTCACGCTCTCCCCGAGCCGCAACCGCGTAGAGCCACCCCCCTGGCCGCGCCACCCGCCGGCCATGGTGGGGTGGTATGAGCCAGGCCTGCTGGTGACCACCGCCATCAGCATGATCATCTCCAAGGTTTTTGGGGAGTACGACGATCGCCGCGCGATGGAGGGGGGCTCGGCGGCCCACTACGAGCACGCCCTGAGCCCCGCGGGCGACGGCGGCGAGGCCCTCTGGCTCGACTATGTGGCTGACACCGGCGACGGCTTTGATGCCACCTACGCGGTGGCCAGCGCCGTCTCCCTGCCCTGGCTGCCCCTGCGCGCGCCCGATGGCACCTGGGAGGCCACCCAACGCGGCCACGTGCTGATTTTCGGTGGGGATCAGGTCTACCCCCTGGCCACCCCGGGCGACTACCAGCGCCGCTTTGTGGCACCCTTCCGGCTGGCGGCCACCGGCGGGGCCCCGCGGATCAACGACCCCCTCGAGAGCGTGCATCCGTGGAGCCGCCTGCCGCCGGGCGTAGCGGCCGACGTGCTGCCCAACTTCGATCCGCGCACGCCGTGGCGGCCCGACAAGGAGTTCATCGGTGCCGACGATGGGGTGGCGCCGGTGGAGCGCACGCCCCCGCGCCTGCCGTGGGTGCTGGCGCTGCCTGGCAACCATGACTGGTACGATAACCTCGTGCAATTCATGAAGATTTTCGCCTCGGGCGAGCGCTTCGCCGAGTGGAACCCCGTCCAGTCACGCAGCTACTTCCTCAAGAAGCTGCCCTGGGGCTGGTGGATTTTCGGGGTGGATGTGCAGCTCACCGGCGACCTCGATCCCGCCCAGCTGCGCTACTTCCTCGACTGGGTGGACGCCATGCGGCCTGGCGACAAGGCGATCTTGTGCGTGCCCGAGCCCCACTGGCTCGACGATCCCGGGCGGGCGCCCCGCGTCTACCTCAACGTGCTGGAGACGGCCCTGGAGAACGGCGGCCACCTCAAGCTGACGCTGGCCGGCGACCTGCACCACTACCGCCGGCACGAGGACGCCCAGGGACGCCAGAAGATCGTGGCGGGGGGCGGCGGGGCCTTCTTGCACGCCACGCACCCCACGGCCGCCATCGAGACGCTGCCCCGACGCCCGCGAAGCGAGCGCAAAAAGCCCTTGCAGGTCGCTGACTTCACGCTCAAGAAGAGCTTCCCCTCCTCCGCCACCTCGCGCCGATTGGCGTTCTTGAACCTGTTCTTCCCGCTGCTCAACTGGGGGTTTACTGCATTCCTCGGCGCCCTGTATCTGCTGGCGAGCTGGCTGTTGGTGCCTGGGCCGGGACCCAACTCGGCCCAGTTTGCCTCGGCCAGCTTGCACACCTACAGCCCCAGCGAGCTGGGCGAGGTGCTGCGCATGATGACCAACACCGCCCTCATCAACCCGCTGGCCGGCCTCTACCTGCTGGCGCTGGTGGCCGGTATCCGCAGCCTCTCCAACACCCCCAGCGGGCTCTACAACTGGGTGGCGGGCATCCTCCATGGGCTGATCCACGTGGTCTGCGTGTTCATCACCACCTGGCTGGTGGCCTGGCTGACGGTGGTGGTCTTGAAGCTGGAAGTGCGCAGCACGGCTCAGCTTTTGGTGGGTGCGCCGTTGACGGCCGTGGCGGGTGGGCTCTTGGGGGGCCTGGTGATGGGCCTCTATCTCTGGGGATCGAGCACTTTTTTCGGCCTGCACCAGAACGAGGCCTTCTCGTCCATTCGCAACGCCGACTGGAAGTGCTTCCTCCGGCTCAAGTTCACGCCGGACTCGGTGACGATCTACCCGGTGGGCTTTCGCTCGGTGCCGCGGACGTGGAAGCCCCGCAAGGGGGATCACGGCCCAGCGCGGTGGCCAGCCGCCCCGGTCTCCACGCGTCCGTTCCTCATCGAGGCGCCGCTGGTGCTGCACTTTGGGGCGAGTGCCCCCCCCTACCCGGCGCCGAACCACAGCGGCCCGAGCTGAGCGGCGGGCGGACCGCTACTCGTCTTCGAGCGCGTCCGCCTCGGCGGCCTCGATCAGCAGGCGCTTGACCTCGGCGGCCAACTCCTTGAGATCAAAGGGCTTATCCAAGTAGGCGTCGGCACCGTACAGCGGCGAGGTCAGCTCGTTGACCGTCTTGCCCACGGCGGTCAGCATCACCACGCGGGTGCTCGCCAGGTGCGGCTTGCTGCGGATGTACTTGCAGATCTCCCAGCCGGTGAGCGTGGGCATCATCACGTCGAGCACCACCAGATCGGGCGCTTCGACGATGATCTTCTCCAGCGCATCCTCGCCGTCGTGGGCTTCGATCAGGTCGATGTTGAGATCACCGAGCGCCCGGCGGACAAGCGCGCGAATCTCCATGTCATCATCGGCGATCAGGACGAGGGGCCGGGGGTCGCTCATGGGTCGCTCGGGAGGCCAGAGAGAGAGAGCTGCCCCGCCAGTGCCGGCTTCAAGGCCGGCCACCGCGGGAAGGATGAACTTACGGGTACGGCGACGGGGTGCCCATTGTCAAGGCATGGACCCGCCGGTGCGCGGCGTTGTCCATCAAGCGCTGCCGCCGATTGGCCCCCTTTGGCATCCCAGCATACACTGTGCACGGGACCCGGCCTCCTGCCGGTTGGTCCTCGACCGCAGAGCGAGACGAAACGTGGGCGCAACCCCTGGCGGTTGCTGAGCACAGCGAGGGGAAAACACCGCGCGCCATGAACGCCATGTTGAAGTCCACCACCGCCCTGGTCGCCCTGCTCGGCGCCTTTTACCTCAGCATCTCCTACCAATATGGGGATCCCGGCTGGCGCCTGGAGTTCCATACCCGCGAAGCCAGCGCCCGCCCTGAGGGCGCAGATACCTATGATCTCAAGGGGTTGGCCATCCTGAACAAGGCGGTCATCCACATCAAAGAGAGCTACGTCGATCCCTCCCGCATCAACGAGCGCAAGATGATCGGCGCCGCCATGGAGGAGGTGCAGCGCTCGGTGGCCGAGCTGTTGGTGGAGGTGGAGCGCGACGGCGAGCAGGTGCCCACCCGCCTCACAGTGCGCATCGACAAGGCCGAGCAGAGCTTCGACCTGCGGGATGTGGGCAACCTCTGGCAGCTCTCCTTCAAGTTCAAGGACATCTTCAAGTTTGTGCAGGAAAACCTCGTGGCCCGGGATCGCCAGAGCGACGGCCTGGGGGGCGACCTGCACGAGCGGCTGCAGGAGATCGAGTACGCCGCCATCAACGGCATGCTGGCCACCCTCGATCCCCACTCGGTGCTGCTGCGCCCCGAGGACTACCGCGAGATGAAGACCTCGACCCGGGGCAAGTTTGGTGGCCTGGGCATCGTGATCAGCATCAAGGACGGCCAGCTCATCATCGTCAACCCCATCGAGGACACGCCGGCGGCGCGAGCGGGCCTCAAGGCGGGTGATCGCATCGTGCAGATCGGCCTCGACAGCACCGTGAACATGGCGCTGAGCGACGCGGTGGACATGCTGCGGGGCGATCCCGATACCACCGTGGACATCCACGTGCTGCGCGAGGGGTGGCAGCGGCCGCGCAAGTTCACGCTGGCCCGTGGTGAGATCAAGGTGAAGAGCGTGGCCTGGCGGCTGCTGGCCGACCGGGTGGGGCTGGTGAAGCTGCGCGGCTTCCAGGGCTCCACCTACGACGAGCTGGTGGCGGCGGTGAAGCGCATGTCGGGCAAGGGCAAGCTCAAGGGGCTGGTCATCGACCTGCGGGGCAACCCGGGCGGGCTGTTGGACCAGGCCATCAAAGTATCCGATTTGTTTGTGGAAAGTGGCCCCCT
>Ga0075163_10012328_pt1 | contig 11139 bp, 11 predicted proteins | sample JI1023141ADNA_FD_71478 | JGI IMG/M metagenome (GOLD analysis project Ga0075163, IMG submission 71478) | Wastewater effluent complex algal communities from Wisconsin, to seasonally profile nutrient transformation and Carbon sequestration -... | ecosystem: Engineered > WWTP > Effluent > Algae...
ATCCAGCCATCTGGGCTGAGCGGGTGACGATATCCTTGAGGATCTTGTTCAGGGCATGGCCGATGTGGATGTTGCCGTTGGCGTAGGGAGGGCCATCATGCAGCACGAATTTTTCGCGGGATTTGCCTTGCTCGCGCAGCTTGCCGAACAGGTTCATGTCCTTCCAGCGCTTCAGGATCGCCGGTTCCTTCTCGGGCAGGCCTGCCCGCATGGGGAAGTCGGTTGAGGGCAGAAACACGGTGTCGCGGTAGCGATCGGTCTTTGCTTCGGGCTTTTCTGGCTTTTTCGGTGCATCGGTCATGGTGGCGGGCTTGTAACTGCTTTGGTTCACGGAATAAAGTGTTTCGCATGAAGCACCTCATCCCCGCCCGGGCAGGCATTGCCCACCGTCTGACACGCGGCCAGTCCGTCAAGGTCATCAACACCCATGGCAACCAGGTGGTGGATTTCTGGGCCTTCAACGGCAATGATTTCCGCGAATATCTGGGCATGGAACACAGCCGGGCCTTCTGGTCGCGGCTTTATCCCATCGCTGGCGACAAGATGATCACCAATCATCGCCGCCCCATCCTGACGCTGGTCGAGGACAACTCGCCCGGCCGCCACGACACGCTGATCGCGCCTTGTGACAATGAACGCTACGGCCTTCTTGGCTGCACCCACTATCACGACAACTGCCGCGACAACCTGCATGCAGGCCTCGCGGCGCTGGGCATCACCATTCCCTACACGCCGGACAGCCTCAACCTGTTCATGAACATTCCCTGGCGGCAGGATGGCTCGCTGGAATGGGGCAACTGCCTGTGCAAACCCGGCGACAATGTGGTCTTCAAGGCCGAGATGGATTGCATCGTGGCGTTTTCAGCCTGCCCGCAGGACATGCTGCCAATCAACAACGGCATTACAACGGAAGCGCATTTTGAGGTGATGGGGTAGCGACTTCCCTACCCCGACCACTTCTCCCGCATTGTCACCAGTTCTTCCGCTGCCGTAGGATGCACAGCCATGGTGGCATCAAATTGGGCTTTGGTTGCGCCGCAGGTGATGGCGATGCCCAGGAGCTGCGCCATCTCACCTGCGTCCGGCCCGGCGATGTGGCAGCCCAACACGCGGTCGGTTTCTCCGTCCACCACCAGCTTCATCAGCATGCGTTCATCGCGGCCAGAGAGTGTGTGCTTCATCGGGCGGAAGCTGGACTTGTAGACATCCACCTTCTTGTGGCCGGAACGGGCCTGCGCCTCGGTGAGACCCACGGTTCCCAGTTCCGGTTGCGAGAACACCGCCGTCGGGATCATTGAATGATTGACCGTGGTGGGTTTTCCGCCAAAAACCGTGTCCGCGAAAGCGTGGCCCTCACGAATGGCAACAGGCGTCAGGTTCACGCGGTTGGTCACGTCGCCCACGGCATAGATCGAGTCGATCTTGGTTTTTGAGTGCGCATCAACATCAATGGCACCATGGGGATTGCCGTGCAGACCAACGTTCTCCAGCCCCAATTCGAAGGTGTTGGGCACGCGGCCCGTGGCGAACATCACCTGCCCTGCACCAATATTCTGGCCATCGGTCAACGTCACGCGCACGCCGTCGCCTGAGCGGACAATTTCATGCACATCAACACCTGTGCGAATGTCGATGCCCTTCTTCTCCATTTCGGTCGCGAGATGCTTGCGCAAGTCATCATCAAAGCCACGCAGGATCTGCTCACCGCGATAAAGCAGAATGGTTTCGACGCCGAGACCATTGAAGATGCCGGCGAATTCCACGGCGATGTAACCGCCACCGACGATGACGATGCGGCGCGGCAGGCGCTCAAGATCGAAAACTTCGTTGGAGGTGATCGCAAGTTCGCGGCCCGGCAGGTGCTGCGGCACAAAGGGCGAGGCCCCTGTGGCAACCAGAATGTATTTGGCCGTCACCTTGCGGCCTGAAGCCAGTTGCACCGTGTGCGGATCGACGATGGTGGCGCGCTCAAGGATCAATTCCGCCCCTGCCCCTTCCAGGTTGCGGATATAGGCCTTGTTCAAGCGGTCTATTTCCTTGTCCTTGTTTTCGATCAGCAGCGCCCAATCGAACGAGACCTTTTCAGTGGTCCAGCCAAAGCCCAGGGCGTCTTCAAATTCCTCCGCGAATTTCGATGCATAGACCAGCAACTTCTTCGGCACACAGCCACGGATCACGCAAGTGCCGCCAACGCGATACTCCTCCGCCACCGCCACCTTGGCACCGTGCTTCGCCGCGATGCGGCCCGCGCGGACTCCACCCGAGCCGGCGCCGATGACGAAGAGGTCGTAGTCGAAGCTGCTCACTTGCGGTTGATTTCCTCAATGCCCTTGGATGTCGCAATGATGATCTTGGTGGCAATGCCGATGAAGAGTCCGTTGTTGACCACACCGGGAATATTGTTCAACGCAAAATCGAGACGATCCGGATCCTTGATTTCCTCACAGGCAACATCGATGATGACGTTGCCCAAGTCGGTGCGGAATATCTGGCTGTCCTTGGCGCGCATCGTCATCTTCGGCTTCATGTCGAACATGCGAAAAGCACGTTCAAGTTTCCAAGCCGTGGCCTTCACACCCATGTTGACGACTTCAATCGGCAGCGGGAATGCGCCAAGTTTCTTCACGCGTTTGCTCTCATCGGTGATGATGACAACCTGCTTGGCCGACGACGCCACAATCTTTTCGATCAAAAGCGCACCGCCACCACCCTTGATCAGGCGCAACTCGGGATCGAATTCATCGGCTCCATCGACGCACAAGTCGAGGAACGGATGATCACCCAGCGTGGTCAGGGGAATGCCGAGATCCTTTGCAAGATCAGCCGTGGCCTTGGACGTTGGCACGCCCTTGACTTCAAGGCCCGCTTTAACCTTTTCAGCGAGTGCGCGGATAAAGTGGTTGGCGGTTGAACCGGTGCCAAGTCCCAGGTTCATGCCGGGCTTCACCAATTCCAAGGCGGCAAGGGCTGCGGCCTTCTTCTGCGCGTCAGCGTCTACAACTTTCTTCGCGCTCATTTCCCCAAACCACCCATCAACATGTATTTGATCTCCAGATATTCTTCCATGCCGTGGTTGGAACCCTCGCGGCCCAGACCACTTTCCTTGACACCACCGAATGGCGCTTCCGCCGTTGAGATGATGCCCTCGTTGATTCCGATCATGCCATATTCCAGCGCCTCGCCGACGCGCCAGACGCGGCCGATATCGCGGGTGTAGAAGTAACATGCAAGGCCAAATTCGGTGGCGTTGGCCAGCGCAATGACCTCTTCCTCGGTCTTGAAACTGAAGAGCGGGGCCACCGGTCCGAAGGTTTCTTCGCGGGCCACGGCCATTTCAGAGGTGACACCCGTGATGATGGTGGGCTGGAAGAAGTTGCCGCCCATGTGCTTGCCGCCGGTGGCCAGCTTGCCACCCTTGGACAGTGCATCAGCAATATGCTCTTCCACCTTCTTGACGGCGGCGGCATTGATCAGCGGGCCAGTCGTCACGCCTTCAGCGGCGCCATTGCCGACGCTTAACTTTTCCACAGCGGCTGCAAGCTTCTTGGCGAATGCGTCGTAAACACCCTCCTGCACGTAGAGCCGGTTGGCGCACACGCAAGTCTGGCCATTGTTGCGGTACTTCGACGCCATGGCACCTGCGACTGCTGCATCAAGGTCCGCGTCATCGAAAACGATGAACGGTGCGTTGCCGCCCAACTCAAGGCCCATCTTCTTGATGGTGGGGGCGCATTGCTGCATCAGCAAACGGCCGATTTCGGTGGAACCGGTGAACGTCAGTCCACGGACGATTGGATTGGAGGTCATCTCGGCGCCAATCTCGCGGGCTGAGCCGGTGATGACAGAGAACACACCGGAAGGAATGCCCGCCCGTTCTGCGAGCTCCGCGATGGCGAGTGCAGAGAGTGGCGTTTCACCTGCGGGCTTTACGACCATGGCGCAGCCAGCGGCCAATGCTGCACCCGCCTTGCGGGTGATCATGGCATTGGGAAAGTTCCAGGGCGTGATGGCTGCAACCACACCAACTGGCTGCTTGATGACGACGGCGCGGCCATTGGGGAACGGCACTGGCACCACTTCGCCATAGACGCGCTTGGCCTCTTCGGCGAACCACTCGATGAAGCTCGCGCCGTAGGCAATTTCGCCACGCGACTCGAGCAAGGGCTTGCCCTGCTCGGCAGTCAGGATTTGGGCCAGGTCCTCCTGGTTTTCCATCATCAGGGTGAACCACTTGCGCAGCACGTTGGCGCGGTCCTTCGCCGTGCGCTTGGCCCAAAGTTTCTGGGCCTTTTCGGCAGCAACGATAGCGGCGCGGGTTTCGGCCGTGCCGAGCTTGGGCACCGAGCCGACAACGCGTTCATCCACCGGATTGGTGACGTCGATGGAAGCGGCACCACCCACCCATTTTCCGTCAATGTAGCATTTGTCCTTGAGCAGCGACTTGTCTTTCAATATGTCGCTTAAGGCGGTGGTTTTGGCGATGTCCATGGCGTGTCTCCTGAATGTCGGGCGGGGCTTAGCATGGGGTGACCCAGAGGACAAACAGGCCAGAAAGTGGATATGGGGATGCCAGATTCGGCAAAGGTTTCAGCACTGATTTTCGATCTGGACGGCACTTTGGTGGATACCGCGCCAGACCTGCACGCCGCGACCAACCATGTGCTCGCCACCTTGAAGCGCCGCGCCATCACCCTGGATGAAGTGCGGGCTTTTGTGGGTCACGGGGCGCGGGCCCTGATCGCGCGGGGCTGCGAGGCAACCGGGGACCCCGTTGACCCACGCGCCATTGAGACACTCTACCAAGAGTTCATCATCTATTATTCCCACAACATTGCCGCCAACAGCCGCCCTTATCCTGGCTTGATCAGCCTGTTGAACAAGGCACGTGACCAAGGCCTTGCCATGGCCGTGTGCACCAACAAGCTGGAGAGCCTGTCAATCAGGTTACTGGATGCTTTGGATATGTCGAAGTATTTCGGCGCCGTCGTCGGACCGGACACCATCGGCGTCGCCAAGCCCGACCCGCGTCCCTATTACGAAGCGGCCAAACGCATCGGCCATGATCCTGCCTACAGCATCATGCTGGGTGACAGTGAAACGGACATTCGCACGGGGCAGAGTGCCGGCGTGCCTGTCATTGCTGTCACCTTCGGCTACACCGCGAAGCACGTACGCGAATTTGCCCCGACCCACATGATCGACCACTTTGACGAAGCCTGGCCGCTCATTCAGCGATATCTTTGAAAAAAGTCCAAGACATCGCGCAGGCTTGCTGCCCTGTGCCGCAGCGGTTTGGCCAGTGCCAGCATGATGCCAACATGGTTGACACCGGGATATTCCTTGAGGACTGAGACCCGCCCGGCCTTCTGCATCGCGGCGTGAAGGTTGCGACTGTTTCTCAACCGCACTGTTGTGTCATCGCTCCCGTGCAACAGCAACAGTGGCGGCATCAGAACGAGATCACGGTTCACCGGCTGCGTGGCCGGCAAGTCCGAGACGTGCGCAAACGCAGCGATGCTCTTGGGGGAATCGAGCGGCAGAAAATCCATCGGCCCCGCCAGCGACGCCATGGCCGTCACCTTGTCTTCCAATCCGCCGAACAATACCGCCTGTATGGCGTTGTAGGAACCGGCAGAATGCCCAACGACAAACAGGTGGTCCGGGTCGCCACCACGTGTTGCAGCTTGAGCCGAAGCCCAGCGGATAACGGAAACCGTGTCCTCAACAAAGCCGGGGTACTGCACCTCCGGCACAAGGCGGTAATCTGCTATCACGGTGAGATAGCCCTGTGCCGCAAAGGCATGACCAGCAAAACCATAATCTGCCTTGGCCCCTGAATCCCAAGATCCGCCATAGACAAACACCATCACCGGAAACAGCCCGGTCCCCTGTGGTACATAGACATCCAGCCGGTGACGGGCATGTGGGCCATAGGCCACGTTCTCCACGACTTCAGCCGTTGCCCCGTCCTTTGGCACCAGTGCGTTGAAGATTTTCAGCGCCGCGAAGTGATAGGCCAAACCACCGACGAGCAGCAGCAATCCGATTGCAGTCATGAATTTCACCATGTAGTCACTACGCATTGCCGTGTTGAAAGGATTTGGCGACCCCATGTCTGTTGAAGCGTCACTTGTCAAACCGCCCTTCAACCTCACCCCCGCCGATGTGGCGTGGGTCCGCAAGACGCGCGACAGCATGAGCATGGCACTAAAGATCCGCCAGCTTTTTGTGCACATCTGCCATGGTGACGACATCGACAATTGCCGGCGCCTGACGTCCCTTTCGCCAGGCGGCATTCACCGCTTCATGGGGCCTGAGCTGGAACCAGCCTGGCGGGCCACCCGCGCCGTTCTGGAGACCAGTGAAGTTCCGCCCTTCATCACTGCCGACCTGGAGGGCGGCGGCCATCATGCGTCCTGCTTCACAGCCTTCACCAACCAATTGGGCCTTGCCGCGGCTGACGACCTCGACCTTTCGCGCCGTGCCGTCTCGGCCGCCGCCCGGGAAGCCAAGGCGCTCGGCTTCAACATGACCTTCACGCCCTGTATCGACATGAACGTGGACACAGGCTCGGCCATCGTTGGCACGCGGTCCTATGGCAGCCGCGCCGAAACAATTTCCGTACAGGCCATGGCTCATATGCATGCCATGCAGTCCATGGGCATCGCTGCCACGGCAAAGCACTGGCCCGGTGAAGGACTGGATTGGCGCGACCAGCATCTTGTCACCACCATCAATCCGCAGACGCCGGAGGCATGGAATTCCGGCTTCGGCAAACTTTACCGCCAATTGATCGATGGCGGACTGCTGGCCGTCATGTCAGCCCATATTGCCCTGCCCGAATACATGGCAGCCCAGGGCGTGCCGGAAAGTCTGGAGCGCTATCGCCCCGCTTCCATTTCAAAGGTGCTGAGCTTCGATCTGCTGCGTGGCGAGTTGGGGTTCAATGGCCTCGTCGTCTCGGATGCTACTCCCATGGCAGGGCTGGGCAGTTTCAGTGCCCGGGCTGAGCATGTGCCGCAGGTCATCGAGAATGGCTGTGATGTCTTCCTCTTTTGCGTGAATGAAGAACAGGACATCGCCCACATGGAAAGCGGGCTGCGCAGCGGCGCGCTGTCGGAACAGCGTCTCGAGGATGCCGTCACCCGCATCCTCGGCCTCAAGGCAGCGCTTGGCCTGCACCGCCAAAGCATCGACGAGCGCATCCTGCCGCTGGAACAGGTTCGCGAGATCGTGCGCTCACCCAACCACGGCAAACTGGCACGGGACGTGGCAGACCAGTCCATCACATTGGTCAAGAACACCGGACCGTTCTTGCCACTTGATTCCTCCCGCCACCGCCGCATCTGCTGGATCGGCAAGGGCGCGCCCGGCTTTCTTCCCGGTTTGCCGCCCAAGCAGGCGGATGTGCTGCGGGACGGCCTCACGGCGCGCGGCTTTGTCGTCACACCGTTCGACCCGTCAAGTCCGCCGACGCCCGCCACGACTGATCTCGTGCTCTATGTGATGTGTGACGAATCCTCACTCGGCAAATCCCGCATCTTCCTCAATTGGCGCCAGGAACAGGAGGGATTGCGCAATCTGATGACACGCTACTGGCACGACATGCCCACGGCGTTGGTCTCCTTCGGTCATCCCTACTACCTGCAGGATGCACCGCGAATCCCGGTCTGCATCAATGCCTATGCACCCGTGCCAGAGGCCCAATTGGCCGTGCTGGAACGGCTCACGGGCAATGCGCCGTTCACCGGCGTTTCACCTGTGGATGCCTTTGCCGGAGCCCCTGATGCGCGTTATTGACTTTCATCCAGCGCGCAGCCTATAGCGTGCCCACCCCAATCGGATACGGGCGATTAGCTCAGTTGGTAGAGCACTGTGTTCACATCGCAGGGGTCACTGGTTCGAGTCCAGTATCGCCCACCATCCAGTCCAGCCGTTGTTTTAAATCACGCCTGCGCTTGAACAACCCCAATGTCCCGCGACTTCACCTTGAGCTTATTTGCTGTACCGACGCAAAAGCACCGACAGGGCGTCACCTGCCGGCGCTCACTCCTGCTTTGCTGAAATGGACTATTCAGCTGCCTGTTGTGCCATCTCGTTGGCACCGTTTTCGGCAAGTTCCGTCAAATCCTCGTCAGTCTGGGCTTCCTCGGCAAGAGTCACGGCCAACAATTCAGCGGCATCATCGAAGCCCAGCATTTCCGCCCAACGCTTCATCGTGCCGTATCGGGTAATCTCGTAGTGTTCCACAGCCTGGGCCGCTGAAATCAGGGCGGCGTCGACGGCAGGAGAACCTGCGTAGTCTTCCAACAACTCGCTGCCCTCCTTGAGGATGCCTTCAATCGCTGGACAGGTCTTGCCTTTCGGCTTCTCACCAATGATTTCGAATATGCGTTCCAGACGGCTCACATGCTCTTCCGTCTGCGCGAGATGACTCCTGAATGCCGCAGCAAGGTCGGGGGACGACGCTGCCTTTGCCATTTTTGGCAATGCCGCCACAATCTTGCGTTCGGCAAAATAGATGTCCTTCAACGAGTCTTCAAAAAGGTCCGACAATGTTTTCTCAGCCATGATCATGCTCCCTCATGCTGTTTGAATTCACTCTCCAACAACGCGGCCCGTCAACAGCCGTTCCCCTGCAGGGCAAATAAATCAGCGTCCGGATCTGGGAGACGTTGAATTTGCCGCGACACAAGCTGGGCAGCCAACATGCTGAAGGTAATTCCGTTGCCGCCAAAGCCCAACACGGCAAAGCAGCGGGGAAGCCCCTTTATCGCGCCAATCGCTGGCACGCCATTCGGGCTCTCCCCGAAGTTTCCCGTCCATGAATAGGCAGGATCAAAATTACATTGGGGCAGATAGCGACTGGCCTTGCGCCCAAGGCGGCTCGCTTTCTCTGGCAACAGTTGATCGCGCTTCTCGTCGTCGGAGAACGGTTCATCCTCCCCTCCGGCAATGATACGGCCGTCATGTGTTGTTCGGAGATAGAGATACGGATCAGCAGCCTCCCAAATCAAAGATCGCGATGGCCATAAATGGTCTTTCTGTCGATGCGTGGCGATTACCCATGTTGAAGTCACCTTGTATCCGCGCGGCCTGACGCGGGCTATTGTCTCGTAACCTGTACAAAGGACCGCATACCGGGCGGAAATTGTGCGCCCGCATTTTGTCAGCACGCTCACGGACGAACGGCTCTGGTCAACATCCGTCACTTCCGTATCCGAGCAGACGATGGCGCCGCGTTTGATGTTGCTCCTCCAAAGTCCCGCCACCAGTTTGACGGGATCGGCTTCAGCATTTCCACGCGTCATGATGGCGTTGCATTTGTCCACTCCAGAATATGCCGCCAGCTGCTCGCGGGACAACAAGGAACTGCGCAGACCAATCCGCTGACGGGCCTTGCATTCGCGTTCCAAACCTTCGCGGTCCAGAACATTGCCCGGCAAATAAAGTGACGTGCGAGCAGTCATCCTGCAGGCAATTCCAAGATCAGTGACACGGTCAACAAGGGCCTGCACCGCCTGTGCGGATCGGAGCCATACACGCGCTGCTTGAGCCCGGCCGATCTTCTTTTCAAGACTGACAAGCGGAGTGTCCAGTTCCCCTTGTAACAAGGCTGTGCTTGCCGGGGTTGAGCCGGACATGATCTTGCGACGGTCCACGGCGAGCACCGTGAAACCTGCCTGCAAAAGCGCATCAGTCACAAGTGCGCCGGATACCCCTGTTCCAACAACAACCACATCGGGTTTGATGCCAGTCTGGTTCGAATCGGGAAAACGCGGCAGTCCGCCTCGCAGCCAGAGTGGTGTTCCTGTGCGCAGATCAAGTTCCTGGCTGATCACTTCAATCGTTGTAGCTCTTGCAAATGCAGCGGGCGGGCACAGGCGCAAATCAAGAGCGGGCGAGCCTCAATGGCGCGCCCGTTCCTGTGACCACTAAGATCCATTTACCCAGCGGTCAATTTCGTTGCGGACCTGGTCCCTTTCGTAGCCGTACCGCTCCTGGAGCTTGCCTTCCAGCTCCTCACGACGACCATCGATCAGGTCGAGGTCATCATCTGTCAATTTGCCCCATTGCTGCTGGGCCTTGCCCTTGAAGATCTTCCAATTTCCTTGAATGCGGTTCCAGTCCATCATGACCTCCATGGTTGATGCGTCCGGGCTGGGTGCCCGCGACACTGGAGTTTGTAAGATCTGACCCGCGAATTAGTTCCGCTTAGGCCGCAGCTCTGGCCTTCGCGTCAAAGAACAATGCCTGGCTGACGATTGCCTTGACCATTTCTGGCACGAACGGCTTGGTGATCAGAAAGGCAGGCTCCGGTCTCTCGCCCGTGAGCAAGCGCTCCGGAAAAGCCGTGATGAAAATCACAGGGACCTCGAAGGTCGCCAGCATCTTGTTCACGGCATCTATGCCGGAACTGCCATCAGCCAACTGAATGTCAGCCAGTACCAGTCCTGGCGGCTTCGTGGATGCCAAGTAAAGCGCATCGCTTTCAGTACGCGCCACACCGGTAACGCGATGCCCAAGACTTTCCATAAGTGCCTCCAGGTCGAGCGCAATTATGGGTTCATCTTCGATGATCAGCACGTCTGTGGCAACTTGCGACGCCAGCGTTTGAGAGGCATCGTCAATCAATTTCTGAACATGGGGCACGGATTGATCGAGGATCAGTGCGACTTGAGATGTTGCAAATCCCTCGACAGCCAAAAGCAGGAAGGCTTCGCGCGCACGTGGCTCGATTGATCCGAGATGGCGTCCTGCCGCCGTCTCCCATTCAGAGAGGCCCCGGTTGTATTGCCTGCCGATGGCCACTGACTCCCACAGTTTGCAGAAACTTCTGTAGAGTGAAACCCGGATGTCTGCAGAATGATCAAACATCCCCGGATCGGCGACTATGGTTTCAAGCAGGGCTGCCACATAGGCGTCCCCGCTATGCTGATCGCCCGTCAGCGCGCGTGCAAAGCGGCGCAGGAGGGGCAAATGCGGTCCAATGGATTCTGCAAGACTCATGTAATTTACCCTTTCGATTCAAACAACAATCCGGAAGAGCCTCCGAAACGTCGCAGAGGACGCCCACGTTCTCCTGAACCAGCCAGCCGCTGAAAAGTTCCCGCAACGCAAAAATAATCTTCCCACCGA
>Ga0075163_10012329_pt1 | contig 11139 bp, 6 predicted proteins | sample JI1023141ADNA_FD_71478 | JGI IMG/M metagenome (GOLD analysis project Ga0075163, IMG submission 71478) | Wastewater effluent complex algal communities from Wisconsin, to seasonally profile nutrient transformation and Carbon sequestration -... | ecosystem: Engineered > WWTP > Effluent > Algae...
ATCCGCGACATCCACAAGGGCGGCTCACCGATGAACAGCACGATCGCGCGCATGGTGGTGAGCAGCTTCCAGAAGGAGACGCAACAGCGCATCAATGATGAGCAATTGAGCGATCGCGAGAAGCAGGTGCTCGATGGCCTCGCCGCTGGATTGCAATACAAGGAGATCGCCGACCGCGCAGGCATCAGCACGGAGACCGTACGCGTGCATGTACGCCGCATCTACAGCAAATTGCAGGTGAGCGGTCGCATGGAAGCCGTGCGCAAGGTCTATCCACGGGGTATCTGACAGGTGCGTGCTAACCCGAACGGGTTATTGGAAAGCGGGAACGGTTCCCCGTGTTTTGACCTGTTCACTGGACCAGGCCCGGACCGGAGCCGAGCGAATGTCGTTCGGGTAGTGATCTTCGGGGATATGGTGGGTGGACCTGATACATGAAGAAACTCCTCACTATCGCGATCCTTCTGCCCATGACCATCGGTGCCAACGCTCAAGGCGTGGCCATCGGTACGGGCACGCCGACAGCCCACGCCAGCGCAGCCTTGGATGTACAGAGCACGACACAAGGCATGTTGGTGCCGCGCATGACCACCGCACAGCGCACCGGTATTGCGGCACCGGCCAGCGGGCTTCTCGTCTTCGACACCACATCGGGCTCCTTTTGGTACTACACCGGCACCGCCTGGCAGGACCTGGTCGGTGGTGGACCATCGGCCGCAGGATGGAGCCTGACCGGCAACGCAGGAACGGACTCGGTCACCAACTTCATCGGGACCACGGATGCGCAACCGCTGCTGTTCCGTGCGAACAATGCTCCAGCCGGCATGGTAAGGGTCGGGGCACCCGGCTTGGGCAATACGTCCTTCGGATCGAACGCCCTCAGCACCGGTGCTACCGGTTGGTACAACTGTGCTTTCGGTCCTTCCGCACTGGGATCGGTCTCCTCCGGTCAATTCAACGTAGCCGTCGGTGCAGAAGCCCTCAGCAGCATCACTACGGCCGGTCAGAACATCGGCATCGGTGGCTCGGCGCTGCGAAACAATGTCTCATCAACAGGCAACATCGCGGTGGGCTATCAAGCCATGAGCGAGGTCACTGGCGGCATCAACAACATGGCGTTTGGTCACCGTGCGCTGCAGCGCAACGTATCGGGCCAATACAACGTGGTGATCGGATATGAAGCGCTCGATACGGCCAACACCGGGAACAACAACATGGCCATTGGCAGGAACGCCCTGGGCAGCAACCTGAGCGGCACTTCGAACGTCGCGATGGGTTCGTCCGCCTTGGCATCCAATACAACGGGCAATTTCAACACCGCCTATGGCACGAGCGCGCTTTCCGACAATGCAAGCTCCCAGTTGAACACCGCCATCGGTTACGCGGCTCTGAACAACATCGTTACCGGAGGTTCCAACACGGCGCTCGGCGCGAACAGCGGTCCTGCGGTGGCGGGCATCTCCAATTCGACCGCGATCGGGAACGGTGCCACGCCAAGCGCCACCAACCGCATCACCATCGGTACCAGCAGCAACAACAACCTCACCGGTGGTTATGGCAATTGGCAGAACCTCAGTGACGGCCGCTTCAAGCGCGATGTGCGGGACGATGTTCCGGGCCTGGCCTTCATCAAAAGGCTGCGACCGGTCACCTACTCCTTGGATGCTGCGGCGTTGGACCGCTTCCTGGGTGTAGCATCGCGGATGGCGAAGTTGGAGGATCCCGTCGCACGTCAACAATACCACGATCGGGTGCAGGAGGTATCCCGGCAGGTGCTCACCGGTTTCGTGGCGCAGGAGGTGGAACAGAGCGCCAAGGACATCGGCTATCAATTCGATGGCGTTCATCACCCGGTGGACGAACACGACCACTACACGCTGGGCTATGCTTCGTTCGTGGTGCCGCTGGTGAAGGCAGTGCAGGAGCAGCAGACCATGATCGAAGCGCTGCGCAACGAACTGGATGCGGCCGCTGCGGAACGCGTTGAACTGCTTCGGCGCCTGGAACGGATCGAGGCGAACACCCAACACCAGGAATGATGGACCGATCACTTCATTTCATCCTGGCCAACGCGCTGTTGATCGGTGTGCACGCACAGGTCTCCATCACCGTGGAGGAGGGCATGCGGCTCACCATCCCGCCCGGTACCACAGTGGAGGTACCGGACCGGGTGCGGATCAATGATGCGGGTAGTCACATATCCTGCCAGGGTCTTCTGCGGGTCGGGAACAGCACGACAGCTGGACTGCTGGCTACCGAAGGGGCTGGTATCGTCTGCGAGGAGCCTTCGCTGGACGGGGGCGTGGACATCGCGATGTCGCAGTTCAGCACCTACACGTGGCCTTTCATCAGGTCCACCGGAGAGCCTGTACCGGTCCGGTACAAGCCGCGCATCAATGCACCCGGTCATCGTGTTCGTTTGGCTACCGCGCGCTCCAGCGCCGACAACCAGCCCTTGCCTTCCGGTGTGAACAATACCGAGGGTCCCGCTTCTGCGGAGATGTCCGCCGAGATGACGGATCGGTATTGGCGGATCACCTCCTCGCACATCGATGCAGCGGTGATCGACCTGACCTATGCACCGGATGAGAGCCCCGACAACTTCATGCCGCCCTTGCGAGCAACCCCATGGTCTATGGTTTCCTGGGGCTATCCGGATGCCCATCAGCTGGACCCGGCGCCCAATGAGGTGCGTATGTACTTCTGCCAGTTGGAGCCGGCAGAGACCAAGACGTACGCGATCGCAAGTGATCCTGTGTTCGGGTTGAATACCCGATTGGACCTGCGTGTCCTGCTCGGCGGCGCTTACGACCCGGTAACCGGTCTCATGAACGATGGCCTGCGCCAACTTCCCGCATTCCCGGCGGTCGAACCCTTCAGTGCGCTCGGGATGATCACCCTGCCCTACGCTGGTGGTGAGATATTGGACCCTTTGGCTCTTCAGGTCACGGGCAATGATGCCATCACCGATTGGGTATTGGTGAAGTTGCGCTTCCCGAACGAACCCGCGGTGGTAGTAGCTGAGCGGGCCGCGCTCGTGCAACGCGATGGCGACGTGGTGGACATGGATGGCGTTTCGCCCTTGTCCTTCGCGGTACCTGGCAGCGGGTACAGCTACTCCGTGCATCACCGCAATCATCTCGGGGTAATGGCCTTGGGCTCGTTCATCGTGAATACCAACACCACGGTTGCTCCACCGGATATCACCGACCCGGCGATACCCGCTTTTGGAACCGACGCGCGCAAGGTGGTGAGCGGCATAGCGGCCTTGTGGCCAGGAGATGTGGTGCGCGACGGAAGCATCAAGTACATCGGTCCGGACAACGACCGGGACCACATACTGGTTGCGGTCGGCGGAACCACGCCCAACAATACCGTAACGGCGTATCGCATGGAGGACCTCACCTTGGACGGGGTTGTCAAATACACCGGTGCAGGGAATGATCGCGATCCCATGCTCATTTCCGTAGGCAGTACCACCCCCAACAACATCCGCAGCGCACAATTGCCTTGATAACCGCAGGGTAATACGCTGACCAACGAGCAGAAGGCAACGGACCGGACCGGCCTAACCCGAACGGGTTATTGAAGCCATGGGTGCCCCCAGGTTGCTTTGGGGTATCATGGTGTCACGCGCTTCAAGTCCGTTCAGCCGGTATTCGCGGGGGACATTCCTGCTCGGGTTCTTGGTAGCCTTCCTCCATGCCGAAGCCCAGAACATCGGCATCAATGTGAACGGAGCATCGCCTCATCCATCGGCTTTGCTTGACATCGATGCCGGAGGGATCGTTGGCACCAAGAGAGGGCTTTTGATACCGCGCGTGACCACGGCTGAACGGATCGCGATTGCTGCTCCCGCTACGGGTCTCGTCGTGTACGATACTTCCACGAACTCCTTCTGGTACTACAACAGCGCGGCATGGACGCCGTTGCTCGGCAGCGCTACGGGCTGGAGCACCACGGGCAACGCGGGCGCGGTGCTCGGTACGAACTTCATCGGCACTACGGACAATGTGCCGTTCGAAGTGAGGGTGAACGATGAGCGTGCCGGTTTCTTGAGCCCGGGTGGTACGGCCACCGCATGGGGCCACCGCGCGTTGATGGTGAACACCGGAACGAACAACACGGGCGTTGGCAAGAACGCATTGACAGACAACACCACCGCGAACAACAACACCGCAGTGGGCAGCCAGGCGCTCGCCACCAACACCACTGGTGCACAGAATACCGCGGTCGGAAGTCAGGCACTGAACTTCAACCTGAACACGGGCAACAACACCGCCGTGGGATTCCGCGCCTTGAACGTGTCGGTCTCCGGGGATAACACCGCAGTTGGATCGGAGGCCTTGCTCTTCAATGGTCTTGGTGCCGACAACACCGCCGTAGGCAGTGATGCGCTACGCGTGAACGTGCTTGGATCGGAGAACACCGCGGTTGGCAGCAGTGCGCTATACACCAATGCGGCCACCGGGAACACCGCGATGGGCGCCACGGCGCTCTTCGCGAACACCACCGGCATCTACAACGTGGCGGTCGGTGCCGAAGCACTCGAAGACAATACCATCGGAGGGGACAACACGGCAGTTGGGGCCTTCGCCCTTTGGAACAACACGGTGGGCGTGAACAACACAGCGATCGGGTTCCAGGCCATGGGGATCAACTCTACGGTAACGGCCGACTACAATACGGCTGTAGGCTATCAGGCTGGCATCGGGCTCACGAACCAGAACTACAACACGTGCGTCGGCTTCCAGGCCGGCCTCTTGGGCATGGGCACGGGCACGCTGGTCGGTGCTGGCATCGTGCAGAACGCCGCAGGCTACACCAATGTAAGCGCGCTCGGCTACAGCACCACGTTGGACGGCAGCAATCGCGTGCGCTTGGGAAATACCGCGATCACCAGCATCGGCGGCTATGCGGGCTGGACCACGCTGCCCAGCGATGCGCGTTACAAGCGCAACGTACGCGAGGACGTCGGTGGGCTTGATTTCATCCTGCGGCTGCGACCGGTCACCTACAACGTGGATGTGGAGAAGATCGCCGCGGACCTCGGTGAGGACTTCGCGCTGGACTCACTGGGCAACCGCGTGCAGCGCGAACACGTACCGGAGATCCTCGCGGCGCGCAAAGAGAAAGCGTTGATACGATACACGGGTTTCATCGCCCAGGAGGTGGATTCGGCCGCAAAAGCCGTGGGCTACGATTTCAGTGGGGTGGACAAGGTGACCGATAGCGATCGCATGCTCGGTCTGCGTTATGCGGAGTTCGTGGTGCCTTTGGTGAAGGCCGTGCAGGAACAGAACCGGGTCATTGAAGAGCAACGTGTGCTCATTCAGCAACTGATGGAGCGGTTGTACACCATCGAAAGCAGGATCGCGAAGTGATGCCTCATATCAACGCACGCTGGAGTACGACCGCAGTGCTCATCTTATCCATGGTGATCGCAGTAGGCCAACCGGCGGACATCCCTCCCCCGCCTGATCGCGCGAGCGGCGCTGACAGTGCTTACTTCAATGACCAGTACAACTGGATCTGGGACAATTTCCTCTACACGCGTCCGGATACCGCTTTCGAGTTGGCCGGGGCGATGTATCGGGAAGCCCTTGCGCCAGGCCTGGAGATCTGGGCGGCCAAGGCATTGGACCTGCAAGGCATCACTTGGTACGTGCGTGGCCAACCCTTGAAAGCCGCCGAGTACAGCAGCAGGACCATACCGATCTACGCGGCCTTGAACGATCGGCAGGCGCTCGCATCCACCTTGGGAAACACGGGGGCTTTCCTCATGCGCGGAAGCCTGTATGACTCCGCGTTGGTCGTGCTGCGGCAGGCGCTGAGCGTGCAGGAGGAACTGTACGACACCGTGGGCATGGCCAACACGCACAACAGCATGGGCAATGTCCATCAGGAGCGTGGAGACCTGCATCGTGCGCTGGATGCGTATCGCCTGGCTCTGAAGCATGCGGAAGCCTTCGGCGACAGCGCCGCTACCGCTAATGTGGAAGGCAACCTCGGTACCGTTTATGCCAAACAGAAGGAGTTCGACAAGGCGCTTCTCCACTTCGACAAGGCGCGGAACATCCTCAGCCGGTTGAACGAGATGAACAACCTGGTGATCGCGTTGCTGAACATCGGCGGTGTGCAAAGTGAACTGAACGATACCGCGCGCGCGTTGGCCAGCCTCCGCGAAGCATTCGATCTGGCGGAACGAAGCGGTGACGAACGGAACATGGCTTCAGCGCAGATCAATATCGGTGAGTTGTACGGCAAGGCGGGCCGGCACGAACGGGCATTGGCCGCATTCCAGGAGGGCCTGCGACGTACGGAAGTGAGCCAGGATCCTTGGGTGCGAAGCCAATTGCTCATGAACGCGGGTGCTGCCCTGTTCGAGCTGGGGCGCGTGCAGGAAGCATCGGGTCAAGCAGAAGAAGCGCTGGCATTGGCCCGGCGCGAAGGCATCATCACTCCCATGCGGGATGCCGCCGAACTGCTTGCGAAGGTTTACCGGAAACAAGGGCGTTTCGAGCAAGCCCTCGAAGCCCACCTGTTGTTCACCCAACTGCGCGACAGCTTGGTGAACGAGGAGAACGAGCGCGCTGTGATCGGCTTCGACCTTCGCCGGAAGTACGAACGCCAGGCGCTCACCGATAGCCTGCAACATGCTTCGGAAACGGCGCTCCAGGTCAAGGAGATCCAAAAACAGAAGGTGATCCGGAACGGCTTCGTGGGCGGATTCGCCTTGGTCGCCCTGTTCGCTGCGGTCTTCTTCCTGCAGCGCAACCGGATCAGCAAGGAAAAGGCGCGCAGCGAGGAACTCCTGTTGAACATCCTGCCGGAGGAGGTGGCCGAAGAGTTGAAGGCCAAAGGCGAAGCGCAAGCCGTGCAGATCGATCAGGTCACCGTACTCTTCACCGATTTCAAAGGCTTCACTTCGCTGAGTGAAAACCTCACGCCGCGCGAACTGGTGCGCGACCTGAACGAGTGCTTCAGTGCGTTCGACAGGATCACTACGAAGTATGGTATCGAGAAGATCAAAACCATCGGCGATGCCTACATGGCGGCCGGTGGACTGCCCGTGGCGAACGAAACCCATGCATTGGACGTGATCCAGGCCGCGATCGAGATGCGCGATTTCATCGCAGAGGGCAAGGCGCGCAAGATCGCGGCGGGCAAACCCTACTTCGAGATCCGAATCGGCGTACACACCGGACCAGTTGTGGCCGGCATCGTGGGCGTGAAGAAGTTCCAGTACGACATCTGGGGCGATACCGTGAACACGGCGAGCAGGATGGAGTCCTCCGGCGAGGTGGGTCGGGTCAACATCAGTGACACGACCTTCGCTCTCCTCCGGGAGAAGCCCGGATTCCTGTTCACCTCCCGGGGCAAAGTGGTTGCGAAGGGCAAGGGCGAAATGCAGATGTATTTCGTGGAGATGGCCTGATCCGGCAACCTCTCTCGGCCAGGCCTAGCGCCCGGCCCGGTCCGTCTCAGAGTGCCGTGCACCTGACGCTGGTCGCACCATCGACGACCGACGCTTTGTTGTGGGAACCTTGTATTCGGCGGATACTCCTGGACGACCCGATGCGCGATGTGCTACTATCGTGGTATTGCACGGATCGGTGCTCCATGGCACTTTCGTGGTACGATGCGCCAACGCTCCTTCGGTTACCTCCTCTTTGCGGTGATGTGCGTGGCCTCTTGCGGGGGCGGAGCATATCTGGCTGGCGGTATCGATTGGAGCGCGGCGACCGACAGCTTGTTGAGCGATACGGCCCATCGCACCACCCTGCTCGATTCCCTCCGCCAGCGCCTGCGTGATGCGAGCGCTGATACAACGGCCTTGGATGCCGCGGTGGAGTTCGGCGCTGAACTACGGGACCCCGCTGGCGATCGGCTGGTTGCGGAGGTCAGGGACATCAGCCGCGCCAAAGGCTATGCGCTCGGTGAGGCGGAAGCGGAGTATCGGAGCGCGCGTATCGCGGTCCGGCAACACCGGTTGACCGAAGCGGATAGTCTGCTCGGGGTCGCGGAGAGGATCATCGCCGATCGGTCCGGGCGTCGGTGGGACGTGATGCGCATCAAGGCCGTCTTCTCGCGCGCCGACCTGAAGCGCTACGCCCGCCAGCCGGATTCCGCACTGGTCGGATTCCGCAACGCACTGGGGATGGCGCAACGGATCAACGATGCGTACTGGATGGCTTCGGGTGAGGCAGCGTTGGGCGCGTCCTACCTCATGGACATGAAGTTCGACTCCGCACGCGTGCATTGTGAACGGTGCGTGGCGATGGCGCAGCAGGCGAAGGACCTGGACCGTGAGACCTCCTGCCACAACTTCCTCGGCGAGATGTACCGCATTCAGGAGCGCTACGATGAAGCGATCGATCACCAACAGCGCGCACTGGACCTTGCGGCACTTACGGGCGACCGCAGCCGAGAGGCCGAGAACCTCTACGCCTTGGGTGAGGTGTACAGGCAGAAGGACGATTTCGCGCGCGCCCTTGATTGTTACCAGCGCGCGATCCACTGGGGACGGGTCATGGGCATGGCGCAGGTGGTCACCTTGAGCCAGCTGTACACCGGCGATATCCATCATGGCTTCGCGGAGAACGATACGGCGCTCGCCCGGTATCGAGCAGCGCGCATTTCGGCGCAAGCAGCGGGCATCCCTTATGTGGAGGGGTTGAGCTTGATGCACGCCGCACAGGCCCTGGCCGCGCTGGGCCGCACGCCCGAGGCCCTGGTCGATGCGGAGACGGCATTCGCCATCGCCGATTCGATGAACGATGATGAGCTGCGCCGGAACGCGCGCAATTGCCTGGGCGAGATGCTGCTCGCCTCCGGCCGTACGGAGGATGCGATCGTCCAGTTCGACAGTGCGCTCGCCTTGGGCCGCCGGATCGGCACGGCGGATGATCGGTTCTATGCCCAGAGCATGGGCGACATCGCCTGGCAACAGGGCCGCGTGGATGCGGCGCGCCGGTTTGGTGAAGACGCATTACGTACGGGCCGCGTGAGCGATGCCGGTCCATTGGAGATCGCGCAAGCCGCAGAGCTGCTCTTCAACGCCTACCGGAGCTCCGGTGAAGGTCTCAAGGCAGCGGAGATGCTCCAGTTGAAGGTGGCCATGATGGACAGCGTGTACAACGCACGACAGTTGCGCAAGGTGAGCAACCTCGAACTGAAGGCGCAGGGCGAGCGGCTCCAAGCCGAACGGGAACGGGAGCGGGCACAGGAGGAGCTGCGGCTGGCGAGCGAGCGCGCAGGTAGGAACCTGATCGCCGTGATCGGCGGGGCACTGCTCCTGCTCGCGATCGGACTATGGTCGCGTCTCCGGTATGTGCGCCGAACGCGCGACACCATCCTGCGCACCCAAGAGCAGTTGGTGGAGAGCGAGAAGCGGCGCGAAGCCAGCGAGGTGCGCACACGCATCGCGCGCGATGTGCACGATGAGCTGGGCAGCGAGGTCACGCGCATCACACTCCTCGTGGGCGAAAGCCGCAGGGCACAGATCGATCCTGCGAACAAAGCACGTATGGATGAGATCGCTTCGCTGACGCGGGAAGTGGGTTCCTCCTTGAGCGATATCGTTTGGGCTGTGGACCCGCAGCACGACAACGCGACGGCCTTGGTCGCCCACGCGGAGCACTATGCGCAGCGCATGTTGTCCAGTGCTGAGATCCGGGTGGAGCGGGACTTCGGCCACAGTGGTGCGGACCGTGTGATCGATCCAGCGAGCAAGCGCGACCTCTTCCTGCTGCTGAAGGAGGCGTTGAACAACGCGTTGAAATACGCGCAGGCCAAGCATATCGCTGTCCAACTGCGCACCGATGAACTGGGCTATCGCCTGTCCGTGCAGGATGATGGCGTGGGGTTCGATCCCGCCATCGGCCGGGCTGGAGGAAATGGCCTCGCCAACATGCGCGCTCGCAGTGCCGCGCTCGGTGCCGAGCTGCGCATCACCGCTTCTCCGGGCCAAGGATGCAGCGTGGATGTGACCGGTCAATGGACCTGAACCGCGAACCCTGTCTACCTTTTCACCATGGGCCAACAGCCGCTACGCATCGCACTCGTCGAAGACAACAAGGACATCGCGCGGTCCATACAAGGTCTCGTGGACGCTGAGCCGGACATGCGCATGGTAGCCGTCTTCCCGAACGCGGAGGAATTCCTGGCCGCTTTCATGCGGACGGACATCGATGTGGTGCTCATGGACATCAACCTGCCGGGCAAGAGCGGCATCGACGCCATGCGGGAGGCCAAACCGCAGAAACCGTTCGTGCAGTTCATGGTGCTCACCGTTTACGAGAGCCCGGCCTACGTCTTCGAGGCGCTCTGTGCGGGTGCCACGGGCTATTTGGTGAAGGGCCACGCACCGGATGAACTGGCAAGCTCAGTGCGCGATCTGCATGCGGGCGGGTCGCCGATGAGCAGCGCCATCGCACGGTTGGTCGTGGGATCGTTCCAGAAGGAGACCCTGCAACGCATCGCCGACGATCAGCTCACCGAGCGCGAACGCAGCGTGCTGGACCAGCTCGCGAACGGGCTGCTCTACAAGGAGATCGCCGCCAAGTGGGACATCAGCATCGAAACCGTGCGCAAACATGCGCGCAACATCTACGCGAAGTTGCAGGTGCGCTCCCGCACGGAAGCCATCCGGAAGGTGTACCCGGATCGCTGAGGGGGAACGGCGTACTACTATCGGAGCATTGCGCGCAGCGTAAGGCGTCGGTTGCTTTGTTCCTCCTCAGCGTTCGCCATGTTCCCGAGCTGCTCCTTCCGCCTACCGATCGCCGTGCTCTTCGCATGTGGACTGGCGAACGCCCAAGCGCAGAACATCGGCATCAACGTGAACGGAGCCGCACCGCACCCCAGCGCCTTGTTGGATATCGATGCGAGCGCCATGGTGGGTGCCAAGCGCGGTCTACTGATACCGCGCATGACCAGCGCTGAGCGCACGGCCATTGCCGGACCTGCGACCGGGCTGCTCGTCTTCGACACCACCACGAACGGCTTCTGGTACTTCAACGGGACCATCTGGGTGCAACTGTTGAGCGGTGCGGGGCCTGGTTGGGGGCTCACAGGCAATGCAGGTACAACTGCAGGCACGCACTTCATCGGGACAACGGACAATGTGCCGTTGGA
>Ga0075163_10012330_pt1 | contig 11139 bp, 7 predicted proteins | sample JI1023141ADNA_FD_71478 | JGI IMG/M metagenome (GOLD analysis project Ga0075163, IMG submission 71478) | Wastewater effluent complex algal communities from Wisconsin, to seasonally profile nutrient transformation and Carbon sequestration -... | ecosystem: Engineered > WWTP > Effluent > Algae...
TTTATAACTATGAGAATTTTAAATACGTCACTTTTTCTTCTTTTTACTGCGTTTGCTTTTTCGCAATTCCCTAAGAACATGGATTTTTCTGATAGATCGGTTGCCGAAACGGGAACTGTTCAAGGTGGAACAACAGTAAGTTATTACGGCGCAGAAAAAAAATTGGTGCGTCCACTAGTTGTGCCAAAAGAATATGTGTTTTATAAAACTTCGTGTGAGTTTTTGATGAATGGAATTGATGTAGGTTGGATCAATAGCCCGAACTGGAAACGTAAGTATGATTGGAAATATGGTGATCAATATGAGGACGGTTTGTTTAGAACAAAAAAAGACGATGAGAAAAATCTTCCGCAACGTTTTGTATTAAACAATGTGTTTCAACCCGCTAAAGCACATCCATTGTTCCAATATATGATGAATAAGAATGATAGTTTGTATCAGCCGCAAACAGGAGAAGGAAATACGCGCGAGTACCAAATAAAAGTGCAAAAGTACGAGAACAATCCTCCTCGTATGACCATTGGCATCCATATTAACGATATGCTGCGCACCACTTCTATTAGTGAGTACAAAGAATTGGATTGGAAAACAACATTAAAAACACCACACAAAGTATATAAGCGTAATGATTCTATTTGGTTTCGTGCTATTGATGCCATGGACATGGATCAAAGTGACCTACGCTTTCAAAAGAATGCGGTATACATTGTAATTGGTTCTGTAAAAGATGTAGATTTCTCAAAGGGAATGACAGATGGAACGCAAGAGTATCGTTTAACGGCCTATCCTAATAAAGAAGCGAATTCTTTAACGCGTATTGATCATGTGATCATAGAATTGGTAGGACATGATGAATCTATAAAATTGTTCTTCGATAAAATTGATTGGAAGCAGATCGATAAGGCGTTTAAAGTAAAAGCGAAGTAATCGCCATTATAGGCCGCGCTTCGACAAGCTCAGCGACCGGCCCCTGAGCTTGTTGAAGGGTGCCGAACAAACCTTAATCCTCCACAATCAAAAACTCTGTCCTTCTGTTTTTTGCTTTTCCTGCATCCGTTTTATTATCGGCAATAGGTTTATTAGGACCAAACCCTTGCGCGGTGATACGTTTGCCGGGAACTTTTTGTTCTTCTAAAAATGCTTTTACCGAATACGCACGATTGCTACTTAATGCCTCATTGTCTTTTGGATTACCAACATTATCGGTATGACCTTGGATCTCTACATGCATATTTGGATTATCAAGTAAGTAAATAGCAAAGGCTTTCAATACCACTTTACTTTCATCAGCAATTTCGGCGCTGTTGGTTTTGTAAGTTAAATTATCAATAATAAAACTTTGTCCTTTTTCAGCTTTTTGAACTACAACTACTATTGGAGCTGCAGTGCTTGTTGGACTAGCGGCTAATTTTTTTGCGTCAACCAAAGTTGAATTGAATGCAACACTATCTTTTTTTACAGTGATGGTAAAATTCTCAAATTTTTCTTTGTTGATCACACCCATAAAATTTCCGGTAAGACTATCAACTACAGCATTTGTTTTTTCTTTGGTTACCGTATTGTGGATCTCCACCACAGCCCCAACTACAGGCTCACCATTTTGATCTTTAGCTTTTCCAAAAAAGAAGTCCATGGTTTGCGGACGTGCTTCTTTGTATAAAGGAAAACTAAATAGATCATAACGCCCAACGCCTAATCCTTTTACTTTACCTTCATCAAAGCAAGAGAAGTAACCTGTTTTTGCATCTCTACTTACAAAAAAACAAGCGTCTTCGCCAACACTATTTATTGGTCCGCCAATATTTACGGCATCATCCCATTTGCCTTTAATATCCTTGCGTACATAAAAAATATCATAGCCTCCAAAACCATAATGTCCATCGCTACTAAAATATAATGTTTCACTATCACTATGAATGAAAGGTGTTTTTTCGTTTTTGTTTGTATTTACACCCGGGCCAAGATTTTCGGGAACGCTCCATTGTCCGGTTTTCGGATTTTTACGTGTTACATAAATATCAATGCCACCATAACCGCCCGGCCTATCGCTTGCAAAATATAAGGTTAAACCATCGGCTGCAATGGTTGGTTGACTGTCCCAAAATTTTGGATCATTTACCGGAGGAGGAAGTTTGCTTATTGGCCCCCATTCTTCGTTGAATACATCTGTTTGCGCATGACAAACATAAAGATCAACATTAGGTTGCATGCCACCTTCATTTTTCATCATGGCAAAATACAGATGTTTATTATCGATCGAAATGGTACAACCACCTTGGTTATCTTCACCTTCATTGAATGGGTAATACATCAGGTCTCCTTTAGAGAACACACCTGTATTGTCGCGTTTAGAAACCATGAACACTTCTACTTCTTTATCGGTTTGATACGCTTTCAATTCTTTTTTTGGCATTCTACGAACGTACATCGCGTATTTATCATCAGGAGTTACATAGGCTAAATATTCATCACGTTCGGTAGAAACACCACGTACAACTTTCGGATCAAACGGAACGGCTTTCTTCAACTGTTTATCTTTAACGCATTCTTTTTTCATGCCCTTGGCATTAATGCGCTGCTGATCGTAATCCTTTGCGAATTTACTTTCATCCTCATCCTTAAAACTGAGGAAAAGATCAAAATACCTTATCGCTGAGTCATTTTTAAATTCTTCGTAATAAGAAGTGCCAATAAAATAATAAGCTTCGCTGTGTATTTGTGGGCACGTTTTTATGGCCCTCGTGTAAAAAGGAACTGTAGGCGTGTAAGGTTTGTTTTCGAGCATACAACGTACCATGATCTCATGTGCCAGAGCAAAATTAGCTTCTGCAAATTCAGGTTCCATTTCAATGGCTTCCATTAAAAACTTTACACGTTCGGGTTTTTCATATTTCTTTTTGTCTGTGCCCTTCATATAAAGCAGCATCGCTTTTTTGTTGGTCATCTCAACGCAAAGATCTTTCGTGTGTTCTTCTTGAGCAGAAGAATTAATTGAAGACGATAAAATGAAAATTAGGGAAAGAGCTATCCCTTTAAAATTTAAACCTGTTGCCATACTTATCATATATAACAAATTTAATGCTAAGGATACGAGTTTGAAAGGTAAAAGCGCTTTGTTATGGACTTTTGACTGTTAATTTGTTTAAAAAAGTATCTTATGGCGAAATTAGCCCATCCGATTCTTTTCATCATCAGCGCCGGTATTTCTGCGCATACGGCCCGTTTGTCCCTTACCCAATTTGTAACTAAAGGCAATGGTAAATACTCTTGTATCACGAATAGCTTTCCATTCTTCGTTCACATTTCCAAAATCGGTAATACCGCTTGGGTAGGCGTTCCAAAAAATATCGGTACAGTTAATAGTTAAGGTTGCTTTCTTTTTGAATAAGCTTTTTTGAACTCCCAGATTAACACTGGATGTTGTATTCATTAATGTTACACCATATAAGTTTTTGTAGTTGTACTGAATAGAACACTCTGCAGATAAACCCTCTTTTATACTAAAGTAATTCTGGCAATTTACATTAAAAGAAGGCGTGCCTTGATTGATGGAATAATTATTTACTACTCCTGTATAAATGGAATAATACGATTGAACACTTGTAGTTGTTCTCCACCATTGTGTGATTTTCTTTGAAAGGTTAACATCAAAGCTAAAAAAGTTTACTTGGTTTAAATTCACAATTGTTTGAACAGTTGTTCTGGTCTTGGAGTCCTGAATTAATACATCGGTGATATTGTTATAAGTGTAATCGTAACTTCCGGTAAAAAACAGCATGTCCTTGAACGAATAGCCAATTTCTGAATGATAAGTGATCTGTGGTAGAAGATATGGATTTCCTTCGCTGTAGGTTGTAGCGTCTATAAGTCTACGGAATGGATTCATTTGATCGTAACGTGGCCTGTCAATTCTACGACCTAAATTAATATTCATCTGATTTTTATCATTCAACTTATAATCTAAATACAGAGTAGGGAAGAGCTGCACATAGTCGCGATGGAAAGTGGCGTCGTTGATAACCTGTTTTCCGTCGGCCAATGTGTGCTCAGCTCTTAATCCCACCTGCACACCTAACTTCTTTGCTTGTTTTTTTAAACTAATGTAAGCTGCGTTTATATTCTCGTTATACAAAAAGTGTGAGCTTCTTGCGGAGTCGAATAGATCAATATCCTGCACGCGCGAATAAAATCGCATATCCTTATCTGATTTTACTAAACTGCTTTTTGCTCCCGCATCTAGAACGAGTCCTTTCTTAAATGGTTTTGTGTAATCGGTTTTAGCTGAGTAAAGTGATAATAAACCTGGTTGTTTACTAACCAAGTAAGTTGTATTTGTAATGTTGCGTTGCGCATCAAAATAATGTGTAGTAAAAAATTGATCAGTGGTATTCCAATAGCGACCATAATCTAAATCAAGGCTTATTTCTTGTCCTGCGGTGTCTATTTTGTGTTTAAGTTGCGAACTAAGTGTGGCGTTATAATATTCGTCGTGCGATTGATTAAAGAATTGGTAACCACTTACTAGTTTTTTATTTCCATCAAGAATATCTGTGTAATTAAAGGCGCTTGGGTTAAATTGAGTTGTAACACCTGCCGCAACAAGCGACACAGTTGTTTTTTTACTTAAATAATAATCCATGCCAATGCGTGGAGTATGCGTTTTAAACGGATAAAGAATATAATTGTATGTCATAAATTCGGTTTGTAAAGTGTCTCCGGAAAAGAACCTTCTGTCGAGGATTAAATTATTAAAGCCCTTGCGATCGGTATAGGCATAGGTTGCAAAAAAATTGAAATTGTTGCGCTTGTAACTAAAATTAGCAGAAGGATTAATTTTAGCGTAACGTCCCTGACCATAACTTAAATTTATTCCGGCATTCCAACCTTCTTGTCGGTTACGTTTAGTTATAATATTTAAAATTCCGGCGTTCCCCGATGCATCCCATTTAGCAGAAGGATTGGTAATGATCTCGATCTTTTGAATGGTATTGGCGGGCATTCCGCGTAATAGATTTGCAAGATCTTGCCCAGATAATACCATTTGTTTTCCGTCCAATAAAATAAGTACGCCTTGTTTTCCGCGCAAACGAATGTTTCCATCTTGATCAACCAATACCCCCGGAAGTTTTTCAAGTACTTCCATCAAGGATGAGCCTGTTTGAATGATACTGTTCTCAATATTCACCACGGTCTTGTCTGTTTGTTTTTCAATAAAGGGTTTATCCACTTTTACGGTTACCTCTCCTAATTGTTTGGTTTTCTTTTGAAGTTGTATTTCGCCAAGGTCGATATTTTTTATACTGTCATTTATTACTACATCATTAACAAACGTCAATTGATTTGTAACCGAAGGGAACATTAAAAAGTAATTGCCTTTTTTAATATTGATCAAATTAAATTCTCCGTTATCGTTTGTGATCTCTCCTTTTACAAGACTAGAATCTTTTTTATTCTTTAAAAGAACTGTACTAAAAGGAACAACTTGTTTTTCTTCGTCTACTAAACGCCCTTTAATTTGGGAGTCTTGACAAAAAAGTTCTGAGCCAAGAAACAATGAGAGTATTATATATAGGATTTTTTTCATGGCCCTTCGATTATTCAAAACAAAGTTAGTGATATTATCAATAGTTGATATATCAACTATTTGAAAGGCTTATCTGGCGTATGAATGGCGGGGTGGCTTATTTTTAAGGTGGATGAACGGTAAATATTTAATACGACAAAAAAATGAAACTCTGTGTGTGAGAAGCAAATGAAAAAGCACCGCGTGGTAAGTGCGGTGCTTAAGTTGTATTAAGGGTTAACTATTTTTTTGGTGTGTCTTTAGTTCCTTCGTCGGATTTTTTATTACGTTCCATGATCCCATCCAATAATTGTAAACCTAAAAGTCCGTTGATCGGTCCGTTTTGCCCATCGCCATTTCCGGTGATCAATACTTCAGGAATTATTTTGATGCGCTCTTTACCAATTTGTTCTGTTACTTTTAATTTAGTAAAATTATCTCCGCCCATGGCTTCAACCGACAGTTTATAAGACTCAGCGTTAGATTTTCCTATTGCTAATATTTTTTGAGCTTCTGCTGCACCCGTAACACTGATCTTTTCAGCTTCTGCATTTGCAAGAGCCTTAATTTTTTCAGCTTCTGCACTTGCCGTTACTTTTGTTTTTTCAGCATCGGCATTTGCAATGATTTTTAAACGATCGGCTTCAGCCACTGATGAGATCTTTACACCACTTGCTTCACCGGTTGCTTTTTTAACTGCTGCATCGGCAATACGTTCGGCAATTAATACGCCTTGATCAGCCTTCACAATTTCTTTTTGCATATCGGCCACGGCTGTTTCTTTTTCAAGGGTTTGACGCGTAACCTCTGCGCGTTTTTGTGTTTCGTAAGTTGTATTTTGCTCTTCGGCAATTTTACGATCGGTTAACGTTTTCATTAAACTTTCAGGCGGCACGATATCTCCGATCAAAGTATCTACACCATTTACATTGTATTGATCTAGCACTTCGCTGATACGTTTCTTAGCAGCATCTTGCCTTTCTTTACGAGAACTTAAAAAAGCGATCACATCACTGTCTTGCGCTGAGTTACGGAAATAGTTACCAATAGTTGGTTCTAAAACCTGGCCAACTAAATTCATCATACTTCCAAAGCGCGCAATTACTTTTGGTGCTTCGGTTGTTGGAATATGAATGATCTGACTAACATCTAAATTAAAAGGGAAACCATCTTTACTGCGAACAGTAATGGTACTTAAATTTTTATCTAATTGATGCGATTCGCTGCGTGCATTAGCCCAATTTAAAACCAAATTTGTTGTTGGAACTAATTCCACACGCATAATAAATGTGTTGATAGGATATTTTCCCGGACCAAGTGGTTCGGCCCAAACACCTTTCTCACCCTTAGTAACAATGTTTCCGTGTTTAAATTCAATTCCGCTTAGGTCTTTACCTTCTTTACCAACGTAACTGATCACAACCCCAACGTAACCGATGGGGATCTCCATCATTTTAATTTGCTCTACTGTTACAAACCAAGGATTGATATAGTATGAACCTGCTAAGATCACTTGTGGTTGCAAACCCTTATTACCACCACCTTTTAAAAAGGTATCGGCATCTTGAAAGTTATTATGGCCTGGTACATCTTTTCCGGCAATGCTTCCTTCTTCTATAGGTAAGCCATCTAAAGTTGTAATGATACCAACCATATTTTCATTGATGGTAAACATATCAACTGTAAAGATCTCAAACAAAAAGGTATTGATACGATAGGTACCTGCAGTGATGTAAGCACTTTGCCTTCCTTTGCTACCACCTTTGGTTAAAAAGGCAACGGTATCTTGAAATCCATCACACTCCACTTTACGTGCTAAGATATGTCCGGTTTCTAATTCTTTACCATCTTTAGCAACTATCAAACCAATTTTTCCTTGGGGAATAACGGTGAGCGCTTGTTGGGTGATCTCAAATTGCCAGATCCATTTCCAGAAATAAATTCCCGGAGCTAATGTTTGTGCCTGAAAACCTGCTTCACCTTCAACCGCAATAATTCTTCCCGGAGGCAATTCTGATTTACCGAAGAGAACGAATTTTTTAGTAACCAAACCGATCTTGTCTTCGGGAATAATAATGATACCGAATAAACGGAAAATAAGTTTGTAAAACACTAATAATAGAATGGGAACTATGACCCACCAAAATTTTAATACATAAGGTAACATGATAGAGGATTTTAGACTATGAAATTACTCAAAGCAAACACGAGGCTTTCAACAAAATATTAACCGTTTTGCCTTGTTAAGCAAGAGTTAAGCTTAAATGTTATCGAGCCTGTTTCGGGTGAGATGGTTTTGGTGTTCGCCTGTATTTAAGGTAGTTGCAGGCTCAAAAAGCATTACCGAGACCTCGTTTTCAGCAACAGGACGGTGTTCAACACCTTTAGGAATGATCAAAAACTCGCCTTCTTTAAGAGGGATGTTCTTATCACGTAATTCCATCACAAATTCTCCCTTTAAAACCAAGAACATTTCATCTTCGTGTTCGTGCGAATGCCACATAAATTCACCTTGAAATTTGACGAGTTTTACATGTTGTGCATTTAACTCTCCTGCAATGCGTGGATTCCAATGGTCATTAAATAAGGATAATTTTTCGGTGATATTTACTTTAGTAATTTCCATGTTACTTAGTTGAGTTGTTCTTGATTCCTTTTTCTGACTTGATCGTTTTCGGTTTTAATTTATAAATCCCTTTAAACGCTCTCTGAATGAGTTTGCCTGTGTTATCTCGCACATCCCAAGTTTGTGTTACAGTTCCATCTTTATTTTTATCCCAGATGATCTGATTGTAATAAAATGGAACCTTTATACCTCTTATTGGATCGCTTGTTAGGACAATTCGGTTGGTGATATAATATCCTTTTAATTTCAAAATTGTACCTACATTATCTATCCATAATTGATTCCAACTACTATCAATCGGGTTGTAATAATTAGTACTTGTTCCGGTTTGTGTATCTGACGTCCAGTTCTCGCGCAAGCCGCAACCGCCTTCTATGACTTCTATCTTATTTTCGCCAACTTTTTTACCTGTTGTATCATACACATCCCAATGCCCCAACCAAAAATTGAATTGTTTGTGTTTTTCGGTACAACAAGCGCAAGTATTAGTTTGCTGAGCATTTGCTTGGGTCATAAAGCAAAGAAGGATGAATGTTAATGCTTTTTTCATATTATCTGTTTTGATTTTGCCAGTTTAGTTTTGTGATCGCATAGATAAAATTCAATTTAGATGTTTCGCCATAATATTCCATTTCTATTTCTCCAATTTTTAGAGTACCTAATTTTTCTATCGCCTTTTGCGAACGGATATTTACTGCACCAATATGGAAGTTAACTTCATTTACGTGCTCAAAAGCATGAAGTATCATGGCTTCTTTTGCGGCTCTGTTATACGTTCCACCCCAATGTGATCTTGCAAAAAAGGTATAGCCAATAGTGATCGAACTTTTTTCGGTATTAAGGTCATAATAGCGCGAGCTACCAATTACTTCATTTGTTTTTGCGTCATAAATGATATAAGCACCTTTTGATTCTATGGCACCCTTAAAGAACACTTCAAATACTTCGCGTTTATAACGATCTTTATTAGGATGTTGTTCCCAAATAAGGGGATCGCAAGCTACGGCAAATAATTTTTCAAAGTCGGATTCCATTAACGGTTCCAGTTTTACAAAATGATTTTGAAGTGGTATTTGAATATTCATGTACTCTTTAAAAGTATGAATTATTGAACAGGAAAATGAACCGCTGGTGTAAATGTTACTTAATAAAATAAGTAGTTCCGTTAATGCTTCGTTGATCTTTTGTGTTGGTGAATTCTATAACAACTTTGCTAAAGATATAGATCTCACCCGGAGCACAATTCTTTGTAATGTCGCCGATCTTATTATCAGTAAGCATATAATTTTTTATTTCGCCGTTACTTAGTTTGGTTATTTCCATATTAATGATCTGAAATCCGCAATCATAATCAAAATTGCTGAGATCCAATAATACACTTTCTGCTTTAGAAAAATCTTCAGCCTTCACATCTCCACCTTTTGATTCGTTAAGTGAACTTCCCATATTTACTTTTAATACAGGCGAAGGAATTTTGCGGTTCCTAAATTTGTAAGAATAGGTTTGATCATTTACAGTAACATTAACAAACGTGGGATTTGTATTCTTCACCTCAATATAGTAAATAGAGGAATCTTTGGTAGAAGTATCTTCTTTTGAAATTATGCCGTTTTGAACCTTTACCGAATATTTTTTAGAAGGATCTTTGTAAAGTATAAAACGGTTCTCAACTCCTATATAAAAAAGATCACTGGATTTTATTCTGTAAAAAGGTTGATCACCCTTTGTGTTCTTTTTTACTGCAGTTTTAGTTTGTGCCGAAAGATCAGAGATAAATAGGGTGGTAATAAATAAAATTAGATATTTCATTTGTAATGTAAATATAATCAAATGGGTTGAAAAAGATAAATTTCAATTTAAATCGGTCCACCAATGGGTAAATGGTTGAGACAGATCCTTAAGATCAACTTTTTCGCCGATCATTGGAGTGATCACATTGAGTTTCGTTTGAATATTAAGTTGAGTAACTCTTGATAGTGGCTCATCCCAAGGATGATTGCCTAGTGCAAATTTGGCTGAGTGGATCGGAAAAATTCTTTTGGCATTTAGCTCCATACCTGCTTGTAAAACCTCTTCGGGCATCATATGGATGTATTTCCAATTCTTATCGTATTGTCCGTTCTCTAAAAGTGCAAGGTCAAATGGACCAAATTTCTTTCCTATTTCTGCAAAATGTGTATCGTAACCACTATCTCCGCCAATGTAAATGTTCATGGAAGGGGTTTTAAATGCAAAAGAAAGCCAGAGGGCTTGATTTCTTTTTAATCCTCTTCCCGAAAAGTGTCGGGCTGTGCAGGTGTTTACTATAAAACCATTTCCAAGATCTATTTCTTCATTCCAATCTTTTTCAATGATGATGTTTGAATTATAGCCCCAACGCTCTAAATGTTGTCCGGTTCCTAAACCGGTGATCACCTTTTTTATTTTCGGTTTTAATTGCTTGGTGGTTTTGTGATCTAAATGATCCCAGTGATCGTGTGTAAGAAATAAGATATCTATTTCAGGAAATTCATCCATAGTATAAACATCAGATCCTTTAAAGCTAGGTGTTGTTGACGGGATTGGAGAGGCGGCACCACTTAAAACAGGATCAACTAAAATTCGTTTGCCGTCAATTTGCATGAAATAGGAAGAGTGCCCGAACCAAATTAAAATATCTTCTTTTACATCAAGAGATCTTAGATCGGTTTTTTTATTAGGTATAAGGTCTATTGGAATGCGTCGGATCTTTTTCTTTAAAAAGAATTCGTACAATATACTCGTGTAGCTGGCTCCTTCGGTTAGAGCAGGTGTGTTACTTAAGTTTTTAAACTCGCCGTTTTTAAAATGCGGTGATCGTTTAATTCTTTCCGATCTTTCGCCACTAGGCCGTTTGCCAAATTTTTCTTGTTGTAAAAAAATGAAAGTTGAAATAGCAAGGACGGTAACAACAAAAAGAGTAATTAGCATG
>Ga0075163_10012331_pt1 | contig 11138 bp, 8 predicted proteins | sample JI1023141ADNA_FD_71478 | JGI IMG/M metagenome (GOLD analysis project Ga0075163, IMG submission 71478) | Wastewater effluent complex algal communities from Wisconsin, to seasonally profile nutrient transformation and Carbon sequestration -... | ecosystem: Engineered > WWTP > Effluent > Algae...
AGGAGGCGCTTTTCGAGCTTGGTGGAATCCCAGCTGTTGGGCCCACGGCCCTTTTCGGTGGGCAGCGGGCGGCGGCCGGCGTTGAGGCCGTCGACCAGGGCGGTGCGCAGGGCACCCTTCAGGCTGCTGGCGGGGATGTAGGGACGGTCGTGGCTGTGGGTGGCGCGCTCGACGGAGAGCTTGTTGATGACGTCACTGCCGGTAGCTTCGCGGTTGGCCACCCGGCCGACCTTGGCCGCGTAGTCGGCGGCGAGGCCGGGGGCCACCGGGACGAGCAGCCGGGCGTGGGGCATGAAGTGGGCCCGGTGCTCATGGAAGAAGCGCTGGATGCCGAGGAGGTCGGCCTGCTCGCCGAGCTGGCCGAGGCGCCGGGCGAGGGGCTCGGGCAGCGCGGCGCAGCTGGGGTCGAAGGCGTGGAGCAGGCCGTCGTCGATGACGTAGTGGGTGGGCTCGAAGTCTTCACCGCTGCCGATGTGGATGGGCGCGAGGGGGGTGAGGGCGAGCCGGGCGGTGGTGAGGAAGGGCATCAGGGGGTCTCCGCGAGGTGGAGGCCGAGCACCGGGGCGTAGCCCTGGTGGACGGTTTCGGGCATGGCCGGCGAGACGGGAGCAGCCGGGCCGCCGAGGCCCTGGCCGATGAAGGGGGCGGCCCCGCCGGGCGCGAGGGGCACGAACACCCCGCCAGCCCGGGCCAGCAGCAGCGGGCGCTTGAAGGGGCTGGCGCCGTGCACGGCCATGTCGCCGTGGCGGCCGAAGCGGGTGAGGGCCTGGTAAAAGCTGCGCTGCGGGCAGAAGCCCTGGCCCTGGGGGGCGCAGGGGCCGAGGCTGAGCCAGGCGTTGCCGGCGGGCCGCCCGCCGAAGGGGGCGGCGAGGGGGCTGCCGACGAGGGCGAACTTGCCGAGGCCGATGCTGGCGTCGCGCCCGAAGCCGGTGTGGCCGATGTGGGTGAGCGCGGCGAGCAGGCCGGCGAGGGGCAGGCGCGCCTCGTCGAGCGCAACGTACAGGTCGAACTGCATGCCGGGGGCGAACCACAGCTGGGCCTGGGTGTAGGGGGCAAAGGCACCGGTGCCGGTGCTGCCGGTCTGGCGGTTGAGGGTGTTGTGGGGCTGGGCGCGCTCGGCCTGGAGCACGCCGGGCCGGCCAGTGATGGCGAGGGCGGCGGCGGCATCGTCACGGGCCAGGGCCTGCCAGCCGGGCAGCGGCTCGGCGAGGGCCACGGTGGGCAGCCAGCGCCGCCGCTTGAGGGCCTTGCGGTCGACGTCGCTGGCAGCCCACTGCCGGGAGGGCAGCGTGGGCAGCGGCAGGTGGCCGGCCGGGAGGCCGTCGGAGATGACCGCGAAGGGCCGCCCGGCGGTGTAGCCGTCGAGGAGCCGGGTGAGGGCTGCGTTGCCGAGCAGGTGGCGCAGGGCCCAGCACAGCTGGCCGAAGAGGGTGTCGCCGGCCAGCGGCGTGCCGAAGGCAGACAGGGGCTGCAGCGTGAGGCGGTAGGTGTTCATGGCGCGGGGGCCTGAGCGGGGAAGGCCTGGACGGCGTCGAAGTGGGCCTGCTTGTCCTGCCCGTCGATGCACAGGCCGGTGAAACGGATCTTGCCGTAGCCACGGGAGCCGGAGCCGCCGAGGCTGTCGAACTCGATGAGCTTGAGGCCCTGCAGCACGGTATCGAGCAGGCGCTCGTCGTCGCCGGCGAGGCGGCGCAGGCTGAGGCGGAAGTCGAAGCAGGCACCGGCGGGCACGCGCTCGGTGTTGCGGGGGTGCTCGGCGACGCCGGAGATGCGGTTGATGCGGTTCTCGCTCTTGACCTCGGTGAGCATCTGGTTGTTGTCGCGCACGGCCTGCTCCCACGCTGGGCTGAGGCTGCAGTCCCAGAAAGCGAGGCGGGTGGGGCCGAGCTCGGCGGCGAGGGCTGCGGCGTCCTTGAGCTCGCCGCCGCCGACGCCGAAGAGCTGCAGGATGCGCTTGACCTCGTCGCGGACGGGGCCGCGAGCGGCCTCGAGGGCGGCCTTGTCGAGGGGGGCCTCCTGGACGGCGCCGCTGCGCCATTCGAGCAGGCTGCGCATCTTGCCCTTGAGGCTGGAGCCGGGGATGTAGGGCGACTGGGTGAGGGGGTGCTTGACGACGGTGTTGTCGACGCCGCCGATGTGCATCTCGGCGTCGCCGGCGCCGATGCGCAGGCCGGTGAGGAGTTCGAGGGTGGCGGTGAGGGTGGTGATGCCGGTGAGCTGGGGCATGGCTTATTTCTCCTCGGCCTTCAGGAAGCCGAGCACGGCCTCCATGAAGAGCTTGGCGTTCTTGAGGGTGGCGGGGCAGGCGATCTGGCGGATGAGATGGGAGAAGAGTTGCTCGAAGTTCTGGTCCACGTGGCCGCGCCCTTTGGCGTAGGCGACCTTGGCGTTCATCATCTTGATGAAGGGGGCGAGCTCGCGGTATTTGGCGGCACGGGCGTCGGCGGTTTTTTCGAAGGCGACCTTGTCGTGCCACATCACGAGTTCGTCGTAGAACTTGCGGAGCTGGGAGGACTTGTTGTTTCTGCCGGCCCCGGCGGCGGCGATGCTGCGCGCGGCCTCCTGGGCGATGTCGGCGAACAGCAGCTCGGGCATGTCGTCGGCGCCGAGCTTGACCTGGGTGGTGTCGATGCTGACCGCGGGGGCCGGGGCGGGGCGGTCGAAGCCGCGCGGGCCGCCGGAGGGGGGGCGTCTGTCGTAGTTCATGGGGAATCCTCGCTTAGCGTTGGCGATAGAAGTAGTTGAAGAGGGGGATGCGGTAGGCGCCGCCGAGGCCGCCGATGCCCTGCTCGCCCAGCGCGGTGGCGAGCCGGACCTGGGCCGGGGCGCGGGCGTCGGGGGGGAGCTTGTCTACCACGTAGCGCCGGGTGCGGTAGGCGAAGCGGCTGCGCCACAGGGGGCTCTCAGGGTTATTGGGGGCGGTGGCCAGGTCGATGAGCTGGAGCAGGCCGTAAACGTAGCCGGTGCTGAGCCGGTAGTCGGCGCCGAGTTGGTCGAGCTCGGCCGCGGCGGCGGCGAGCCGGGGCCAGTCGGCCCAAGGGATGTATTGGCCGAACAGCACGACGGCGTCCTTGCCGCCGCCCTTGGCGGTGTCGAGGGCCTCTTCGGCCTGGGCCGCGAGGGTGGGGATGGGCAGCCCGGGCTTGGCCATGACGAGGCCGGCGGAGAAGTGGATGTCAGGGTTGCCGGCGACGTAGCGTTTGAAGTGTTCGGCCATTTCGGCGGCGAGCTGCTGGGTGTCGAGCCAGGGGCCGATCAGGAAGAAGTCGTCGCCGCCGGCGAACACGGTGTAGGTGTCGGGGTGATGGACGGCGCAGTAGGCCGGCAGCCACACCGAAAAGAAGGCGTTGACCTGCCGCGACAGGGCCGCCATGCGGGCAAAGGTGGGTTGTTCGAGACCGCTCTGGAAAATGCGACCGAGGTTGTCCACGTCGCCCTTGAGGGTGACGAGGGCGACCTGGCCCTGCCAGCCGGCGCCGTCACCGGGGCGCGGGCGGCGGCCTTCGCAGGCGATGTGGTTGAGGGTCTTGCCCTGGCCGGGGGTGGGGGCGTCGTCTTCGTCGGCCGCGGTGCCGGCGTACTTGCCGGCGGTGGCGAGGTCGACGTCGCGGAACAGCGGCACGTAGGCATTGATGTAGCGGCGGGCGTAGCCGTGCCAGAGGGGGGCGTCGAGGGTTTCGGGGAGGCTGAAATCCCAGCAGCGGACGAGCTGCCCCTGGCGCGCGAGCTCGCCGAAACGGCCGCTGAGGTCTTCGTCGCCGGTGAAGGCGACTCGATAGCCGAACACCGGCATTTCGAGCAGGCGGACCCCGCCGCTGTGCAGCGCGGCAGCGTCACGCGCGATCAGCAGGCGGTCCTGGCGGGCGAGCTGGGTGCCGAGGGCGATCTGGTCCCGCGACAGGGGCGCGGCGCCCTTGCTGTCGGCCGGCAGGCGGCCGTTGAAGGGGCAGGCGCCGTGGGGGTAGTCGGCGGCAAGGATGGCGGGGGCTGCGCCGGTGAGGTCGAAACGCTGGAGCTTGGCTTCTTCGAGGTCGGCGAACAGGGCCTCGATGAGGCCGCGGAAGCGGCCTTTCAGGAAGTCGTTGCAGCTGGCCGGCCGGGTGACGAGGCCGATCCCGGCCTGGCCGAAGCCGTGGGTGAGGAACCAGGCGTCGAGCTCGGCGCGCAGCGCGGCCAGGGCGGCGCGGACATCCGCGGTGTTGGGGGCGACGATCAGAAACTTGCCGGCGGCGTTGGTGATCTGGGAGGTGGAGGGCAGCCCGCAGGCTTCGAGCACCCGCAGGGCGGCCAGCTCGGTGAACAGCGAGACCTGGAAGGAGCGGCCACGCAGCAGGCGGGCGGCCGAGCGGTTGGTCTCGGCGCCGTCGGCGAAGATGAAATCCTGGATGCCGAAGAAGTCGCCCTGGACGAGGAGGAACTTGGCCTCGTCCCAGTCGGAACGGGCCTGCAGGGCGCTGGCCGCAGCGGCATCGGTGGCCGAGACGGCGGCGTGCCAGCGCCACAGGGCAGTGGCGAGGGCGGCGGTGGTCTTGCTGTGGTCGTAGAGGGAGACGTCGGGCTTGACGCCGAAGGCGGTGGCCGACGGGATGGCGTGGGTGAAGCTGAGCCAGGCGGTGTCGAAGTGGTCGAGCCACAGGGGCCAGGCGTGCCGGTGGGCGCGGGGGATGGCGTCGAGGCTGGCGAGGAAGTCGTCCCACAGGGCACGGTATTCGGCCTGGGCCGGCGCGTCGGTGGCGGGCTCGTAGCTGGCGGCGGCGACCGGGAAGATGGTCAGGGGGGTCAGCGCCTGGAGCGGGTAGCGCCATTCGGGCCGCGCCGGACGGGCCGCAGTGCCCAGGCGGATCTGCTCGAAGAGGGTGAGCTGGCGGGCCTGGTAGTGGTTGCGGCCGGTGTCGGTCTTGTCTTCACCGGCGTTGTAGCGCTCGAACTCCTCGCGCTCGAAGCCGGAGGCCACCCGGTCGGCGGTGGCGATGACCCACTGCAGGAAGCTGGCCGGCTTGTGGTGCATGGCGGCCGCATTGACGAGGGAGTCGGTGATGTCGGCGCCCCCGCTCCGGCTGGCGAAGGGGGCCATGTCGCCGCGGACCAGGTCGGGGGCGTGGGCCTCGATGCGTTCGAACATGAGCGCGGTCCAGGCGGCGTGGCGGTGGCTATGGTAGCGCCCTTCGCGGAAAGGGCAGTATTGGGTGATGTGGGCGTCGAGGCGCTCGCGGTCGATATCTGCCGGCACCGCACGCTCGGCGAACTTGCCGAGATCGTGGAGAAAAGCGGCAAAGGCAACCCGACTGGATGCGGCGAGCTGGGGATGTTGATCGTTCATGGTGGCGTCTCCGGAATGCGCAGAGGATAACCCGAGCGTGGCGGACATTACGACAGGGCAAGCTTGCGAATGCGCTATTCGATGAGAATTTTGTCGGGGGCGATGTCGAGCCCATGGCAACTGTGCGAGCGCTGGCCGTGGCGGGCGATGAGATAAGGCAGCGCGAGGAGACCCAATTCGCGCCGCAGGATGGCGTTGATCTTGGCGCACTTCTGTTCGAAGAACTCTTTCGGAAAGCCCTCCTCGAGCTGGGCTGCGGTGTTTTCCCAGTCGACCGCGTCTCTGCCGATCACCCGGGCATAGAGTTCGAGGAAGCCGGCCGGGTCGACGCGGGTGTAGCGGATAGGCGCCGCGCCATCCCGAGCCAGGGTGGCGAACCAGGCATACAGCGCGAACAGCTGAGGCGGCAGGGGGACGCTCTTGCGGCCACACTTGAGGCGGCGGCCGGCAAAATCGACGACCAGTTGCACGACCTCGAGGTGCGCCTGGGTGGCTGCCACCGCCTCCCCGAAGCTGAGTTCGGGCGAGAGGGCTGCCGCGGGCAGCAGCGTGCGCAAGCGCACGAAGGGGATCTCGGCAAGCATGATGCGGGCGTCACCCGTATGGACCGGCCGACCATCGCGGGTGTGGAGCAGGCAGGGCGAGGCCGGCGGGTAGTAGAAGCTAGGAAGCGATTCGAAGGGCTCGGAGACGAGCACATGAGAAAGCCTGTCCTGGGGCCGGGCGACAAGGGACAGGCAGTAGCCGAGGTAGAAGCCCATAGTCTTGCGGCCACCAGCTATGGAGACATGCAGCTCGGTGTCGGGGTCTTCCGTGAGGCTGCGCACGACGGCATGGATGGTGTCGGCGGCCAGCGCGTTGTCTCCGGGCGTGCGGATGTCGCCGAGGGGCTGGCCGAGCTCATCACGGATCAGGTGAATGTTGCCCGGTGGGAAGCTCGTGGTGGCAAGCTGGGGGTAGTCGCGGCACAGGGCATGGAACTGCCCGGCGACGGGGTCGAGCAAGGACAGCCGCGCCCGCTCGGCGCCCTCGCAGCTGGTGATGAGGTGGATCTCGTCGGGAATCCATGGCGTGTCCTGGCCGACGGCAAGGGCATAAAGGGTCTCGGTTACGATTTGCGGCGAGAGGCCGGTGACCGCCAGAAGGATCTTGCGCTTGTCGTGGTTCTTCATGATGCAGGCTGAATGGGAGACAGGCACCATCCTAATCTCAGACGAGCACGTCCATCGCTTCGACAAGCTTGCCGTGACAGATGCCGCACTGGTGGAGCCCGCCTGCTCCAGCGCCACACGGGCGGGCGGAAGTCAGTTTTACCTAAATACTCCCCATTCCCGCCCGTAAACGCTGGAACCCTTCCCGCCCCATGGTTTTATCCGTGGCAGAGGCTCCGGTAAGCGAAAATCCAGAGAAATGCCTGGCCCCGATGCGCGGCGCGCAGCACACGTGAAAGAACAGAAATGAGGAATGCCAGGCCATGACCAGCCTTTCATGGCAATCGCTGAGAACACGGCTCGTCGCCGGGGCCCTGTGTGCGTCCGTCGCGTCGATCTGGATCGTCACGCTGGTGATCGGCAAGTATCTGCGGGCCGACATGGAGGCGGCCATCTCGGCGCAGCAGCACTCCACGGTGTCGCTGATCGCATCCGAGATCGACCACTCGGTGAGCGAACGGAACGCCATTCTGGGCAAGCTGGCCCGGCGCCTGGGCGATGCCGGTGAGGTGGATGGCCGCGCGGCCCAGGCGCTGCTCGAATCCCAGGCGGGGCTGGAGCCGATGTTCAACTGGGGCGTGGTCGTGCTGGACGCCAACGGTGTCGCCGCCGCCAGCGTGCCCGGCAGCCACGACCGGGTGGGCATCCTTTATGGGGATTTGCCTTTCTTTGCCCGGCTCAAGCAGAGCGACGAGCCGGTGCTCACCTCACCGCTGAAGGGCCGGCGCACCGGCGCCCCGGTGTTCACCATCGCCCAGGGAATCCGCACGCCCGAAGGGCGTTTCGTGGGCGCGGTGCTGGGCATCACCAACCTGCACGAGCCGAATTTCCTGGATCAGGTGAGCAGCTCCAAGTACGGCCGGACGGGGGATTTCATGGTCACAGACGTCAGGTCGCGCACCTATGTCGCCTCGTCCGACAAGCGCCGGGTGATGCAGACCGGGCCCGCGGCGGGGGTCAATGCGGTTTACGACCGCTACATCGGCGGCTACGAGGGCTCGGGCGTGGCGGTCAGTTCGCGGGGGGTCGAGGAGCTGTCGTCGTCGGTGAAGATCGGCCGGACGGGCTGGCTGATGCAGTCGGTGCTGCCGACCAACGAGGCCTTTCTGGTGGTCCGCCAGATGCAGCGACGCCTGCTGGCCTGGGCGGTGGGGCTGACCCTGTTCGCGGGGCTCGTCGCCTGGTGGTGGGTGCGCCGGCAACTGAAGCCGCTGGAGCGCTCGGCCGAGCGGCTGGACGAGATGCGCCAGGGCCTGCGCCCGCGGGAGCCGCTGCCCGTCGAGCGGGACGACGAGATCGGCAAGCTGGCCAATGCCTTCAACGGCCTGCTCCAGTCGATCGTCGACCAGGAGGCGCTGCTGGCCAGGGTGGCGGCCACCGAACAGGTGCGCAAGATCCTGGCCCACGTGCCGGGCATGGTCTTCCAGTATTACCAGCGCCCCGACGGCTCGGGCGCCTTCCCCTTCGCCAGCGCGGCGGCGCAGGACATCTTCGGGGTGAGCCCCGCCGAGCTGGAGTCGAGCACCCGCAGCATCCGCGAGCGGCAGCTGCCGGAGGACCACGACCTCCTGTTCGCCTCGCTGGCCCGTTCGGCCCAGACGATGGAGCGCTGGCAGGTGGACTACCGCATCCGCGGCACCGACGGCCGCATCAAGTGGCTGCACGTGGACGCCATGCCCGAGCCCGACGAGGCCCACGGCATCGTGTGGTACGGCTTCGTCACCGACGTGACGGCCACCAAGGCCCTGGAGCAGGAGCTCGAAACCCACCGCCTGCACCTCGAGGAGCTGGTGCGCGAGCGCACCGAGCAGCTGGTGGAGGCCCGCAACGTGGCCGAGTCGGCCAACCGGGCCAAGAGCACCTTCCTGGCCAACATGAGCCACGAGATCCGCACCCCGCTCAACGCCATCACCGGCATGGCCTACCTCATGCAGCGCGGCGGGGTGACGCCCGAACAGGCCGGGCGCCTGGGCAAGATCGAGGCGGCCGGCAAGCACCTGCTGGAGATCATCGACTCCATCCTCGACCTCTCGAAGATCGAGGCCGGCAAGCTGAGCCTGAGCAGCGAGCCCATCCAGATCCCGCAGCTGCTGTCCAACGTGGTGGAGATCATGGCCGAGCGGGCGGCCAGCAAGGGCATCCGGCTCGAGACCGACACCCCCGCCGGCCTGCCGGGCCTGATCGGTGACGGGACGCGGCTGCAGCAGGCGCTGATCAACTACGTGGGCAACGCGATCAAGTTCACCGGCCAGGGCGGCGTCACCCTGGGCGCACGCATCGACGCCGACGACGGCAGCCACCTGGTGCTGCGCTTCGAGGTGCGGGACACCGGCATCGGCATCGCCCCCGAGGCCGTGGGCAAGATCTTCCGGGCCTTCGAGCAGGCCGACGGCTCGACCACCCGCGCCTACGGCGGCACCGGCCTGGGGCTGGCGATCACCCAGCGGCTGGCCGAGCTGATGGGCGGCACGGTCGGCGTGGACAGCACCCTCGGCGTGGGCAGCACTTTCTGGTTCACCGCACGGCTCGAGAAATCCGCCGCCACCGACACCACGCCGGAGGCCGCCGGCCAGCCCAGCGCCGAGGCCCGGCTGGCCCGCGTGGCCGGCGGCCGGCGGGTGCTGCTGGTGGAGGACGAACCGATCAGCCAGATGGTGGCCGAAGACATGCTCGAGGGCGTCGGGCTGCAGGTCGACAAGGCCGACAACGGCCTCCAGGCCGTCGACAAGGCCGGCCAGCGGCGCTACGACCTGATCCTGATGGACATGCAGATGCCGAAGATGGACGGCCTCACCGCCACCCGCCACATCCGCCAGCTGCCGGGCTGCCAGGCCCTGCCCATCGTCGCGATGACCGCCAACGTGTTCAGCGAGGACAAGGCCAACTGCCTCGAGGCGGGCATGAACGACTTCCTCACCAAGCCGGTGGTGCCCGAGCTGCTCTACGCGACCCTGCTGCGCTGGCTGGGCTGAAGCCGCGGCGCGGCCGGCTCAGCCGCGCTTCCCGAACAGTCTCGACAACAGGGCCGCGACTCCCCGCGGCGACCTTGTGGCCTGCTCCGCCTGCCCGGCCAGCCAGCGGGCGCTCTCGGCCGCATCCGCCGCGGCATCGAAGCCCTCGGGGGTTTCAAACAGGAAGTGGATCGCCCCCCGCCACGCCTCGCTGGCCCCCCAGTGGCTCAGGTAGGCGTCGCGCTCCGCCGCGCCGAGCGAGGCCCAGAACGGACGCCACACCTGGTCGACCCAGGCCTCCTGCGCGCCCTGGTCGGCGGCGGCCTCGAGCGGCGCCATCCCGGGAAAGACGACCCACGGCGGCGGCTGCTCCAGCCATGCTTTGTCCGGCATCGATGCCTCCTGCAAGATTCAGTTCGGGTCGATGTGATCAGACACCCAGTCGGCCCCGAAGTATCCGGCGGTGCCCCCGATGATCGAACCCAGCCCCATCGTGACGACGGCCCCTGGCCCCGTCTCGATGCCCACCATCGCCCCCGCGGCGGCCCCCAGCTTGATGCCCGCCCAGGCTCCGGCCCAGCCTCCGGCCTGCCGCAGGGTTTCGGCGCCGATGGGCCGCAGGGATTTCTCGTCGACGCTCCTGTTGGCCGCGCTGCCCAGCTCGACGGCGGAAAGCGTGAAGCCGACCACCTGAACCCCCTGCAAAACCCGCGTCGCCCCCATCGCGACGGGGCCCTTGACCGCCGTTGCCGGGACCGGCCCCTTGATCAGGACCTCGCGGTCGGCGCTGACCAGCTTCTTCAGCGCCTCGATCTTCTGCTTGTCCGCCTCCGTCTTCATCTTGCTCGCGATCCGGTTGAGGTCGGCTACGATCTCGTCGGTTTCGTGGAGGCTGGCACCGGCCTGCCGGGCCTTCTCCACGTCGATCCAGAAGGCTTCGCCAGTGAATCGCCGGGCACCGAGCGGCAGCGACGACGACGAGACGAAAGGGCTCGGCTTCACACCCATCGCATGCCGCCCGATCGACAGCACGGCGTCGGGCCCCGTCGCCTGAAAGCCGAACCTTTCGGGGTTCGGAAACAGCTTGAGCGGCCGGCCGATCTGCCGAGCCACTTCGTCGGCCATCTTGCTGCTGACCAGAACCCGGCGGACGACCTTCCTGTTGAAGACGTCGATCTCGTCCGCCAGCACGAACACATGGGTCAGCGTCGGGATCGAGGCCGGCCGGCCCGCATCGGGCGGCAAGGACTGGCCGGCAAACCTGGCGCCCCCGGCGACGGATTGCCCGCCGGAGGCCACCATGCCGGAGAGCGCCCCTGCCCCTCTCCGGCTGCAGAGGGCGTCACTGACAACGAGGCTTTGCCCCACCAGGATCGTGCTTCCGCGGATGTGGTTATCGTCCGCGATCCGACGCCACAGATAAGGATTGCGACAGAGCGTACTGGCGATAGACCACAGTGAATCACCCGGCCTCACGGTATAGATCATCGGCTCATTCTCCCGCCCGCAGCACGATTCGGCACCCGGTTTTCATGATCCCAGAAACGGCAGTTGGACGCGCTTGCTGGTGCGCCTGGGCGGGTGTCTGGCGCGAAGCGACAACGCGGCAGGCTCATGCCTGCAAGGCGGAGCGACAAAGCCAGGCGCCCGCCCAGG
>Ga0075163_10012333_pt1 | contig 11137 bp, 10 predicted proteins | sample JI1023141ADNA_FD_71478 | JGI IMG/M metagenome (GOLD analysis project Ga0075163, IMG submission 71478) | Wastewater effluent complex algal communities from Wisconsin, to seasonally profile nutrient transformation and Carbon sequestration -... | ecosystem: Engineered > WWTP > Effluent > Algae...
GCCTTGGGTTCAGCGATCCTCGCCGACACCTACGCGTTGGGTAACTCACTTCCGAACATCATCTACATCCTGGTGATCGGCGGCGCACTCAATGCGGTCTTCATCCCGCAGTTGGTTCGCCACATGCGCTCAGACGAGGACGGCGGGGATGGATACGCCGATCGGCTCATCACGCTGGTGGGCATCATCCTCGTGGTTGCCACAGCACTGGCAATTCTCTTCGCCCCGCTGATCGTGAAGTTGTACTCAACTAGCGACTTCACAAGTCAGCAACTGTCGCTAGCGACAGCATTCGCGCGCTTCTGTCTGCCGCAGATCATCTTCTACGGCTTGTACACAATGTTCTCGCAAGTGCTGAACTCTCGACTTCACTTCGGGGCTCCGATGTTCGCTCCGATCGTGAACAACATCGTGATGATCGCGACGGCGCTCGGGTTCATGTACGTCGCGGGATCGATGGCCACCACCGACACGATCACCTCCGGGCAGGTCGCCTGGCTCGGAATTGGAACAACACTCGGTGTCGCCGCTCAGGCCGCCGTGCTCATCCCCGTGCTCATCCGCGTCGGATACCGCTGGCGTCCACGATTTGACTTCCGCGGGCATGGCCTTGGCAAGGCTGGTTCCTTGGCCGGCTGGACCATCGGGCTAGTGCTCGTCAACCAGATTGGCTTCCTGGTTATCTCTCGCCTGGCCACTCAGGCCAACTTCATCGCTGAACAATCCGGTGATGTTCCGCAGGGGCTGGCGACCTACCAGCGCGCATTCCTCGTGTTCATGTTGCCGCACTCCGTCATCACGATTTCCCTCGTCACGGCACTGTTCCCGCGGATGAGTAAGTCGGCAGCTGTCGGTGCCCTGCGCGACGTTTCTCATGATGTGTCCGAGGGCATCCGGCTCATCTGCGCACTGTTGGTTCCGTGCGTGATGTTCCTTATTGCCTTTGGCCCAATGCTGGGCACGGTCTTCTTCGGATTTGGTGCCAACCGAGGGGCGCCGGCGACGTACACCGGACTTGTTGTCTCTGTATTCGCGATCGGGATGTTGCCGTTCGGGGTCTTCTACATCCTGCTCCGCGGGTGGTACGCGGTCGAGGACACCCGCACCCCCTTCATCATTACGGTGATCTACAACGTGATCGCCATGCCGCTGACCTTCTTGCTGTTTACCATCGCGCCGAGCAATCTTGCGGTGTGCGCGTTGGCGCTTGCGTACGGTCTGGCCTACTGGATCACCGTCGGAATTGCCTGGACCTGGCTAAGTCGCAGGCTCGGGGGCCTCGAAACCGGCCAGACTGTGGGAACGGTCGTGCGAATGATGATCGCTGGATTCTTCGCAGCGCTCGTTGGACTCTTCGCGGTAGCAGGGTGGGCCTTGTTGGCGGGCCACGCCCAAGTCGGCGATGTCTACAGCTACCTCACGTCAAGTCAGCTGAGCGCGTTGCTCACTTTGATCAGTGGTGGCATCGTCACCGTCTTGTGCTACCTCGGCTTTGCCACGATCCTGCGGGTGTCTGAAGTTCGATCGGTGATCAGTTCGTTCGCCGGTCGACTGAAACGCTAGAGCCATCACCCGTTCGGGCAACGCGCCCCGACCGGAAAAAACCCGTCCACTGACTTAGAGTTGCAGCATGTGGCCAAAATCCCGGCGTGAAAACGCGGGTGGCGCATACGCAGACCACCATCACACCCCTGAGGAATCCGCGCCAAGCCACATCGGTCGCTTCCGCCTCGAGGACCAGGTGCTCGGCGGTCACGGCAAGCGTCTCTGGCGCGCATATGACGAACGCCTGCACCGAATGGTCGCACTGCGACTCGTCGACTCCCAAGATCCACTTCACGATGACCTGCGTGCGGCCGCGTGCGCTGCGGCTCGAGTCGTAGACCGGCGCGTCGTTCGAGTGCTCGACGTCCTCGATCACGAAGGAACCCTCGTCATCGTGACCGAGTGGGTCGATGCCATCCCGCTCGAGCAACTGCTGACAACGTCGATGACGCCTACCCAATCGGTGGAAGTCACCCGCCGCGTCGCAGAAGCCATCGGACATATTCACAGCGCCGGCGTGACGCATGGCCGCGTTCGTCCCGCCAGCGTGATGATTGACAAGGACGGCGAAGTCCGGGTCCGCGGTCACATGATTGACGCGCGGATCTACGGAATCGACCCCGGCAACGATCCCGCCGCCGCGGATATCAGTGGCCTCGGGGCGGTCATGACCGCCTGCCTGACGGGTCGTTGGCCGGGCGACACTCCAACTGCGCTACCAGCGGCCCCGATCGTGGCTGGCAAACGAACTCTGCCGAGCCAGTTGCGGGCAGATCTGCCCGAGAGCCTGGACACCTTCGTTGTTCGAGCCATGGCCGCAGTTCCAGGTCCCGAAACCGTCCATTCCGACCACCCCTACCCCGATGCCGCCGCTGCCCTGGACGCACTGGCAGCGATCCACGATGGGTCCGGCTCGCTTCGCAACCTTCATCAGCGACCGTCTTTGCGCCACGGCCACGCTTCGGGGATCGGATCACGATCGAACCTCGGTGGTTTCGCCAAAACAGCGGCGTTCGTTGGCGGCGTGCTCGCGATCGTATTCGCCGTTGGGATCGGTGGATCGCGGCTCTTTATCGACTCCGAAGAATCGACCGCCTCGGTTGCGACTCCGAGCCCAAAGCAGTTGGCTGGGGTTTCCGTGCGCGAGGCCGACACCACCGGAACGCCGGAAACGTCACCGATTCTCAGCGAACAGGTTCTGCCGATCACCGGTGTTATGACGCTCCTGCCGAAGGGAAAGGGGGTCAGCACTGCGGGACGTCCCGAAGCCGCCATCGACGGGAACGCCGTAACCGCCTGGCTCACCCCTCGGTACAAGCAGGCCAAGGTGAAGCTGAGCGAAGCAAGCGGAGTTGTTGTGGATCTAGGCGAGGTCCGCCAGGTTCGCGCTGTGACGATCGGACTGCTGGGAAACAACAGCACGGTTCAACTGCGGGTTTCTGAGCAGCTCGGCGAAGAACCTTCCGACTACCAGTTGCTGCAAAAAGCTGAGAACGCATCAACCAACATGACTTTGCGAGAGGCTCGGCCGCTTGCCACCCGCTATCTCCTAGTCACGCTGACCTCGGTGCCGAAGACGACCGGTAAGAAATACCAGGGTGGTATTTCTTCGATCCAGGTCCGCGGTTAGTCCCTGACGAACTCGGGATCGGTCAAGAGTTAGCGCGAAACGGCAGTAATTTCGTGCCCAAACGGATCGATTCCCGGCTCAACCCGTAGTCTGCTTTCTGCGATGGACGGGGACGACGAGGTGCTTGAGAACGCGGCACGCACCGATCACGAGTTGATCGCTGCGCATGTCGCGGGCGACCCTGATGCGTTCACCGAGCTAGTAAATCGGCACCGGGATCGACTGTGGGCCGTCGCACTCCGCACCACCGGAGACGTTGAAGAGGCCGCTGACGGTCTCCAGGAAGCGTTGCTTTCCGCATACAAGAACGCCGGGAGTTTCCGCGGCGACTCCGCTGTCACAACGTGGATGCACCGAGTGGTGGTGAATGCCTGCCTCGACCGGCTTCGGCGGCGGGCAGCCCGGCCAACAGTGCCGCTGCCGGAACAAGACACCGATTTCGGCAGCAACATGTTGGCCGATCCGAAGGATCCGCTGCACTCGCGCGAATTGCGCATCGAAATCCAACGAGCGCTCGCTGAATTGCCGGTAGATCAACGCGCAGCCGTGGTTTTAGTCGACGTTGAAGGGTATTCGGTGGAAGAGGCGGCGAGGATTCTCGACTGTCCCAGTGGCACAGTTAAGAGCCGTTGTGCAAGAGGACGCGCCAAGCTAGCAACACGATTAGCGGGTGTACGGAACCCAAGCGCCGAAGATTCCGTCCGATACTCGTCAAACGAAGGAGGTGATGTGCCGCTATGACAGATCCACAGGATCCACAATCGGCTGGATACCCCGGCGATTCCGCCAACGAGGGGGCCGATTCTGTCAGCGACATCACACCTCTGGACCCCCAGACGGAGGAAATCCTGCTGGGCGAATTGGCGACTCTGCCCGAGCTGAAGATGCCTGATGACGTTCATCAGCGGATCATGGCAGCGCTCGCAGCCGAGCCGAACCCGTACGCCACGGCCGCCGAATCGGCCAGTAGTGGCGCTGTCGCCGCAGGCGCAGGCGCAACAGTCACCGCGCTACCGACGCAGCGCCAACATAAGGGCCGTTGGTTCGTGGGAGTCGCTGGAATCGCAGCGGCAAGCGTCGTGGCATTGGTCGTGGGAACCACGGTGCTCGATGGTGAATCGAACACAAATCCGCCGTTGGCCTCCGTCGCCATCCCGATGAGCGCCTCAACGAAGCAGTACCAGAAGGAAAACTTCACATCCCAGGTCAAGGCAGCTCTGCCCGAATGGCGCTCAGCCGCTGCCAGCGCTGCCCGCTCTGCCAGTGCCAGCCCTAGTTCAGACTCCTCAAGTGCATCCAGTTCGAACGTCTCGGCGAGTCCGAGCCCGAGCGGTAGCGCAACCGCACTCCAGGTCGACAAGACGTTGCGTGAACAAGTCACTGGTTGTCTGGCGAAGCTGAGCAACCGAGCGCCACTGCACGTTGAGATCGCGTCGTACCGCCCGACGGCAACCTCGCCGACCGAATCAGTCGCAGTTGCTGCCGTCGACACCACGGAAAGTTCTGTCGACATCTATGCGGTCAAGGTGTCCTGCAGCGACACAGACCCGCAGATGATTCGCGAGCACGTCACCATCAGCACGCAGTAGCCGCAGCTCACTGCCGCTGCCACAAATCAGGACATCCAATGACTCGACTCTCGGTCTTCATTGCGTCAAGCATCGATGGCTACATCGCGACGCTGGACGACAAGCTCGACTGGTTGGATGCCGCTGCCGTTCCGGGCGAGGACTACGGGTACGAGCCCTTCATCTCCACCGTTGATGCGCTCGCGATGGGTCGTGGCACCTACGACTTCATCTCGCACATCGATCCGTTGCCGTTCGGCGATCGCAAGGTCTTCGTCTTCACCCACAACCCTCCGCAGCCCCGTGAGGGAGTCATCTTCTGGCAGATCTCGCCACTAGAAGCTCTTGCGCAGTGGGAAGAGATGGGAATTCGCCACGTGTACGTCGACGGCGGCCAGGTCATCAGTTCGTTCCTTGCCGAAGGTCTCGTCGATGACATGGTGCTGACGAAGGTGCCCCTCACGTTGGGCGAAGGTCGTCCGTTGTTCCATCCGATCCCACGTGCAGGGGCCTGGGTGCTGACCGACGTGACCAGTTGGCCCAGTGGCATGGTCAACCTGACGTACTCGCGCGCGTGAGCGCGTTCCTTGTGCGAGCCGCTCCCGAGGAAATACAGCGCTCACCTAGGATCGTTCCGGCAATGACGTTCCACCGATAGTTCAACGACGAAGCGAGGCGCTTTCCACGTGAGCAACGATGTTCGAGACGTAATCATCGTCGGGTCCGGCCCGGCCGGTCTGACCGCCGCCATCTACGCCGCACGTGCCGAATTGCAGCCGCTTCTGCTTGAAGGATCGGTAACGGCCGGTGGCGCACTGATGAACACCACCGAGGTTGAGAACTTCCCCGGTTTCGTCGAGGGCATCCAGGGCCCAGAGCTGATGGCCGCAATGCGCGGGCAAGCCGAGCGGTTCGGAACCACGATCCTCACCGACGATGCGGTCGAACTGAAGCTCGATGGTGATATCAAGACCGTCATCGACGGTTCAGGAAACGTGCACCAAGGCCGCGCCGTGATCCTGTCGATGGGATCGGGCTACCGCGAACTTGGAGTTCCCAACGAGAAGCGACTCTCGGGCCACGGAGTTTCCTGGTGTGCCACGTGTGATGGGTTCTTCTTCCGCTCGCACGAGATTGCCGTCATTGGTGGCGGAGACTCCGCGATGGAGGAAGCAACATTTCTGACTCGCTTCGCCGAAAAGGTCTACATCATTCACCGGCGCGACGAATTCCGCGCCAGCAAGATCATGGTTGAGCGTGCCTTGGCTAACCCGAAGATCGAAGTCATCTGGGATACCGAGGTCCTCGACATGCTCGGTGAGGACAAGTTGTCTGGGCTCTCCCTGAAGAACCGCAAGACGGGTGAGGAATCGACGTTGGCAGTGACTGGTTGCTTCATCGCGATCGGGCACGACCCGCGTTCTGAACTCGTTGTGGGACAGGTAGACCTCGATGACGAGAACTACGTCTTGGTCGAGGGACGCAGCACGAGGACAAATCTGGACGGCGTGTTCGCATGTGGCGACCTCGTCGACCACACCTACCGGCAAGCGATTACTGCCGCCGGGTCCGGCTGTGCCGCAGCACTGGATGCCGAGCGCTGGTTGGCCGACCAAGACGGGTAAGCAATGAGAACCGGTTCACCTCGCCAGCTCGGTTTAGCGCAAGCCAGTTCGGGCATCGTCACGGGACTAACCCAACGGAAGGTCCCCCATGGCTGCTTTGCGAACCTCACCCCGCGCCCGCCGCACGCTGACAACAGTGACGGCAGCCGGTTGCTTGCTGCTCGGCACCGCTGCCGCCGCGAATGCCGCACCGAAGGCTGACCTGAGCCCGCCGAAGGTGCTCTCCGCAGAAAACTCCCGTGGCGAGGCGGCCGATATCGCTGTTCGTGCCGACGGCAGCGCCGTTGCCGTGTGGACTCAGACTATGAACACCGAGCAACGCGCGACGGTTCAGGTTGCACTGCAAGACAGCGCCGGCCGATGGGGACAACCCACAACATTGAGCGAGTCGGGTTCGGATGCGCAGCGGCCGACGATTGCGACCAACGGTCACGACGTCGCTGTCACCTGGGAGCAAGGTTCGGGCAAGGGATCACGAATCATGGTGACGGAATTCGACGGGACCTGGGCGAAACCTCAGGCGATCTCACCGAGCGGCGCGACGAACCCGGAACTTGTCGTGGACGCTCGCGGGACAACCTCAGTGACCTGGTTGCACGCAAACAAGAACGCGCCAACCAGCGTGGAATTCGCGCAAGAAACTACCGCAGGGAAGTTTCGCATCCAGAAACTGACGAACAAGTCCGAATCGGCTGTCTCACAATCCATGGCTGTCTCCGAATCGGGACAGGTGTCCGTGGTCTGGTACTCACTCGATGGCAACTACCAGGTTCGCGCCGCGACACCATCAAGTTCCGCCAAGACCACCGCAGTCACGCTGTCCTCCAGCCAACTGCGGACCGAAGCCGTCGAACCCGCCATCGCCACTCGCGCCGGGGAGACCATGGCCGTCTGGCAAGAGACACTCAGCGATACCTCCCAACACATCGCCTACGCGACCATGACCGCTTCTGGCAAGTGGTCGGCCGCTGCGCTGTTACCCGAAGCAGATGGCGGCGCGGCCAACCCGCAGGTTGGTGTTGACGGATCTGGTCGGGCCACGGTTTTGTGGATCAAGAGCGGAAAGTGCGACCAGGGCATGGTGAGTGAGCAGCGTGCTGATGGCTCGTGGAAGCCAGCCACGCAGATCACCGAAGACAACCGCGACAACGACGGCTTGCGTTTGGACGTCGCGAAGGATGGCCGTGCGGTTGCAGCTTGGCCCGGCATCGATCCAGGTGACTACCCGTACCGCCCGCCTGCGCAGATCAACGTGCGTGACGCCGACGGCAAGTGGACTGGCGTCCAGTCGCTATCAGCGGATGGCAACAAGTGCTTCGACCCCATTGCAAAGATCAACAATAGTGGCGACATTGCAGCGATCTGGAGCCTTGGAAATGGTGAGTCGACGTCCCGAGTTGAGGCCGTTACCTCGTTGGCCCCGAGAGGGTGATCATTCGAATCGAATGATGTCGCGAGTTGATTCGGGAACACATCTGTCCTGAGTTTCGTTGAAACCGCTGATAGGGCGTGGCTGACCGAATAGCCTCGCCAAGCGCGGCGTAGTCTCTGCTGCGCAGGCCCAGCGACAAGGAGGCACCAATGGGTGCGACAACAACAGTGACCGACGCCAACTTCACCAGCGACGTGCTCCAGGCCGACAAGCCTGTGCTCGTTGATTTCTGGGCCGAATGGTGTGGTCCCTGCAAGATGGTTGCACCGATCCTTGAAGAGATCGCTGCCTCCCACTCAGACAAACTGACGATCGCCAAGCTCAACGTTGACGAGAACCCGGCGACCTCAGCGTCGTACGGAATCACCTCCATCCCCACCATGGCGGTATTCCAGAACGGCCAAATCGTGAAGCAGATCATTGGCGCGAAGCCGAAGGCGGCCCTCCTGGCCGACCTGAGTGAGTTCATCAACTAATCAAGGTGGTTGACGAGCTTCCAAGCCTTCCCGGCTTACACCTGTCGCGGGGAGTCCGAAATCCAGCAGTAGCCGAGGTCCGAGACCGTCTCGAACGGCTCGGGCTTCTCGGTGTCTGCCCTGACGGTGACGATCCGGCGTACTTCAGCCAGCAAGTCGATTCCGCGGTCCGCGCATTCCAGCAGGACCGCGGAATTGTCATTGACGGGATCGTCGGTCCGGCAACGTTCCGTCAATTGGAAGAAGCTCGCTGGAATCTCGGCGATCGAGTCGTTTCATTTTCACCCGGCCACATGACTGCCGGCGATGACGTCGCCAGTTTGCAGCAGCGGCTGAACACCCTCGGCTTTGATTCCGGACGGGTCGATGGCGTCTTCGGTCCTGACACCGATCGGGCGCTGCGAGAATTCCAACGCAACGTTGGCCTATCCGAGGACGGTACGTGTGGACCAGCGGTCTGGCGGGCGCTCGACCGTCTTTCGCGGACTGTAAAGGGTGGAGCGGCGGCAACCCTCCGCTCTGAACACCACCACGCGATGGCTCGCACTGGAGTCGCGGACAAGGTGGTCGTGATCGATCCCGGTCACGGCGGGCCCGACTATGGCGATGTCGGGAACCGGCTCGCAGAAGCGATCGTCGCCGACGATCTGTGTCGGCGGATTGAAGGCCGCCTCGCAGCGATTGGCACCCAGGTTCTTGTCACCCGTCCACGCAGCCACGAACTCGAAGAGTTGATCGACGAAACAGCCCGCGCGCAGTTTGCCAACAACACCCGCGCCGACTTGGTCGTGTCACTCCACACCGATGCCGAGCCCACCGGACGCGCCCGCGGAATTGCGACGTACTACTTCGGAAACGCCCACGACGAATCGATGATGGGTCACCGGTTCGCCGAGCTCGTGCAGCACGAAATTGTCCGACGAACCGACCTCCCCGATTGCCGAACCCACGGCAAGACGTGGGATCTACTGCGCCTCACGCGGATGCCCGCAGTACGGATTGAGTTCGGGTACATCAGCAATTCCGCCGATGCCCAACGCCTAGCCGATTCGGACTTTCGCGACGTAGTTGCCGAGGCCGTCTCGATTGCGGTCGTGCGATTCTTCGCCCCAGACGACGGTGGCGACCAGTAGCGGTCGGCGACATAATGGATCCGATGGCCCGGACCCAACTGCGCGCGTGTCTTCGGTCGGCGATATTCGGTGTCGCCGCCTTATCCGTCGTATTTGCTTCCACAGCTTGTTCGCGAACCACAACCAATTCCGATGCGGCCGCCGCCGAGAGCGCCGAACGCGCGATCGCCGTGAAGGATTTCAAGACGGCCGACCTTCCCAGAAGAGTCCCAGTGGCGTTTCGCCTCGACGATGTTATGGCCAAGTGGTGTTCAGCCTGTTTGACCAACATCTACAACACCTTTGCTGCCGAGAAGGTACCTCTGTCCGTCGGGGTGATCGGCAAGGATTTCGATAGCGGCGCTGCATTCGACCAGCAGGGTTCACGCCCGCCGGGAACCCAGATGACTCTGGATGCGATGTCGCAATTCCGCGCTGCTGGAGTGCCGTTCGAGATTTCGAGTCATTCCTATTCTCATCCAGCGCTGGGAATGCCATCGCTCGGTGATGTAGCCGCCCAGTCCGCCGAACTGGCGAAGGCACAGCACTCCATTACGACGGCCCTGGGCGTAACACCTACGAACTTCATACCGCCGACGAATCGGGTTGACGCTGCGACGTATGCAGCGATGGCGCAGAACGGCCTCACCTCGGTTTCCGGGCAATGCTCGTGGCCGCATACAAACACCGTTAACGACTGGGCCGGTGACGGCACCTCAAATTTCTGTTCTGGTGAATCCACTACTGGTGGACGAACCGCAATCGAAATGGATGGTCGCCTCCCCGAAAACACAGTTGCAGGGATCCGGACTGTTCCGGCAGGCGCGGTTATTGATTCGTGGAGTGACTTCGCGCAGCCCGCCAACCTTCCGAGTGCCTACGGTTGGATCAAGGCGCAATACGACGCCCAGGGGTTCGCCGTCATCATGTTGCACCCTCGGGAACTGGCGGCGGATCGCTGCGAGGGTGGTTCGAATGCCGCGCTGAATGAAGAAAAGGTGGCCGCAATCAAGGCAATCATCGCCAAGGGCAAGGAATTGAACTGGACCTTCACAACCCTCACCGGATTGTCTGCCACCTAGCCCAGCGCCCTCCCGCATTCGACAAACCCCCTTCGTGTTGGGGTTATGACGGCCGATTACGGCCGGGAAGCCCCAATACGAAGGGGGTTTGTCGAATGCGGGAGTTGAGGGTGGCGGCTACGATGGGCGGACACCGTCGGGAGGGGGATCATGTTCGCGCGCATTGCCAAACTGATCGTTCTACTCCTCATCGCCGTTGGCATCGGGTTCCTTGTCGGGCTTCTGCGTCCACGACGAGTCGCGAGCCGACCAATCGCTCCGGCAGACCACGTCGCCGACCTTCCCCGGAGGACTGAGCCGTGACACAACCGGCAACGAATCCGGGATCCCGACTCGATCCCTGGGTCGCTTCATACGCCGCCCGCGCCCAAGGCATGACGGCATCGGCAATCCGAGCGCTCTTCTCTGTGGCATCGCGGCCCGAGGTTGTCTCACTCGCGGGCGGCGCACCCTTCGTCTCGGCGTTGCCACTCGACGAGTTCGCGGACATGACGGCGCAGCTCATTCGTGATCGTGGCCCCACCGCCCTGCAGTACTGCACCGGCCAAGGCGATGAGAAGCTTCGCGAGCAGATCTGCGGCGTGATGGAACTGTCGGGAATTCACGCGCATCCCGATGATGTCGTGATCACCACCGGCTCACAGATGGCCTTGGACCTCACGGTCCG
>Ga0075163_10012334_pt1 | contig 11137 bp, 14 predicted proteins | sample JI1023141ADNA_FD_71478 | JGI IMG/M metagenome (GOLD analysis project Ga0075163, IMG submission 71478) | Wastewater effluent complex algal communities from Wisconsin, to seasonally profile nutrient transformation and Carbon sequestration -... | ecosystem: Engineered > WWTP > Effluent > Algae...
GCTGTCCATGCTGGTGCAGGTCGGCGCGAGGCCGCTCGTGATCACCCGGATCCCCGGGACCATCCGCCGGCCGCCCTGTGCCCGCCCGGAGCCCTCGGGTTCCACGCCGCCGCAGCCCACAACGCCCACCCGACGCCGCGGAGGGAGGTCGTAGTCATGGCTGCCAAGGCACCGCACCCCGAACAACTACTCGCGCTCCTGCGTGAGCGCGACCCATCGATCATTCAGGCCGGTCTTGACGAGGAGGGGGAGCCCTACCTCCACCTCGAGCCGCTCGAGCTGTCGGACGTGCAGCGGCACTCGCTGGCGACCCTGCTGATGAACGCAGCGTGCGGCCTCCTGGGGGGCTCGCTGGGCGGCGTCGTGCATTGACGAAAGGCATGTATGACGACCGATTCAGCCACCCTCACGCATCCGCTTCCCTTCTTCCACCACGCCGCGACGCGGCGGGTCTTGTACATCGCCGCGGGCCCGTGCCCGCTCGTGTTCTCGATCTCCCTCGACGACGTCGGTCGACACGTGCCCGTCGTCGACGCGATCAACAAGACGACCCACCCGTTCGGCCGATCGACCGCGGTCGGCTCACTCGCGGCGGATGAAGTCCGCCGCGAGCTGGCCGACGCGAAGCCCTTGGAGCCGGGCCCGCTCGACGAGACGCTGTCGTCGTGGGCGAACTTCTGTGACGACGTCGCGGATCGCCTCAACGACGACGAGCCCCTGGCGGATGCCCTTGATGACACCTGGGTCCTGTGCCCTGAGCAGGACGTCGCCCTGGACGACGACGAGCCCACGATCTCGGCACAGGCGCGGGTCGACGTGAGCACGCCTCCCGAGAGGAGGCTCTAGCTGATGACATCCACATTCGACATCACCGCGCCGCTGCCATTTTTCTATCACGCCGCAAGCGAACGGGTCCTCTACATCGCGCACGGCCCTTCCCCGTCGCCGCTCCTCTTCTCGATCGCTCTTAAGGATGTCGTGCGGCATGAGTTGATCGCTCGCGGCCCCGTTCTGATGGATACGACCCACCCCTTTGGCACGACCACGGGGGTCTCCTCGCTGGCCGAGAACCCCGTCCGCCGCGGCCTGGCGGACACCGAGATCTTCGGGGAGCCGGGGCCGCTCGAGGACACCCTCGAGTTATGGCGGGACTTCTGTGACGCCCTGGCTGAGCGCCTTCAGAATGGCGAGGACCTCGAGCCGGCGCTGAAGACGACGTGGGTTCTCAAGCAGTCCGAGGGGGCCGCATGAAGCCGTGCACCAAGCCGATCACCTTGCCTGATCTCAGCCTCGAGCGGGCCGAGCGTCAGCTCTGTGTCGAGGCCCTCACGCGCACGGGCTCGCTGGTCGAGGCCGCCGAGCTCTTGGGCACGAACCGCCATGCCCTACGGCGTCTGATCGCCAAGCACGGCATCGACTGGTGGCCGTACGCGCAACAACAGACCCGATGGAAGGGGCTGCCGCGGCACCAGTCACGCGCCCGCTAAACCTACGACACCACAGTGGCCACTATGTTACGGTCTGACATGCGCCTCGCGTCTGCTCTCGCGTTGATCCTCGCCTTGCCGCCGGGGGTTGCCCATGCGGGCGACTGGTCGCCCGACCAGGAGGCCAAGATGAAGCAGATCATCTGGCTGCGTGGTCTCGGCGGAGCCCCGGAACAGGCGATCACGTTGGCTCAGCAGGAGTTCGCCCGCACCGACGTCAGCATGGGCTACCGGCGAGCCGTCGCCCGCGAAGGGAAAGCGGCCGCGATCAAGGTGTTCGAGCAGAACAAGGCGACCCCGCGGGCGGCGGAGGCGGTCGCTGCTCTTTGCGTAGCTGTTGACTTGATGCGGACCTACCAGGCCGAACTGATCGAGTCGGAGGCCGACCAGCTCAAGATTCCGCCGGAGGTGACGCGACTCGAGGCACTGGCAACGACGGCCGCGGCACCGTGCGCGCCAGCACCGGCACCAGCACCGGCACTCACATCGCCGGCGCCAAAGCCTCCTGTCGTCGCAGCCGAGGGGCCTGCCCGATCGCCGCGCGATCGCCAGACCAGCCAGCGCTCGCGGACCCTTGTCGGTGTCGGGGTGGGCTTGGTGACGGTCGGGGTGGGTCTCCTCGGTGGCATGACGGCAGCCGTGGTAGGTGGCCAAGGCTACGACGACAAGATCGCCAACTTGAGGGCTCTCGGCAGGCAAGAGCATCGCGACCTTACGAAGCCGGAGATGGCAAACATTACGTCGTGGGACGCCCGCTACGTGCGCTTGGAGAGGACGGCTGGCGTGCTGGGCGGAGTCGCGGCTCTCAGTGTCGCCGCCGCGATCGTCATGTTCGTGGTGTCCAAGCAGCGCCCCGCCCCGCAAGCACGCGTGCGTCCGATGGGGGTTGGAGTCCACATCAATTTCTAGGCGCGCAAACGCCCCGCCAGGAGTATCGTCGTGATGATGAAGCGCCTCGTCCTCCTCGCCCTTATCTCCGCGAGTTGCTCCGAACACGCACCCTCCTGGTACGGCGTCACGGATGGGAAGCTGTCCGAGGCCACCACCACGGACGCGAGCACGACCTTTGCGCCAGACGCCGACACGGCGACCACAGAGGGCAGTCCCACGGGCGCCGTCGATTTTACGACGAGTGCGGCAACGGCGGACGCCAGCACCGGAGACGTGGGATCGTCGTCGACGGGCACGCCTGTCGATGCTCCGCCGCAGGTGTTCGCGTTCATCGTCGAGACCAACAACGACACACCCGGCCAGATCTTCGAGGCCGGCGAGGTCCAGCTCGACCTCGAGGTGAGCGACGACGTCGTCGAGGTCGACGTCAAGTACGGCGACACTCTCGTCGCCACCGTACCGATCGCAGCGTTCCCGTACACATTCGACATCACCTCGCAGACCCTGTGCGACGGCTCGCGGACCTTCACCGCGATCGTTCGCGATGCCGGAGGGCAGACGGACATGGACACGGCGGACCTGTACTGCCAGCTCCCCGCGCCTGGCAGCGAGGAATACTTGCACGTCTACCCAGGCGCCTCCGGGAGCGGCGGGGCCGCCATCGCATTATCGCCAGATGGCAGCGCGATCGTGGCGGGCATGTTGGACGGGCGCATGGCGCTCTGGCGCCTGGACACCGAGGGCAACGTCGCGGCGGGCTGGCCAAAGACCTTCAATGCTTGGACAACGCATATGGATCTGGCCGCGAAAGAATCGAACGCCGCGGCCGTATCGATCGATGCGACCGGGGCGATCTTCATCGGCGGCACTGTCAAGAATGGGCTGACGACGTGGCGCTACCTCGCCAAGCTGAGCGACCAGGGCGAGAGGATTTGGGAGGACCCCGGCTTTAAAGACGGCGAGGAGATTTCCTCTCTGGCGACCTCGTCCGCCGGGGATACCGTGGCCGCGGGTTCGGTGCGCACGAGCCCACTGGACCAGGATCCCGCCTACGACTGGGGCACGTGGGGCTATCCAAAGCAGGGGCTGTGGTGGAGCGATGAGTTCGGGCAACCCGTGACCGATCCTCACCCCGACAAACAGAATGAATACAGCGAGCAGGCCCACGCCGTGCTCGCTTTGCCGGATGGTGAGTTCATGGTGTTCGGCGAGCGCGAGTATATGGATTGGGATAACTTCGTGTACACCCGCGCGACCGGGCAGCGCTACACGAGCGACGGCACCCGCGTTGGCGAGCTTTGGACATCACCGGGTCTCAAGTTTGCCCACGATGCTGCGACCGCGGCGACGCTCACCGACATAGGGTTCATTGCGACCGGGTGGTGCCGTCAGTCACTCGCAGCGATAAGTCAAGTCTGCGTGCAGGAGTTCACCTCGGACGGCGCCCTGGTCGGCTTTTTTCCGGAGCCATCGCCCACGCATGCCGAGGCTCGGGCGATTGCCCAAGACCGCGAGCAGAAACTCGTGATCGGAGGCTTTTCGACCAAACCTGGCCAGACCGACGCGTGGGTATTCGCTTCGGTCGCGGCAGACCAGCCGCTCGCATGGGCGCAGACGTACGATGCGGGCGCGTGGGACTTCGCGTCCGGGGTTGCCTGTGACTCCTGGGGCCATTGCACCTGGGTCGGCGTGACGATTCAGGGTGGCTTGGCTACGCTCGTCGTCAGCCGGCGTAACCCGTAACTGGTCCTCTCACTGAGGCGGGATGAACGACTCGCACCGCTTGAGGACTTCGGCGACTGCTTTATCAAAGAACGTGCCGTACTCCGGCGCGCAGATGCTCCCGATCTCTGCGTGCGGCACAATGTTCACGAACGTGCGAAGCCGATTCTTTTCTATGACGTACTCTCCGCAAAGACCGTCCACGGTATCGATGTCCGTCGTGATCACCAAGACCTGAAACGCGTCCCCGTCCTGATTCTTGGCGTCCATGAGCGCCTCTAACCACGCCTCCGCCGGACCTGAAGAAGCCTGTTCGTACAGGTCCGTGACCAGCGTGACGACCAGGAGCGCGTCGTCCCGAAGGAAGCCTTGGTTGCAGCCGGTTGGGGGGTACGGAGGCAGCCCGAGCAGTTCGCTGTCGAGCGCCGCGACCATCGCATCGGCCACACGTGGTGCACCGCCTTCACTGCCTACTTTGGCGACGCAGAGAAACGCCGCGATGGGGTCGGGGTCATCGCGTGTGATGTAGCGTCCAGCGGCCAGCTCGCAGCGACGCGCGCTCGAGTCAACCCCTGAGGGGAAGACCATGCCTGCTCCGATTTTCTTGTCGCAAGGGCCCAACTCGGCGCCGCAGAGCGGTGGCACGCCTCCCGAATCGCAGCCTGGCCCGCACACCGAGCAATCGTCCATCTGCCAGAACTCATCGGTATCCGTCACCATGATGTGCGTGTTGAAATCCGCAAACTGGGTCTGGATCGAGGTAATGAAATCAGGGAGCGCCGCGACCACTTGCGGCTGATGGCCTTTCATCGTGGTCGAGTTGCTGATCACGAACAGAAAATCAATCTTGCCCTGGCACCCCTTGGGCCCCGGAGGGCCAAAATCCGGGATTACCTCCGTCCCCGAGCTCGAGTCTTCGGCTCCCGCCGATGTTCCTCCGCTTCCCGAGCCGCTGTCGCCCGTCGTCGTCGTCCCCGAACTGCTTGAGCTTGACGATGACCCACTCGACGCGCCCTCAGATACCGTCGTGATCCCCGGCGTCGTGAACGACGACGAGTTTGACGAGGGTGCCTGACAGGCACCGAGGGCCAAGAGCGCGACGTGCCGAAGCCTCACGTCTCGGACTCTACCGCTCCCGGAACACGCGGGCCAGCGCGTTGCTGCGCCGACCCCGCATCTTCGCTCAACTATCGGGCGGACCGCGAGGATTCACCCCTGGGAATTGACTCGGACTCTCCGGGTCGGTCCGGGCATAGCGCCGTTCGTAATACGTCAGCCTCCCGTCTCGCCGGAGGGTCGGCGGCCAGCCGACGACCAGGTCGCCCGGTCCCGGGTCTTGGTCGCCCGGTTGGAGTAGGTCCCCCACGGGCGGTTCGCCCATGCTGGTGAAGCTGTGCGGCGACGACAAGCCGGTCGGCGAAGGCGTCGCCCATGCGCTCGCTTGCGGCGACGACGAGCTCGACGGAGCGGCTGCTTCGGCTCGCGGCGAGGGCGGCGAGCTCGACGGGGCAGCCGCTTCGGGTGTTTGCGGCGAAGCGCGACCTGTGGTCGGCGCGGAGGGTTCGTAGTTCGCCCGAAGCATCGAAAGCAGCCGTTGCCGATCGCCGAGGTGGAGCTGGTACCGATGGCCCACATGCTCACCGAGGCCCGTCTCCGCCAAGAACCGTAGTAGTCCTCGCGTGAACGTTCGTGCGTGCCCGGGGATCGGCGCCCCGAGCTTCGCCTCGAGACGGTCGCGGATCACCTTGACGCGGAGGGGGTCGGCAAACAGCCGCAGCCCTTCGGCGATGGACTCGAGCGCATCGTCTGCGAGGAGGCGAAAGCCCCTGTATAGGTACGGCATCACCATCGCACCCGCCCCGATGTACTCTCTCCGGCGCGGCGTCAGGCAAGTGTCGAGCCGCTGGCGATCGTCCTCTGTGAACCGCGACGGGGGCGGGGGGGAGTTTTTTCCCGTTGCTGGTGGCCGCTCCGTTCGTGGCTGGGTTGGTTGCGGCGGAGTTGGTGATTCGGTCCGGTCGAGCGCCGGCTCTACTCGGCCAGGCAAGGGTCCGTGAGCGACCACAGGGTCAAGGTCCGAAAGATAATCGGCAAGCGCTCCCTGTTGCGCTGGGCCGGCGAAAAGGATCGCCCCGAGGTCCCCGCGGAGTAGATCAGCGCCGGAGTACACGCCGAGCAGGCCGCACGCGTCCCCGATCGTGGCGACGTGCATTTCGAACCGATCGTGATCGACCTGCACGAGCACCACTCGGACGTCGCGTGCGAGCTCGGCCTGCCCGACGACTCCGACGACTCCAACACCACGCAGAGATAGACGCCGCCCCGCGAACCAGGCGTGCAGTGGGGCCCCCCGATGCTGCTGGAGGCGCACGCCTGCGGTGGTGGTGAGCACTTCGACGCGATCCTCACCGAGGAAAAACACAGCGCCGTCCTGGCGGACGAACACCAGGCCACCACGCCCGCCGTTCTGCACCATCAATCGGAACGACCCATCGCCGGTTTCGTGGTGGAGCGACCCCTCCTCGAATCCCCACGACGCACGAGCACGACGCTGGGCTCCGCCAGGAAGCCCAAAGAGGATGACCCCGTGGGTGTCTTGCTCGACCTCCCCGCGTGACCCGTGCGCGATCGGGCGTACCTCCGTGGTCGACATGCACCACGCAAGCATCCAGCCCTCGGCGGTCTGGCGGAGCAGGAGCGTGCCCTCGGGGATCTCACGGCCGTAGCCCTCGCCGACCGGGCACCACTCCCGGTCCGACGCGGCCACCCGTCCGGCGCAACGGGCCAACAGCCCCCGGACGAGCATGCTGCCCCTCCGATCCGCCCCCGACACGCCTGCGGTTGTTGCCGTCCCCAACCCCCGTCCTCACGCCCCCCTCCGACGCTACACCCGACCTCCTGAATTTCAAGGATCCGGGATCGCACGTAAATGCTCGCAAACACTCTCGAAAGCGCGAGGTCGCCAGTCGCTAGTATTTTACGACACGAATTGGATTCGAATTGGACACGGGCTCGCGGCCGTTGTTGCTCGCCTCAATAAACGCTAGTCGCCATTTCCGCTCACTGTCTGTGTCCAGAATAATTGGACTCTGGGTACAGCGGCTGTCTGCCGTAGCGCCAGGCGGTAAGAACATCGCTTGCTAACAGCGCGCGCCTTGACTGGCCAAGCAAACTGGACAACACGCGGCGGAGCGGCACCTGGGCCGCCCTGGCAGGCCGTCTCAGGTGATCTCGCCGAGCCGCCGTTTCGGTGCGAAACCCGGAGTACGCGCCGTGCTCGAACCGAGGCACCGGAATTCGTGCGCGTCGTCTCCCGCGTCGTGATGCGACAACCAGTGTTCCGCGGTCGTTATCTCCGGTCACTGATTCGTTTCGCGGAGTCGTGTCTTGAACGACGTGCCGATCGAATCAGTCACTGGCACTGTCTCAGTGCTGTAAATTCCTCGTTTGGACCGCTTTAGACAGCAATTGGACTCGAATAAGACACAATGCGGCCCGCACCTGCTCGAAAAAAAATGTTGAAATGGCCGTGCGGGGTCTGTCATGTGGACCCGTGATGGCAGGACCGAATCGAATGGATGGGGGTACTCACGCATTGCTCGTGCTCGAGGGCGGCCGCGTCCTCGACAGGAAGGTGGGCGTGCCAGCGACCGAGCTGGTGCGCGAGGTCGCAGCGATGCAAGCCCGCCACGGTCAGTCCGCGGAGATCCTGGTGGACGGCGCTGAGTTCGATCAGAAAGCGGTCGCGAAGTTCGCCGCCGAGATTGAGCCGCAGGTCATCCCGCAGCGGCCGCCCGCGCGGGTGGTGTCCACAGATCCCGGGACGCTGGCAGCCGTCGATCTCGCCCACACCTTGATCTGGGACACATACGACCGGGCCGCGAAGACCCAGGCGTGGATGCTCGCGCAGGCCAGCAGCTTCACGACAACGCTACTGGAGAACAACAAGCGCCTCGCCGACCAAGCGAGTGAACTGCAAAAGCGCTACCTCGATTCGCTCGCAAAGATCGACTTCGTGGCCCACGAAAAAATGATGATGGACGCGGAGGCCGCCGCGTGCCGGCACTCCCGCCACCTGATCGAAAAGGCGAAGGCCGAGGCCGAGGCCGCGAGGCCACCTCGCGCGCCGGGGGAATGGATAGACGAACTTATCGACGGCGTCGCGATGGCGGTCGGCGTCATGTGTGGCGCGCGGACGCCAAAAGAACCGTGGAATCCAAACTGACGGGGGGACGACCAATGGCAGCGGAGGACCAGAGAGATACGCCCGAATCCTTCATCAAGGGTATCGAGGCAGGTGTGGAAAAGAAGTTCACGGCGCAGATCGAAGATCTGCGCCACCAGCTCCGCAACGCGCGGGACAAGGCCGATGCCGAGCGGATCTGCGGGCAGAAGGCGACGGTGGAGATGACGGCGCGCATGGCCGAGTACCGTCGTGGTCGCTGGTACCACATCGGCGCCGTGGTCGGCAGCGCCGCGGCCGGCTTCGCTGTCGGCTACAACGCTCAGCGATTCGCCGACTGGCGACTCGGCGGCGTGCCCATGGCTGCCGTGGCTGGCGTGCCCGGCGTCATCGCCGGCGCGGTGCTCGACGAGAGTGTTGTAACGCGGTCGGTGTTCGCGGTCGGCGGCACCATGTACATGGTCGGCGCGACGACCTACGTGCTGACCCACCCGCAGCCGGAGCAGGTATGACGACCCAGGCGTATCGTGTGGTGCGCGTGCGGTCAGCGGAGCTGTCCCCCGTCGCGCGGATCGAGGCGGTCGACGAGGACGGCCACGAGCTGCGCCTCGAGGTTCCCGCCGCCGCTGCGCGCGGGGCGGGTGAGGGCCAGATCCTGCTGGTCCACTGGTCGCTCCACAACCAGGCGGGCGCTCCGGCACCAAAGACAGACGCCAGGGTGCCCAGCACGCCGAGCACCGCGAGGACAGCGGTCACCATCGTGGACGCGGAATTCTCTACGCCCCGTGCGTCGCCCAGTGTGTCCGGCGTCCAGGATCCCGCCGAAGTCGACCAGGAATTCATGTCGCTGATGAATGGCAGCCGCTCCGGCAAGACGTTCACGAGCCGCGACATTAACGATGAGCTGAGCAGCCTCCTCGGCAGTGCCGGGGCGAAAGGAAAGAAGTGATGGATACCGAGACCGAAGAGAAGCTGACCTTCTTGGGGAAGACGATCGCCGCGGCGATTGGCCAGAATCCCGCCGCGCTGGTCACTGTGACAACAAATGGCGCCGCGACCACCACGACACCTGGCGGTACCGTGTACCCGGCGTGCGGCACCGTCATGCCGACGAGCGGCTGCGAGAACCTGCTCTACGCGCCGATCACCACGTACCGCTTCTACCGCGGCGGGCGCACCGCGATCGACGTCGTCCAGGAGGGCCAGATCCCCGTGATCCCGGGCGCGTCGGTGCTGCTGTCGCAGTCCGCGCACCCGCCGTGGCCGACCGGCTGCTACAGCCTGCGTTACCGGCTGGCCAACAACGGCAGCAACCACGACGAGATCCAGATCGAGTGGTTCCTCGATGACGAGCTGCTCGACACCAAGCATTACGGCAGCGAGATCTACAACGGGGACGGTACCGTGATCGGTGATGGCCTGCTCCCGGTCCCCCTGGCGATGGGGCAGCACTGCTGCGTCGGCGGTAACAACCTCCTCAAAGCCCGCATCCGCCACCTCGGCAACAGCAACCAGATCGAGAACATCCGCCTGTTCGTCCACCACGGCAAGGGCATCAAGTGCTGCTCTTCGTGCGCGATGGGCCGGAGCTGCGACTGCGGCGGCAAGTCGTAGGCGACGGTACCGCCGAATTACGTGAAAGGAGAGTCATTCCATGAACAAAATCAGACTCCGCGCGCGGGGATTCGATGGTGCGACGGTCTACGAGCCGACACCCACTTTCCGCCAAGTCGACGGTTGGGTCGATGTGTTGCTCGATGCGCCGGTCGGCATCGTGCCGGCGGCGCTGTGGGGCAAGGTGCCGGGCGGCGACCCGTACATGCTCCATATCAACGCCCTGTCCACCGCCCCGCTCGCCCCCGGCGACTTCTTCGAGCTGCAGAGCGGCCCGCCCGTGCAACCGCGGATCCAGTACAGGCCCACGCCCGACAACACCCACCTGGTGCTGGTTCGACCGACCGATCGGCTGCGCCTCCTGATCGCACCGCAGAACCCTGAGATCGTGGTGGAGCTCCTCGTCGAGAGCATCGGCGGGACCAACGAGCTCGGCTCACGTCTCTCCGAATGGGCGCAGGCCACGGCGGCGAGTGGCCTGACCACCAAGGCGACCTCGCTGGAGATGACGGGGCCGGGGGCGATCGCGGCGTGGACCGGCCAACTCCACATCATCCACGATTCGGCAAACGCCGATGTCGTCACGCTCCCGACCCGCGGCCTCGTGCCGATGGACTCGAGACTGACGTTCACGCGGGCCGGGGCCGGGACGCCCGTGCTGACCGCGAGCGCAGGCGACGAGCTCGCCGGCGGGCTGGCGAATTTCCCCGTCACCCGGTCGGTGTGCATGATGAACAATGGCGACGCGTGGGCGTTCGTCGGCGTCTGAAACGAGGTGCATCATGTTGCTAGATCGTCATCGCCTCCTCCGACTCATCGAACTCGCCGAGCTCGAACGGCGTGTCAACGGACCCGAGCGGATGCTGCGCGAGGAGGACGTGGCCCTGCTCGTCAAGGCTGCCTACGACGACGCGACGGACCTCGCCCGCGCGGAGTTCGTCGCGCGCGTCAAGCCGCTCCCGACGAGCGCCTGGCCGTGGTCCGCGGTTCAGGCTATAACGCCGCGCAGTGGCAACGCTCGTAACGCTGGCGTCGTCTACTCACCCGCACCGGGCGCACTGGCGCCAGTGGCCCTTGTGCTCCTGCGCGGGCAAGCGGACGGGGCCGACGCGGACCCGGGCAACCGCGTCCCCGACCGCGGGCAGCCCGACGCGGCCGCCTGGGAGCCGCTCCACAAGGCGCTCGACCTGTGGGACACGGCGACGATCAAGAAGTGGGTCGGCCCGCAGGGATGGGTGGC
>Ga0075163_10012335_pt1 | contig 11135 bp, 10 predicted proteins | sample JI1023141ADNA_FD_71478 | JGI IMG/M metagenome (GOLD analysis project Ga0075163, IMG submission 71478) | Wastewater effluent complex algal communities from Wisconsin, to seasonally profile nutrient transformation and Carbon sequestration -... | ecosystem: Engineered > WWTP > Effluent > Algae...
CGCCTTAATCGCAACTGTATTAAACACGCCCTTTAGCCTGTTCAGCACTAGCATTGTCAAAGCTTCGCCTTCAACATCTTCGGCAATCAATACTAATTCTTTTTTTCCTGCTTGAGCTAGTTGCTCCAAGACAGGTGCAATTTCAGATATATTAGTGATTTTTTTGTCTGTAACAATTACGGCAGGCTTAGAAAATGATGCTTCCATCCGGGCAGTATCAGTCACCATATATGGGCTCACGAACCCCCGGTCAAAAGTAAACCCTTCGACTACTTCTTGTTCTAGATGTAGCCCCTGGCCTTCTTCTACCGTCACTACGCCGTCTTTACCGACTGAATCCATCACATCAGCAATTAGAGCACCAATTTCCTTGTCACCAGCACTTATAGTCGCCACGTCAGAAATTCGTTCCTTCTTGCCGGCAATGTCCTCAGACATACTTTCAAGTTTCCGGATTACATCGCTAGCCGCCTGCTCCAGACCTCTGCGAAGTAACATAGGGTTGTGACCAGCAGCAATCAGACGATTTGCCTCGTTCAAAATATGATAGGTCAGTACTGTTACGGTCGTTGTTCCGTCGCCAGCCACATCATTCATCTTGCTAGCGGCTTGTTTGATTAATTCTGCTCCAACTTTGTAGCCTAATGTTTCATCGTCCACATCAGTAATATCTAGGCCTTTTGCTACTGTCACGCCGTCATGAGTAACCGTTGGACTGCCGTATGCTTTACTGATTACGACGTTACGTCCTTTTGGTCCCATAGTAGTTTTGACCGCATTGTATAAAATCTCTGCCCCGCCCAAGACACGGCGACGAGCGTCTTCATCGTAGAATACCTTCTTAGCCATATTTTCTCCTCCATTTGCGTAGTTTTTTTGAGAGTCGTCATTTATCCTATTTCTGTGACAATTTTTCTTATCGTATGCGTATACGTTTTCGAAAAATGTGCTCGAAATATTACAAATGACGCTTGGCTCAAAAAAGCTACTTATCAATTGATACTTTTAAGTTTGTAAACGAACTAAAACAGACTAATTAATGGTGGCGAAGATATTTTCTTGTTTAATCAACATATATTCCATGCCTTCGATTTTTACATCGGTGTTGCTATAGCCACCAAATATAATTTTGTCTCCGGTTTTCACGTCTTTGACAAGCGGGCCAACGGCAACAACCGTAGCAATTTTTGGCTTTTCGCCAGCATTATCTGGCAAAAACAACCCACTGGCTGTTTTGGTTTTAGCCGCTTCTTGGGCAGCGACTACATAGTCGCCAAGAGGCTGCAAAGGTACCTTTGTCATAATTAACTCCCTTTTTGTTCTTCTCTGAGATAAAAACGGGAATTCTCGCAGAAGTATCCCCGTTTCTAGCACTCATTGTACACGAGTGCTAGAACACCGGTCAAGTGATGATTATCTTTCTCTATTCAAAGTGATATGAAACTGTTTTCCTGGGGACAAAGTCCGGAGAGTCAGTTCTACCTAATTGGCGAACAGCGTGCCACGCTGGAGCCTCTGCTGCCTTACCGCCTTGTGGCCACACAACTACGTCCCCGGCGTTTAGGCTTACTGCGTACAACTCTGTGTGTAGCTCTTCAACTGTTAGATGCCTTGGTGCTAGCTGATCTGTTATGCGAGCATCACTGAAAAGCCGTTCAACAGCAAGATTACTATTTAGCATTTGTTGCTTCTGATCATAGCCTGAAGAACTTAGTCTCTGAGCTGCTTTTGAAGCAAAACCAGATATAAATAATACTGATCCCTGCAGAACTCGTGCTGCAGTTAAGCTATACACAAACCCCGGATTACGTGAGCCTATAAAATTATCCAAATGTAATTTTGAATCTTCAGCGACCATACCGGTTGATGGGAATAATGTTTGACGAATCTGCGCCAAACCGGTATTTCTTGTAATCTCATCCGCTATTTCGGACCTGAAGTCATCATACTGCCCATTTCTAATTACAAAGGCTGGATTGCTTGCATGCAACAATCTCTCAGTGCAAGTACTCAAGTCATCGAGGTCTATTTCTGGTATTCCGAAACCAAACTTATCGTCTTCAAGTTCCGTTATTAATCCTCTGCCTCTGTCTGATGTAGCCGGATCCTGTAATAAAGAAAAGATCGCATTTAAAGCAATTAGTTGAGCCTCTTTTCCATCTATTTGTGTTGCAAATTCTAATGCGCTTGCTTCAATATCTGGTCTCTGATCAGGATTTTGATCTGCAGTACGCAAATATTCTTGTAGGAATAAACTTTCGTCAACTGGTTGTAACTGCTCTGTTTGTTTTGGCATAATTTATATTTTGTTTACTATACATTATAATTATAGTACATAATCATCTAAATGTCAACTAAAAGTCGCTCCTTGGATCTCTTCAGTTGGTTCAGCTAGTCTGGCGACATCACCTCTCGCTTTTTCAATAAAATGCTTTCGTCCAAGTAGTTCACCCGCTCGGGCGGCTTTTTCAATCATTTCCGTATCGTCCGTGAACACATCTGGAGAAACTCTAATGAGTTCAGATGTATCATCATCTACAGCCTGTGCTTGATCCTCAATCCAATCCATTACTCTTGAGAGTGGAACCATTATTTCCCCTGTGTTATCGGCCTGGTTTAGTTCTGGTTCAGATGAATCAGAAAGCACATCAGGGCCCAAAGTTGGCCCAAAAACAATGTTATCAAGTTTAAGTTGTTCGAAATCTGACATTACTACTGAGTTTATTAAAATATTAATTTCTCCAATTAGATTATAGCATATTTTATCATAAATAACAAACCATACTGACTACACTGCTGCTCCGATAGCCTCACATGCCCTTAAGTAGCTTACTGACGATATCAAAATCGCTCCAGGGTTCGTCTATACCGTTCATATTGCGGGTTGTTTGATGTCCTAGACCAGTAATTATTATAGAATCACCGGATACAGAATCATTAATTGCAGCCTGAATTGCGCTGCCCCGATCATCAAATTCCCGATATTTATCTGTACCGCCGGCTTCTACAATACCGGCGATGACGGCCGACCGTATTTCTACTGGATCTTCAGTATGTGTTTCGTCGTCCGTAATGTATATAAAATCGGCTAAATCACTTGCAATTTTACCCATTATTGGGCGTTTTGCCTTATCTCTGTCGCCCGTTGCGCCAAATACTGCCCTAACACTGCCTTTGGTGGTTTCTTTAACAGTGCTAAGTACATTTTCTAACGCAGCAGGCGTAACTGCGTAGTCAATATAGACATTAAACCCCTGTTTGCTTTCTATCTTGTTCATGCGCCCAGAAACTCCACTCAGACTAGCAACTCCTTTTTCTATCTGTTCTTTGGTTAGTCCTAATATTGAACCTGTGGCGACTGCGGCCAGTGAATTATAAACATTGAATCTTCCAGGTATATGGCATTCAATTCGGTACTCTAAATCATTAATTTTTGCTGTATACCTGCTCCCACCAGAATGAAGGGAGATATCTGATGCACGCAAATCACCGGTATCGATACCGTAGGTCACTGTATTCTTGCAGTCACTTATAAAATACTTGGCCGATTCATCGTCGGCATTAACGACACCAACTTGGAGCCCACGTTTATTATGACGAGTTTTTTTGAACAAAAGGCGTTTTGCATCTCGATATCGCTCAAATGTCTCGTGGTAATCCAGATGCTCGTGGCTTAGATTTGTGAATACGGCGATACTGTACGGCACACCTAACACCCTGTGCTGTGCTAGCGCATGGCTAGATGTTTCAAGAATTAGCCAATCAACATCAGATGCTTTTACTTTTTTCAGATTCTGTACCAATGTCTTAGAACTAGGTGTTGTCATGTGATCAGGGTTTATCTGTTCCCCTGCCCCATCACCGAAATCTGTCGATATAGTCGTCATCACAGCAACTTTGAGCCCACTGTTACGCAACACTGACGCTATCATACTTGAAGTTGTAGTTTTGCCGTCTGTACCTGTCACTCCTATAATTTTTAAGTTTCGTGCAGGAAATCCAGCCATTGTCTGGTAGATAATTGCTTCCATTAGGTGCCAAAGTGGTGCTATCTTTGCAAGCAACCTACTTGGGATTAGCTTCTTGAGCAACTTTTTCATCCCGTTGTAGATCTCCCGATTTTCATTTTGAAAATGAAAAAAGCACCTAAATTTAAGTGTCTCTGCATAACAATTAAATAGCTTATGTTATTTTTGCCGCAAGGCATCGGGAGGCTCACTACAGGATTCATATAGAACTATTGTATATCAACAGCGATATAACTGTGTTCTATTGGCTTATCTTTGCGTGAGAACCGATTACTCTGACTTTGATTATTTCTGGTTTGACGTCTTCGTACTGTAGATCGAATGACTTGAGAACATCTGTTTCTGTTGTCGTATAAATTTTCATTTTTATTTTCTTTCTTAACAACAACACTATAGCAAATTTTACGAAATTTGTCAATACGTAGCGACTCCTGCTACTCTGTTAGTATGATAGTTTTAGGCATAGAATCCAGTTGCGACGAAACTGCTGCCGCCGTTGTACGTGATGGTAATGAATTGCTATCAAATGTGGTATATAGTTCTATGGATTTGCACGCTGCCTTCGGTGGTGTTGTCCCAGAAATCGCCGCCCGCTCACATGTAGAAAGCATAATCCCAGTCATTGACCAAGCAGTGAAAGATGCTTTCACAAGTCGAAAGTCGAAAGTTACAGAGTCAAAAGTTTCTGAACCTTCAACCTTCAACCTTCAACCTTCAACTTCTGACCCTTGGGATCAGATAGATGCTATAGCCGTTACCTTCGGGGCTGGGTTGGGCGGAAGTCTACTAGTTGGTGTTATGACGGCTCGTACACTTGCGATAACCAAAAATAAACCGCTCTATGCTATTAACCATGTAGAGGGGCACGTCTATGCTAACTTCTTGACCAAAACGGCAGGTTCAAAAGTTACAGAGTTGAAAGTTAAAAGTTTAGAAAGCAGAAGCTCCGGATCTTCAACCTTCAACCTTAAACCTTCAACTTGTCTATCGGGACTAGGCGACCAGACATATCAATTGCCAACCAATCAACCAGAATTCCCGATACTTGCCCTCATTGTATCTGGTGGGCATAGCCAGCTGGTATTGTTCAGAGATCATTTTGACTATACCCTGCTAGGTCAAACCAGAGATGACGCAATCGGTGAAGCGTTCGACAAAGTTGCCAAAATTACCGGACTCCCCTACCCCGGCGGACCGAGTATTGCAGAGGCAGCAAAGTCTGGCGACCCCTATAAATATAAGTTGCCCAAGTCAAAACTCGATAAGCCATACGAGTTTTCGTTCTCTGGTGTCAAAACTGCCGTTCTAAGGCTCGCTCAAGAGATAATTGGTGAAGATTATAGGTTTCCGTCGTTTCAGCTGGCAGAGCGCCTCTCAGACACTCAGAAGCACGATATTGCAGCCAGCTTCCAGCGCGTTGCAATAGAAACCGTGGTAGACAAGACACTTTTAGCTTATGAGGAGTTCCAGCCCAAATCGGTAGTAATCGCCGGGGGTGTAGCTGCAAACCTTGAATTACGGCGTCAACTGTCAGATAGAATCCCAATTGAAGTCAAGTATACAGACCCCAAACTCTGTACGGATAACGGCGCCATGATAGCTACCCTTGGCTGTTTCAAAGCCATGCTAGACGCCGAACCAGTCGACCCCTACTCTCTCCAAATCGAACCAAATTTATCTATGTAGAACTAAAAGTCCTTGTATGTTTGTTCATCTCTGTTTGAAAGTTGATAGATTGTTACTTTGTTGCTCTTCATGTGAAAAATTAGCCTAAGTCGACCGTTTCTAACTCTATAGAAGTCTTTGTGGCCCTTTAGAGGCTTCACATCCAAATTATCAAAATCTCGAGCTAATACTTGTGTAATCAAGGCTTGGGCTAGAAGAAAATCCTTAGAGTTTAGCTTTGCAAGAAATTTCTGAAGTTTATCAGCCATTTTTTTGGACTTTTGCCATTTTTTTCATAGCTTCAAGTACATCTTCGGCTGGAACACCGGCAGAATTAATATCTCTGAAATCGATTAAAGTTTCCCATTTACCTTCGTCTCCCCACTCATCGACTTCGGGTCGCCTAATTCTTTGTAGTAGCGCCTGGCGAATGACATCGCTACGAGACGTGTAGTCCCTCTTCGCCAAAGCATCAACTTGCTTAAGTAGCTCCTTAGGAATTGTGATATTGACGGTTTGTGATGTATTACTCATACATAAAATGTATCACATACATACATTTTATGTCAATTTATATTATTGTTTGTGATGTAGCTAAATCAAACCTAGCTTTTTCATAATACGTGCAGCAAATTGATCTGGAATATCTTCAGTTTCCATGCCATGATATGCAGTTTCTTGCACCACCATTAAATCGTTCAATGATGAAACCCCGAAATTATTGTGTAAACTCCTGAGATTTTTAAAGAACCACTTTTTCCCATCGGGACTCTCTAGCAGCTGCGCCAACTTGGACGGGTCATATCCGGCAATAGGAAGAGTTGCCAAGTCCTGTTCACGCCTTTTAGAGTAAACTGTCGCACTAGGTGCATTTTTCATAAAATCGACTATATGCCCAAGTTCGTGCAAAAAAATAAATGATGCAAGTTGCTCTGGGGTAATTTTACCTTTTTCGATTCCTACTTTTTGAGCGGAAATTTCTGCAGACGAACGTCGAGTAGCTAGTAATCTTTGGAAATGCCCTATGCCATCATCAGTATTTATGATTACTTCAAACATACCGATGTCGCTTTCGTCCTTATGTCTAGCGGCTCCACCGGTGTGTCTCAAAAAATCAAATCCTGGCGTACTAGAACCTATCGCCCAAACTTTAATATCAGCCAGCTCGGGCTCATCCTCAACTGCCACCTCATACAAAGTCGCAAACATCATTCCAAGTTCACCCTTGGATTGAAGAGTTTCAATATTGGCACGGGCTGACTCGTCCATTACTTGGACGGGCTGCATTTGATCAATTAGGGGGTTGCGTTCGTTGGACATTATTTATTTTTGATTTAACTTAATTATTATAGCAAATTATAGAGGTGTTGTCAATGTTGAGTATGGTTGTCTTCCCTGTTGATGTATTTTGTTTGCTTTAAAGCAATGCTCGAGGCTGAGCGTGACGACCCAACGCCCCTTGGTTAGAACCAAATATATCGATGTAGCGGTATCGGTTCCGTGTTTTTAGCTAAATTAGGCTGCAATTTTAAAGTTATGAACTGAATCACTAGGTTGCATGGGTAATGACACGGGTATTGGATCAGCTAATCTTATGACTGCGTCAATAGCCGTTTGACTAGGCACAACAGTCGAAATTTTTACTTCTGATGGGTTGGGTAATCTGCCACGCCTTGCGGCATCCGGATCGTGTTCCCACATATGTCTATTGTAGGAATCCTGGATTTGTTTAGCAACTATCGGGTCTTCTAGTCTTTGATCTGGAATTTCCATCGAAAATGACATTTTATTTATGAGCTTTCATTTTTTATTTTTTAGTCTACTAAACTTATCATAGCAAATAAATAACGTTCTGTCAATGTTGCTTATGGTTGTCTTCCCTGTTAGGATTATATTGAAAACAAAAAGTGGGTAAGTACTTTTCAGAGTGACTAACTGATTGAACCTTTTGAACAAAAAGCGAACTAGTTTCACATGAAACTAGCATTGCGAATTTTTTATCAATGTTTAAGGAGATACGGGCGCGCATCTACCCTGTATTTCTTTTGTCCGAATTTCACGTGAAAAACCTGCGTTAGGCGTTAGGCGTTAGGCGTTAGGCGTTAGGCGTTAGGCGTTAGGCGTTAGGCGTTAGGCGTTAGGCGTTAGGCGTTAGGCGTTAGGCGTTAGGAAAATTGTAGCTACAAGCAGCTACTAATACCTAGAACCTAGTACCTAAAGCCTCTCTGTAGCCACATACGGTCGTAAACTGTATACTGTATATATAATGAATCCCGTAGTGAGCCTCCCGATGCCTATCGGCAAAATTAACTTATGTATTATTTGTATTATGTATAGACAGTTTAGGTTAGGTGATATTTTCATTTTCAAAATGAAAATCGGGAGATCTACTACAGGATGAAATTAGGAACAACATACGTCCCAGGGGATTTTGAGTCGGATATTTATGATCTCTGGGAAAAGAGCGGAGCTTTTGAGCCAACAGGGAAGGGCGAACCGTTTTCGATGGTTATGCCGCCCCCTAACGCCAATGCATCACTACATATTGGGCATTCGCTAAACTATTCGATAATGGACGTAATTGCCAGATACCAGCGGGCGCAGGGAAAGCGTGTCTTGCTACTTCCTGGGGCGGACCATGCCGGGTTTGAAACCCAAGTTGTATACGAAAAACACTTGGCTAAAGATGGCAAAAGCCGGTTCGACTATACAAAAAAAGAATTATACGACCAAATATGGAAATTTGTAGCAGAAAACAGGGGTACGTTTGAGTCGCAGTTAAGGTCTTTTGGTGTTAGTTGTGATTGGAGCAGATTTACATTTACGTTGGACGAAAAAGTGGTCAAAACTGCCTATTCTTCGTTCAAAAAGATGTGGGATGATGGTTTAATTTACAGGGGTGAAAGACCGGTTAACTATTGCACTTTTCACCGTACTGGTTTTGCCGATATAGAAGTTGTACATGAAGACCGCACAACACCGCTATATTATCTAAAATACGGTCCTTTCACGCTGGCAACCACCCGTCCGGAAACAAAATTTGGCGATACAGCAGTCGCCGTCCACCCAGACGATGATCGATACAAGCAATATGTAGGCAAAGTTATAGAGGTAGACGGCCTAAACGGACCGTTTGAAATTAGGGTTGTTGCCGATGAATATGTAGACCCAGAGTTTGGTACCGGGGCGGTCAAAATTACGCCAGCACATGATTTCAACGATTGGGACGTCGCCCAAAGACACAACCTAGAATCGGTTCGGGTAATTAACCACGACGGCACCATGAATCACCGGGCAGGGAAGTTTGAAGGTATGCCGGTTCTAGAAGCCCGGAAGGCTGTTGTTGCAGCACTGAAAGAAAAGGGGCTATTAGAGAAGATAGACGAGAATTATCAGAACAGGGTAGGGGTCTGCTACAAATGTGGCACCGTTATAGAACCGATGTTGCTTGACCAGTGGTTCATAAACATGGCTGAACTGGCAAAACCGGTCATTAAAGCTCTAAAAACAGATAAACTGAACTTTTTCCCAGTAGCTAAGCGTGAGCAAACAATAAAATACCTAGAAACTGTGCGCGACTGGAATATCAGCCGTCAAACTGCCTGGGGAATATCTATTCCGGCATTTCAGAATACGGCAGACAAAGACGACTGGATATTTGATGAAAATGTAGGCGCAGAAGTTATAGAACGTAACGGCAAAACATACACTAGAGACCCTGATGTGTTTGACACCTGGTTCTCAAGCAGTCAGTGGCCATTTGTCGTACTCGGGTTCCCTGATGGGGAAGATTATAAACAGTTCTACCCAAATACACTCATGGAGACCGGAATAGACATTTTGTACCAGTGGGTATCACGCATGCTTTGCATGGGAGTATATATAACCGGAAAATTACCATTTGAAAACGTCTATTTACACGGCATGGTTAGAAGCGAAGACGGGCGCAAAATGAGCAAATCGCTAGGCAATGTTATTAGTCCACACGGAGTTATAGAAGAATATGGCTCTGACGCACTACGAATGGGGATTATTAGCGGTAGAAGTGCAGGGGATAGTAGTGCATATGCACCAGCAAAAGTTATTGCAGGACGGAATTTTGCCAACAAACTATGGAACGTTGCTAGATTTGTAGAAGGAATTCTAGAAGACAAACCAGGCAAGCCAGAAGTAAAACCAGTCACGTCAGCCGATCACTGGATGTTGTCGAGATTACAACAAACTATTGAAACCGCTTCTGGACACATGAATAACTACCGCTTGAGTGAAGCCTACGAAACCGTTTATCACTTTGTATGGGACGACTTTGCCGACTGGTATGTTGAGGCCAGCAAGCATGAAATAAATCCTGGGCTTTTGCGTTATGGACTAGGGGCAATACTTAAACTTTCACATCCTTTTGCGCCGTTTGTAACAGAGACAATCTGGCAAACGCTCGATTGGACCGGAGAAAGTTTGCTGATGAGCGAAGAGTGGCCAAAAGCTGAGAGCTATGATGACAAGCAGGTTCAGACATTTGAAGACATCCGCACAATCGTAGTCGAAACAAGAGCTATCAAAACAACGCTACAACTCAAACAGACAAGTCTGTACTTCAGTGGTGTTGCATTCTTGCGTGACCATGCTGAAATGCTTAAAGGACTTGCAAAAATCGACGGTGTACACGAAGTTGAGGCAGGGCACGGGCTTCATTTGACCTCAACGCCACACAACTGCTGGCTAGACGTCGACCGTGAAACAACCCAACATTACGTGATTAAGCTCCAAAAACAGCTCCAAGAGGCTGAAAATAAGCACGAGGGCTATCAAAAACGCCTCGACAACAAATCCTACATCAAACAAGCGCCAAAACAACTGGTTGACGATACAAAAGCCCAGCTGGCTGAAACAGAGCAACTAATCACTAACATCCGAACCCAAATCACTCGTTTCAGCTCCCCCGAATAACCGTATGCTACGGCTTCATTTTCGTCGTAGCCATAGGCTACTTGCACGACATACTTTTACCTACAGGTGCAAAAGTATGCAAAAGACCCGCAGCGAGCAAAAACCGCAGGGGAAGCTTGATTTTTTTGGCGTGCGATAAGGACGCAAGCGTCCAATAAGCATAATATTAGTTATGTGCTTTTGGATTAGCTTATCGCTAGACTCGCCAAAAAAGCTCAAGCCCCCTCTGGCTTTTTGCTTTTATGCTGTGAGCTACGTGGCTACGAGCCCCCAGCCATAAAACAAGAAAACCGAATAACTAGCTACTTTTTGTTCTGAATCATTTCTGAGGACCAGTCAGGATTACTTAACTTAAATAATCAATCCTGACCGCTTGCGTTCCTGAAGAACAGAACAAAAAGTAGTTAGTTATATCGCAGTTCTTCTTGCCCGGCTGGTGGTTTTGCGCCCGTTTTGCCATCAAAATGGGCAGATCAAGGTCCCGCTTGCGGACCG
>Ga0075163_10012336_pt1 | contig 11135 bp, 10 predicted proteins | sample JI1023141ADNA_FD_71478 | JGI IMG/M metagenome (GOLD analysis project Ga0075163, IMG submission 71478) | Wastewater effluent complex algal communities from Wisconsin, to seasonally profile nutrient transformation and Carbon sequestration -... | ecosystem: Engineered > WWTP > Effluent > Algae...
AGAGAGCCTGCGACCTCTTGCTTGCGCGTGGATTCTTGCCGCACGGTATCTTTGCGCGCGGTCTGTGCGCGCTTCTGCCAGCGAGCAGTCGTGTCCTCCGCCTTCTTCTGTTCCTGGGCAATGCGACCCAGCCGCTTTTCCAGCCGCTCGATAGGCGCGGGCGGACGCAGGGCATCAGCGCCGAATACCTCGCCCCGCTGCGCACCTTTGGGCGGGCGCACGGAGCCCTTGGCAAGATGCACGCCGACAACAGGGCTAGGCAGGATCTCTTTGCCGTCACACGAGCATGTGCTCTGCGCGGCACTCTCCGCGGTCTTGCCGCTGCGCCATGCTTCGATGAAGAAGGGGCGCAGGGTGCGCATCATCTCCTGCGAGATGCGCGCACCGCGATAGGACGCTTGAAGATACGCGACGATCATCGAAAAGTACGAAGGCGGCGGCAGCTTGTCTGCCCGCGAGTTCCAGACCATGACATTCCTCCTACGGCTTGAGCCGGGACTTGGGGATAAGACCGATTCGTGCGCGCAGCCGAGCAATGCCTGCACGCACAGCATCCGAAGCGAGATCAGCCAGGTCAGCGCCGACCTCATCGACTACGCGCGCGGCTTCGCTGGCGAGCGCCTGACGTTGCGCACTGAATAACGCCGGGCCTCCCTCCAGCAGCTGCGCCTTGCAGTGCCAGCAGCGCACGATTTCATTCGCGGCCGGGCGGCGCGTGATGCGGTTGGCGTGTCCGCAAGCAGGGCAGGCTACGGCGCCAATCTGGCGCATCCATTCACGCCGCTCTCGGTCGTAAGCCGCTCGCTTGTCCGCATCTCCGAGCACCTCATACGCCGCGCGAATCGCGCGAAACCGCTCACTGTCACCCTGGCGGTCAGGATGCGCTTGCCTCGCCGCTTTGCGATAGGCTGACCTGATCTCACCCTCATCCGCTGCCAGCCCCACGCCCAGAGTTACGTAATGGTTCAGCATCGGCGGCCTCTACTCCACTTTCGATGAGGTAGCCGACTCCCCTGGCTTCTCAGTCGAAGGGGGCGCACGGAGCTCATCGAAGAGCGTCTTCCACGTATCCGGAGAGCTCATGGCCAGGGCGACGTCGGCTTCTGTCATGCCCTGGAGCTTCTTCATCAGCCGCTCGATCACATCGGGCCGCTGGGGTGCCGGCGACGCATCCACCACGGCCGCCGGTGCGGTCAGCTGCGGCGAGCCACTCTTAGATCGCAGCTCCGCGCTCTGGGCCTTGGGCGCGCGCTGGATGAGCGCCACGCCGATCTCTTTGACGACCGCGAGCGCCGAGTGCCCGAGTCCGACATAATCGGGTGGCGGTGCCGGCGGGGCTGCGAGCTGCTTCGCAGCATGCTCCAGCACCGCCTGTTGCAGCGCCAGCAGCTCATGCACCGTCCCCTTGACGTGGTGGATGTCCTTATAGGACTGCTGCGAGTGCTGGACGATGATGCGCTGAAGCTCCAGCATCTCGCGCCGCATGATGCGGTTGAGCGCAAAGAGCTCACCGACCTCAGTCACATAGGCGGAGTTCTTGATGAACTCCTGCTGCCGCTCCTCTAGATCCATCGCGTGAAGGTGGCGGCGGAGTTCCAGATCCGCTTCGTCTTGGCTGGCGCTGCTCTGAGGCGCCTCGGTGCGGGCAGCGGTAGGGCTGTCGGCTCGCGTCGGCTCCTGCACCTGGGCTCTCGGCGCCTCGGGGGCGGCTGGAGCGGGTGCGCTGCCACGCGCGTTCTGAAAGTGAAGGCTCAGTTGACCTTGCCGCTGCTGCTGAACTTCGCTCTGTAAATTGATCTCGATAAGGTGTTTCGGGTGCGCAATGGGCCGATACTCAGCGTCGTAAAAGCTGAGGTAGTAGTGGCCGTTGGCGATGCCGTGCGGCGCATCCCCGACCCGGAAGAAGGCGCCATCTTCCGGTGGGAAGATGCGCGATGAGCCATCGGCAAACTGGAGGACGAGCCGGAAATGCACCGAATCACCGGACGCCAAACTTTTGATTCGTTCACTGAGCAACATGCAAAGCAGTATTGGCGTGCTCGAACGTTGGTGCCGTTGGACTTTCGTTGAAAAACCGTGCAAAGCATTTTGGTAATCTGTGAAAAAAATGTGGGTTGAGAGCTTATCTGCTCGCCGTTTTCAGCGTCGAGATGCGTGGGCGCACCCACGCTTCGATGCGTGGGCATGCCCATGGATCGATGCGTGGGCGCGCAAACGGATCGATGCGTGGGCGTACCCATGGATCGATGCGTGGGCGCACCCACGTATGTAGACAACGGATGCGTCATCTCAAGAGCGCGAAACGATGTAGGAATTCAGCCGGCCCGCGCGTTTTGCCTACGTGGGCATGCCCACGCATCGATGCGTGGGCGTGCAAACGGATCGATGCGTGGGCGCGCCCATGGATCGATGCGTGGGTGCGCAAACGGATCGATGCGTGGGCGCACCCACGCATCTTCAACGATTTTTAAACGGCCATTTTTTGATGCGCTGCCTACTCTGAAATCATGACTGCTCTACTTTGTCCGATCTGCAAAAAGCCATTGGGCGATGATCCTCGCTCTAAGTTCTGCTCATCAAAGTGCCGCTGGCGCGGCTATTGGAAGCGTTCGGTGCGCTCAGCCGCTGAGGTCGACGCGCTTCCGCTCACGGTCTTGCCCGCTGATGCGGAGGAGATTCTTCCGGTTGGCAGCGACCGGAGCCGCGTTGCGATGCAGCTCGCGCTCATCAGCCGCGCACCGGCAGGTGCATACGGATATCGACTCGGGATCAAGCACGGGCTCTCGCAGATTCAGCGCTGGTTTCCGATCGCAAAGCGCGTGGATGTGCCGATGTTCTTGCTCGATCCTTTTGAGCCGCCAGCGGTTCCGGTTTCCGGCAGCTATGCAGTTGTCTATCTAGACGTTCACTGCGTGCCGATCGGGGGGCCGCGCTTTGCCGTCGGGATCGATGAGGTCGATCGACGGGTCTGCTATTCGCAGGGCGATCGCTCGTATCGACCCAAGCTCAGCTAAGGGCTCGCAGGCTTGCGCCATACGCTAGATAACCACTGCTGGCGCTTACGCGGCACGCCAAGGGGGCGGCACTCATGCGCAAGATAGACGAAGCCAGCCTCGCGCATGTGTCGTCTCCAGGTGCCGAAGCGCAGGTAGGTGCAGAAGCGATCTCCCATCCATCCGTGCTCATTGCGTCCACGGGGATTGAGCGCAAACAGCACGCCGCCAGGCCGCAGAGTCTTCAGTAGCGCGGCAAGCACCCCAGGTAGCGCTGCGGGCGGAACATGGAACAGCGAGGCACTGGCAAAGATCCCGTCAAGCGCACTTGGCGGCAAGTCGAGCGAGAGGAAGTCTTGCTGAAGGACGGGGCATCCCGTAGCGGTCCGAGCTATCTCCACAAATTGCGCCGAGCCATCGAGCCCGATGGCTCTATGCCCCAGCCGCTTGAAATGGCCCAGATCGCGGCCAGGTCCGCAGCCCAGATCCAGCAGGTCAAGCGGCCCTGCACCTTGCAAGTAGCGAAAGAACAGCGCGTAGTCGGCCGACAGGTCGCGGCTCTGCGCGTCCTCCGCATAGTCTGCGGCCATGCGCTCATAGGCGGCGATGGTAAGTCGTGAGATTTCGCGGGGTTGCACGATCGTGAGCCGTTCCGTTTAAAAGCGTTGGCCGAGATTGCCCTCGCGGACCAACGTTTTTGCACGTTTTTTAAACGCTTTTTGCACGCTTTTCACGCGCTTTGTCGCTGACGCCGCCGCTGCACGCTGCTACCCTGTTCCGTCAATCTGCGTGCAGTCCGTTGAGGGTAGCGATGGCAGTGCTCGTATTTGGAGACTTTTGGATCGATATCGAGAACAAGCGGCTGTGGCGCAAGGACGGGGACGTGGAGTTAACCGGCACCCCCTTCGCGCTGCTGGCGCATCTGGTTGAACACAGCGTAGATGCTGTCGGCAGTGATGGCGGGCCGCTCATCCCCAAATCCGAGCTCCTCCAGGTGATCTGGCAAGATGCCCATGTCACGGACGAAACTGTGCGGAGCACGGTTCGTCAGATCCGGAGAGCGCTCAGCGATGATTCACAAGCTCCTCGCTACATCAAGACGCAGAGCAAGCATGGCTGGCGGTTTCTCGCACCTGTCATGGAAGCAAGTCCTCAGGTCATGCAGCCGCGCCGCTCACTTCAACCACCCGGCGGTCCCTACGATCCCCACTGGTACGTGAAGCGCCCCCAGGAAGAGCAGGAGCTGCGAAGCTGCATCGACTATCCGGGCAGGCCGGTCGTTGTCTACGGGCCGCAAAACGGGGGCAAGAGCAGCCTGATCACCCATGCATTAGAACAAGCCATGGTGCAGAAGGGCGGGAGCGCCGCTGCGCGAGTGATTCGGATCAGCTTTCGCTCCTTCTCCGATGCCCATCTGGCATCGATCGATACGATGCTCTGCGAGCTCGGGCGCCGCATGATCGATCCCGCGCAAGAAGATGACGAGGCTGCAAGCGCGACGATGGCAGAGCTATGGAGCAAGAAGCTGGAGCCGCAGCTCAAGCTCAGGCGCCTGATCAAGAGCCATGTGCTGGCTGAAGGCCAAGTCGTCTACTTGGTGCTCACGGACTTCGACGCACTGCTGACCTGGCGCCATCAGGCGGCGTGGTGTGACATCCTGCGAGCCTGGCAAGATGCGGAGGGACTGGCTGCACTGCGGCTGGTGATCGAGAGCGCGGTGCCGCCGCGGTTTTTTCCGCTGAGCACACACTCGCCCTTTTGGACAAAGGCAGCGCGGATTCACGTTGCGGAGCTCGATGATGCGCAGCTCGTGCAGCTGGCTCAGCTCTATGGTCTCCAGCCGCCGCTGTCGGCTTGCCACGAGCTGCGCGAGCTCGTCGGCGGTCTGCCCTCGCTATGTCGTGAGGCGCTATTTCGCGCTGCGGTGCGCGACATCACGCTAGAGGAGTTGCTTCACGAAGGTCGCAGCGCGAGCGATCGGTTTGCGACTTTTATTGATCACCTTCAAGACCTCCAGCAGTGGCTGGAGTATCGCAGTGCCACGAGCAGTTCGCCCCCTGGACGAAAGGATCCGCCTCAGATCGTGCGCGACGCGCGAGAAGGCATCACCCTTCCTTCAGAAGAAGCCTGGCCTTTGATTCGGAAAGGGCTCCTGCGCGAGACCGAGTCGCGCGGCGTATACCGACTTCGCTGCAAGCTCTACGAAGACTTCTTTTCGGGGCGAAGCGCGTGAACCGTCCCAATCTCTCCACATTCGGCGGGCTCAAAGAAGGAGACCTTTATATCGAGCGCGCAGCGGATGCTGAACTCCTCGCGGCGCTCCACCGCAATGAGTACGCCTACGTCCTGGCGTCGCGTCAGACAGGCAAGACCAGCCTCATGCTGCGCACCCTGCGCAAGCTGCGCGCAGAAGGCGTTCGCTGCGCCAAGATTGACCTGGGTGTGCTCGGATCGGACATCGCGCAAGAGGCGTGGTACTCGGCCCTCGCGATGGAACTTGCAGAAGCACTCGGTCTGGACGACAGCTTCGTCGAAGGTGTGCTGTCTCGATGGAGCCGTCTTACCCCTGTGCAGCGCTTCATTCGCTTTCTGCGCGAAACGATTTCACTTTCTTCGCAGCCGCTTGTGATCTTCGTCGATGAAATCGAGGGCTTCCTCAAACTGCCTATGCGCATGGCGGATGATTTTTTGGCCGCCATCCGCTCGCTCTACAACGACCGCGACCGCGAGCCCGCCTACCGGCGCTTGAGCTTCTGCCTGATGGGCGTCTGCACGCCGACCGAGCTTATCCGCGACGAACGCCGCACGCCCTTTAACGTCGCCCGCGGCATCAGCCTGGAAGACTTCGGCTGGGACGAGGTACGCGCTGGCTTTCTACCCGTCCTCGCCGGTCTGCCCGACGCCGAGCCGCTGCTCCAGCGCATATTTCACTGGACCCACGGCCATCCCTACCTCACCCATCGGCTGGTGCGCGATCTCGTGCAGTTCACAGCAGCAGGCAGCGCCGCAGATCCCGCTTGGATTGACCGCACCGTGCGCGAGCAGTTTGTCGGCGGCCTCGGTCGTGAACAAGAAAATTTCTTGGAAGCCGAGCGCCGCCTGAGCCTGGGCCAAGCCCATCGCGCCCGCCAGCGCCTCTCACTTTATAAGTCCATCCGCCAGGGTCAGGTCATCGCTGCCCGCGGTCGCGACCCCATCCAGCTGGAGCTGCGCCTGACTGGCCTTGTCTGCGAGCAGCGGCGCGAAGGCGCCGAGCCCATACTGGTCGTCCGCAACCGCATCTTCGCCGAGCTCTTCGATGCAAGCTGGGCACCCAAGTCCGACCCCGGCAAGCTCGACCCTGCCTACTGGATGAAGGAGCAGATCGAGCGCTGGAAGGACTTCAGCCGCAAGGATGCGTTTGTTCTGCGCGGAGAGGAACTACATGAAGCCAAAGGCTGGGCAGAGCGCGAAGCAACGCTAGACCCCGCGGCCCAGGAGTTTCTCACTGCCAGCGAGCGTGTTGACAGTCGAGAGCGCGCCATCCGCCTTCACAGCTTGCTCTGGACCTTGCTGTGGACGAGCTTTGCCAACTTCCTGCTCGTGCTCCTGCTCCCCGCCTACTGGCAGCATCAAGGGTATTCGTTCCCCGAGCTCATTCACTACCTGTACGGCCTGCCATTCGTTCTGGCACTGCCAAGCGGTCTTCTGGCTGATCGCGCGCGCATCGGTCCAGCATCTTTGCTGCTCGCGGGCCTGAGCACCATCACCCTCGGAGCGATGCTGCTGTGTGGGGACTGGTTCCTGCCTCATCGCGGGCTGGCACCTGTCGCCATCAGCCTGCTCATCTTGGGACAGGTGCTCCAACGTCCGCACGTCGCGGTGCTCGTTGGCCTTCTCTATCCACGCAGTGATCGGCGACTCGACCTGACCTATCTCGCCTACTATTTTTTCGTCAATCTCGGCGCGCTGCTCGGCCCCCTGGTCGGCGCGGCTGCCTTTCGCCAGTACGGCTGGCGTGGCGCTCTGGCCACAGCGACGGTGGGCAGCACATTTGCCCTCTATACCTTCGCAGCGTCGAGGAGCGTCTTTCACACGCTCAACCTGCCGCTGCGAACCGAGCCCATAGAGCCCACCGGCCTGCTCGTTCGCCGACAGCGCGCAGTGCTGCTGCTCACCGCGACGATGCTGATTTTCTGGATGACTTTTTACGTCCTCGGTAGCTTCCTTCATCCGGGAGCAGGTGACGAGGCCGCCGTATCAAGCAGTGCGGGTCTGGCGACGGGAAACCTGCTCATACAAGGGCTGTCATCGGCCGCGATCACGCCGCTGTTCGTCCTGGCGCTGGCGCCGGTCCTCGCGGCCCTCACGTATCTGGCCCGCCGCCTCAACCGCGAACCGCCCGCACCGACCAAGATCGCCGTGGGCATGTTGATGCTGGGCGCTCTCCTGTTATCTCTGGGCTTCTGGCGGCAAGCAGCCGGGGCGCCGCTCGGCCTCTATATAGTTCTGACGCTGGCCGAGCTGCTGGTGGTGCCTGCATCCATGTCCATGGCCACAGCGCTCTCATCGTCCAAGGTCCTGTCGACCCTGATGGGCGGCTATTTTTTGGTGATGGGCATCGGCGCCTGGTTTTCAGATCTGTACCGAGGTCCCGCAGACTGGCGTCTGTCGACTCTGGCAGTAGCCGCCCTGCTGTCAGCGCTCACCTTCTTGCTCCGCCGCCGCCCCTGGACCGCGCTTTTCCCCCGGACCGGCGAGCAGCCCATGACGTAGTCAGGCCGGCGTCGGTCGGCTGGCGAGCCGAGGGAGTGCCACGCCAAGTGGCGCACAGCACTTCAGCTCAGGCACGGCCTTTTCTGGTCGCAAGTGACGGGAAGCGCTCTTCGGTCGGGAAGGGCTCGCTTGAAGCGGCTGAGAGCGAAGGATGAGTTCGGCAAAATCTGGCGCTAGCTGGCGTATGGGCATGACGATCCTCCATGTGGGGAAACGTATGCTTTCGTTGCATAGATCCTTACGGCTGGCAAGGACCTAAGGCCATTCTGCTGAGGCTGAAGGCGGATCACCGCGAGCAGCTACTCTCCCGCCGGGCGTCGCTCCTGAAGGATGGTGAGCCGACCTTCGTTATCGAAGCTGATGCCTCGCTCCAAGAGGGCGGCCTTCAGTTTTTCCATGGTGAGCTTGCGCGGAGCGTGTTTGTTGCGTTCGAGGAAGGCCAGAGTCGCCCGACTGATGCCAGCTGCTTCAGCGAGCTGAGCCTGCGTGATGTCGAGGAGCTCCCGTGCGGCTGCAATTTGCCGCCCAGTAACTTTCACTTTCTTGCTTGACATCTCGGCACTTATCGGTATTTAGTCAGGGTGTATAACTTCTCAATCGTGCTTCTGTCGGGAAGCGCGTAACCTGCGCAACTTTGCACAACCCGCTCCATGCGTCTATGGGGTCGGTGAGGCGGGGATGCGCGCACAGTAGGACTATGTCATGGCCCTAGATCTGTTCGCTGTTCTCGCTCAATTGCCATTCGGGGTCGGAAAACTGCGCGCGATGCCTGCTGGGGCTGGCCGCCTGGACCCAAGCGCTACTGCCATCTTGAGCACGCAGCGCTGTGCCCGAGGAGCCACCCATGAACGAGGCTGAGCTTCTGACCGTGCTCCTCCACGAGCTGAGCAATCCTCTGTACACGGCGGTGCTCGATCTGGACAGGCTCCGCGCCAGCCTTCGCAGGCTCGTTCGAGTGCGGCGGGTCTTTGGCATCGTCCAGGCTGAGCTTGTCGGTGACCGCGACCAGCTCCCGCCCTGTTATCGCCGCAGGGTTGGGAAGGCCGTTTCTGCGTTAAAGGTACCCACGGTTTCCATCGTACCCCAGCTGAGCCGAGGCATTGCGGTGATGGTCGCGACCGGCGCGCTGGATGCGGTGCTTCACAACCTCGTCGACAACGCGCATCGCCACGCACCGGGCGCACCCGTGACCGTGCGGGCTTATCAGCTCGCGCAAGGTGAGAAACCTTGGCCCGACGGCTCGCCGGTCACGTTGCGAGGACGCGCCGTTGTGCTGGAGGTGGCCGACTCTGGCCCCGGCGTTCCTGCGCACCTGCGCTCCACCCTTTTCAACTTTGGCGCTACGTCCCGCCCCAACCTGGGCGGCTCGGGTGTGGGCCTCTGGCTGTCGCGCCTGATCGTGCGAGCGCATGGCGGCGAGCTGTGGCTCGCAGATTCGCCTGAGGGCACCGTCTTCATGTCGGTCTGGCCGATGGCCCCGCCCAAGGAACGCCGGAGCTCACAGGGGCAAGCCGCCAGAAACAACGTCTGGCCCGAGGATTCACAAGAGTTCGGCAAGGCTGTGCGTCGTGCCCGCGAGGCCGCGCATCTGACCCGCGAAGCATTCATCGCCCAGGCCCATATCTCTCACTTCACCTTGCGCAACCTGGAGACGGGTCGCCACCGCTGCACTCTTGCAACGCGCCGCAAAGTCATCGCGCAGTTTGAACGCTTCGGTATCTCGCCGCCGCCGCCACAGCCCTGAGCCAGCCCGCGCAGCGGCATTCACGCGCATCCCTCAGGGGAAATCATAAGTATGTCTCTCTCTCACGCGCTGATGCGCGACACACGGAAGTGCTCTCAAGCAAGGAGGACTCTGACACCTACTCGTTCCCCGTCTCACCCTACTCAACCCTCACAAGAAAGAGCATCAAATGTCCCCAAAGCAGACGCTGCGCCGAGCGCAGCAAAAAGTGAATCAAAGTCGTCGCAGCGCGACCTTAACCAGTGTTGCTAAAGCGGTCGAAAAGCCCAGCGGCAGGCAGGGGCCTGCGGTCTTTGGCCCGTACCCCAACCGTGGCAAATGGCGTCTTGTCCTGGTTGACGATAGCGGCCGACAGTCGCGGGTCTTCTCGACTCGCGCAGAGGCCGAAGAAATCAAGGCTCGCGTCCTTGACGATGAACGGAGCCGTCAAGGCAAGACAATCGGCGAGTCCATTGCCGAGTACCAGGACTATCGGCTCAAGTATCGAGGCGTCAAGCAGCTCACTGCTGAACGCGAAACCTTCTACCTCCGCGACTTTTTGCCCATCGATGCTCCGCTCGCGTCACTCACCGCAGAGAAGGCAGCACGCATCTACAGCGACTGTGTGCAGCGCCCAAATCGACGAAACGGAAAGCCGCTGTCACCGAATACTCATCACTGGCTCCTCCTGATCACCAAGTGCTGGGCCAAGTGGTGCGTGAAGTCGAAACTACTGAGTACGAACCCCTTCGCTGCTGTTGAGCCAATCGGCAAAGGCGGCGTTGGCAAACAGCAGCTGCGGCTTGAAGAGGCGCAGCGTTTCGATCGCCATCTAGTCCAGCGGGCCAAGCAGGGTGATACCGCTGCGATTGGCGTCTTGCTGATGCTCCATTTGGGGCTGCGGCAAGGTGAAGTAACAGCGCGCGTAGCTCGCGATGTCGATGCAGACTGCCGCATCCTGCACATTCCCTTTGGCAAAACGCAGAACGCCCAACGTCGACTCAGAATCCCGGAGTGGCTGCGACCGCTCCTGCGCGCACTGGTTGTGACAAAGAAGCCGAATCAGCTCCTTTTTTCGCCGTCCGAGAAGCTGCGCCGCGTCAGCTATTGGTGGCGAAAGGTTCACGAATTCTGTGAGCAAGCTGGCGTCCCGCTTGTCTGTCCGCACAGCTTGCGCGGCCTACACGCGACGCTCGCGATTGAAGAAGGCGCTACCAGTGAATCGGTCGCGCGCGCGCTCGGTCACACCAGCTTCGCCGTAACCGCGAAACACTACGCCAGCGCTGACAGCGTCGCGAACGCCAGGGTCAACCGTGCTAGCCACGCACTGCTTGGACACCAGCCAACGCCTTCGACGGCGGAAGAGGATCCAGTAGCAGCGCTGCTATCTCATCTGACCCCAGAGCAGCTGACCGAGCTGCACCGCCGCCTACTCCCACAGCCGGCTACAGACACCGCACATTGCCCTGCAATCACTCCTTCCCCAATCGTTCCCCAGTAATCGAAAAGGTATAGATTCTCGACGGGAAAAGAATTCGAGATAGCAAGCCCTCAAATATATTCGTTCAAGATGGAAACCTGGAGCGGGTCAAGCTGCTCGACTTCGGAACCGCCCGCCTGATCTCTGGAGTCCACGATCTCACGGCCGATGGAATGATGATCGG
>Ga0075163_10012337_pt1 | contig 11135 bp, 12 predicted proteins | sample JI1023141ADNA_FD_71478 | JGI IMG/M metagenome (GOLD analysis project Ga0075163, IMG submission 71478) | Wastewater effluent complex algal communities from Wisconsin, to seasonally profile nutrient transformation and Carbon sequestration -... | ecosystem: Engineered > WWTP > Effluent > Algae...
CGACGACGGGCACCGACCGCGCCTCCGGCACGGGAAGCGGCTCACGACGCAGGAAGAGGTAGCCCGAGGCACCGAGGAGAACCGTCGCGATGGCGGCTGCGATCCACGTCCCTTGGCCGGAAGCGCCGGTAGCACCCGGGATGGCCCCGCTCGTCCCCGTCACGGCGGCGGGATCGCTCGAGCTCGCGTCGGACGGAGGCGGCGCGATCGGCTGCCACGCGTCGAGGATCGACGCGACGAGCGCGTCGTTCGAATGAGCCGGGAGCGGACGCGCGGGACCCGCGCGGTCGTCGAGACGCAGCGCCTCGATCGGCCCGTCGTCGTGTTCTTCGTCGATCATGGTTCGCTTCCCCCCCGAGAATACTCCGCGCCGTCCCCACGGCCTCGACCCGACCGCGCCCGACCCTCGTGAGAGGTGACGACCCACATCGACGCACGCCCCGTCCCCGCGCACGGCCGTGCGGCGGCGCGGGATGGGTGGGTCGAGGTCGAGGCACGGCGGCGCATCGAAGGTATGGAGTCCGGCCGGTCACGAACCGGGTCATGGAAAAATCGCTGGGTCGTCGAATTCACGATCGACGGGTACCGGTGACCCGGATTCCGGGGCCGACACCTCTGTTCCCGGCATGAAGCAGCACGCGACGATTCGCTCCTCGGTTCGCGAAGTCTCTCTCGCGGTCGAAACCGGCAAGCGCTTCGGTCCCTACGAAGTCCTCGCGCCGATCGCGGCGGGCGGCATGGGAAGCGTGCACCTCGCCCGCAAGCGTGGCTCGGTCGGTCGGCTTTATGCGCTGAAGATCGAGACGGTCGAGCGCTGTCCGGACGGTCTGCGCGGTATCGAGAACGAGGCCCGACTGGTCGGACGCCTCCAGCACGCGAACATCATCCCGATCGTCGACATGGCCGTCGACGTGAAGGGCCACCACGCGCTGGTGATGGACTATCTCGAGGGCGCGACGCTCGGCCGGTTGATCCGGTCGGCGAACGCGGCCGGCAGCCCGCTCGCGTCATCCGTCGTCCTACGGATCGTGTACGACGGACTGCTCGGACTCGCGGCGCTCCATCGCGCGGGCAGCTCGACGGAGACGGGCGGCGGGATCGTGCATCGCGACGTCGCCCCGGCGAACCTCCTCGTCGGTGCAGACGGAGTCACCCGCCTCGGCGACTTCGGCGTCGCGATCGATCGCGGCGAGGCGAGCGCGGCGCTCCGCTCCTCGCTCGAAGGGCGCATCGCCTACATGGCGCCGGAGCGACTCCTCGGCGAGACCGAGCTCGACCCCCGCTCCGATCTCTTCGCGTTCGGCGTGGTGCTCTGGGAGGCGATCGCCGGCCGTCGACTCTTCCTCGGCGCGGACGACGGCGAGTCGAAGTCGCTCGTCCTCGCCGGTGTCGTTCCGTCGCTCGAGCGATTCCGTCAGGGCGGCATCGCGCTCGACGCGATCGTGGGCCGCGCGCTCGCCCCACGCGCGGACGACCGCTTCGCATCGGCGGAAGAGTTCCTCGACGCGATCGAAGCCCTCGCGATCGGCGACGGCGGCATGGCCACGACGCGCGCCGTCGCCGCGACGGTCGCCGCGTTCACCGGCGAAGCCCGGGCCGCGGCGAGGGAACCCCACGCCGCCGACCTCGGCTCGATCGACCCGAGCGACACGACGAACATCGTCTACGACCTGCCGACCTCGGTCGAAGGAGCACCGCATCCGAAGCTCGTCGCGGGCGGAGTCGGCTGAACGCTCCCCGAGCGCGTCTCAGGACGCGATCCAGCGGAGGAGCTGCGTCAGGAACAAGACGTCGAAGAGGACGGTCGGCGCGAGTCCGAGCGCGGTGCCGACGACCATGGGCACGAATCGGAGCTTCGACACACCGAACAACGCCGACACGAGGGGCCAGGTGAAGGTGAAGAGCCGGATGAGCGCGACCGTGCGGATCGGCCGGGTGACGAGCCGATCTTCGTAGGCGACGAGCCGCTCGGGGATCAACTCGCGCGCCCAATCCCGAGCGACGTACCGGTAGAAGAGGAAGCCGACGATCTGCGACCCGACCGCGCCCGCGAGCGACAGCAGGAACGCGACGATCGGTGACCACACCAAGCTCGCGGCGATGGCGAAGATGTGGCCCGACGGACCGAGCGGCTGGATCAGCGAGAACGCGAGGACGAAGACGATCGGACCGAGCGCGCCGAGTCCCTCGATGCGAGTGCGGATCAGGTGTTCGTCGACGTCCCGATGCGACCCGCTGGCGAAGAACCACACGACGAGCCCGATCAACGACACCGCGAGCAGCGTGCGGAACGTCCGGCGGATCAGGGTTCTACGATCGACCACCGAGGCAGCATAGACGACGGTGACGAGTCGTCGATGATTCGAAGATCGCCCTTCAGGGGAGCGGCGTCATCGTGAACGTGGACAGCCGGAACGGACCGATCGTGGTGCTGTCGATGTCGGGGAGCGGCTTGAAGAAGATCTCACCGACGAAGGTCCCGTCCCCGTCGTCGTCGTGCAGTACGCCCGTGAAGGGCGCGGAGGAGGTCGTCCCGGCGTTCGTCTCGTAGTTGCAGGACCATTCGATGACGACGCGGGTCGCGTCGAACCGGCGCGTGATCCCGACGCAGGTGCCCGGAAGCCAATCGTCTTCGTAGCGCAGGAGAACGTCCGTGTGGTTCTGCGCCGCGGGATCGGTCGACGTGAGCACGTAGTCGACGGAGAGCCCGGACTCGCTCGCGGGCTCGGTGCAGCCCGCGACGAGGCCGAGAGCGAGCACGATCGCGCAGGACGAACGCCGGATCATCGCGGCTCCAGGCGCATGAGCGCGGTGAACGTCAGCGGCGTGCCGCCGGTGGCCGCCGCCTCGGTCGTGACGTCGACGAGGCCTTCGTACACGCCACCTCCGACGAACTCGAAGGTCCCGACGAAGTCCGTGCCCGGGACGTTCGTGCAGCCGTGCCAGTCGATCTCGACGGTCGCGGCACCGGGCCCGGTCGTCGTCGTCGCGCTCGTGCAGAACGGCGGGACGTAGTCGGGGGCGTAGAGCCAGCGTTCGGGCCGCCCGAGCGGCGCGCCCACCTTCAGCGCCGCGATCGCGGTGCTGTCATAGGCGAGCTCGTAGCTGTCGCGACTGAAGCTCGCCTCGTCGCACCCGCAGAGACCGGGGAGGACCAGGGCGAGCGGCGCGACGAACCAGCGGACGGAACGTAGGAGGCGGACCATGCGGGCGCATCGAGGATACACGAGGATCGGGTCGCTCGGGCCACTTCAGGAATCGGCGCGACGCGAGGTAGTCTCGCGCGCGTGCTGCTCCCCCTTCGTGAACGACTCCTCGCGTCCCTCGGACTGCTCACAGGCCCCCTGCCCACGATCGGACGTGGACTCGACGCGGACGAACGTGCCGACGCACGCGCTTTCGCCGAAGCCTTGTTCTCGCGGGACGGGACGGCGCCACCGAGCGCGAGGATGGACGCGTTCGAGGCGGACCTCGCCGACTTCGCCGAGCACCTCACGCCGCGCGCGAGGCGCCTGCTCGGCGCATGCCTCGCAGTACCGACCTGGCTCGCGCCTCCGCTCGTCGGCAAGGCAGCGCGCCTCCGGTCGCTCTCCGTCCGCGACCGGATCGACGCGCTGAACGCGCTCGAACACTCGCCGATCGGACTCGCGCTCTTCGCCACGAAGGCGATGGCGAGCCTCGTCTACCACGAGCATCCCGATGCAGCGGCCGAGATCGGCTGGGATCGTGGTTGCATGGGAGCCCGCCCGTGAGCCTCACGGTGAACGAAGGACGCGCGCTCGATCGCGCGATCGAGCTCGAGACCGACGTCGTGGTGATCGGCTCGGGCGCCGGAGGGGCGACCGTCGCGACGGAACTCGCGCTCGCCGGGTTCCGCGTCGTCGTCCTCGAAGAAGGAAAGCACGTACCCGCGAAGCAGCTGGGCGAGATGCGTCACAGCCAATCGCTGCGCACCGTCTGGCGCGAAGGAGGACTCACCGCCGCCTTCGGGCTCGGCGACGCACCGACGGTGAACGTCACGATGGGGCGCTGCGTCGGCGGGAGCAGCGTCGTCACCGGCGGCGTCTGCTTCCGGGTGCCGGAGTCGATCCTCGCCGGATGGTCGCGCGACCAGGGGATCCGCGAGCTCACGGCCGAGTCGCTCGATCCCGCCTATTCCCACGTGGAGAAGGCGATCCACGTCGAGGAGGTGCCCGTCTCGATGCGCTCGCGCTCGACCACGCTCTTCGGCGAGGGCGCGGCGAAGCTAGGCTATCCGCTGGTACCGCTGCGACGGAACACCAAGGGCTGTGACGGCTGCGGTCGATGCAACTTCGGCTGTCCGCACCAGGCGAAGCTCTCGGTCGATCTCTCCTACCTCCCGCGGGCGGTCGCGGCAGGCGCGGAGCTCTGGTCGGATGTGCTCGTCGATCGCGTCGTGGTCGAGAACGGCCGCGCGACCGGCGTCGTCGGCCGCACGGTGCCGAGCGGCCCGGGCGCGCCGACGCGGCGCGTGAAGGTGCGCGCGAAGACGGTGGTCGTCGCCTGCGGCGGCATCCACTCGCCCGCGCTCCTCTCCGCGAGCGGCCTCGGCGGACTCCGCAGCCACGTCGGTCGACACCTCACGCTCCATCCGGGTTTCCGCGTCTACGCGCGCTTCGACGAATCGGTGCGCGGCTGGGCCGGCGCGCTCCAGAGCGCGTACTCGGACCATTTCATGCACGAGCACATCACCTTGATGAGCCTGTTCGTACCCGCGAGCGTGATCGCCGCGACGATGCCGGGCGTCGGCCCCGAACACATGGCCCGCGCGTCCCAGGTCGCGAACATCGCGATGTTCGGCGCGCTGATCCACGACGAGGGTGGCGGCTACGTCGTACGTTCGCCCTTCGATCGCGAGCCGACCGCGATCTACCGCGCCACGAAGAAGGACGGACGCGCGATGCGCCGCGGCATCCAGATCATCGGCGAGACCTTCTTCGCCGCCGGCGCGCGTGAGGTCTATCTGCCCGTCCTCGGCTCGCCGGCGCTCGATGCCGACGCGTTCCGTCGCTACGACTTCGAGAACATCCCGCTCGGACGACTCGAATGCGCGTCGCAGCACCCGCTCGGCACCTGCCGCATCGGTCGATCGGCGAAGACGGGCGTGGTCGCACCCGACGGCGGCTTCTACGGCGTCGACGGGCTCTACGTCGCCGACGGAAGCGTCCTGCCCTCGAGCCTCGGCGTGAACCCGCAGCTCACGGTGATGGCGGTCGCGACCTTCATCGCCTGGCAGCTGCGCGAGAAGCGCCCCCGCAGCTCGACGTTCGCCTGAGCCTCAGCCGCAGACGAGCTCGCCGAGCCGCGCGAGCTGCGCCGGTGCGCTGCCGAGCGTGAACTCGAGGTGCTTCGACGTGAGGAAATAGCGATGCACCGCGTAGTCGCGGTCGAAGCCCATCCCGCCGTGGATGTGCTGCGCCGCCGCGGTGATCCGCGCTCCGCCCTCGGACGCCCAGAACTTCGCGACCGCGAGCGCGGAGGTGTGGTCGAGGCCCTCCGACATGCGGAACGTCGCCTGGAACAAGGTGACCTTCATCGCCTCGAGATCGATGTACGCGTCGCCGAGCCGCTGGGTCACGCCCTGGAACGTGCCGATCGGCACGCCGAACTGTTTCCGCTCCTTGGCGTAGTTCGCGGTCATGTAGAGCGCACCCTCGGCGACCCCGTGTTCGACCGCGCACAGCGCGAGCGTCGTCTCGTCGACGACGCGATCGAGGATCGCGCGGCCGCTCGCCTCGTCGCCGAGGACGTCGGTCGACGCGACGACCGCGCCCGCCAGCACGAGCTCGGCGAGCGGCTCGCCGTTCGTGCCGAGCTGACGCGTGACGGTCACGCCCTTCGCCTTCGGATCGAGGAGGAACACGCCGATCGACGTGCCGACCTTCGCCGCGAGGAGGATGCGGGTCGCTTCCGCCACGAAGGGCACGTTCGTGAACGTGCCGGTGACCGCGTAGCCTCCGTCGACCTTCGTCGCGGTGGCGGTCGGCGTGCGCGCGTCGACGCTGTCGTAGTTCACGAGCGCCGCGCTGAGGATCGTCTCGCCGGTGACCACCCCGGGCAGGAGCCGCTGCTTCTGTTCTTCGGTGCCGAACGCCGCGATCGGACGCGCCGCGCTGACGAGCGTCGCGACCGCCGGGAGCGGCGCGACCGTGCGGCCGACCTGACCGAGGAGCAGCACGAGCTCGAAGAGCCCCATGCCGGCGCCGCCCACGCTCTCGGGGAGCGAGAGGCCGAGCATGCCCGCGTCCGCGAGCGCCTTCCACGCGCGCTCGGCGAACCACTTGCCGTCCTTGGCGAGGGCCTTGAGTTCGAGGTCGGTCACGAGCTCCGAGAGGAGCTTCTTGATCGCGGCGCGGATCTCTTGTTGTTCGTCGGTGAAGCGAAAATCCATGGTCGTCTCTTCCTCTACGGGGGCTCAGCGACCGAGACGCGGCATACGGAGGCCGGCCTGGCAGATGATATCGCGCTGGATCTCGTTGGTGCCGCCGCCGAAGGTGAGCACGAGCGACATGCGGTAGAACTTCTCGAGCCGACCGCGCAGGACCGCGCCCTTGCTCTCGCGGTGGAGCGCACCGGCAGCGCCGTGCACCTCCATCAGGAGTCGCGAGCCTTCGACGTAGAACTCGGAGCCGAACACCTTGATCGCCGACGCGTCGGCGGGCGAGAGCGTGTCGGCGGCGATGTTGAACGCCTGCTGCCAGTTGAGCAGCTTCAGCGTCTCGAGCTTCGCGTGGACGCGCGCGAGGTTGCTGCGGACCCACGGCAGGTCGATCACCTTGCCGCCGCTCCCGTCGGGGGTCTCCTTCGCCCAGGCGATCGTCTGCTCGAAGAGGATCTCCAGCGGACCGACCGAGCAGAGCGCGACGCGTTCGTGGTTGAGCTGCGTCGTGATCAGCTGCCAGCCGCCGTTCTCCTTGCCGACGAGGTTCGACGCCGGGACCCGGACGTTGTCGAAGTAACAGGCGTGGACGTTGTTGTCGCCGAGCGCGTGGATCGGCGTGATCTGCAGGCCGGCGACGTTCGTCGGCACGAAGATCATGCTGATCGCCTTGTGCGTCGGCGCCGAGGGATCGGTCCGCGCGGCGAGCCAGATGTAGTCGGCGTGATCGGCGAGGCTCGTCCAGATCTTCTGGCCGTTGATCACCCATTCGTCGCCGTCCCGCACCGCGGTCGTCGTGAGCGACGCGAGATCGGTCCCCGAACCCGGCTCGGTGTAGCCGATCGAGAAGTGGCATTTCCCCGCGAGGATCTTCGGAGCGAAGAACTTCTTCTGCTCGTCGGTGCCGAACTTGAGGATCGTCGGGCCGACGGTGTTGAGCGTGAGGATCGGGACCGGGAAACCGGCGCGCTGGGTCTCGTCGAAGAAGATGAACTGTTCGATCGGACCGCGGGCCTGGCCGCCGACGTCCTTCGGCCATCCGATGCCGAGCCATCCGTCGGCGCCCAGCTTCTGGATCGCCTGGTGGTAGAGGGGGCCTCCCCCTTCGGTCGCGTCGAGCTCGGCGAGGAGCTCGGGGGTCACGAGCACGTCGAGATAGGCGCGCAATTCGTCGCGCAGCGATTTCTGTTCGGGCGTGTAGTCGAGGTACATGCGTTCCTTCTCGGCGTTCGCGGATCCAGGTAGAACACGTTCTAGTCCCTGAGCTTGCTCCGATCAAGGGGGCTCATGATTCACGATGTAGGGCTTGTTCGGTTCCCTCTCGGAAATCGTGTCGGAACCGTGCGTTCATCCGCCGTATCGACGATCGACGACTCTTCGCGCCGACCTCGCGCGAGGTGGTTGCCGATCGGTTCGCGGGTTCGTTAGGGTGGGAGGAACGTCGGTTCGTCCGACTTGGACGGGCCCTCGTCGGAGGTCGATTGCTGCTCGACTACCGCACGGATCTCGCCGAGTTCTTCCGATCCCACGTCGACGATGCCCAGCGCAGCCTCGACGTGGCGCTCGAACCCGAAGCCGAACACTACCTGGTGGTGCTCCTCGTCCGCATCGCGGCCACCGCCGACGAACCGACGCTCGATCGTCCGCTCGTCCTGCAATGGAAGGACGCACTCGACGAACCGAACGGAGCCCGCCGCTTCCTCCGCTTCCGCGGCATGGGCGATTCGGCGCTCCTCGTCGGTGGACTCTTCCCGGAGTCGCACGACGCGCGCGGCGTCACCGACGGATACGTCCGCGGCATGGGCCGCCACGCGTACGCCGAGGCCGCGCGCACCGCCCCCGCCGAGATGCGCCGCGCGCGGGTCTTCGAGTCGCTCTCGGATTCGTTCGACGAATCCGTCCGCGTGCTGCTCGAGTTCCGCGAACGCGCGCGCGTCGACGTCGACGACGTGGCGCGATTGATGGCCGCGGTGCTCCGTCACGGCTCGCCCGAGGCCGCGCGCAGACTCGCTGCGATGGGGCTCGTGGCGCGGCCGAGCGACGAGATGGAGAACTGACGCGGACGCGAACGACGCCGCGTCAGTCCTTCTTCTCGGTCTTGTGGTTGATCTCCTGGAGCGTCTCCATGATCCGGAACTGGACGACGAGGAGCTCGGTCATCATCCGCGCCATGATGATGCCGAGGACGCAGCCGATCGGGGAGAGAGCGATCTGCAGGAGACCTTCGGAGACGTCGGTGTAGTAGTCGTCGAGGAACGCGCGATCGAGTCCGTGGTACATCGACGCGAACATCATCAGCACCGAGCCGATGATCGCGAGCACGTAGAGCACCTTCGCCAGCTTCGTCGCGACGAAGTTCGAGAAGCTGAGGTCGAAGAGGCTCCCGATGAACCCGGCGCGGAGGAGCGCCTTCGCATCGCCGAAGCTCGTCGGCATCTGCGGGAAGCCACCGCCGCCGCCCGAGGGCGGAGGCGGAAACCCGCCCTGTTGCTGCGGATATCCTCCCCCGGGAGGCGGGAAACCGCCCTGCCCCGGGGCACCGAAGCCGCCGGCCGGAGCTCCGGGCTGCTGACCGGGCGCGCCGAAGCCGGGCTGCTGACCGGGCGCGCCGAAGCCGCCCTGTGGCCCGGGCTGCTGACCGGGCTGCTGACCCGCGGGCGCGCCCGCGTTCGGATTCCATCCACCTTGCATCGTTGCCCCCTCGTGCGACTCGCCGCGTTCGCGACGACGGTCGACGATACACGCAACGGCGCGCGGAGAGCGAGCGACCTCCGGGCCACGCTCACTTCACGAGAGAGCCGTGCACCGCGTGCGAGACGAGGAACGCGGGCTTGGTACCCGGAAACATCCACGAAGGAGTGAGCTCGGACGAGGGAAAGAAGTTGGGGAACCGAGCATCCCGCTTCGACGGTCCGGCGATCGTCAGCTCCTGGACCATCGAGATGTACTGGTCCACCGAGTTCTCGAGCGTGTTGCCGTTGATGATCACCTCGGTGTCGATCGCCTTCGCGTAGTCGGCGACGCCCCAGAGCGTGGAGAGCTTCGGGGCGTAGGCGTCGACGCTGATCCCGTTCTCGCTGATCACCCAGAGCCCGTCGTCGGTGTGGACGACGATCGAATGATTGCCTTCGGTGTGTCCGGGCGTGTGCACGAGCGCGATCCCGTCGCCGAGCGAGACGCTCCCTTCGAACGGGATCATCTTGTCGCGCGGGATGCCGGACAGGCCGCCCGGGCAGTACCAATCGCGCTGGAAGGGATCGAGCTCCCCGACGTTCGCCAGCTCCTGGCGATGGACGAGGAGCTTCGCGTTCGGGAACGTCGCCGGCTCGGAGTCGGTGCCGAGCCAACGACGAACGTCCTGGGTGTGGAGATGGTCGTAGGTGATGTAGTCGACACGCGAAGGCGAGAGGCCGATCCGTGCGAGCACCTCCGGGACCGACGCGTAGCGCGTCGCCACCCGGTCGGTGATGAACTTCGGCGTCTTGTCGAGGATGCGCTTGAAGAAGGGCGTCTCTCCGCCCCGCTCGTGGTCGGACGGCGACACGAGCAACGTGCGGAGTCCGGCGGGCGTGTCGAACTGGACGACGAAGAGCCGGTTGCTGATGAACAGGAATTCGTTCCATCGCTCGCCGGCGTAGGCGTTCCGCAGTCCGTAGCGCGTCGGATAGACGAGCTTGATCAGATCGAACGACTCGAAGTAGCGGACCTTCGGCCCCGCGAGCATCGCCTTGCGGAAGTCGCCGGCGGCGGCGCGGGTGTCCTCGAGACGGGCGCGCGGCGACGGTGCGCGGCGGCTCCCGTCGAACTGGGAGATCGGGAGGATCGTACTCATGCGTGGCTCCGTCAGCGGTAGTCGGGAGAGGTGAAGTTGCGCTGCCCGCGCTCGCGGGCCTTGTCGAGCTGGCTCAGGAAGAACCGCGGGAACACGGTGCAGATCTTGCCGAGGACGTGGTCCTTGAACGGCAGGAAGAACTCGAGCGGTCGCTTCGTGAGCACCGGACCGAGGATCGCGTCCGCGACCTCGTCCGCGGAGAGCGCGCGCCCGCCGGAGAAGGTGAGCGCCGCGTTCGCGTCGCCGCGTTGCTGTTCGAGCATCTCGGTCTTCACGGGGCCGGGCCCGACGAGCGTGACCGCGATGCCGTAGGGCGAGAGGTCGCCGGCCGCGGCGATGCTGAAGCCCCGGACGGCATACTTGCTCGCGGCGTAGACCGTCGTGCCGGGCGTCGCGTAGAGCGACGCGATCGACCCGATGTTGACGATGTGGCCACGACGACGACGACGCATGCCGGCAGCGACCGCGTTCGTCCCGAGGATCACGCCCTTCACGTTCACGTCGAGGGTGAGCTCGACGTCCTCGAGCGCGAGATCCCCGGTCTGACCGCTGCGGAGCACGCCGGCGACGTTCATGAGGACGTCGACCTCGATCCCGTCCTTCTCGAGCGAAGCGACGAGACCGCGCCACCCCGCGTCGCTCCGGACGTCGAGTTCTTCGGTCCGCACGCCGGCGATCCCTCGGTAGCGGGCCTCGAGTGCGTCGCGGTTCATGTCCGCCGCGACGACGCGGTGTCCGGCGCGGATCGCCCGCTCGGTGATCGCGGCACCGATACCGCTCGCCGCGCCTGTGATGAGCATCTGCATGATCGCCTCCGGAAGAGGCGCGAGCATAGCCGAAACACGGCGCCGATCCGCGCGGACCGATGCCGTCACGGACGGGTCCGGACGCGTCATCCGAGCG
>Ga0075163_10012338_pt1 | contig 11134 bp, 10 predicted proteins | sample JI1023141ADNA_FD_71478 | JGI IMG/M metagenome (GOLD analysis project Ga0075163, IMG submission 71478) | Wastewater effluent complex algal communities from Wisconsin, to seasonally profile nutrient transformation and Carbon sequestration -... | ecosystem: Engineered > WWTP > Effluent > Algae...
GCGCTTCGAGATCTTGCCGTAAGCCGGGTCCATGCGCAGGGCCATGTCGGCCGTGGTCATCATCGGCGGGTGCTTCTTGGTCTTGTCGTGTGCGTCTTCGACCAGGTTGTCGCCCGTGTTGCCTTTCGGCTTCCACTGGTGCGCGCCAGCCGGTGACTTCGTCAGCTCCCATTCGAATCCGTATAGCGTTTCAAGGAAGCCCATGTCCCACGTCGTGGGTTTCGGCTTCCACGCGCCTTCGATGCCCGACGTGATGGTGTGGCCCGCCATGCCGCTTTCGAATGACGAGTTCCAGCCCAGGCCTTGCGCCTCGATGTCCGCGCCTTCCGGCTCCTTGCCGACATGGCTTTCCGGGCCTGCGCCGTGCGCCTTGCCGAAGGTGTGACCGCCGGCGACCAGCGCCACGGTCTCTTCATCGTTCATCGCCATCCGGCCAAAGGTTTCGCGGATGTCGCGCGCAGAGAGCAGCGGATCGGGGTTCGCATCCGGGCCTTGCGGGTTGACGTAGATGAGCCCCATCTGCACCGCCCCGAGGTTGCCATGCAGGTCGCGCTCGCCAGAGTAGCGCGAATTGGCAGCCTTGCTGTCGGCAAGCCACGTCTCTTCAGCGCCCCAGTTCACATGCGCTTCCGGTTCCCACACGTCCGCGCGGCCGCCGCCGAAGCCAAAGGTCGGTCCGCCCATGGATTCGATCGCGACATTGCCGGTGAGGATCATCAGATCGGCCCACGAAATTTTGGCGCCGTACTTCTGCTTGATCGGCCAGAGCAGGCGGCGCGCCTTGTCGAGGTTGCCGTTGTCCGGCCACGAGTTCAGCGGAGCAAAGCGCTGCTGTCCGCGTCCGCCGCCGCCACGGCCATCGCCGGTGCGGTAGGTGCCGGCCGCGTGCCACGCCATGCGGATGAAGAAGGGGCCGTAATGCCCATAGTCCGCCGGCCACCACTCCTGGCTGTCCGTCATCAGCGCACGGAGGTCTTTGACCACCGCATCAAGGTCGAGGCTGTCGAACGCCTTGGCATAGTCGAAACCCGAACCCATCGGGTCTGAGTCAGGCGTGTTCTGGTGGAGCACGCCGATATTCAGCTGGTTGGGCCACCAGTCGCGATTCTGCCTGCCGCGAGAATGCGGGACCGGGCATTTACCGCTGTCGCCACCGCTTCCGTTGCCATCCATGCGCCATTTCCCTCTTTGATTGTTGCCGAGAGGCTCGCCGTCGAGAGCGGGCCAGATACAGTAAACTTAGAACCGTTCTAAACACGGATCAAGCCGATTTTGGAATAATTCCAAAAACGTCGGTGCGGCCCTTGAAAGAGGGGATTTCGGCGATTTGCCTTCAGGTGACCGCTGCGCGCCGCCGGAATTCCGGCTTGTCCCAGGCGCATGTGGCCAGCACATCGGCAAGCTGGTCCATTGCGTCCCACACATCGACATGGCGAACGATCAACGGCGACGCGCCGAACCGCATCGCATCCGGCGCCCGGAAGTCGGGAATGATCCCGCGCGCGATCAGCGCCTGCACAACAGCGTATCCCTCATCATGGCGCACGCTCACATGCCCGCCACGTAGCTTGCCCACGCCCGGCGAAATCGACTCCAGTCCCATGGCCGCGGTGCGCGCGACAATCAGATCGCCCAGCTGCCGCGCCTTCCGCTGCAGAGCGCTCGTCTCCACGCCGGCAAACACATCCATCGCTGCATCAAGCGCAGACAGTGACAGCACGCCGGGCGTCCCCGCCGCGAACCTCGCGACGCCCTCTTTCGGCGCATAGCCGGAAGCAAACGCAAACGGTTCCGCGTGGCCAAACCATCCGGCGATGGGAGAGCTCAGCTTCGATGCCAGGTCTTCTCGCACATAGACAAACGCCGGCGCTCCCGGCCCGCCATTCACGAACTTGTACGTGCATCCCGTCGCCAGCCTCGCGCCATCCGCGCCCAGCTTCAGATCGATCACACCCGTAGCATGGCTCAGATCCCAGACGATCAGCCCGCCGCTCGCAGTCGCTCGCTGCTCGTGCGTCCGCACATCGGCAACCCGTCCCGTCCGATAGTTGACTACGCTCTTGATCAGAACGCCGCCGTCCATTGCCTCAGGCCCGCCATCCTCGCCCACGCGCAACAGCTTTTCTGTGCCGCCCGCCGCGATGCCTTCAGCGACATACTGGTCCGTCGGAAACTCGCTTTCCTCCACCACGATTGTCCGGCTGCGCGCCAGCGGAAGCGCAGCGGAGGCCAGCTTGAACAGGTTCACCGAAACGCTATCGCAGACGATCACTTCCTCGGTCTTCGCGCCTACCAGCCTCGCGAGCTTTGCGCCGACCGTGCGGGGCAGGTCGATCCACCCCGCATCATTCCACGACCGGATAAGCCCGCCTGCCCATTCCTCGCGCGCAGCCTTTTCGACGCGCGCCAGCGCCGCATGTGTCGCTGGCCCCAGCGAATGACCATCGAGGTAGATCACCCCCTCCGGCAGCGCGAAGGCCTTCCGCGCAGGCGTCAGCGGATCGTTGCGATCCAGCGCCATGCATTCATCGCGTGTCGTGGGAATGTTCGCTTCAGCCATCTGCCATTTGTGCCGGACAGCCTGCCTCTTGCAATGGCGAACCGCCCACGCCACACGAAGGCCATGCGTCACGCGCTTACCCTCGTTTGCCTCGCCGCCCTCGCTGCCTGCACGCAGCCAAGCGCGCCGCCGTCTGCCGCCACATCAGAGGAGACGCCGCGCGTGACCCGCTTGATGACATGGGATGATCTGCTTGGTCGCCCGAAGGTCTCGCCCACGCAGAGCATTCAATGGGGACCAGGCGCCACCGACATTGCGGACCTGTGGTTGCCTCAAGGCGCCGGGCCGCATCCCATCGTGCTGATGGTCCATGGCGGCTGCTGGCAGAAATCCATTGCCGATCGCACGATCATGAACTGGGCCGCCGAGGACCTGCGCGAGCAGGGCGTCGCCGTGTGGAACATCGAATACCGTGGGGTCGATGAAGAAGGCGGCGGCTATCCCGGCACATTCCTCGACGTGGCTCATGCCGCAGATGCGCTCCGCGATCAGGCGGCCACCTATAATCTCGATCTCAATCGTGTCGCTGCAATCGGTCACTCCGCAGGCGGCCATCTCGCGCTCTGGATCGCCGCGCGTCACAAGCTGCCCGCCAACAGTCCCATGCGCATGGACAATCCGCTCAAGCTGGCTGGCGTCGTCAACTCCGGTGGCCTGGCAGACCTCAAGGCATCGCGCGGCGTCACGCAACGCGATTGCCTCGCTGATATCTACGACCAGCTTGTCGGCGATATCAGTTCGACACGCGCCGAAGTGCTATCCGACACATCGCCCGCCGAAATGCTTCCGCTCAAGGTTCGTCAGGTCAGCGTCAACGGTCATGACGACAACATCGCGCCAGCCGTCCTTGGCGAAGGCTACACCCGCCGCGCCAAGGCCGCGGGCGATAACGCCGATGTCGTCGTGGTGCTCAACACGGGTCACGTCGAACTCATCTCCCCTGGCAGCGAAGCGTGGGACATCGAGGCGGCAACCTTGCGGGATATGCTCGGCGTAAAGTGAGCGCGCCTAGCGCTTTGTCTTCTCGCCCGACATGCGGACGATGACTTCCACCGAGCGCACTTTGGAACCCGACGGGATGGGCGGCAGGCCCTCGACACGGATCGAGTCGCCGGGAATGTCGTGCAGCACGCCGTTCTCTTCAAAGAACAGGTGGTGGTGGTCAGACACGTTGGTGTCGAAATAGGTGCGGTCAGTATCCAGCGTGATGCGCTTCATCAGGCCGGCGGCCACGAACTGGTTCAGCGTATTGTAGACGGTCGCCAGCGACACCCGCACGCCACCCTTGCGGGCGAGGGCAGCCACATCGTCAGCCGTGACGTGACGGTCCATGCCATCGAACAACAGCCCGCCAATCGCGATCCGCTTGGGAGTCGCGCGCAGGCCAGCAGATTGAAGACGATTCACGATGGTCATTGCATGCTAGAATGGTTCTAGTTTGTTGCGAAAGCAAGGGACTAGCACCTGTCGAGCGAAAAAGCCGCAGAAATGTGAGGCAAATGCCACTCCAGTCCCGCCGTGGCCCATTCCGCAAACGCTAGCCGTCCTTCGCGGCTGTATCGCAATCCGCTGATAATCGCCTCTCGGGCACAGTAACGCGGCTGAGACTTGCAAACCGCCGTCTGCCGTGGATAGGCAGGCGCAAAGCCGCGCGCAACTGCGGCGCAGGAGGATCGCCCCTTTGTCTTCGACTTCGACCGGACCGCTCAACGGCGTGAAAATTCTCGACCTGTCGACGGTCGTTCTCGGCCCCTATGCGACCCAGCTGATGGGCGACATGGGCGCCGATGTCATCAAGGTCGAGAACGGCACGGGCGACATCATGCGTCATGCCGGTCCGTCACCGGCGCCGAACATGGGCGCCATCTACATGGGCTGCAACCGCAACAAGCGCGCCATCCTGCTCGACCTGAAGGACGCTGGCGGCATCGAGGCGCTGAAGCGTCTGGTGAAGCAGTGCGATGTGTTCTTCACCAACGTCCGCATGGACGGCCTGAAGCGCCTCGGCCTCGGCTATGACGATCTGAAGAAGATCCGCGAAGACATCGTCTACGTTCACTGCGCCGGCTATGGTGCGGATGGTCCTTACGCGGGCAAGCCTGCCTATGACGATCTTATCCAGGCTGGCTCGGGCATCGCTGACCTGTTCCACGTGCGCGATGGCGGTCCACCGCAATACATGCCCGCCCTGATGGCTGACAAAGTATCCGGCCTCCACGCCGCCTACGCGACCATCGCCGGTCTCTATGCGAAAGCGCAGACGGGCAAGGGCCAGTTCATTGAAGCGCCGATGCTGGAGTCGTTCACGGCGTTCAACCTCGTCGAGAACCTCTACGGCCACACCTTCAACCCGCCGATGGCGCAGATGGCATACACGCGTTCGTCCTCATCGAACCGCAAGCCGTATCCGACCAAGGACGGCTATATCGGCATCATGCCCTATAGCGACAAGCAGTGGGTCACCTTCTTCGAGCTTGGCGGCCGGCCCGAGGTCATGACCACCGATCCGCGCTTCTCAACCTACAACGCGCGCACCGCCAATATCGGCGCGCTCTACCAGCTCGTCGGCGAAGTCGCCGCCACCAAGACGACGGATGAATGGCTCGCGCTGCTCGGCAAGGCCGACATTCCCGCCGCCCGCTGCGCGACGCTTCAGGAAGTGCTGGAGGATCCGCATCTCCGCGCCACCGGCTTCATCCACGAACGCGAGCATCCGGCGGGCTTCTCGTACACGACGATGCAGCACCCGGTGAATTTCACCGGCACGCCGGCGGACATCCGCCGCGATCCTCCGGCTTTGGGCGAGCACACGCTTGAGGTTCTGAAGGAGCTCGGCTTCAGCGATGCGGATGCGGAACGTATCGCCGCCGCAGCGAAGAAGCCCGACGACCGCAAGGCAACCTAGCGCATTGGCTTGGTCAGCGCATCGATCACCGCGTTGACCAGCGCATCCTTTCGCCGTTCGACTTCCGGCAGATCGCCGTAAGGCACCATCATCGGGTGGGTCTTCTTCACGCCGCTCTTCGCGCGGCCATATTTCCAGCCATCGGTTTTCTTCTCGTTCATCCAACGGTCATGCTGGGCCGAAACGCTCGCGTCCGGATTGACCAACCGCCACTTCACCGCCTCGATCGAGGAATCCTTCATCCACTTGGGCGCGCGGCCCCAGGCTGGCGCAATCGCCTGTTCGTTCGCCTTTTGCCACGCGCGCACGCTCTCATGCATCACCAGGGCGATTTTCGTTGCGGCTGCGTCACTGATCTTCGTCATGAAGGCTCCGCCGCCAGCGTCTGGCGGTAATGTGGGTGCGCCCCTTAGCACGAGCGTTCGGGGCTTAGTAGCCTGCCGTCACGGCTTGCGTTCGGCCTTGGCTGGCATAGCGTGTCATGTGTTCGGGGAGCGTGGTTATGACAGACACCGAAGCCGGAATCAGCGGACGCCCGGCGACCCGCAAATCTGTTTTCCTGATCCTCATAACAGCGCTCGCCATTCTGTTCGGCATCGTTGCGCTGATGCTCGCCGCCTATGGCTGGACGTTCGAGCCGGAGGTCACGCAGGACCCGCTCTATATGCGTATAACCGACATCGCGGTGCGCACCATCAAGGTGCTGCTGCTGTCGGACATCTACTACGAACCGATTGAGCACATCGAGAAGTGGCCGCTTGAAACGGCGCGCGCGTTCGGCGTCGCCTCGTCGCTTCTCTTCGGCGTCAGGCTGCTGCTCTACGCCATCGGATCGCACATGCATGCGATGTGGTTCCGCTTCACGTCGAACAATCATGACGTCATCATCGGCTCAGGCCCTGCCGCCGTCGAGTACGCCCGCAATCACGGCGCGCTCTTCAACAGTCGCCGCGCAATCCGTCTTGCCGATGAGCGCGAACCAACAGCCAGGCGCCTCGCCACCTATGTGCGTACCGGCGCGCTCGAAAATCAGCTCCGCATCGCCGCCGCCAGCCGCGCCAAGCGCATCCTCGTGGACGAGGGCGACGACGCCGACACCTGGCAATCCGCTCAAGCCATCGCCCGCAAATGCCGCAAGGCCGAAGTCCTCGCCCACATCACTGATCCGTGGATGCGCGACCGGCTCAGCCGCGAAGTGCCCACCGCGCGTCTCACGCCGTTCTCATACGCTGGCGGGGCTGCGCGCCATGTCATGCTGGCTCACCCGCCTTACCTGCTGGCGGAAAAGCTGAAGGCCCCGGCCCAGCACATTCTCATCGTCGGCTTCGGACAGGTCGGACAGTCAGCGGCGCGCGAGTTCATCGTCACCTGCGTCTCGCCGCTGTTTCCGAAGATGATGGTCACCGTCGTCGATCCGCAGGCCAGCCGCCTCGAAACCGATTTCCGCAGCCGCCACCCGGATCTGTGCAAGCCAAAGGATGGTTCGGCTGCAGACGATAACTCGCGCATCGATTTTGGTTTCTTCGAGGGCGATTTCCGTCTCAACGACGACAAGCTTTTCGCGTTCATTCGTGACCGCTCCAAAGCGTCGGAAGTCTGCGCCGTCTATATCGCCGTGGATCTGGAACGCCGTCCGCTTGGTCTGGCGCTGGCCCTGCGCGCCATGGCGACGCAGGAAAAGCTGTTCCGCGCGCCTGTGTTCGTGTGCGCCCAGCATGGCGCCGGTCTTCCGTCGGTTCATCAGGGCGCAGGCTATGTCGGCGGCGCGCTCGAACCGAAGGAGCGCATCGCACTCGAACGCCAGGCCGAGCAGGATGGCCGGCTCAGCGATCTGCGCGTCGTCTCCTACGGCTCATGGCCCGAAGCCTTCGACGGGGCAGGGCTGCTGGAGCGAGATCTCGATGGACAGGCGAAACGCTTCCACAAGGAATACGAACGCCTGCGCGCCGAGGAAAGTCGGCGCACCGATCCTGCCGCGCCGCAATCCAACGCCCAGCCGTGGGAAATCCTGCCCGACCAGCTGCGCGTCTCCAATCGGCGCGTCGCCGCCCACATCCGCGCCAAGGCGCACGCCGCGGGTTTCGAACTCGGCGCATGGCTCGACAGCAAGAAGGGCGGGTGGGGCACACACGATCTTCCGCCTGCAGCGCCAGTCCTGCCCAGCGAGCCGGACGAGATGCTCACCGGGGGCGCAGCTGACCAGATGCGCAAGCTCGGCGAACTTGAACATCGCCGCTGGATGCTCGATCGCTATCTTGATGGCTGGCGGAAGGGAGAGCGGGATGACTATGCCCGGCTGCGGCCAGACCTGATCCCATTCGCGGAAATCGAAGAGACGTCGAAAAAGAAAGACTACACCATCATTCGCACGACCCGAGCGCTGCTCGAGGGCCGCGCCCCTGGGGGCAAGCGAAGGGCCTAGGCCACGCGCCGGATGAAGAAGCCTTTCGGCTTGGGCTGTTCGGTCGCTTCCGCAATTTCATGGAACGTTGTGCGGATATCCAGGCCGAACGTGTCGAGCGCATTCATGGCCGCCTCGAGGTCAGCCATCGCGATGCGCCAGACGGGCACACCGTCAATGCGATCGTCAGCGTCCTCCCCTATGAGGGCGCAGTACCGGCGGGCAAGCTGCTCGTACGCAGTCATGGGCTCCATCCCTGATGGCTCCTGCGAACCATTGCGTAAGCCTCAAGCCAACAACCTGACTTTTTCGTTAATCCTCAATTCACCGCGCCAAATTCTCCCGATCTGACTCATTGCCGCACACCCAAAATAGCTATTCTGTGGGGGGCGGGATCGGTTCGCCTGTGGGGGAGGGTCGTTTTGCACAATCGTAGGGGTCCCGTCCGGATGCTGGATGAGCCGGAAAACGACGTTTTGCCGCTCGTTGCAGACCGATTTGAGCGCAGGCGCGCCGATATCATCTCGGCGGCCATCCCGGTTCTCAACGGCCATGGCTTCAAGGGGATGCGCCTGACGGCCATCGCGGAGCTGATCGGCCTGCGCGCGACGGGCGTCACATACTACTTTCCCCCAAGGAAGAGCTGGCGGTCGCGTGCGTCGAATCCGGATTCGCGATCTTCCACGATCTGCTGGCGGTCGCGGAGCGTGAGCCGGACGCCCGCTCCCGCATTGCTCGTCTGATCGAACTGTTCGTGGCGCGCGACGCCGCCGTGCGCCGGGAAGAAGCGCCGCCGCTCGCCGCCTTCTCTGCGATCCGCGCGCTTGAAGGCGAGCATCGGGTGCGCGTCGTTGATGGTTACAAGACGATGTTCCGCCGCGTGCGCGGACTGCTGGACTCGCCCGAACTCGCCGGCATGGACAAGACCGATCGCACCATTCGCACACTGATCCTTCTCGAGCAGCTTTTCTGGGCTAGCAGCTGGCTCGGCGATTTCGAGCTCGATGATTTTCCGCGCCTTGCACAGCGCATGACCGACATCGTTGTGAATGGCATTTCGCCGGACATCGACGTGTCCGATATCGCGAACCTCGATCTCGGACGTTTCCTTGTCGGCGCCGATGCGTCGAAAGAAGGTTTCCTGATCGCAGCTACGCGCCAGATCAATGCGCACGGATATCGCGGCGCTTCAGTCGACAAGATCTCCGCCAGCCTCAATCTCACCAAGGGCGCGTTTTATCATCACAACGAGGCGAAGGACGATCTCGTTGCTGCGTGTTTCCGCCGCTCGTTCGGTATCATGCGCGAAGCACAGCGCCGCGCACGCGCGTTGAACGAGACCGAAGGTCGTCGTCTGCTCACGGAAATCAGTGCGCTGATCCGGTTCCAGCTTGGGCCGGAGGGGCCGCTGCTGCGCACGTCGATCCTCTCGTCCATGCCGCCGAACCACCAGGTCGAGATCATGAACCAATCCTATCGGGTCAGCCGTCAGCTTGCCTCGATGGTGACGGATGCGATCGCCGATGGCTCTGGCCGTCCGGTCGATGCGTCGGTCGCCGGCGCAATGGTCCACGCCGCCATCAACATCGCATCCGACGCGCGCATCCTCAAAATGGCAAACGAGCCCGATATCGTCGCGCGCTTCGTGAAGCCGATTTTCCTGGGCTTCCTGAAGACGTGAGCCAATGACAACGCCCGCCCAGAAAAACGAGCGCTACAGGTCGTTCTCCGAATTCTATCCTTTTTATATTTGCGAGCATTCCAACCAGACCTGCCGCCGCATTCACGTCGTGGGGTCGACGCTGGTGCTTGTCGCGCTCACCGCCGCAGTCGTGACGATGAACCCGTGGTGCCTGCTCGCCATGCCCGTAATCGGATATGGCTTCGCCTGGGTCGGACATTTCTTCTTCGAGAAGAACAGGCCTGCCACGTTCAAATATCCGCTGTGGAGCCTGATGGGCGACTGGCGCCTGTTCTACGAGACCGTGACAGGTCTGCGGAAATTCTGATCGCGCGTTTCAGGCCGTGAAATGAAAAGCGCCGGCCCTTGTGGGGCCGGCGCCAGGCTTTGATGGGCTCCCCAGGGGAGGATGAGCCCACAGAGAAAGTTGATCTAGTAGTGAACCAGCAGGTCCACGCCCCACATGCGCGGCGGCGTGAACGAGTAGGTCTGGTAGGAACCGCTGTCCGTGATGCGGAAGTTGTTCGACGACACGCTCGTCGTCTGCATTTCGTCCATCAGGTTGCGGACCCAGAAGGTCAGCCCCAGCAGGTCGTCAGACGATTTCCAGTTCACGCGGGCGTCGATGTTCTCGTACGATTCCGACAGCTCGTCCTCGTTGTTGAAGAACGACTCGAAGAACTTGTCGCGCCACGAGTAGCTGATCGTCGGCAGGACGTACGACCCATCTTCCAGCTCGAAGCGGTAGGAAGCGTTGATCGCAACCTTGTTCTTCGGCGTCTGGGAAAGCGTGTTGCCTTCCACCGAGCGGCGGGCTTCCGCGTCAGCAGGCGTGGGGAATGCCACGCTGCAGGTGACACGAGCCGACGGCGTCGCGCCGATGCAGCGCGCATCGCGCGAGGAGTCCAGATAGACGCCCGACTCTGTGATTTCGGCGTTCAGGTAAGCGTAGGTGAAGCCGATATTCAGAGGATCGATCGGGTTCCAGTTGCCTTCGAGTTCGAAGCCGGTCGTTTCCACTTCCGGCAGGTTCACGAACTGCGTCGAGGTCGACTGCAGCTGGGTCGTCGGGTTGGTCGTGACGACGCCCAGCGGAGCCTGCGCGTCGGTGTACTTGTACAGGAATACCGAAGCGTTGGTGGTCAGGCCGATGTCTGCCCAGGTCTGTTTCCAGCCGCCTTCGTAGGAGTCCACGAATTCGGACTCGGTGTACGGCGAGGACGAGAAGCCGAGGTTGTTGAAGCCGCCGGCTTTGTAGCCGCGCGAGTACTTCGCGAACATCAGGGTGTCTTCCCAGGGGCGGTATTCGACACCAGCCGTGCCCGTCACAGCTTCCCAGTCGCCTTTGAGGTTGCGAATGGCGAAGCCACGGTTGTCATAGTAAGCGCCCGGCGAGGCGGCGACCGCAGCGCCGTACTGCGAAGAGGTGATGTTCGAGTACGCCGGCAGACCTTGCGCGGTGCAAAGGATGTAGCAGGCGAGGAATGCTTCTTCCTTCGACTCCTTGACGTCCTTCGAGTAGCGCAGGCCGACCGTGAACTTCAGCTCGTCGTTCAGCGTGTAGTCCGCCTGGCCGTAGACGCCGTA
>Ga0075163_10012339_pt1 | contig 11134 bp, 6 predicted proteins | sample JI1023141ADNA_FD_71478 | JGI IMG/M metagenome (GOLD analysis project Ga0075163, IMG submission 71478) | Wastewater effluent complex algal communities from Wisconsin, to seasonally profile nutrient transformation and Carbon sequestration -... | ecosystem: Engineered > WWTP > Effluent > Algae...
ATGTGACTAGCAATAATACGGATAATACGAGCACTAAGTTGCGTGTAGTACATCCAATGCGTATTAGTGAATATACTAGCAATGGGGATGGAACAGCTAATTTAGCTGTTAACGCAGGGGATACTTTTGTTGGTTGTGCTGTAGGTAATTTTGCTTCATTTAACAACTTAGCTTTAGATGTAGTACATTTATCTATTAATGGAGGTCTTTTTATTGATGCTAATCTTACCTCTATTTTGCGACATGCCCCAGTTGTAACAATCAAGCGAAGTGACTTAAATGCAACATTTCCTGGTGGAGGGCGTAAAGTTATTCTTACTTCTGGTGAACATAAAACAATTCCTGTTACTGGTTTTAACCTAGATGATAGTAGTGGCAAAGAGCTAGGTTTTAGCCTAGTTTCAAATTCAATGGGTGTTCCGCCTCCACAATTTATAAGACTTATAGATAAACGAAATGGTACGGCTGATATTGTTATTGATACTATAAATAATGGTGCAGGTGTTAATAACAGTGATAAACCTATAGAATTTCCTATTGTTGTTCAATGTTCAAATTTAGGACGGCCTCTTTTACTTGGGTATAGTCATTTTACATTAATAGTAAAACCAAAATCTGCTCCAACTATTGCTCCTGTTGCAAATGTAAATATAGATGTAGGTAGTAGTCAAACCATGAACTTACAGGTAATTGATAAAGATAGTTCAGCCATAACAATTGCTAAAAAATGTGATAAAGATAGCTATGTTTCCCTTAATGATAGAACTTTGACCATAGCCCCAACATTAGCTGATATAGGAGCAAATAATTGTACTATTACAGTAACAGGCGTTACAGGGCTATTTTCTAGCACTACTTTTAATATTCTAGTTAGAAACCCAAATAGCCCTATTATAACTAGTGTCTCCTTTGGTAATAAGCAGCTAGCAATTAATGGAAGTAAGTTTGGAACTGTAGCAAAAGTAATGGTCAATGGTAAGGATGTTTCTAAACAAATTCTTAGCCAAAGTGATATTTTGGTAATGCTTAAAGGTAATAAGAAAAAACTTAACCTTAAATCAGGAGCAAATCAGCTTGTAATCACTAATGGAGGCTTAATGTCTAACACTTTTGTCTTAAATTTACTTCAAAATAATGAATAAAATATTCAGAACTGCAAAAATTTTATGAAGTAATAGCTTTGTTTTGGAATATATAAAGCACAATCCTAAAAATAAAATAAAAAATAAGCCTTGGAGGATATTTTATGATTCGCTCAATTGGCAATGAATCTAATAATAGTGGTGCATCTGGTGGAAATACTTATACAGTAAAAAAAGGTGATACTTTATCAGAAATAGCTAAAGATCAAGGTGTTGGTTTAAGTTCTTTAATCAAAGCAAATCCACAAATAAAAAATCCAAATCTAATTTATCCTGGTCAACAAATTAACATGCCTGGTAATAGTTCAGCCGGAAATCTTTCAGGCTTAAAAGTTTCACAAAGTGCCCCTCCAGCAGATAGTCCAATGTCTCGCGGCAGTGCCCCAGCTAATACTGATGCAAATGTTGATATGTTGCGGCGCTCATCTAGTGGCGGCAATATGATGTTACGTGAAGGTAGCCGAGGCCAAGATGTAGCCGATATGCAACAACAATTAAAACAAATGGGATTTAACCCTGGCGCGGCAGATGGTGTATTTGGCCCACGTACTGAAATGGCTGTAAAAGCTTTTCAACGTAGTCGAGGTATAACAGCAGATGGTGTATTTGGCCCACAAAGTCGTGGTGCCATGTCTCAACCTGCTATGGCAGGTACTAGACGGATGCCACAATCTAGCCAAGAATCTAGAGGTGCTCAAGGGGTAAGAGATAGTGTTGGTAATGGTGATAGCCCAAGATGGTTAGATATTGCTCGTGGTGAAATAGGCGTTAAAGAAATTGCAGGTTCTAGAGATAATCAAAGAGTGGTCGAATATCACTCTACAACAGGTGGTTTTGGTAATGATGAAGTACCATGGTGTTCTTCTTTTGTTAATTGGACAATGAAAGAAGCTGGAATTAAAGGCACCAATAGCGCAATGGCTCGGTCTTGGCTTAATTGGGGTAAAGCAACTGAACCAAGAGTTGGCGCTGTAGCAGTATTTAGCCGTGGTAGTAACCCTAGCCAAGGTCACGTAGGAATTTATTTAGGCACAGAAGGCAATAACATTAAAGTATTAGGCGGTAATCAAAGCGATCAAGTAAAAATTAGCTATTTTCCAAAGTCTAGTTTACTTGGCTTACGTTGGCCTTCATAAGCCTAAACGACTAACTTCTATTTTATTTTCCTTTTATTCTAAATTGTAAACCCTATACAAAATATAAAATTGTATAGGGTTTTTTGTTTTTGCTCTATAAGCTTGCAAGTACAGGCTGTTAATGTGATAAAATGCTCGCCCTTATGAAACAAGTCGTCCAAAATTTTAAAACCGGTGAATTAAAAGTTGAAGAACTACCCCCACCAGTACTTAGACCAGGTGGAGTTTTAGTTCGTACAGCTTATTCTTTAATTAGTGCAGGAACAGAACGAACTACTGTTGCTACTGCCCAAAGCTCTCTAATTGGCAAAGCTCGTCAACGCCCTGATTTAGTCAAACAAGTCCTAGATAGTGTACGCCGCGAAGGACTAGTAAATACTTATGAAAAAGTAATGGCACGGCTGGAAACCGTTAAAGCCTTAGGTTATAGCGCGGCTGGAACTGTAATTGAAGTTGGTGAAGGCGTAAGTGGCTTTCGTATTGGGGATCAAGTTGCATGTGCTGGTGTTGGCTATGCCTCTCATGCAGAAATAAACTTTGTTCCTACTAATCTTTGTACTTTACTACCTGAAGGTATTTCACTAACTGGCGCTGCCTACACAACCTTAGGCGCAATTGCAATGCAGGGAGTTCGCCAAGCTCAAGTTCAACTAGGCGAAAATGTTGTAGTTATAGGATTAGGTTTAATTGGACAGCTAACTATCCAGATGCTTAAAGCGGCTGGCTGTCGTATCCTAGGCATTGATCTAGACCAAGCTGTAGTTGACTTAGCCATAAAAAGCGGCGCTCATCAAGCAATTAATCGCTCAGAAGATGTACATAAACTTGTAGATGCTTTTACTCAAGGGCGTGGTGCCGATAGTATCATCCTTACTGCTAGCACTAATAGTAATGATCCAGTTAAATTAGCTGGAGAAATTGCCCGTGATCGTGGTCGTGTAGTAGTTGTAGGCGCAGTAAAAATGGATATTCCTCGCGAACACTACTATATGAAAGAATTAGAGCTTTGTCTTTCGCGTTCTTATGGTCCAGGTCGTTATGATCCTGACTATGAGGAATATGGACAGGATTATCCAATTGGTTATGTACGTTGGACAGAAAAACGTAATATGGAAGAGTTCTTACGCTTAGTAGCAGAAAAGCATATTAATCTAGAACTTTTAACCACTCATCGTTTTCCTGTAGAAAAAGCCTCAGATGCTTATGATTTAATTTTAGGAAAAACCGGTGAGCGTTGTTGTGGAGTGCTTTTAGAATACCCCAAAGATGGTAAAGTTGTAAGTAGAATTGCTACACGCTATTCAGATAAATCTAGTTCACCTACCAAAGGCGAATTAGCTGTTGGGTTTATTGGAGCAGGGAATTTTGCTACTGCTAGCCTATTACCTCATTTACGTACTGCTAAAGGAGTTAAGCTAACCGGAGTTGCTAATTCTACAGGAGTATCTTCAAAAAACACTGCTGAAAGATTTCGTTTTGCTTTTTCTAGTACAGATGCTAAAGAGGTTATTAATGATTCTAATACTAACTGTGTTTTTATTGCTACTCGCCATTCAACACATGGAGAGCTTGTTTTAGCAGCATTAAAAAAAGGAAAAGCCGTTTTTGTTGAAAAACCTCTTTGCTTAAATCAAACAGAATTAAAAGCTATTTTTCAAGCTCAACAAGAATCAGGACAAGCCTTATTAGTTGGGTTTAATCGTCGGTTTTCTCCTTTAGCCATACAGCTTAAACAAGCTTTTGGGCGTAAGACTTCCCCTTATTCAATGATTTATCGTGTAAATGCTGGTTTTATTCCTAAAGATAATTGGATACAAGACCCATTACAAGGTGGAGGCCGAATTATTGGAGAAGTTTGTCATTTTATTGATCTAATGCAGTTTTTTACTGATGCTGACCCAATACAAGTTTTTGCTCAATCTATTAAGTCTGGTTCAGATAAAGAAACTGATGAAGACTCTGTAATGATAAATATTACTTTTTCTGATGGCTCTATTGGTACAGTCCATTATTTAGCCATTGGAGACAAATCTTTTCCTAAAGAACGACTAGAAGTTTTTGGCGCAGGCTCAGTAGCAGTATTAGACGATTTTAAGACAGCAACTTTTACTCGTAATAATAATTCTAGTAAGTTTGCTTCTTCTGGCCAAGATAAAGGACATCGTACAGAGGTAGAAAGTTTTATTGCTTCACTGCAAAAAAATAATACTGCTCCAATCCCATTAAATTCCTTACTCCTTACTACATTAACAACTTTTCGTGCTCTAGATAGTTTACGTACTGGTAAGCCTGAGCAAATCTCTTTGGATTTTTAGTTATAAGAAGGGTAGACCTGTGTCTGCCCTTTTTATATTGTGCGGTTATAAAATCTAATGTCCCAGAACTGGGATTTTTTTATTAACAACACATTAAAGATAGATTAACTATATATAAAAGATGCATTAATCTTTTATATATAATAATTTATGTGATTTAGGTATTTCTGAGTCTTTTATCTAAACAAGACTTGGTATACAGTAGATAACAATAAGGCAAAAATTTTCTCTATTAGACTATCTTAATAAAATATGCTAAGTAAAAACTGCTGGGAAGGTATGGTTCAATCCATACCGATAGTAAATTATTGGAATAATAGTTGCTAAATTTTATTCCAAACGCTGTAAAAATCTTTAGTTAACGCCAGAGGATTTTAATGAGAGTATTTATTAATACTTTACTTACAATATTTGCACTAAATATTTTTTGTATTAATTTACAAGCACAAGATAGTCTTATGGCAAGTAAATCAACCATTGCTCCAGCAGAAAAACTTCAACCATTAACAATTAAAAAATTTACTCAAAAACCTGTAATTGATGGTCAATTAGATGAAGAAGAATGGCAAAATGCCCCTATAGCAAAAGATTTCTATCAAATACAACCTGGTGATAACTTAACTGCTTCACAACAATCAGAAGTCAAATTTGGCTATGATGAGAAAACCCTTTATATTGCCTTTCAAGCTTATGATGAACCAGATAAAGTTCGTTCTAGTGTAGCAAAACGTGATCAAATATTTGCAGATGATTATATTGGCGTTTATTTAGATACTTTTAATGATAAACGAAAAGCTTATGTATTCTTTTTTAACCCTTTAGGTATTCAAGGAGATGGGGTATTTAGTGAAGGTAGTGGAGAAGATTATAGTGTAGATGTTGTAATGGAATCTAAAGGTAAAGTTACTGAAAAAGGCTATGTTGTAGAGGTAGCAATTCCTTTTAAGTCCTTACGCTATCAAGCAGGTAAAGATAAACCTTGGGGATTACATGTTTTTCGTAGAATTAGAAGAGATAATAATGAATTAAGCTCTTGGATGCCTATATCAAAAGAAATTACAGGTTCACTTAATCAAGCAGGGCAAATAGTTGGATTTGATGAAGTTTCTACTGAACGAACTATAGAATTTATTCCTAGCCTAACAGTGCTTGAAACCGGCAGAAGAGTACCTTCTGACCCAATTACCTCTCAAGGACGCTTTATTAATCAACCAATTCAAAAAGATATTGGTTTTAATGTAAAAGTTGGACTAAGCTCTAATATAACCCTAGATTTTGCTGTTAACCCAGATTTTGCCCAAGTTGAAGCTGATGCCCCTGTTGTTACTGCTAACCAACGTTTCCCCATCTTCTTTGATGAAAAAAGACCATTTTTCCTAGAAGGCATAGACATTTTTCGTACACCTCTAAGAATTGTTAATACTAGAACTATTGTTGATCCTGACTTAGCTGTTAAATTAACTGGAAAACAAGGTAAAAATACTTTTGGACTATTTCTTTCGTCTGATAATGCACCAGGGAATTTTAGTTTAGAAGAAAGAAATGATCCAAGTTTACGGCCTTCTATTGAAAAATTTTTAGACAAAAATTCTTATGTTGGGGTACTGCGATTAAAACGGGATATTGGTACAGATTCATCTTTAGGGGTAATTGCTAGCAGCTATAGTTTTATTGAGAAACATAACCAAGTGTTAGGTGTTGATGGTCGTTTTCGTGTTAATCCTAAGACTATTTTTACTTTTCAAGTAGTAGGCACTAACTCTAGAAGGTTCTTTTTTGATCCTGATTTAGGTAAACGAGAGTATCGCACTGGTAATGGGTTTGGATATAACTGGAATTATGATTTTACTGGTAGACGTTTTGGTTATTTTATTTCTGGTGAAGGAAGGTCAACAAATTATCGTGCAGACGTAGGTTTTACACGTCGGACTAATACCCATACTAACAATGCTTTTTTCCGTTTAAGTACTGAGCCAAAACCTAATGCTAAACTTATTTTTATTAGATATATAAATTTAAGTAGTATTAATTATGATGGACAAGGACGAACTCAAGGTTGGAATAATAACTCAGAGCTAAGTTTTAACTTTGCACGACAAACAACTATTGTTGCAGGGTTTAATCGGAATTTTGAACGAATTTTTGAAGAGGAATTTGGCCCAAAACGTAAAGTTGGACAAGCAGGAACTTTTCTTGGTAATTCAGAACGCTCTACTTATAAAAATGGGTTTTTTATCTTAGGAGAAACTAGACCAGTAAAACAATATTCATTACGTGCTTTTATTTCCCAAACTACCAATAGTTTTGATTTTGATTTTGGCGCTGGCCCTCGTTTTCCTCGTGTTAGCCCTAAAGCACTACTTGATCCAAATTCTTTGCTTGATCCAGGTACAGGAAATGAATTAGAAATAGGAATTAATTTTAGCTATCAACCAATAGAAAGATTTAGGCTATCATTTGACTATAATAAAAATAAGCTTACTCGTAATGATACTAGGCTTGTAGCTTTTGATGATAATATCTTTTCTCTTAATGCTACCTATCAATTTACTCGTTTTACCTTTTTACGTACTCGAATAGACTATGATACTTTAGCCACTAGAGCAATTGGCCAAGTTTTAGTGGGTTGGACACCTAGCCCAGGAACATCTCTTTTTGTTGGCTATAATGATGATTTAAATGTTAAGGGTTTTAGTCCATTTACAGGCTTACCAGAGCCAGGTTTACGCCGTAATAGCCGAACATTTTTTATCAAAATGTCCTATTTAATTAGAAAAAGCTGGTAGGTTGACTATTTAACTGGGCAGACCAAGGTGTCATAGGTGTCAATTTAAGTAAACTATTGAAAATAGTGGAGTTATTTCTTAAGCCCTGGAAGGGCGTAATATCTGTAGCGTAGGACGTAAGTCCTATGTTACCAGTTAATTAGAAATCATAGCCGCGTAGTGGCGAAAGAATAAATCAATAAAACATGTTATTTTTAATTTATTCTTTCGTCGCTACGCGACTCTACTAAGTACTATACCTATACCCAGCGCTTACGCACTGGTGCTCAGTTCTTTCGTCCCTTCGGGACTTAAGAGTCAAATCATTATTTTTCAATGAGTTAGTCTTATCCTGGCGCTTATAGGCTTGCGCCCTACGCTACAGATATTACGCCCCTACGGGGCTAAGAGAATTAACTTTTTTATTTTCAAGAACTTGCTTAAGTTGACACCTATGACCAAGGTGTCTGCCCATACAGTTATTCATTTGAATAACTTATTTCCATTCTACGTACTCGTAAACAAGTAACTACTAAAACCACTGCTGTTAATAGAAACATAGAAGGAATTGCTACCCAAGGTGTTAAAGGCTCAGCAACAATTGCATAAGGGCCTTCAGATAGTTTAATTGGTGTTAATGATTGTAAATAATGAATAATAGTAAGTTTCTTTAGTACTGGTGGTAAAAGAAAACTTATTAATTCCCAGCAATAAAAAAATGTAGCAGGAAGAATTGGATTACGAAAAAACACTCCTAAAAGTAAAAATATTGACCCATACCCTACACAGCCTAAAACAGAGATTCCCCAATAAGATAAAATATGGTTAAGTCCTGGCCCCTCAAATATATGCTGCATACTAGCTTCATAGCCACGAGGGAAGTAGATTAAAAATAAACATAATAGGGTAGTGACACTAAAAATCACACTCGCCATTAATAAACCTGAAAAGTATTTTGCTATTACTAAAAGTTCTCGTCTAACTGGAGTAAGAAAATAGTAATGTAAGCTTTTATCAACAATTTCTGAGCGAAATAAGTTTATAAAAATCCAGCTACAACCAAAAAATATTACTACTCTTAAAATTAAACCTTCATAAACCTCAGAAAAAGTTTGGATTATAGATACAGGGTCTATTAATCTTCTTTTACTACCAAAAGCTATTAACATTATAAAAATTAAACTTGGGTTTAATGCTAAAAGATAAAGCAAAATAGCTCGACGATTAAAAAAATTCTTTTTTGCTTCTACACGAAAAATAGCTTGTAGTTGTCTCCACCAAAGGGCTAGAGGTAGTTTTTCATCTACTTGCTCATTAGGATAAACTTCGACTCTAGAACTCATTTTGCTTAGCTCCCTTCAGAACCTATTAAGTATTGGTAAATAGCATCTAAATCATCATCTACAGGATGAATAGACTCAACTTGTAGGTTTTGTTCTAATACTACTTTGTTAAAAAATAAATAAAACTCATCAGGATTAACAGTTTTAATAAATAAACCACGGCGATCTTTATGTAATCTAGCTTCTACCACTATATCATCTTGCTGAAATACCCTTGCTGCTAGTAGGGAAGGCTTATCACAACGAATTAAAATTTGTAGTGGATGCTCTTGCATTTCACTACGTACACCACGAGTGTCACCGTCTGCCACAATATAACCATTATTTATTAATACTACTCTATCTGACATCATATCTACTTCATGTAGAATATGACTAGAAAGAATTAAATACATTCCCTCATCTGATAACTGACGAAATAGAGCAATAACTTCTGCTCTTGCCATAGGGTCAAGCCCATTAAGAGGTTCATCTAAAATAAGAACTTGGGGGTTATGAGCAATTGCTTGAGCTAGTCGGATACGTTGACGCATGCCTTTGCTATAGCTTTCTACTTTACGTTTAGCAGCATCAACTAAGTTTACTCTTTCTAATGCTCGGTTTGTTAAATTAATTGCTTCCTTACGTACAAACCCGCTAATTTCTAAAAATGATTGGACAAAATCACGTCCAGTCATACCTTTAGGAAAGGAATCAAATTGAGCACAGTAGCCTAGTTTACGAAAGAGTTTTTCTGGTTGATCTGGGCTAAGTCCTAAGACATTAATAGATCCTTGTGTTGGTCTAAGTAGACCAGACATTAAGTTCATCAAAGTAGTTTTACCAGAGCCATTAGGCCCTACTAGGCTAGTAATACCGCGAGAAATAGAAAGGTTAATTCGATTAACCCCTAAAATTTCACCATAAAATTTAGAAACATTTTCAAAAGTGATCATGTCTACTCCTAGGAAATTAAGAAATCACTTCATAAGCTTTTATTTTGCTAAATAATAACAATAGACAAACAACACAAATCACTAGTAGTGCTGTCCAAGCTGACCAAACAGGAACTTCTATCCGAGTAGAATGATTAAATAAGTCTGCTAGTACTGTCCGCATTAATGAGCGAGTGCTAATAATATAACCCCATTGTGTTTGGAAAATGCCTTTAATGATAGCGGCAATAGCATTAGGAACAAAGAAAATTCCTAGTAATATTCCCATTGCAGCAACTCTCCATTTAACCCAAGCAGAAATTGCTAGAGCCATCATAGCTAAAAGTAAAATCCAAATACCACTACCCAGTAAAATAGCAAAGGCAATTCTAAAATTATCAACTAACCAAGCCATTCCTTCTAAATAAGACTGTAGGAAAAATAGAAGCAGTCCAGGTAGCCAAGTAATTAAGGATAGTAGGATTAGTAAAGTAGACATTTTCCCTAGTATATATTCAGAGCGTGAAAAAGGACGACATAAATATAATGCTAAGCCGTTATTACTAACATCTTGAGCTACTAAAGTTGGGCCAATAAACATTGTTACAAAAAAACCAAAAGTGCTTTGAACTACAACAAAATAGTAGAAAAAGTCTAAGTCTATAGGAATAACCTTATTAATAGGCAGTTGTAGCATAGCTAGTGCAGTAGCATTGTGATGTAAATAGACGATTAACATACAAGCTAAAGGATAAACAAAACAGCTAACAAAGAGAGCAAGAAAAATTCTAGATTGAAAGATTTCTTGATAAGCATAACGTGGTAGGACTAGAAATCTTGACCAGCTAGATGTTAGTTCATCAGTATAGGGTTTATATTTTTGTTCAAAGACAGCCATTACTTATCCTCCATTGCTTTGAGGAAAATATCTTCTAATGAATCACGCTTAAAGTTTAGTCTACGAATTTGTAGCTCATGTTCAGCAGCAACTTTATAAAGATCTGCTACCTCAACACCATCTTGGAGGATTACTTTAATTCGTTTTTCGCCTACTATGGCATATTCACAACCTAATTTAGCTACTGCTTGACCAAAAACTAGATTATTACCATAGGTTTCCATTTCTAAAAACTTTCGGTTTGATTTTCTCTCAGCTTCTAAATCACAATAAGTTGCAACACAACCATCTTTAAGAATTAGAATTTCTTCACAACTTTCTTCTACATCTCTAAGTAGATGTGATGATAGCAATATATGTACTTGGTTTGTGTCGCGAATATCTCTAATTAGCTTTAGCATTCGTTGTCGGGTTGGTGGATCAAGTCCATTGGTAGGTTCATCAAGGATTAGTAATTTGGGGCCATGGACAATAGCTTGAGCTAATTTAGCTAACTGTTTCATTCCTAAAGAATAAGTATCAATAGAACGATAGCGAGCTTCTCCTAAACCAACAAAAAACAAAGCTTCATGAGCGCGTTCTAGCGCTACTTCTGATGGTAGCCCTGACAGCTCTCCCATC
>Ga0075163_10012341_pt1 | contig 11132 bp, 6 predicted proteins | sample JI1023141ADNA_FD_71478 | JGI IMG/M metagenome (GOLD analysis project Ga0075163, IMG submission 71478) | Wastewater effluent complex algal communities from Wisconsin, to seasonally profile nutrient transformation and Carbon sequestration -... | ecosystem: Engineered > WWTP > Effluent > Algae...
GGCCTTTCACATTACTTCCTCTTATCTCCAATATTCAACAACCTATTAATTATAATCCCAGACTCCATAAGACATCAAAACTTCAAAGCAAAGTATAAACACTAAAAGCATTTAAAATATTAAAACAAAATGTCAAAAACCTACGATAATAACTGCAATTTTTCACGTAAAAAGCAATAGAGGAGAGCGGACATATGTGCTTGTTGTTCAGAGTTGGCAGCACCACCATGACCTCCTTCTATATTCTCGTAATAAGTAATATCCTTATTTAACTTAAGCATTAATGCTACCATCTTACGCGCATGACCTGGATGTACACGATCATCACGGGTAGATGTAGTGAGAAGTGTTGGAGGTAACTTCATCTCAGGATGTTCTTGTAAAAGATGATATGGACTGAATGTCTTTAGGAAGGTCCATTCTTCAGGTAAATCTGGGTTACCATATTCGGCCATCCAAGATGCTCCAGCTAACAGTTTGTGATATCTTTTCATATCCAATAAGGGTACCTGAATAACAATGGCGCCAAATAGTTGTGGATATTGAGTCAACATATTTCCTGTAAGAAGACCTCCGTTACTTCCGCCATTGCACCCCAATAGTTTTGGTTGAGTAATCTTTCTAGCAACTAAATCCTTAGCAACACTAGCGAAGTCTTCATAAGCTTTGTGTCTGTTAGACTTGAGAGCTGCTTGATGCCATGATGGTCCAAATTCTCCTCCACCACGAATATTAGCTACCACGAAAACTCCTCTCCGATTATCTGCAAAAACGTGGTCGAGCCAGATTGATCCAACACCTGCCGAATAATTTGGAAGAATAGAGACTTCGAAACCACCATAACCATACATCAATGTGGGATTTAATGAGTCAAATTGCATATCCTTGGGTCTAACACAAAAATATGGTATTTTCGTTCCATCATCCGATAAGGCCCATAATTGTTCTATCAAGTGATGACTCGCATCGAAAAAACTTGGAAGACTTTTTAATGCTTCCACTTGGGGATTACCAACTAAATCTTTAAGCATGAGACAGGATAATTTACCATCTGCACTCATAACCGTCGATGGACAAAAACTAACACTTAGGTAAGACAAATCTACTAAGGATAATGTTGATGGTGTCAAAAAGTTCGTGACAGTTAAAAAGAAAGTATCTTCCTCATCAGAGTCGACAGGAGAGACGACAATGTTACTCAGTCCCGCCTTTGTTTCAAATTCCTTCTTTAACCATGATACCTTTTCTGTATCCATTTCTCGATTTTTCGACTTTGAACCTTCTAGATCTTTTAGAATACCATAAGGTGTGGCTAACACAATCTTGCTCTTCACATTGTCCAGTAAATTCATTATTACGTAATTCTTAGTGAAACAAAAGGAAGAAAGTGACACGTTCTTTTCATCACTTGGGGAAAACAGTACTTCCCATTCTGCATTAAGTTGATTCTGCAAGAAATCTGTTAGACCTGTCGCTAATAGAGACCCGGCTACGTAATTTTTCCAATCCTTACGTAACTCTAGAAATAAGAAATCATTATGAACTTCCTTATTTGCTGAATTAGGCAAATCTAGGAATGTTAAACTATGATCATCATTTACCAGGTATACCTCATCATTATAGAATGCAATCGTTCTTGATACAAAACTACGTTTGCAGCTGCGATTATAAGCCGCAGCGATATACATATCAGTCTGTTGGCCCTCATAAATCAGAATAGCATCTTTAAGTTCTTGGTTTCTTTTCCATTCCTTAACCATCCGAGGATAACCTGAATTTGTTAAGGAACCAGCGTGAAAATCCGTGTAGACATAGACAGTGTCAGCATTTTTCCATGAAACACCTCCTTTAGATTCTGGTCTAAAAAATCCACCTTCCTCGATAGTAACCCAAGTTTTGGATGTAAGATTGAATTCTCGTGTCTCATCTGCATCGGCACCCCCTCTTGATAGGGATATCAAACAACGATGACTTCCATCTTTCTGATGGATAGATGACAGAAACTTAGCCCCATGCCATACCCAAGTCTTTCCCTCGGCTCTTGAAAGTTCATCTACATCTAGGACAGTTTCCCATTGAGTATGTTCCTTTTTCTTATATTCTTCACGAGTAGTACGACGCCATAATCCCAGTTTGTTGGTCTTATCTTTCCACAAATTGTAAAAGAGATTATCGGGACCCTTCTCAACATATGGAATCTTCTCATTAGAATCTAGAATTTCACATAGTCGCTGCTTTACTTGCAAAAAATCATCCGACTGACTCACTACGTTATGTGAACGTACCCATTCTAAGGCGGCATTACCTTCTACTTCTTCGAGCCATTCAAATTCATCTGCAATTACTGGACTATTCTGCACGCTCATCTGTCTTTGATGATACTTAATCATCAAAGTAGATAGTTCCTTCATTTTTTTTGGCTCCGTGCTCCGCGCAAAATAAATTTACATAAGAGAAATACATACTTTAAAGATTTAACTACCAACTTAAAAACTTATATACTTTACTCGCGTCTGAAAAAACAAAATGGTCCTAGGATGGCTATATATAGCATATTATTTTAACAGTGTACATAAATATATAGATTTTCATTATATCTACAAAGACTTCTTTACCGTATTTGGGTTGTCAAGAATCCTCATAGTACGTTGAGATTTAAAAATAATTGAATACACATCTCGCATGTCAGAGCGGAGCTCAAGGCCATGTCGCATATCGAAGTGGGAGTGGAGGTATGAGTGGACTGGGTAGCTGAAGATCTGCACGGTCGACGATCACCGCGACAGATCTATGAGGTCTTTGACGTTAAGACGAACCTGTCTTGTTATGGAAATCGTTATTTGAATCATAATACATTTATCGAATCCCTTAAAAAATTGACGTTATGAATAGCTAGGAAACTCTTCATTTAACTAGCCAGTTCTACTTAAATGCAATCCTTCTTTAACATGAGCATGATGGGGTTTCAAAACCCCTACCAAGTCCCACCTCCCAATTTCATCGAAACTTTCTTTAAATCTCTTATGGAAAATGGGTATGACAAAATTGGATTTGCTGTGTTCTTACAACTATACTTATATATGTCTTTATCACACATACAAAATGTTTTTAAATATCTAAATGACAAAATTGCTCTCTATGGTCGTGAGAAATTAGAACAATATTTCATTGCCAGCATGCTAGTGTTAAGCCAGATATGGAATTTCATATGGTTAGCTATTACTTCTTGGATACTAGCCATTCCCATTAAGATTCTAAAGTTTGGTGGTCTGTCCAAATTATCTGTCTTACCATATCGACTTTACAACTGGTTCTTTACGAAAACAACCGTTGTTGCCCCAACCAATAATCCTATTCCAGTTAACCAAAAGCCTGTCTTAAACAAACACGTCATGAAACTCGATCCTACAAACACAATCGATATGAACGCCCTTGGACACTATATCCTTACAAATAAAAGAACTCTTGCACTTGACCCTCTTGTAGACCGTACATATAGTGGTAAGAAGACAACTATTGAGGCAATCAACATTCCAGAGACCCTAGTATTGGCATTACAAGGAGATATTGTCGTACAACTTTCGCATCATATTGCTCTCAAATACGAATTTGAGACTGATCATGTAAATGAAAAAATTAAGAGATACTTGTGTGACAAAATCTCACCTAATGACGATAAGATCAAAAAGTCGGGTAATAAACCTTCACAACTAAAGGATGCACTGAAGAAACTGTGGGGTGACAAGAATATCTATAGTGATGACCCTGTCTTCTGGTATAAGAAATGTGAATGGTCATGTGATCCAGAATCCATGACTAATACTCAATATACTGTGTTATGGCGCGTATTGTACTACCACGGCGATGTCAATGTGATTCGAAAATTTATTCAGTACTTACTAGGCGAAGAATCATTCAAATTCGATGATAAAGTTTATGAAAAAACTGATGAAGCCATCGAAGGTGAATTCAAAGATGTATTCAAAGATAAAGCCAATCTTGAAGGATTCCTTGCTGAAGTACCTGATTACCATCTCCAATTTGTAGCTAACTTAGAAGAACAAGGGGTCAAGGCTACAATAGATGACTTGTCTAAGAAATTCTTCGCTCGTTACCAAGGAGGAAAAGGAGATCAAAACTCACGTATTTCCATTACATGTATGTCGCCTACTCTTCCTAGATATCAGTTAGCTAAGTTTGGTCGTATGTGGTATGCCAAACTAATCCATCATTTCTATGATCAGACTACCAAGAAGAGTGGTGAGAAGGTTACAATCTATAAACTTGGCATTATCTATGATACCAAAGTAGAGGATCAACCTAATCCTAAATATATTCAATGGGAAAAAGAACAGGCCGAAGAACTCCGACGACGACAGGAAGATCAGGCTCGACAAATTCAAGCTATTCAACTCCAACAACAACTTGAGAAAGATAAACAACAGCTTGCAGCTCAGGCTCTCCAGTTACAACAGCAACAACAGATCCAACAGCAACAGTTACAGATTCAACAACAGTTACAGCTATTACAACAAGGTGGTAATCAGAATAACAGTTCTACCAATTCTAATACAAACACCACAGCAACCACCACAGCCACGGCTACAACAGCTACAACAGCCACGACGCTTACCGAAGCTGATACTACCACATCTGCGGTTGCTGTTGTACCTACTGCTGGTGTTAGTGGTGCTAGTAATGCTAGCGGTAATGCTAGCGGTAATGCTAGCGGTAAGACCACTACAACTGATAATGTTGGTCTGGGTGCTGGTGTGACAGATGCAGTATCTGCTAAGGATTTAGTTAAGGAAGAAAAGAATCGAGAAAAGAGAACGGATAAGAACGATAAAGTCGATAAGGTCGATAAGGTCGATAAGGTCGATAAGGTCGATAAGAATGATAGATCAAGTCGAAAGGAAAAGAAAGATAAAGAGAAGGACGACAGAGATCGTAGTCGCAGTCGCAGTCGAGAGAGACGTTCACGTCACTCACGAAGTAAACGCAAGGACAACCACAACCGCCGTTACTCTTCATCTTCGTCTTCTTCATCATCTGATGAAGATGAGGATTGGGATTCGGATGCTCCAAACTCGTCTATGTTTGAACTCTTCGATAACGATTTCGAAAGCCATGGAAACTTCAATAGCTTTCGTGGCGGTAACAATCAAGGATATTCCTATGGAGGATCTTTTGGTAACGCAAAGAACAAGAAGAATAAGAACAAGAAATGGAAGAATCGTGGAAACAATACCTGGAATGATTATCCAGGAAACAATGGTGCGAATGTCAATACATACAAACAACCCCCAACCAAAACAATCAAGGTCGAACACAAAATTCCAAGTGCCTATGCCAAACCCATTAAAACTGACCGCAAACCTCTCGAATATCTCTACCTACCAGAACAGAGTATGGAATCACTTGTTGAATACTTACGCAACTTCAAGGACCATCGAGACAGATTTCAGACTTTCGGATTTCCACATCGTGGAGGTCTCATTCTAAGTGGTGCTCCTGGATGTGGTAAGAGTTCGACTATCTTGGCCACGGCTACCTATTTACAAAAGGATATTTATTATCTTGATCTTGGACAGATCAAGACCAATCATGAGTTGAAACTATGTGTAGACTATATTCGAACTAATTCTTCGAATGGTGGTGTAATTATTTTCGAAGATATTGATTGTATGAATGAAATCGTACACCGCAGACCAGAACACTCAACCGAGATGACAAGCGAGACTAATTTAACTAAGATCACCGAAGAGGTTGAAGGTCCCCTTAGTCTGGCCTACTTATTAAATGTTCTGGATGGTACTATGGCTCCTGAAGATGTTATCTTTATCATGACTACTAATCATATTGAAAAGCTGGATAAAGCTTTAATTAGACCAGGTCGTATCGATTTAGATATTGAACTCACTAAATGTACTCGGGTACAATTACAGAAGATCTATCTCGACTTATATGGAAAAGAACTTCCTAAGGATCTCTTAGATAGATTTCCCGAAAAACATTGGATCACTGCTCGTGTCATTCTCCATCTCTTTCACAACAGTTTCGATTCCAATATCGATCCGGAAGTATTAATCGCTCCCTTATTGAACACTAATGAGGATGAACTCGAGATTTATAATACTCATTAATTTACCATTAAACACTAAAAACCATAAATACAATATTAATTACTTTGTATGCCAAAGTAATTTCTTTTTTTGAGAACATTATCAGATCTCGTAATCAACCATTCTAAACTCAAAACCTTATAAGGCTTCAACCCATTTTTCTAAGTTAACAGTTTCGATATCTTATTACTTTTATAAGTCTTATTATGGTTATAGCTTATGGAAACTGCTTCTATGATACTCTCAAGACCTAAATAGAGTAAACCATTCACAAGTTTAATTATTTTGATTTCACTATCTCGTATGTTATCACGGGGTTTTTTTATATCGTATGCATAACATAGTGTGTTACGGATAACGTTTAGAAAAGGAGACATATTTTAAGATGCTAAAATATGTTTTACTTGATTATGAGGGTAAATGGAAGAATGATGTCTTTAGAATGTTTTACCATATGACCAACTTTCTTACTTCTAATCTAGAATACACCTTAATAGATACATCATCGTATAATGGAGATAATAAGATATCTCTTATTTCTCTTATTTCTCTTTTATCTTTAAAAAAGGAATTTAAAAAAGAAGAAACCCATAAAATTTTGGTAATAGAAAATCATGATGGAAAATTATTACCAGATTTTTTAACAGATTTAGATGAGATAAAAAATAAAAACGACGAATATAAAATAGAGTTTTTCTTATTGTCCGACGATATTCATAAAGATAAAGACAAGAAAAATCAGCTACAATATTATGAACTTTTTACAAAAATATTTGTGAACTACTATCAACCATTTTTCAATCAATATCCTCAATTTGCTTCTAAATATCCACAAAGAATCGTTTGGATGCCACATTGTGTACCAGACTCCATGGTTACAGTATTTAATTTGAATCCAATATTAAGAGTGGGATTATTAGGTAACACTGCTGGTAAAGTCTATCCCCATAGAGCTTATCTTAAAGAATTGGTTACTCAAGATAAAGACTTAAAAGATAGGGTAGCAGAAAAAGCTCATCCATCAAAGAAGTATAAACCTGTAAATTATGATAATAATACAAAATTAGTAGGACAAACCTATTTCGACACCTTAAATATGTTCTTATGTAATTTTACCTGTTCATTAACTTTAGGTTATGTTGTTTGTAAATATTTCGAAATAGCTTCAACAGGTAGCTTGCTCTTATGTGATCCTAGTCATGATAGTTTATCTAAACTTGGTTTTATTGATATGGAAACTTGTGTAATTTATAAAGATGAGAAGGAGATTAAAGAAAAGATATTATGGATTCTAGATTCAAATAATAAAACTAAAGTAGATGAAATAAGAAAAGCTGGTATGGAACTTGTCAAAAAGAGACACATGGTATCCATAAGATGTAAGGAAATGGATAATATTATTAGTCTAGGAAGCTCTTAAGAAATATTTATCCGTTTTTATAGATGAGGAAGGAACGCAGAAATCTTAAAAATACTAGGTTTTTGTTAAGGTCTAAAAAAAGAAAAAGAATATAAGATATAGATATACTTATAGGATGCTGCCAAATAATATTTTAAGTTTCCTAGTACTCGCCGCTGTCGGCCTCAGTCTGATATATTTAATCAGAAGAGGCAGTTCACCGATGACTGCTGCGAATAACGAAGGTGTCATGACTGTTAGAAATCCAAATATAGGTACCACTTTAAGCAGAGATTTGGACTTAGGGGATTCTGCTGCCGTGGCCCTTGATAACTCCCCTCCTGCCATTGCAGTAGGAGCTAATGCCTGTCGTAACATGGCTATCTTACCTATGGGCAAACAGATGTGTCAAGAACAAATTGAGAATATTGTTGGTCCAAATTGCCAAACAATGCCAAGCTGTGGAGCCGATTGTGACTATCGTACTATGAAAATAAACAATAACATCTTACCATATCCACAGGTATCGAGCAACTATGCTCCACAGGTTGCGGTTAATCAACAATTTAGTAATACTATTAACTCAGTTGCTGGTTGCGTTGGTGGCAGAGATGTATTAAACTCAACTGATCTTCTTCCACGTGAAGATGGTTTCAATGTCTGGCAAGCGACTAACCCACAATCCCAGGGTGCCTTGACCGACCAAAACTTCTTAGAAGCTGCTCATCACTTTGGTATTAACACTGTTGGTCAAAGCTTAAAGAACCCCAACTTGCAGTTACGTTCTGATCCTATCATTCCTAAACGAGATATTGGTCCATTCCTCCAATCCACTTACGAACCTGATACTAATCGTAGATTCTTCGAGATTGGTCAGTGCTAAAAAACATCAACTAGAAACATCTGCTAAAACATAGGAGCACAAGCAGTACAAGCATAAGTTCAAGCAACTGCAACATCTAGGAAAACAAAGGGATGAACTACTATTATAATTAAAGACTCAATATTCTCAGTTATTCTGAGAATATTAACTATGGAAAATATAAGGAAACATTCTATCAGATATACTTAAGATGGATCAAGATGATATTAAATTAATCCAAGAATGTCAAAAGCATGGTATTCCTGTTATAAAGAGGAATGGTCAGATGTATACTCATAATACACTCATTAAAAAATTAAAGACAGCTACTTCTGGTAAAATGCGAGGTGGAGCTAAAGGACAGCTTAATGACTTAGCAGACATGGATACTATACCTAATGCCGATGTTCACATGTCTGATATGTTTATATCACAAGATGAACAAGAAGAACTAGATCAACTAGATCAACTAGATCAAGCTGCTGAACAAGAAGTACTCGATCAAGTTGCAGAACAAGAAGAACAGCTTACAAAACATAAAGCGTCCAGAACGACAAAAACAAAGGGAAGTAAAAAGGGATCTACGTCTACTTCTAAAAAAAGTATAGGCAAAAAAAGTATAGGCAAAATAAGTAATGAATTACTAGAAAATCCCCTAGGTCCTAAGTTGGAATTCCATGTTGATTATCAGATGCAGCCAGGACAAGCTATCCTTGAAGACCCATTAATTCAGGCCTACTTCAATAGGTTGGGAATCTCTAAAATAGATGATGATTCTGAAATTCCAGTTGGTCTTGCTATGGCTGTTTATGGTAATCATGCCCAACTAGCCGATTCTGGTCTTAGTAAGAGTCTTCCTAATGTCCTAGAAAATATGGATTTAAAAAAATATTGGGACAGTAAAGGTATTACGAAGGTAACTCCTCAAACGAATATTCCAGTAAAATTTTTGTATTTAATATAAGATTGCTTTCATATTTACGATAATGATTTACTTATTTTTTTAAGGGAAATCTCATTGAATCTCATGAAAATTTCGCAAGCAAACAAATATTAAGACCACATTGAAATGTGAATTCTAAGCTAAAGTACAGATAAAATGAATCTGTTATTTATAGGGAAAATCCCTATAAATAAACAGCACATATAATAATATAGTTGATGAATAAGACTGAAAATCCTGTTTTCACTAAGGACCTTCTAGGTCCTAGTGGTGAAATATGTGGGCTTTCTACTGCCCCACGTAACGCTTCTATCAATATCCAATCGGTCTCTGTTGATACATATCATGCATCAAAAATAGATGATGGTAATCACACAGTATCTTTGGATAAAATAGAGCCATATGTTCATACTTTAAAAAAATTCAATTGGCATACCTATTTACGATTTAATAAAGACCTTATACCACATATAAAAAGCGAAAAAGAGGCTTACCAACATTATGAAAGACATGGAGCTAATGAAGGCCGTTTACGTTCTGTCATTGAGTTTTACAATAAATTCCCATTTTTCAACTCTGAACTATATAGGAAAAGCCATCAAGACCTTTCATCTCTTAACCGAGAAGATCTAATGAGCCATTATTGGTATAATGGACAACATGAAAATAGGATTATTGGTAAGAATAGTGATATTCTTAATAGTATACCCAATTTTGATATTAATTTTTACAGAAACTATTATGCAGATTTACAAACTTTTTCAGATGCTGAATTACTTGCACATTATTTAGCCCATGGACGTACACAAGGAAGACTAAAAAATTCTTTTGAACTTGAGGTTCAAAACTTCCTATTAAATTATGATAGCTATGTAATACTATTTAGTAGGATTGAAGATATTCTCGTTAATAACAAACCTATTAACTACCGTGAGTTAGATGAACCCATCAAAGATCTTGATGCTGACCTCTATACCGATCTTACTACTGAACTAAGTAAATATGGTTGCATGCCAACTTTCCCCATTCGCCACCAAGATTCATCTAAATTAATCGGATTTGAGGACATTTTTACAGAAGCCACACAAGATGATAAAGGAGATCAACAACAAACTAATGAACTATCTAAGGAAGTAGCTCAAGATTCAGCTAAAGATTTTACTAAGGAACTAAATAAGGAATCTAATAAGGAACTAAATAAGGAATCTAATAAGGAACTAAATAAGGAATCTAATAAGGAATCTAATAAGGAAACAGTGAAAAGGTCCAGAGTTGCTGTCTTTGTGATAGATTTCTATGCGAATCTCAGGACGGACGAATATAAGAAATCGTATCAAATAGCTGATGATGTTGGTACAGTCTTCTCCAAGACTTATCAGAAAAATGGCATAGGACATTTCTACATTCGTTCCGAGAATTTAGGTGTAATTGATAGGATACTTAACCCAAATTTTATCTTTGTACGTGGTAATAATGTACCTATGATTAACAGACTTGGCAATATCTTTTCCAAAGCCATAAAAATCTTTTATCCAGCTACTAGTCTAACTTACCAAAAGAATAAGTACGAAAAAAATATTGTTCAAGCAGCTAATTATCAGTTATACACTGCTGCCGGAAAGGTTAACGATCCTTTAAGCACAGATACTGCTGCCGGAAAGGTTAACGATCCTTTAAGTACAGATACTGCTGTCGGAAAAGTTAACGATCCTTTAAGCACAGATACTGCTGCCGGAAAAGTTAACGATCCTTTAAGCACAGATACTGCTGCCGGAAAAGTTAACGATCCTTTAAGCACAGATA
>Ga0075163_10012342_pt1 | contig 11132 bp, 7 predicted proteins | sample JI1023141ADNA_FD_71478 | JGI IMG/M metagenome (GOLD analysis project Ga0075163, IMG submission 71478) | Wastewater effluent complex algal communities from Wisconsin, to seasonally profile nutrient transformation and Carbon sequestration -... | ecosystem: Engineered > WWTP > Effluent > Algae...
GTGGGCGAGCGGCGGGCCATCGGGGATCACCGCGGTGATCGGGACGCCGGCGTGCACGATGGCGTGTTGAACGGCCTTGGCCACCGCCGAAAGCGAGGCCCCGCTGACGGTGACGTGCCCGGCGTCGGCGTGGGTGGCGAGACCCTCGCGGGCGAGCTCGCGCAGCAGGTTCATCGGCTCGCTGGTGACGATGCGAACCTGCACCGGCCCCTGGGACGCCAGCAGCAGCGGCCGGGACGTGGTGGTCGGCGCGAGCGCGCGACCGCGGTCCATGAGGACGACGGTGCTCGCGTAGTCTGCCGCGAGCCCCGGTGAGCTCACGCTGGTCACCACGAACACGTTGGTACTTCGCAGCTCACGCAGCGCCCGCAAGATTGCCGGCGCCGCTTCTTGCGCCACGTGCGACAAAGGGTCCACGAGCACGATGACGCGGCGCTGCGACGTGATCGCATCGACCATGGCGATCGCCCGCCGCTCGCCCAGGGTCAGCTTCTCGACCCGCCGTTGGCCCAGCGCGCCGAGGCCGAATCGCTCGAGCAGCACGGCCCCGTCCTCGCGGGCGATCTTGCGCACCTTCGCGCCCAGGTCGACGCACTCCCGCGCGAAGAGGCCCTCCGGCAGCGGTGCGTCCTGGCCGACGAAGGCAACGTCGCGCGGCTCGAGCGCGCGATTCCCGAGCCGCACCTTGCCGCTCCGGGGGCCGAGCTCCCCGAGGCCGCGAAGCACCGCTTCGGTGCCATCGGCGACCTCACCGACGAACGCGGTGACGCCCGCCGGGAGCGCGAAGGTGAGCGGGCCGCACGACACCTTGGCCTCGCGAAAGACCGCAGCCTCCAGGGTGATCATCGGGCCTCGCTCCGAACGCGCTGGGCCTCGCGCCGCACGTAGAGCAGCGTGGTGAGCGCCACCGCGGTCAAGAAGAACACCGAGCCGGTGGTGCGGCGGAGGTCGAGATGCCCCACCGTCATCGCGTGCGAGAGCCCCTGCAGCGCGTGGGGAATCGAGGTCATCTCTTCGGGCACGAAGGCTCGGGTGAGCGGCGAGACCATCTCCGGGATCACCAGAAAGAGGAGCAAGAAGAAGTAGCCACCGCCGCGCGTGCGGCCACCGAGCGCCGCCAGCGACAGCGGGACCAGCACCGCGGTGAAGAGTGCAGAATACACGAGCGCTGCGGCGCCGCCGCGCACGGCGTCCCATGCGTCGCCGGTGCGCGTAGCCGCCAGCACCGCCGTCACCGACACCAGGAGCGTTCCGCCCACCACCGGTACGCCCACCAGCGCCATCGCCGCGCCGACCCGACCCCACAGGTACATGGGGTCGAGCCCGCGGGCCCGGAGCAGGCTCACCACTCCTTCGGAAATGTCCCGATGGAACGCCCGCTGGGCCAGGGCGAATGCCACGAGGATTCCGCCGCCCCAGGCGATGGCCCGCGCCGCTACGCCGGGGACCAGCGCGACCGTCGGGAGCTCGCCGGGAACGTGGCTGCTCGAAACGAGCGCGGCCACGCTCATCGCCGCGAGCACCATGACCGCCGATAAGCCCAGCGAGATGCGCACGAGCAGGCTCCCGAGCCCCTGCCGCACGAAGAACCGAGCGACAGCGCGGGCCCTCGCGGTGCGCGAGCGGGAAGTACCGGGAGCTCCCATGTGCCGACTATATCGTGGTTTTCTCCAGCTCGCCCCGGAACCTGGGGCATCCGCGAAGTTCCGGTTTTCCCGCAGGCCTTGCTAGGGTGCGCGGTACCGCCGATGGATCTGGGTCGCGCCGTCGTATTTCCCAAGAACCTCACCCGGAGCAAGGTCGCGCTGGCCTCGCTCCCGGCCTACGGCGTGGTGACGATCCTCTATACGTCGGGAAAGACCGAGCCTGCGGTGTGGGTGTTCGCGGCGGCGGCCACGCTGGTGGCGCTCCTTTCGCTGTCCTCGCCGCGTCCGCTGCGATTTCTCGGCGCGTCGCTGGCGCTGGTGAGCTGCGCTCCGGCGGCCCAAGGCCGTCTGGTGGAGACGCTCGGCCTGCTCTCCGCGGCCTTCGCCAGCTTCGACGCGCTCGCGCTCCCGATGCTGCTCGATCCCGAGAGCGAGCTCTATCCCGAGGCGCGGCCGCGCCTTCTGGGCCCCATGGTGTTGCTCGCTTCGGGCTTCGCGGTCGCCCTCTTGGCCATCGGGTACGGCGGCGCGTCCACCGCGCGCGACGGCGGCACCACCGCGCGAATCTTCTCGGCGCTGGCCACGGCGCTGGCGCTGGCCACGCTCTCGGTGGTGGGCTTCCGGCAGGCGCGGCTCCGGCACCTGGAGCTGGGCGCGGGGCTCCGTTCGCGCACCATGGGGACGGTCTTCGCGCTCGCGCTGTTCGTCTCGCTGCTGGTGGCCTTCGGGGGCTTCGCGCGGCCGGACCGCGCGCTCCGGGTGGGGCTCGCGGTGGCGGCCATCGGCGGTGGCTTTCTCGTCTCCATGGAGGCGGTGGCGCTGTCCCGCGCGCTCCGGCGCGTGCTCGTGTGCGTGGGGCTCGGCGCCCCGGTCACCCTGGTTCTCGGGAGCGTGGCCGACCGCAGCGGCGAAGGCGCCGGCACCCTCACACTGGTGGCAGGCGCATCGGCGCTGCTCCTCGGTATCGTGCTCCCGCGACTCGAGCGCGCCCTCTTGCCCCTCCGCGGCGTGTGGCTGGCGGCAGTGGAGCATGCCATCGAGGGCACCACGCGCACCCAGGCGGAAGACACCCTCCGCACCTGTCTGGCGCGTCTTCGCCAGCCCTTCGAGCCCACCTTGCGCGGCGCGGCCATCTGGACGCTCGATCCGCCGCTGGTGGTCACCGTCGACGGCGCCGGATACCTCCACGCGCGCGAGCGCACGCTGCCGCCGGGCCTGGTGGAGTTCGCGGCCCGGGAGCCGTTCGCCACGTTGCGTGCGGAGGTGCTCGAGGTGCTCGAGGTGCGCCGCGCGGAGTTCCGTCCGCTCGCCGCCTGGTTCCGCGAGCAAGAAGCGCACGCGGTGACGGTCATCACGCTGGACGGTGTGCCGGAAGCGGCGCTGGTGGTTCCACACCTGGTGCGGCCGGAGGCACTGACGCTCGAGGAGCTCTCCGCCGGGAAGGCCCTCGCCGACCGCCTGGGCGCAGCGGTCGCCACCCAGGGCACGCGCACCCGCGCGCTTCTCCGCGAGCAGGAGCTCACGCGCCGCTTCGAGAACGCCACCGACGCCGCCACCATGACCGCGTACCAGGCGGGGCTCATCGCGGCGCGCAACCGTCAGGCCACCGCGCGCCTGGCGCGGGCGGCAACGGTCGGCCTGTACTCGGCGGTGGCGCAGCTCGCGCAGACCAGCCTCGACCGCAAGATGAAGGTGGGGGCGCCGATCGTCCTCTCCGGTCCCAGTGGCATCGATCCGGTGCCGGTGCTGGCCCGCGCGTTCCTGGGCGGACCCCGACGCGACGCCCCCTTCGTGGTGGTCGACGGCACCGCTTCGCAGGAGCACGACCTCGCTCGCTGGACCGATCCCCGGGTCTCGCCGCTGGCGCTGGTGGACGGGGGCCTCCTGCTCCTCCTCGACGTGGGCGCGCTCCCGACCGACGTGCAGGAGCTTCTGGCGCGGGTGCACGCCGAGCGCCGCCCGCCGTGGGAGCGCGCGGAGCCGCTGGAGTTCCAGCTGGCGGCCTTCGTGACGGAGCCTGCGGAGGCGAGCCGCGCGCGCCTGGCCAGCGCCCTCGAAGCGCGCCTGGCGGCGGCCTTCGACGATCCGGTTCGCCTCCCGCGGCTCCGCGATCGCGCGGAGGACCTGCGCGGCATCCTCATCGACCGGCTTGCGCGCGAAGGCCTGCGCGTCCGCGGCGCTCCCATCGGGCTCCACGATAGCGCCTACGCCGAGCTGGTGGACCACCCGTTCGAGGGCGAGGAGGCGGAGCTGCACGCCATCGTGGTGCGCCTGGTCGCGCGTGTCGCCGCCGGGGGTGTGGTGCGCGCCGACGACGTCCGGGCGCTCGGTCTGGTCAAGGTTCGCGCGGAGCCGCTGCGTCTCGTGGGCTCGTCGCACGACGGCGACACCTGATCGCCGCTTGCAAGAAGAAAGAACCATCACGCGCGGCGGACGACTCTTTTCCGACGCTCTGTCAATGCGCGCGTGTGTCGGACAATGTCGGTCGCCTTAAACCCATTCCGCGACTTGACCGCGAGCCGTTGGATCTATTTCATTTCGCTCGTGGCGTACGACGTCTCCGTCTTCGGTTCGTTGCGGTTCAAGCGCGGCAAGCTCAAAGCTTGGCGAGCGCTCGGTGTGGACTCGCGCGTGCACAAGTCCATCGCGCGAACCTTCCCCAAGCGCGAGCATCTCGCGCCGGTCAGCGTCGACGAGCTGCTGCTCGAGCTACCGGTGCTCACCGGCCACGGTCTCTTCCGCGTGGAAGAGGACGATGGCGTTCTCCACGTGCGGGGTCGCTTCACCAAGGCGGCCTTCGAAGCGCGTTGCCGTCAGCTCGCCGCGTTGTTCCTGGCGGCCGCCGACGTGGGAGCCGACGGCGACATATGCTTCTTGGGTGAGGGCGTATTCGTGGGCTACGGCATCTCGGTCGGGGGCGGGAGTGGTGTGCTCATGACGCTCTCGCCGGATCAGGTGCAGAATGCATCGATGGATCCGGAGCTCGACGTCATCAGCGGATACTTCTCGGTGGCCGACGCCGCACCACCCAGCGCTGCGGCGCCGCCTCCGTCCACCGACAACCCGCGGACCGGGCTGCTCGACGTGCCGAACCCCAAGCGCCCCTGACGGGCTTCAGTTACTGAGGGCAGCGCCGCGACCGCGCACTGCGTGGTAGATGGCCACGAGCACCACGGCGCCCACCAGGCTCATGATGAAGCCGGCCGCTTCGCCCTCGTGGTACAGGCCCGCCATCCGACCGAGGAAGCCGCCGAGCATGGATCCGGCGATGCCGATCACCATCGAGATGATCCAGCCTCCGGGCTCACGACCGGGAACGATGAGACGCGCGAGCGCGCCGACCACGAGACCGAACACGAGGAAGAGGAGAAGGCTGATCATGACAGGGTCCTTTGTCGGGGCGCGACGTGCGCCGGAGATGGGGACCAGAAGAGCAACGAGCGTGCCGCGCAAATCCCGCATCTCGCGGGGAAATTGGGCCACCTTCGAGGCCATCGTGCCCCACCCGGGGCGTTCCCGCGCGCGCAGCTCGGCAGCCAGTTCAGAGCTCCGTCGACGACTCCGCTTCGGCGTCCGTGCGCGCCGCGCCAGGCCCGCTGCCACTCCCCAGCAGCTTGGGGCCGAGGGCGAAGGTGAGCGTCGCGGACAGCGCCGAGGCGCCGAGGATCGCCAGCTTCGCGGTGGAGAGGAGCGGGTTCGCCTCGCCCGATGGCCCCGGAGGAAAGGCCAGCTGCGCGATGAAGATGGCCATCGTGAACCCGATTCCCGCAACCAAGCCCACCACCGACAGCTGCCGGAAGGTCACGCCGCGGGGGAGGTTCGCGAGCCCGGCGCGCACCGAGAGCCAGGAGAGCGTGACGATCCCCAAGGGCTTCCCCACCACCAGGCCCAAGGCTACGCCGAGTAGCACGCGTCCTCCGGCTCCCGCGAGAGGCGATTCGCCGCTGCCGCCAATGGTGACGCCCGCGTTGGCGAAGGCGAAGAGAGGCACGATGCCGAAGGCCACCCAACCGTGGAGCGCGTGCTGGATGCGCTCCACCGGCGATACCGCCTCGGCCCGCGCGGCGCCGAGCACGTCGAGGTGTGGCAGGAGCGCTTGTTCATCTTGGCCGCGCACCTCGCGAATGCCGGCCAGCGCCGACTCCACCTCGTGCTCCACGCGCTCCGTCTCGAACCACGGCGTCACCGGTGTCAGGAGCCCGACGATGACGCCTGCCAGCGTCGGATGAATGCCCGCTGCGTAGGCGCCGCCCCACACGACGAGTGCCGGCAGCACGTACGCGAACGGCGATCGCACGCCCACGAACTGCTGGCCGAGGATGATGAGCACGCCGACGCCCATGAAGACGAAGCCGGCGAGCGCGATGTCGGACGAATAGAAGACGGCGATGACCAGAATTCCACCCACGTCGTCGATGACCGCCAGAGCCAGCAACAGCACCCGCAGCGCCCGCGGAACCCGATCGCCGAGCAGCGTCAGCACACCCACCGCGAAGGCGATGTCCGTAGCCATGGGGACGCCCCACCCCCGCGCCGCGGCGCCGCCAGCCACCGCAAGATAGAGCCCTGCCGGCACCACCATGCCGCCCAGCGCAGCGGCCAGGGGCAAGGTCGCGCGCCGCAAGTCGCTGAGCTCGCCTCGGTGGAGCTCACGTCGAATCTCCAGGCCCACCACGAAGAAGAAGACGGTCATGAGCCCGTCGTTCACCACGAACCGCAGGTCGCGCTCGAACACCAGGGGCCCCAGTCGGAAGCCCACCTGCGTCTCCCAGATTCGATGATAGGCGTCGCGCCACGGCGAGTTCGCGAGGCCGAGCGCCAGCAGCGCCGCCAGGAGCAGCAAGACACCGCTCGACGCCTCTACCGCCAGGATGCGCTCGATGGGCGCAAGAACGCGCCGCGCCGCCCCGCGTGCGGGGGCCCAGGATCCGGGCGGAGGAGGCCGTTTGACGGAAGGCATAGGAAACCCTCGGTGGCGGCCCGACCAACCGAGATCCTGCGGCGCCGAACTGCGCCGCACCCTGCTTCGCATTCTACCCGACCGTATTCTTGAAGCGCCACTGAAATGGCCTGCTGGTCCACGCGCACGCGTCCTTGTGGTGCCACAAACAAGCGTGTTAGACCTTTTCCCCGATGAATTTCCGCGCGATCACCGCCTCGGTTGCCGTTCCCGCACTCTGCCTCGCCAGCCTCTCGCTCGCCGCGTGTGGCTCCAACGACGAGCCCTACAAGGCTGCGCCCGCGTGGACCGGCCGCAAGCCGAACCTGCCCTCGCCCCCGCAGATTGCCATCACCATCAAGAACGGCGAGTCGTACACCGTGGCCGGTGTCTCGCACCACCTTCGCAGCCGCATCCACGAGAAGGACGTGAGCAAGAAGGAGCTCTCCATCGAGGGCTACATCGTCGAGTCGAACATCCCGGCCGCGCCCGCCTGCGCCCTCCACCCGGTGGGCAAGAAGGACCCGGAGAACTGCAAGACCGAGATCCCCTCGTTCTTCATCGCCGACACCAAGGACGGCAAGGGCGGACGCATCCGCGTCCTCGGCTTCGCTCGTAACTTCGCCGTCGTCTACGAGGCGATGAAGAAGTACAAGACCCTGAAGGAAGCGCCGAAGGACAAGGACGTCATCAAAGACGACCAGTGGAACGTCGAGCTCCCGTATCCGCTCCCCGCGGTGGGCGCCAAGGTTCGCGTCACCGGCACCTACGGCTTCGCTTCGGAGAAGGCCTCGGGCCTGGTGACCGATCCGGTCAACGGCGTCATGACCTACAAGAAGATCGACGTGCTCGAGCCGGCGCCGGAGCCGGCGAGCTTCCAGAACGTCAAGCTCTGACCTGCGGCCCTCGGGCCCGCTCTCGGCCGGCGCGCTCACGCGAGCGTTGCCGGCCGATTCGTTTTGTTTCAGCCCTCCCGCATCAGCAGCGCCAGCGGTAGGGTGGCGAAGGCGTTCGCGAAGGGAAGCTCTCCGCTGCCGTCGACCCGGTGCACGCTCGAGGTGAGCAGATCGCGAAAGACGCCGGGGCCGGTTCGCAGCGTCTCGCCGGCCTTCCAGCGGTCGCCGACGGCGAAGCGGGCCTCACCCGCGGTCCGCGCGAAGGGAAAGCGCGTGACCGCGCACACGCAGCGATGGCCGCCCGCGTTGCGCGCGAAGGCGAGCACGTCGCGGGGAACGTTCAGCGGCTCGTAGTCGCCACCCACGAACAGGTCCGGATGCGCTCGCCTCGCAGCGAGCGCCGCCCGCAGCAACCGCTGCTTGATGCGCCCGTCGACGAAGGTCTCGCGAAGCGACTCCCACGACGCGTCCTTGCCGGAGCGCGCCGCTGCCCGAAGCGCCTCGAAGTCGACGACGCCGCGGTTGTCCGGGTCCACCAGCCGCAGGTTCCACAGCTCCGACCCCTGGTACTGATCGGGCACGCCGGGCGACGCCACCTTGAGCAGGGTCATGGCGAGACCATTGGACGCGCCGTGCACCGCGATGCGGGTCGATGCTGCCAACAGCTCCCGGGCGAAGCGTGGATCGCCCAGCATCCCGCGGGCGAAGTGCGAGAGCGCGTCTTCGTATCCGCTCTCCGGCCGCAACCACGAGGTGCGGCGCTTGGCTTCCCGCGCGGTCTTCACCATGTACCCGGCGAGGCGATCGGCGAAACCGTCCAGCTCGCCGTTCAGGGGGTAGGCCCCGAGCGCCGTCTGAAAGAACGCGTACTGGTCTTCGCGCGATGGAGCCATCTCCTCGTCCACCTCCGTGAGATAGCTCTCGGCGACCTCGAAGAACCCGGCCGTCCATTTCTCCCATTCCTCCGGGAGCTCGGAGAGCACTGCCAAGCGAGCGCGCACGTCTTCGCCGCGCTTGGTGTCGTGGGTCGACGTGGCGAGCATGGCCCGGGGAAAGCTCCGGGCGCGCACGGCATTCGCGGCGTGGAGCTCCTCCGGGGTCGTGCCGAAGCGATCGGGCGAGCCACCCACCTCGTTGAGGGCGACGAAGCGGGTATACGTGTAGAATGCAGTATCCTCCACGCCCTTGGCCATGACCGGCGCGGTGGCCTGCTGGAAGCGCAGCGCGAAGTCCACCGCTTCGGCGCTCTTTCCTGGCTCGGCCGGCGAGAGGAGGATCTCCCCCAAGAACGCGAAGCACGAGGCGTCGATCTCGGGATTGCGCCGCTTGGCCAGGCGCAGCGCCCGCGCGACGTGCGCGCGGTCCTCGGCCGACGCCTGCGCGCCCTCGCGCAGGTAGGTGCGATAGACCGGGAAGGCCGCCATGGTCTCGACGATGACACGCCGCAAGGTGGCGCGCGTGAAGTCGCGGTAGTGGAGATCGCGGGCGGCGATGCGCGAGAGCCGCTGGGCCAGCATGTTGACCTCGCTGGAGAGGCTGGCGCGCATGATCAGGCGCTTACCCTCCAGCGCGTGCTCCGCGAAGCTGCGGCCGTCGCCGGTGGTTCGACGGTAGATGGCGTCGAACGCCGCAGCGCTCTCCGGGGCCACGAAGACGCCGCCCACCTGCGCCAAGAAATCGTAGCCGGTGGTGCCGTCCACCTCCCACGCGGGTAGAGGCTCCCCGCGCCCGAGGATCTTCTCCGCCACCACCCAGCAGTGCGCTTCCGGAGAGCGCTGGCGCAGGCGCGTGCCGAGCTTCTCCAGATAGGCCGCGGGGTCGCGGATGCCGTCCAGGTGGTCGAGGCGCAGGCCGTCGAGGTGTCCCTCTGCCCACAGGCGCAGCGGCAGGGCGTGGAAGTACTCCCACACCTCGTCCACTTCCATCCGCACCGCGGCGAGGTCGTTCACGTCGAAGAACCGACGGTAGTTGATCTCCTCCGTGGCCACGCGCCAGTAGGCGAGTCGGTACGGTTGCTCCATCAAGAGGGCGTCCTTCGCCAGGAGATCGCCGTCGAGGTCGGCCACTGCGCGGTCCACGGCGCGCGCCACCTCGGCGTCCTCGCAGACCTGCGCCAGACGCCGCTTGACGATCTCCTTCTCGCGATCGCGTTCGCTGCGTCGTCGCGGGTCGCTCTCCTCGGTGCCGGGAAGATGTCCGAGCGCGGTACGAATGCTGAGCAGCTCGAGGCGCCGAGGGTCGTCCTCCGCCCCTTCGAAGGCGACGAGGGCGCGGTCCACGAGCGGACCCCACGACGACGGCGAAAGCGGCCAGGTGCGCTCGTAGTACTGCACCACGAAGGTGCCACCCCGCCGCGCCAGGGTCAGCTCCCCCTTCTCCAGCGTCTCGCCATACTGGGCGCCCAGCACCGGCAAGAGCACGCGGCCGCGCAGCTGCTCGGTGGCCGGGTCCCACTCGATGTCGAAGGTGTCGGCGCTCCGCGCGCATCGACCGTTCTCGAGCACGTCCTCCCACCGTTCGTTGTCGCGCCCTATCCCCATGTGGTTGGGGACGAAATCGAGGACGTGGCCCATGCCGCGGCTGCGGAGCGCCTCGCAGAACCGCGCGAAGCCCGGTTCGCCGCCCAGCTCGTCGTTGAAGCGGGTGGGGTCGACGAGGTTGTATCCGTGGGTGCTCCCGGGCTCGGCCCGCAGGTACGGCGAGCAGTACACGTGGGTGATGCCGAGATCGTGCAAGTAGTCCAGGCATGCTGCGGCCTCGTCGAAGCCGAACCCCGGCTGGAGCTGCAGGCGATAGGTCGAAAGAGGCGGCGACTTCGAGACGCCCTCGCTCATGGCTGGCGCTCGGCGGGCTGGTCCGCGCCGGCTCGCTCTTCGGCGGTGAGCAGGTGGGTGAAGACCTTCATGGAGCGGCGCACCAGGCGGGTCGCATCGCCGGCGTTCCGCTGCTCGCGGGCCTCGTCGTCGGCGGTATCGACGACCAGCTCCCACGCTCCGTCCGCGGCGCCGGGGAGCACGAAGTCGAGGTCCTCTTCGGATCCGTTCAGCATCACCAAGAAGTCGTCGTCGACGATCGGCCGCCCGTCCTCGCCCAGGTTGTCGAGCCCGCGGCCGGAGAGGAACATCTCCAGCGTCGTGGTGTTGGGGTCTTGCCAGTGCCCGTCGTTCATCTCCAGGCCATCGCGGCCGAACCACATGATGTCCTTCAGCTCGGTGCCATGAATGGGCCGACCCTTGAAGAAACGCTCGCGGTGGAACGCCGGATGCGCCCGCCGGAGCGAGATGAGACGCTGGGTGAAGCGGAGCAGGCTCGTGCGTTCGTCGTCGAGCTCCCAGTCGTAGTGGCTGATCTCGTTGTCCTGGCAGTAGGCGTTGTTGTTGCCTCCCTGGGTGCGGCCGAGCTCGTCGCCGCCCGAGAGCATCGGCGTCCCCTGCGAGAGGAAGAGCGTGCAGAGGAGGTTTCGCATCTGACGCTTCCGCAGGGCCAGCACCTCGGGGGCGTCCGTGGGGCCCTCGGCTCCGCAGTTCCAGGAGAGGTTGTCGGTGGCCCCATCGGCGTTGTTCTCGCCGTTGGCTTCGTTGTGCTTGTCGTTGTACGCGGTCAGATCGGCGAGCGTGAAGCCGTCGTGGGCGGTGACGAAGTTGACGCTCG
>Ga0075163_10012343_pt1 | contig 11131 bp, 11 predicted proteins | sample JI1023141ADNA_FD_71478 | JGI IMG/M metagenome (GOLD analysis project Ga0075163, IMG submission 71478) | Wastewater effluent complex algal communities from Wisconsin, to seasonally profile nutrient transformation and Carbon sequestration -... | ecosystem: Engineered > WWTP > Effluent > Algae...
TTATAGGCTGGGCGATTAAAATCCCAGATTCGTTCTCAAGTTAGTGAGCAACCCTGGATTACGTGTATGGAGATAGTCCATAAATTTAGGGTCGTTGTAGTTATTCCAGGTTGTGGCGCCACTGTAATTGTTGTTGTTGTAGGACATCCACTGTGAGCGCATTTGAGTGTCTAAAGCTCGTCTGTTAGCATCTGAAATTTTATTCCAGTTGCTGTTGTACATTCCTCTTTCGGTTTTCCAGTCATAGACGCGGGCCCTATAGGCGTTGCGATTTTGTCTTTGTACCTGGCGATATCTTTTACGGTTGCCATAGTGATTACCATTGTTGCCATGGCCATTGCTGTTGTTATAGCCATTGTTGTAGCCACTATTGTATTGATTGTGATCGTTATCACGTGCTTGAGCTGTAGCAAACACCAGGTTAGTACCCAGTGCTAGTACAAGAGCCGTAGCGCTCAGGAGGCTTGTTTTAAATTTCATGATTTTTCCGATTTAGTACTGATGCCACGAGTGACTCGTACATGTTGGGTGAGTTCCCTCGTTTGGCCAACCAAAAGTTAATAAAGGTCTAAATGACAAAAGTCACACCACGTGATGGCATGACCTTTGCGACTTAAGGGGCATGGCCAGTGGGATTGATTAAAATCCCAGAGATGTACGCAAGTTGGTGAGCAGTCCTGGATTGCGGTTGTGGAGATAGTCCATAAAGGCCGGATCGTTGTAGTTGTTCCAGGTATAGGCGCCATTCCAGTTATTGTTGTGGTAGGCCCGCCACTGTGCGCGCATTTGTGCATCTAGAGCTCGTCTATTGGTTGCCGACATGCGATTCCAGTGTCTGTTGTAGAGGCCTCTTTCGGTATTCCAGTCATAAACTTGAGCTTTATAGGAGTTTTTTATTGCTCTGTTTTGGACCTGGCGATAGTGTTTATAGCGACCGTAGTGACGACTGCGTTCGTAGTCACGATCATAATCGTGGTCGCGGGCTAGTGCTGGAGTAGCAAGAGCAGCACCCAGAGCAATAACTGCCGCAGTAGCACTGAGGATTTTAGTATTAAATTCCATAACTTAATTCCAAAGTGGGGATATGCACCATTTGACTCAAATTGGAATTTGAGGTTCCCCGTTGGCAACTGGTTGTCTACAATTTCATGATTGTCTGATGCGATAACCAATTTTTGGTACTGTCTCGATAATCGAATGCTCTTCGCCATCATCGCCGTCCAGTTTTTTGCGTAGTCTTTTGATGCATGCTCTAACCGCATCAGGACTGGATTCGCTGTCTGTGTGCCAGAGTCTGAGTAGCAAAGTCTCTGTGCTAAAAACTTGCTTTTCATTGCGCAGCAAAAACTCCAGTACGGCAAATTCTCGCGGCATTAGTTTGATTTCTTCGCCGCCTTTTGTGACGCGGTGGCTCTCTGTGTCGAGAGTGAGATCTTGCACTTTGAGTAAGTTTGTGGGCGTGCCACCAGAGCGTCTGGTAATTGCTCTCAATCTTGAGCTTAGCTCTTTTAGATTAAATGGTTTGGCTAAATAGTCATCCACGCCAGCATCAAGACCGGTGACCTTATGATCCACAGTATCTTTACCGGTGAGCATAATTATCGGCACTTTATTACCTTCGCTGCGTACTGTACGGCAGACATCAAGACCGCTCATACCGGGCAGATCCCAGTCCAAGACTACTACTTCGTAGCTACCGTGCATAATGAGGTCCAGCGCGTCTCTGCCGTTGATTACATGCTCGATAACGTGTTGCTGCGCGCGCAACCACATCATGATTGACTCAGCTAAATTGACATCATCTTCTACAAGTAAAATCTTGGACATTGTACGCTCCTCAGGTACTGCTTTAGTCTAGCCAGACCGACCAGGCCTTACAAGAGCATGGCAACACAAAATTTATGGCGCGTAGCAAAATGCTAATATGGGTCACGGGCTGGTGTTCCAAGAGTTTAATTTGAGCAATATCAAGATTGGAATCGTCGCAAAGGGACTCATCATTGTGGCTATTCCACTGGTGTTTGAGTGTGGCGTGGTCAGTCTTATGGCCAATCTAGAGTCGCAAGCAGAGACTGCTGCAGCCCATGCTGAACGCGCTAATGAAGTTTCGACACTAATTAACGAACTCATACAAGAGCTATACACCGGAGTCAAAAACATCAAACTGTCTGGTCCAGATAGTTATGACCGACGTGAGCGCATAGGCTCGGCAAAATCTAAAATTATGCGTTTGAAGACATTGATAGGTAATGACAATCCGCAGGGATTACAGACCTTACTTGCGGCTGAGAGTGCTGTTAACGAAGGCGATGACATGCTTACCAGAGCCGAAAGAGCTGTGGAATCCAATGACCAGGAAGAATTACAAAGGATTCGCGACCAGTCGAAAAACTTTACCACCCGGGTAATTACACCGGATCTTATTGCTCTGGGCGAGAAGCAAAAAGAAATCTCAGATCAAAACGCACCAATCCAGGCTGGCTTTAGACGGCAGATGCGGACTGTACTCTGGATTGCTCTATCGACGAGTATCCTGGGCACAATTATCATGGCTCTGTTTACTACCCGCTCAGTTACGCGCAGACTAGCTCGTCTGGCTGATAATAGCAGACGTATTGGACGCGGCGAAAAACTCACTTATCCCATGGGTGGTACCGACGAAATCTCTGAACTCGATACAAATCTGCATCGCATGTCTGCTGAAATCAACCAGCTCTTGCAGCGCGAGCGCATAATTTTGCAAAATGCCCGCGATGTTATTTTTGTTGTTGATAGCGACCTCAAAATATTGCGCATCAGTCCCTCGGTAGAAGAAGTTGTCGGTCTCGATCCCGAAGAGCTAGTGGGCAGCAGTTGTCTGGCTCTCTTTGATCGAGAGCGCAGCAAGGAAGCAGCTACGACACTGTTGCGATTTGCCAGTGGTGGTGAGAGTGCTATTGCCGATAGCAAACTAGAAGCCGTGCTTTTAACAGAATCAGGCAAGCGCATCACAGTGCTTGTTTCGCTCAGTCAAATCTCGGCTGAAGACAGCATGCTGGTTATTTTGCATGATATCAGTGCTCTCAAAGAGGCAGAACGCTTTAAGCAAGATGTGGTCAACATGGTCAGCCACGATTTGCGATCACCGCTTACTATGGTTGGACACAGTCTTGAAATGCTTGAAGAAGGTATGTTTGGCGATATCAACGAAGATGGCGTCAATATGCTTAAGCGCGCCGAGCAAGCCACAAGGCAAATGACTGTATTGGTCAGCGATTTACTTGATCTCGAAAAATTAGAAAGCGGCACTTTGCGCCTCAATGTTTCAACTCTTTCTAGTGCGGCAATACTTGAGCAGGCCCGGGTATCGACCCTCGATTTTGCGGCAAAGTGCAAATGCAATGTGGTGATCGGTAGCGCTCAGGGCTTTGTTTCTTGTGACCCTGACCGGGTCAATCAGATACTGGTCAATTTGATTACCAATGCCCTTAAATTTTCGCCGGCTGGTAAGGATGTGCTTTTGTCCGCCCAGCAACAGGGTGAAATGGTCTTATTTAGCGTAAAAGACCAGGGTCGTGGTATCTCGCCAGAGCAACAAAAGGATGTCTTTGAACGCTTTAAGCAAAGCCGGGGCGAAGATAGTAAAGGCGGCTTTGGCTTAGGCTTGGCAATATGCAAGATATTGGTCGAGATGCACGGCGGTACTATCTCAGTGGATAGTAGTAGCGCCGGTAGTATCTTTAGGTTTACCCTGCCCCATGTGCGCAGGCAGATGGGTCCTGCGGTGACCTTTACAAGTATTCCCGGACAAAGTTGATTGCGTAATTAACGCAAGCGCTGTCCTTGTTTGGTCACGCCTCATAGACAAAATTGGTGAGTGCAAAGGCACGCGGTATCACCAGTTGGAGGCGCTCAATGCTTGATGTCAGATTGTCTACGGTTTTATTTTGCTTCAAGCTTACTGCTCCGTTACCGCTTTTGGCTGTAGCTCTCACTGTATTGTGTGGTGCAGATGTGCGGGCACAAGGTCAATATCCTCGCACTATCGCCTATGTCTCTCCCGCTACTGCGACTGTAGCCACTGTCAGTGTGGAGCAAGTCAGGCAGCAGGCACAGCAAGCTTATCAATCCACACAGTTTGAGCAGTCACTCAGTTGTTATCGCCAGGTGGTGGCCAGTGGCTCGGCGTCGGCTGCTGATTATTACTGGCTGGCTGAGTCACACTCTCAGCTCGGTCAATTTGCCAGTGCTGCTCAGGCGCTACAAGAAGCAATCAAGCTCGATGGCTCAAATGATTTGCTCAAGGTGAGACTGGTGCAGTCTCATTTTGCTGCTAGAGACCGGGGGGCTGCTCAGGCTGCCTGCCACAAGGCTCTGGGTAGTGTGCGCGATGGTCGTGCCAGGGAGCAACTGGCGCTGCTCCTCAAAGTGATACAAATGCCTGAGCCTGAGCCTGTGCGCGGCAAAACCAGTGATGCCGGTGCAATGAGCACGGAGCGCTAAGATGAGAGTGTTTAAGACAAGCAAAACAAAGAGGACTAGAGAGCGTGGAGTCGTCACTGCCGAACTACCCATCGTGCTCTGGATTGTTTTTATTGTTCTAGCCTTTCCCTTGATGGACATGGCTACAGCTGTTTTGCGCATAGCATTTTTGTATGCTGGTGTGCATTTTGCCAGTATCTCAGCTGCGCGCACCGGCTCTTTTGCGGCCCCTCTAGATGGTAAAAGGTCTGCTACACAAGAGAGCCAAGCCATACTCAATCAAGTCAAAAATGGCTTTGCTGGTTTGTCCTTGCAAAATGTTACTACTCAAATTGTCATCACTGACAATAGCAAACTCACTGTAACAAGGCAGTCCGCCCCTCTTGCAGTCCCCGCTGACTCGACAGTCAACACCTATCAAATAGAAGTGGTAGCAGATTGTTCGGCTGCACCGCTCTTTTTGATACCGATACCATTTGCCGTAGCCGGTCTCAATACTCCTCTGACTGTGCGTCTCTCTGCTCGGCAATACTGCGAAAACCCACAGGGACTGACAATCTAATTTATTACAAAGGTCCGCGCTATGTCATTTGCTTATAAAAGTAGAAATAACAAAGGTCAGAGTTTGATATCGCTGATGATGATCATCGCTCTGGTGGTGATGCCACTTTTGGCGGTGCTATCGTTTGAGTGCGCTCGCCTTATCCTGGCCAAACAAGAGCTCCAGAGTGCCTCCGATGCCGCCGTGCTTACTGCCGCAGCTACTCTTGCCAGTGCCGATGACCTCAATAGTCTGCAGGCGCACAAAGACGCTATAGAGGCCGCTCTCAAGATATTTAAAGCTAATACTGTGCTTGGCCGCTCATTGGCTAATACAAAAGTAGTGGCATCACCAGCTGCTTTTAACTGTGCCGTGGGTGAGTCTAATGTCTATTTTGAATTTGTCAATCCAATCACACTCCAGGTCGAGCCACTAACCAGTGCCAATGCCAAAGTGGTCAGAGCTTATAGCTGTACTGGCAGTGAGCTAGCTTTTGGTAATTTTGTCGGGATTGCCTCAATGGCGGTAAATGCCCTGGCTACCAGTGCTGTGCCCAAATTAGATATGGTGGTGTGTTTTGATGTTTCTGGCTCGATGGATGATCAAACTCCAGTTACTCTGGTCAAGCGCAAATGGGACCCCACTCTGGGAGCTGGCAAGATTGTCTACAGTCCAGTAAATAGTATCAATGGTCCGATGCATGGCAAAATATTTGACATACTCAAACCCGCTGCCACAGGCTCTTCGCTCAATGCTGCCGCACCACAGATACTGACAGAAGCATACTGGAATGCTAAATGTTACTCTTCTGAGTATCTGGCTAAGCACTACGGTGTGCCTGGTTTGCGCTCCGGAGGTGTTTATCCCGAGGCCGGGCGGCCGCCGGGTAATTATCCGCCTGGTCTTGCTCCCACATTTGATGGCTTCAATGTCTTTACTGATAGTGTCGTAAACATAGATGGACAGGCAGCTTTTGGTGGGTTTACCTATAATGGTTTTGACTTCCCTGATGTTGGTACCATGGTCGAAGCTTCTCGTGGCAATCTTGAATCTGACTCGCTTTACCGGGCTAGCAAAGCCAATACGAGCCTCCATGTGACACCAAGAGCTGGTTATCAAAAAGCCTATCTGGAAGCCAGTGCTCATCAAATTAAGCCCATGCAAGAGGCAAAGAGTGCACTGACCAGTATGGTCAAAATACTCAATACCGATGTCGATGCTCACTTTGGTTTTGTCGCTTTTGACTCGATTGTGGGTGCCAATGACAACAGTACTGAGAGCTTTTATGATATCGACGACTATGCCCTCTATGGCGCTAAACGTGGCTTTGCTATCCCTCATGTGGTGATTGACTCAGGTGCGGCTCAAAATAAATACAACGACGTTGTCAGCGCTATAGATAAATGTGTACCGATGGGTGCCACCAATATCGGTGCTGCGGTGCACGCCGCCGTCACTGATTTAAAGAGCCGCTCGCGCACCGGCAGTACTCGTGCCATTGTGTTATTTACTGATGGCGAGCCCACTGTACCCAGTGGTCCGCTCAGCTCCGATCCCAAAGCCAATGCCCGGATGGCGGCAAAAGAAGCCCGCGATGCTGGTATCGCTTTGTACACCATAGGACTGGCGCAAAATGCCGCCATCATCCCGGATCAGACTGATATCTTAAATGACCAAAATACAGATCCTACTACTGGTGGTATGGCGGCTATTGCCGGCCATGGTGGCACTTTTAATCTGGTGACCGATAGCTCACAGCTACGTCAGACTTTTGCCAAAATTGCCAGACGTCTAGTCCGGCTTGTGGCAAATTGAGTGGGGGGAGAGAATATGACTGGTAGTGTAGTAAATCTGGCTCCTTATGGTGGTCGTGGTCGCGGCAAAGCTCCTCATCGTCCTAGCGGCGCGCGCGGCAATAGCTCCGGCTCACTTTTGGTGGAGCTGTCTTGCGGTAGTCTGCTGGTGATGCTCTTTGTACTGGTTAGTATCCATCTGGGACCAGCTATCTTTGCTGCTTATGCCAATGACCATGCCTGTCGTGACGCTTGTCGCAACGCCTCTCAGGCCAGGGACGCAGCTGAAGCGCAAAAGCTAGTGCAAGTTATACTCAAGGACTATCAGGCCCAGGGCTTTTTATCCAGTCCCACTGTGAGCTCTCCCATTGTCTATCAAGACTTTGGTGGTACTCCGCCTGCGCAGACATCGCCCTATGTAAAAGTCACCACCAGCACTACCATGACTATGCCTTTTGGTGTGCTTTCGTTTTTTAATAGTGGACCACTGCAGGATGGCAAAGTATCTTTTACAAAGTCCTATACTTTTCCCATTGTGCGCGTCAAATAGATAGTCTGGTTTGTTTGTTTGTTTGTGGCGGTAGTTAGTTACTACTATTGTGGGCTTTCTTCGCCTTCTTCGAGTGTTTTTAAATCTGCCTCAAAAGCTGCGGCATCAGCTAACTGGCGTATTTGTTCAGCTAGCTTGACGGCGATTGCTGGCTCGGTCTTGCGCAAAAAAGCCATTGCGTTGAGCAGCAACTGCCCTTCTGGTGGCTTGGACATGAGGTGAGCGAGCCACAATGTACGAGCGCGTTCGTGATCCTGGGGGGCGCTATCGGCATCGATAATCGCCCAGGAGCGCATCGATATCCGGTCCAGAGGGTGGAGCCCGACGATATACAAAGAGTGTCTGGCATGATCCTTTGTAAGTTGGTCCTTTTGCTCGATTGACAGTTGGTGGCTGAGCTGACCGCGCAGATTGCTTGCAAAATACGCTAAGAGCTGGATGCGCATTTTGATGTTGTCGGCATTTTCTACTAGTGCTTGTTCCAGCATTTCTATGTCGTCGCCGGTCAATCTCATCCCCTTGAGATAGAGTTCGGTGTCGCGGCTGAGCATGGTTGTGCCTTTCGTCAATGTAAGTAATGATTTTAGTGCACTTATTACTCAGGGCTTTTAGTACAGCACCATTAGTAAGTAAAAAGGGCATGCAAAATCATGCCCTTAATTTACCATTGACTGACTGGTTTGACCAATCAAGCACCGATGCGTATGGCAACTGGTTGGCGCTTGCTTTTGGTATTGAGTTGTACCACTTCACTACTGCCAGCACTGAGCTGATCGGTGATGGCGGCAAAGTAATCCCACCAGCTGTTCAGATTGTCGCGTTCTACCATTGTTTTCATGGCATGCATGCGTTCTTCACGCTCTTCCTTTGATAGTCTCAGTCCGTGGTGCAAAGCAGCAGCCATGGATAGAGTGTCCTGGGGTTTGATGGCAACACAGTGCTCACCAAGCTCCACAAAGGCACCAGCACCGCTAGACAAAAAGAGCACGCCAGGGTCTTTATCTCTTTGCGCCTGGACAAATTCTTTGGCGGTCAAATTGAGACCGTCCCTTATAGGATTGACCAGCATTGCTCTGGCGTTGCGATAAAGCTCCACCAATTGCTCACATCCAAGCGAGCTTTTGACCCAGATTAGAGGATGCCAATCGCCACTGCTGAGGTCGAGGTTGAGGGCGTTGCCCATTGCTTCGCATTCTTGCCAGTATTGATCAAACTCTATAAGTCCGCTGCGAGTTGGGGCACAGAGCTGCACAAAGACTATTTTGCCTCTCCATGAAGGAAACAGCGTAAAGAATGCTCTAATTGCTCGCAGCCTCTCTTTGATACCCTTGGTATAGTCTGCCCTATCGATAGAGAGGATGTATGGCAGCGGTTGTGCTGATTGCAGCAGTTTTTTAAGAGCTTGTGGGTTGTCACCGCCAGCGGTTGCATCATCTGCCTTAAACAGACCTGTTGGCACGCCCAGTGGTCTGACTACTACTGACTGGTGGTGGCGGGCGAGCAGTCGCTGAGCTAGTTGGGTGCAATTGGGCAGGTGGTTACGGACAAAGTTTAAAAAGTTGTTGGCGTATTCATCAGTATGAAAACCGATAACCTGAGCATCGAGCATGGCTCTAGTGATATCTTGCACCGGACGCAAATGTTCGGGGGCAACTTGTTTGGGCCACGGAATATGCCAGAACAACATGGATTTGAAGTCAGAACTAGCGGCCAGGCGAGAAGGCATCAAAGCGAATTGATAATCCTGTATAAATAGTTCTTCTTCGGCATTGGCTGTGAGCATATTAGCTGCCATCGAGCGGTTGAAAATTTTATAGCAGTTATAGTCTGCTTCGACAAAGCGCACGCGCTCTGGCATGTCATGCATAACAGGCCAGATAAATTCATTGCAAAAACGGTAATGACTATCTAGCAGCTTTGGAGAGATTGTGGCGATTTCGCGTCTACCAAAGTCTGTTACCTGGCAAACCGACTCGCCTTCTAAGAAGCTCCAGGCATTAAGGTAAGTGGATTTAGCATCCCAGAGCGAAGCAAATGTCCCTGAAACACCGCCAGCCATCGCCGGCCCTCTATATGACAGAAGGTGCATAGTCTCTACTCCATCGTTATTGGTCTGATGGCAGGACGGGACAGGCTCTCAATGGTTCCTGAGAAAGTTTAAATCTATTTGTTTAGTTGTTGAACAATATAAAAACCGCCGAGCCTGGAAAAATAACATATGTGCAAGTGCCCTGACGGGGCAATTGGCAGGTATCCCTTTGATAGCAACAGTGATTGTTTTATAGCAATTGTGTAAGTGAGGGCATCATCAGTCGCAGTTTTGTCGATATGCGCAGACGCAACGCACTATCTATCCTGGATGTAGTGCGACATCAGCCTGGCGTCAGTAGAGCCGACTTGTCGCGAGCTGTTAATCTCTCGCGTGCCACGGTGAGTAATATCGTCGACGAGCTTATCTCTATCGGTATGCTCGAAGAAATCGGCGCCATGAACACGAGCCGCGGACGCAAGCCAATCGGTCTAAACTTTTGTCCCCACAGTCGCTATGAGGCTGGTGTCAGCATCGAAGACGGCAAATGTCGGATAGCCATTTGCGATCTCGATGGCAATCCCACTCACCGTGGTGCTGTAAATATCGGCAAACAACTAAATAGTGATGCAGCAGCTAAACTGGCCGAAACTGTGGAAAATTTGCTGCAAAAAGCTGGCGGTACAAAAAAACGACTGGGCACGCTGGGCTTGGCTCTACCCGGTCCACTACAGGTAGATAAGCCTGTCTTGGGTGAGACATTGCCCAGACCCCCTAAAAAATATGCTGGCTTTGCTAGAGAAATGGAAAAAAATCTTGGCGTCAATGTCCATATTTGCTCAAACACGCGCGCTGCTGCTCTGGCTGAAGCCAGACGCGGCGGGCTGGAACTAGATGGCTGGGTGATTTTTGTACGGCTCGGGCACAAAGTGCGCTGTGCCGTTGCTCTTGATGGTCGACTGGTGGAGACTGAGTCTGAGCTTGGTGGCGACCTCGGTGAGCTTTGTGTGCCTGGTAACGACTTTACCTGTCAGTGTGGCAAAGTTGGTTGTATCAATAGTGTCGCGGCTGCCGACGCCATCATTGGTCTTTGCCAGCAGCGTGGTTTGGCTGTGGAGACCACCAATCAGCTCATCGCCCTGGTGCAATCAAAAGACGCTGATGCTAGAGATATCGTGCGCCAGGCAGCCTCTGCTATCGGCTATGGCATTGCCACTACGATAAATATTTTTAGTCCGGCAGCGGTGGTTGTATCGGGTCCTCTGGTGGAGTCTGGAGAGGCCTTCTGGAGTGTGCTGGACAAATCGGTCAAAAGGTATGCCCTGACCGAAAACCTCAAACGCTGCGAAATACGTAAAGCCAATCTCTGGAAAGAAGCGGAGGCAATTGGAGCATCTCTATTTGCGCTATCGCGTGATGGGCTTTTGCCCACCTTGATTGCTCAGGATAAGGCGGCCATTGTTGGCTCCATGGCTAATGATAATGCACTACCTGAGCCTGTCGATGAAGTAGCTCTGGATTAAATGGGAACCAGGTAAAATTTTGGCAGTCCAAACTAAAAGTGTCGATTGACAGCAAGCGGAGTAAACATGACGAGCAGCTCAACTCTCAATAAAGGTGACCTGGATCTTGACGCTTTGCATAATTTTATAGTCCAAAAAGCTCGCCAGTGTGTGCATCCACCCCAGGGGCAATTGCAACGCGAATTTGTCACTCCTACTTATGGCATTACTTCTGGTAGCGACGATCAAGCGCCA
>Ga0075163_10012345_pt1 | contig 11129 bp, 8 predicted proteins | sample JI1023141ADNA_FD_71478 | JGI IMG/M metagenome (GOLD analysis project Ga0075163, IMG submission 71478) | Wastewater effluent complex algal communities from Wisconsin, to seasonally profile nutrient transformation and Carbon sequestration -... | ecosystem: Engineered > WWTP > Effluent > Algae...
ACAAGAGGCCAGCCGCAAGCTCGGCTACGGGGTGGATCGCACCATGCGCATCGCCCAAGGTTTGTACGAGCAAGGGCATATCACCTACATGCGTACCGATTCGGTGAACCTGAGCGAAGGCGCCATCGCTGCGGCCGAAGCGCAGATCAGCACGCAATACGGTCCGCGCTACAGCAAGCCGCGCCGTTATACCAGCAAGAGCAAAGGCGCACAAGAGGCGCACGAAGCCATCCGCCCGGCGGATATGATGGTGCGTAATGCCGGTGCCGATCGCGACGCCGAACGCCTGTACGACCTGATCTGGAAGCGTACCCTCGCCAGCCAGATGGCGGATGCTGAACTGGAGAAGACCGTGGTGGATATCGCGATCAGCACGCGCCCAGGTCAAGCCTTGAAGGCTTCCGGCGAAGTGATCCTGTTCGATGGTTTCCTCAAGGTCTACATGGAAGGCAAGGACGATGAGGACAGCGAAGAACAAGAAGGCTTGCTGCCCGACATGAAGCAAGGCGAACAGCTCGGCCTGCGCGAATTGCTGGCTACACAGCGTTTCGATCGCCCAGCTCCCCGTTACACCGAAGCCAGCCTGGTGAAGAAGCTCGAGGAACTCGGCATCGGTCGCCCGAGTACGTACGCCGCTACCATCAGCACTGTGCAGCGCAAGAACTATGTGGTCAAGGAGGATCGCGAAGGCGTGAAGCGTTCGTACCGCATCCTCACCTTGGCCGACAATGCGATCACCGACGTCACTGCTACGGAGAACGCCGGCGCCGAGAAACAGAAGTTGTTCCCGACCGACATCGGTATGGTGGTGAACGATTTCCTCGTGGAGCATTTCCCGACGGTTGTCGATCTCAACTTCACAGCGAAAGTGGAGGAGGAGTTCGACGTGATCGCCGAGGGCAAGGAGAACTGGCGCGAGATGATCGCCCGTTTCTACAAGCCGTTCCACGCGACCATCGGGACGGTGAGCGAAACCGCCGAACGCGCTACCGGTTCCCGCGAATTGGGTGTCGATCCAGCAAGCGGTAAGAAGATGTACTCGCGCATCGGTCGCTTCGGCCCCATGATCCAGATCGGTGAGGTGGAGGATGAAGAGAAGCCACGCTTCGCCAGTCTGCGCAAGGACCAGAGCATCCAGACCATCACCTTCCAGGAAGCACTCGATCTCTTCAAACTACCGCGCACCTTGGGTGAACGCGATGGCGAGGTCTGTTCCGTGGGTATCGGCCGTTTCGGACCCTACGTGCGTTTGGGCGCAACCTATGCAAGCCTGACGCCAGAGGATGATCCGTTGGAGATCGATCTGGCCCGCGCCGTGGAACTCATCGACCTGAAGAAGATCGCCAACGCAACCCGGGATCTGGGTGAACACAAAGGCGAGATGATCGTGCAAGGCCGCGGTCGTTTCGGTCCGTTCGTGAAGTATGGCAAGCTATACGCCAACGTTCCCAAGAGCGAGGATCCTGCAACAGTGACGTTCGAACGTGCTGTAGAATTGGTGGAAGCCAAGCTCGCCGGTGTACGCCAGAACATCCTGAAGGAATTCACCGGTACCGAGATCCAGATCCTGGACGGCAAGTACGGCCCGTACATCACCGACGGCAGCAAGAACGCCAACCTCCCCAAGGACAAGAAGCCCGAGGAGATCACCGTGGAAGAAGCCACAGCGCTACTGGCCGCTGCACCGGAACGCAAAGGCGGCAAGGGTCGCCGAGGTGCCCGCACGGCCGCGCCGGCAAAAGCCGCCGCACCAAAGAAGGCCGCGAAGAAGGCTGCAAAGAAGAAAGCAGCCCCCAAAAAAGCCGCGAAGAAGGCCCCCAAAGCCTGATACGCCAGTAGATCGCACCCGTACCGTCGACCCATCTGGTCGACCCGGAACGTAATCTTGCGACACGACCAGAACCCGTAGCGTCGACCCTCAGGGTCGACCCGCATGGGTTTTGGAAATGGGCGGCTGCGTCCTCCTTTCCAACACCACCCTGTGCGCAGTTCCATAACGGGTTCTTCGCAGCACCGATCCTTCTGGTCCGACCTTCGTCACACACGAACGGTCACACGTCAGAACATTTTCTGATCGTCTGATCGTCCCATCTTCTGCTCCTCCGATCGGCATGGACATCAGCATCTACTTCAAGCCTTCTGAACGCTTCGGCAATACGCGCCCGGAATGGCCGGCAAACAGCATTGGTGACAGCCTGCTGAGCCACACCACCAAGGGATTCCCATCGCTGGAAGGTGCGCAGATCGCCCTGTTCGGTGTGTTGGATGATCCCGGTCATGCGCGGCCCCGTGCGTGTGTGCATGCACCGGACGCCATTCGGGAGGAACTCTTCCGCCTGTATATGCCCAATGGCAGTTTCAGCATCGTTGACCTCGGTGATATCCATCCCGGGGCCAGCGCTGCCGATTCGCAGCACGCCGTCGCGGAGACCTTGGCCGAACTGATGCGGATGAACATCGTGCCCATCCTGCTCGGTGGCGGACAGGGTCATACATACTCCCAATACCTCGCTTATGAGAAGTTGGAGCGCACGGCCAACCTGGTTTGCATCGATGCCCGCTTCGACCTTGGAGACCCTGGACAAGGCTTGGCCGAAAGCAGCTACTTGAGCCATATCGTGCTACGTCAGCCGAACTATCTCTTCAACTACAGCAACCTCGGCTTCCAGACCTATCTGGTGGACCAGCCCGGCATCGAATTGATGGACAAGCTGTTCTTCGATGCACACCGTTTGGGCGAACTCCGCGCGAACATGGCCGATGCTGAGCCCGTCATGAGGAATGGCGATAGCCTAAGTGTTGATATGAGCGCCGTGCGTCGCAGCGATGCCCCAGGCACGAGCCGCCCGGGCCCGAATGGTTTCCACGGCGAAGAGATCTGCCAGTTGATGCGCTATGCCGGTGTCAGCGAGAAGATCACGTCTGTGGGTATCTACGAATTGGATCCCACGACCGACCAGGACAGTGTTACCGCGCAGTTGGCGGCACAAATGGTCTGGTGCTTCCTCGACGGTTTCCGCAGCCGCACCAACGACCTGCCTTGGCTGGACCGAAAACGATTCACCCGTTTCCGCATCCCGATCAGGGGGCACGAGCAGGAATTGGTCTTTTACAAGAGCACGGTCAGTGACAGATGGTGGATGGATATCCCCTACAAGGCCGAACAGGAGGCAAGATTCGAACGGCATCATTTGGTCCCGTGCTCATATTCCGACTACCGCATGGCCTGTCGAGAGGAGGTCCCGGACCGCTGGTGGCGCACCTTCCAGAAGCTTTCATGAGCTGCGGAAAGGGTCACTGATCGGCTTGGGAACCCTATTCCCCGGTTAGGATCCGGTATTTGGTCGGTTCGGAATGTTGTTATATTGGCGCCGGTTCTGGAAAGGACCTGGGGGTACGTCATCCCCAAAACGGGCGGAAAAGAACGAAACACGAATGAGGGGGATACTTACCGCAATGGTCGGTGTGTGCGTTGCTGGCGCTTCTCTCGCGCAGCAGGATCCGCAGCTCACCCAGTATATGTTCGATCGCTTGTCGATCAATCCTGCCGTCGCCGGCACCACTGGCCAATTGTGTGCCACAGGTTTCTTCCGCCAGCAATGGTCGGGGTTCGAGGGTGCGCCGAAGACCGGGTTGTTCAACGCCCATATGCCGATCGCCAAGATCAGCAGCGGCGTTGGGTTGAGCGCCTACTTCGATCAACTGGGGCAGCAGAAGAGCAACTTCGTGCGTGCCAGCTACTCCTTTCACCGTCCGATCGGCGTGGGTAAACTGGGCATAGGTCTCTCCGCAGGGCTCATCGCCCACTCGTTGGGCAACAATTGGTTGTCCCGTGACCCGGTCGCAGAGGACACGTCCATCCCGGGCAATGGCCAAAGTGATTCGGGCTTCGATCTGGGTGCTGGACTTTATTACACCAGCCCCACGTTCTGGATCGGGATCTCCGCTACCCACCTGACCGAACCGGAGTTGAAGGATGTGAGCATCAAGGGCGTACGCCACTATTTCGTGCAGGCCGGTTACGACTGGGCGATCGGTGGGGACCCCAAGTATCTCTTGAAGCCATCCACGTTGATCAAGAGCGACGGTACGTCCACCCAACTCGACCTGAACGCCACCTTCCTCTATAATAACCAGGTTTGGCTGGGCGTTTCCTATCGGACGGAGGATGCCATCGCGCCAATGGTCGGTTACCAGTACCAGTTGCCGAACAAGACCTCGATGCTGAAGATCGGGTACAGCTATGATGTAACGACCTCGCGTCTCAAGAACTACAGTAGTGGTAGTCATGAGATCATGTTGAACTATTGCATGCTGATCGTGAAACCGCCCAGCCTGCAGATCTACAAGAACGTCAGGTTCCTCTAAGTGACCGAAACCAAGTAACCCAAACTGCCGTAATCAGCCTTGTCTACAGTGTCCGCTTACCCGCGCACTGGCGATAGGGGTCCCTGCAAGGAAAGATCGGAACGGCAAAACAGGAAGAACATGGAACGTCCCATAGTGTATCTCTGCGCCATTGGTCTGCTGGCTAGTTGCGGCAGTGGTGGTCAGGGCCAATTGCTCGGCGTCCAAGGGCGACCGGGTTGGTACGAGGTCGATCCGTACGGGATGAACTACATCCCCATGGGCTCCTTCATCATGGGTCCCAGCGATCAGGATGTGCCGTACGCTTCGGTCAGCAAGTCCAAGACCGTTTCCGTCCAGGCCTTCTACATCGATCAAACGGAGATCACCAACAACGAGTACCGGCAGTTCGTGTACTACGTGCGTGACTCCATCGCCAAACGGATGTTGGGCGATGAAGAGATCGGTGAACACGTCATCACGCAGGATGAGTTCGGGGAGGACATTGATCCCCCGAAGATCAACTGGCGCGAACGGATCAACTGGTATGGCGACGAAGAGCGCGAGACCTTGGCCGAGTTGTTCTTGGGCGAGAGCGAGCAGTTCTATCGCCGCAAGGAGGTCGATACCCGCAAGCTCATGTTCGAGTACTACTGGATCGACCTGAAGGAAGCGGCCCGTAAAGCGAACAATGCGCGTGACCTAGATCTCAGCTATACGAACGTGAAAGGCCAGAACAACGCCATCCGTGGGCATAGCGACCGTTCCAAGTTCATCATCAAGGAGATCATCAACGTCTATCCCGATACCTTGGTATGGGTGCATGACTTCACCTACTCCTTCAATGAGCCGATGACCGAGAACTACTTCTGGCATCCGGCTTACGATGAGTATCCAGTGGTCGGTGTGACATGGCAGCAGGCCAATGCGTTCAACGTATGGCGCACGCAGCTCATGAACGATTGGCTGGAGAGCAATGGCGAAGCCTATGTGAACCGTTTCCGCCTGCCAACCGAGGCTGAGTGGGAGTATGCCGCTCGCGGTGGTCTCGACCAAGCCCCCTTCCCTTGGGGTGGTCCTTATGTGCGTAACCGCCAAGGCTGCTTCTTGGGGAACTTCAAGCCACTGCACGGCAACTATGTGGATGACGGTGGTTTCCACACCGTGCCGGTCGATAGCTATACCCCGAACGACTACGGCCTGTACCAAATGGCCGGTAACGTGGCCGAGTGGACGAGCACTGCATTTGATGAGAGCGTTTACGACTTCGACCACGACTTGAACCCGGAGTACAGCTACGATGCGCTGATGAACGATCCTCCTTCCCTCAAGCGTAAGGTGATCCGCGGCGGATCTTGGAAGGACATCGGTTATTACATGCAGACCGGCACACGCAGCTACGAATACCAGGACACCACGAAGGCCTACATCGGCTTCCGGTCGGTGATGACCTTCCTTGGTCGTGGCAAGGCGGTCAACGCAGAGGACCTCTAGACATTCTTAAGCAAGGGATCCACGGCCGTTACGGAACCAGGACGGCCGCATTCATAGACAAGACGAACCACTCCAGACCAACCTTTAAACGCAAGGACGAACGATGAAACCCGGCAGCAAGAAGTGGAAGAACTTCATGGCAAAGTTGTACGGAATTGGTGCAGCAGTCGTGATCATAGGTGCTCTCTTCAAGATCCAGCACTGGCCCTTGGCCAGCTTTTTCCTGGTGATCGGACTTAGTACGGAAGCGATCATCTTCTTCTTCTCCGCTTTTGAACCTCCGCATGAGGATCCGGATTGGAGCTTGGTGTACCCAGAGCTCGCAACAGGTGAGCGCGCAGAGGGTGAGGAGTTCAAGAAGGAGGACCAGCGCTCTATCACCGAGCAATTGGACGACATGCTCGAAAGTGCCAAGATCGAACCTGAACTGATCGCTAGTCTTGGCGATGGCATGCGCTCCTTGAGCGACCAAGCCAAGCAGTTGGGCGAAGTCTCCGGAGCTGCAGCAGCGACCGGTGAATACGCCACCAGCCTGAAGGACGCGAGCGCCAAGGTGAGCAGCCTCAGCGACAGCTACGCAAAGGCGAGCGAGAGCCTCGTAGGTCTTACCAACAACGTGGATGCTGGTCGCAACGCCGGTGAAAGCCTGCAGAAGATGAGCACCAACCTCACTGCGCTCAACGAGATGTACGAACTGCAACTACGCAGCAGCCGCGAGAAGCTCGAGGCCGCCAACCAGATGTTCGAGGGCATGGGTGAGATGATGTCCAACTTGAAGAACTCGGTGGATGACACCAAGCGCTACAAGGAGAACATCGCTGAACTCAGCGACAACCTCGCCAAGCTCAACACTGTTTACGGCAACATGCTTGCCGCCATGACCGTGCGCGGCTGATCCCAAGGGATCTTTCGCGACGGAAACAACAAGGAACCAGTAAAATACCTGTTGGAACAAAATGGCTAGTGGTAAACAGTCGCCTAGACAGGCGATGATCAACATGATGTACTTGGTGCTGACGGCGCTGCTCGCGCTGAACGTATCCAAGGAGATCTTGGACAGCTTCGTTACGGTGAACAACGGCTTGGAGAACACCAAGCTTTCCCTGAACGACAAGATGGCCAACCAGTACAAGAGCTTCGAGGACTACGCCAAGGAGAACCAGGCGAAGTACGGTGCCGCTTGGAACGAGGCCAAGAAGATCAAGGCGGCCGGTGCCGAGTTGATCGCCTACATCGATACGATCAAGGCGAAATCCATCGTTGCCGCGGAAGGTCTGCCGTATGACAGCGTGGTGCTGGGTGACGGGCGCATCATGGACCTGATGAAGGTGAGCAAGAAGGACAGCCATGACGAGTTGACCAACATGCTTGTTGGCGGCGAGCCAGGCAAGCCCATCGAAGGTCCCTTTACGGCAACGGAACTACACGCGAAGTTGGAGGCTTTCAAAGTGCTGGTGAAGAACAGCCGCAAGGAGGATAAGGACTTGGCAGCTGCCATGGACAGGATCTTCGATTTCTCCGATCGCTTGGATGCTTCCGGAACGAACAACAACTGGGAGAGCATCAACTTCTACCATGTGCCCATGGCCGCAGGTATCACCATCCTGAGCAAGATCCAAAGCGATGTGCGCAATGCTGAAGGTGAGGTGGTAAAACGGATGATGGACGCAGTGGAAGGCAAGAGCTTCAAGTTCAACAAGCTCACCACCATCGTGAAGCCATTGAGCAGCTACGTTACCGTGGGAAGCAAGTACAGCGCGGAGATCTTCTTGGGTGCATACGATGACCAGAACGCCCCTGAGGTGTACATAGCAGGTCCCGGCGCTACGGTTGATACCGTCGCGAAGAAGATCAACGGCGAATCGATCAAGCTGCCGATGAACGGAGCAAAGGCGCAACTGGAGCAAATGGCTTCCGGTGCCGGTCTCAAGACCGTGAAAGGGATCATCAAGTTCAAGCCTGTCGGTGGTGAAGAGACCACCGAGGTGTTCGAGACCACCTATGAAGTAGCTGCTCCTTCTTTGGTCGTGAGCCCAACGAAGATGAACGTGTTCTACCGTGGTGTGGACAACCCGGTGAGCGTGAGCGTTTCCGGTTACAGCAACAAGGATATCAGTGCCACCGCAACGAATGGTGCATTGACCAAGTCAGCTGATGGCTACATCATGCGCCCTGGCAAGGAGGCTGAGGCCACCATCGGTGCCACGGTCACCAATCCTGATGGCACCAAGAAGGGTATGCCAGGCCTGAAGTTCCGCGTGAAGAACGTGCCGAGCCCCACGCCTTTCTTCGGTGGCAAGAGCGTGAACGATGAGACCATCAAGAAGACCGAATTGACAGCCGCCGCCGGGGTGATCGCCAAAATGATCGACTTCGAGTTCGACCTGAAGTTCGATGTTGTCGAGTACAAGGTCACCATGATCATCGGCGGTACTCCGCTGGAGAAAATTACCAAGGGCCCGGCAGTAAGTAGTGACATGAAGGAAATGTTCCTGAAGGCCAAGCCTGGACAAAAGGTCTATATCGAACAGATCAAGGCCCGTGGCCCGGATGGCACAACACGGAACCTGGGTTCGCTTTCGTTCAAAGTGGTGTAACGAACACTGAGGATATCATGATGAGGACCTGCAAGACCATATTGACCTCCGCTGCGATCGTGGCCGTGGGTCTCTGTGCACCGACACAGGTCGTTGCACAGACCGTGCTCGATGGTGCCTACATCAAGGAGCACACCAAGACCAAACGCGTTGTGCCTTACACCCACATCCGGGAAGCCGATGTGATGTGGGCCCGCAGGGTCTGGCGTACGATCGATCTGCGCGAGAAGATGAACCATCCGTTGTATTTCCCGACGGAGGCCATCAACGATCGTAAGAGCCTGTTCGATGTGATCCGTCAAGGGTTGTTGACGGATGGGTCCATCACGGCATACGATGTGGGCCCAACCGCGGAGGATGATGAATTCAAGAAGCCGCTTTTGGTCGCCGATCTCAAGGAGATGTTCATGCGGATCGATAGTAGCTATACGGAGTCCCTCACCACGGGCGACATGGAGTTGGTCGTGCAGGAGATCCCTTTGGAGAGCGGTGACGTCAAGATGTATCGTCTGAAGGAGGACTGGATCTTCGATAAGCAACGGAGCACCATGGACATTCGCATCATTGGAATTGCTCCCATGAAGGAGATGAAGGGGGAAGATGGTGAAGTGCGTGGTTACGCTCCCTTGTTCTGGTTGTACTATCCCGAATGCCGGTATGTATTCGCCAACTGGGATGCCTTCAACAGGGAGAACGATGCTGAGCGACGCAGCTTCGAGGACATTTTCTGGAAGCGCCAGTTCAGCAGCTACATCACCAAGTGGAGCAACGTATACGACCGCGGTATCAACGAGTACAAGACCGGTCTGGATGCCTTGTTGGAAGGGGAGGAGATCAAGCAATCGCTGTTCGAGTTCGAGCACGATCTCTGGAACTTCTGATCCGAACGGAACGACTTTGAGAAGCCCCGCTTGTGCGGGGCTTCTTCATTTCGAATGGCGTACGCTAACGGGTTCGGGCAGCGTTCCTAGTGCATGCATGTTTCCCCTGTCCTGCCGTTCACGACCCTCTGTTGCAGCTTGGTCCTCGGTCCTGACAGCCTGCTCTTCGCGCAGGACCCATTGGACCCGGGCACGAGTGCTCAGAGCCAGAGCGCCGGATGCACGATGATCGGAGGTGTGGCTCCCTACACGGCCTTGCGAGAAGCCGATGTGTTTTGGGAACGTCGCGTATGGCGCGTTCTTGATCTTGAAGACCCTATGAACCACTTGCTTCGGGCACCCGACGGTGCGTCCGACGGGTGCTATGGACTCTTCCAGATCATCCGTCACGGACTTTTGGACGAGGGTGCAATTACCGCCTACGATCCCGGACCATTGATGCAGGACGATGCTTTCAAGGTGCCCTTCTCGCGTGATGCGCTGGCAGCACAGTTCGCTGCTATGGATAGTACTCCTGGGACCAAGATCGGCCGCTTGCTGATCAAGGAGGACTGGATCTTCGATAAACAACGCGGCGTGATGGAGGTGCGGATCATCGGCCTTGCGCCCATGCTCCAGGTGTACGGGGACGACGGCGAATTGCGGGGCCACAGGCCATTGTTCTGGCTCTACTTTCCCGAGTGTCGTATCCTCTTTTCGCGGTGGCTGGCCTTTGTGGACAAGAAGGATGCTTCCAAGCACAGCTATGAGGAGATCTTCTCGAAGCGCCTTTTCTCCGGGACCATCCAAAAGGTGAGCAACATGATGGATCGCGGTATCAACGAGCACACGACCGGTCTGGATGCCTTGCTGGAAAGCGACGCGATACGCGAGCAGTTGTACCGAATGGGGTTCGATCTATGGCACTACTGATGTGAGGGTCACCTTTTTGCAGCGCTGGCATCAAGTGGAAACCTGCTGCCATGGACATCCGGATCCGAACCCTCGTCGCGGCGCTATGCCTCGGACCCGTTCTCAACGCACAAACCGTGCTGGACGGAGCATACATCAAGGAACATACGTCAACGCGCCGGGCCATTCCGTATGTGCATCTGCGTGAGGCCGATGTTATGGTCGCCCAACGCGTCTGGCGCACCATCGATCTACGCGAGAAGATCAACCACGCGCTCTATTATCCGCTTGAACCATCGCAAGGACGCAAGAGTCTTTTCGATGTGATCCTGGAAGGATTGCTGGAGAACGGGTCGTTGACCGCCTACGATCCGGGCGTGATGTTGCAGGACGACGAGTTCACGCGCCCATTGACAGTGGGGCAGTTGGATGGGATGTTGAACGGGGTGGATACGGTCTGGACGCCAAGTCTGGATGACCCGGATGTATTGATGCCTGTTCCGCAACCGGATCCAGTAACCACGGGGGAAGTGACCCGCTACCTGCTGAAGGAGGATTGGATCTTGGATAAGCAACGTGGGGTGATGGAACCACGGATCATCGGTCTAGCCCCTTTGCGCGAAGTGAGGGGCGACGATGGCGAATTGCGCGGACATGCGCCGCTGTTCTGGCTCTATTTCCCGGAGTTGCGCTACGTGCTGGCCAATGCGCAAGCGTTCGAACGAGGCAGCGATGCTGGCGGGCGGTCCTTCGACCGGATCTTTCAGGACCGTCTCTTCAGCAGCACCATCACCAAGGTGAGCAACGCCTACAACCGCAGCATCATTGAACATGCGACGGGGGTGGATGGGTTACTGGAAGGCGAGGCCGTCAAGGAGCGCCTGTTCCACGCTGAGTTCGATCTATGGAACTACTGAAC
>Ga0075163_10012346_pt1 | contig 11129 bp, 6 predicted proteins | sample JI1023141ADNA_FD_71478 | JGI IMG/M metagenome (GOLD analysis project Ga0075163, IMG submission 71478) | Wastewater effluent complex algal communities from Wisconsin, to seasonally profile nutrient transformation and Carbon sequestration -... | ecosystem: Engineered > WWTP > Effluent > Algae...
TGGAACTCGGTGGCTACGCCACGTTGTCGGGCACGTCGATGTCGTCGCCGCACACCGCAGGCGGCGCCGCGCTGGTGCTGCAGGCCGTGCCGAGCGTGAACGCCCAAGACATGCGTGATCGCCTGCAGAACGGCGCCAACCCGAAGGTCTGGAGTGGCAACCCCGGCACCGGCCTGCTCGACTTCGTGCACCGCCAAGGCGCCGGCATGCTGGATCTGGTGCAGGCCGTCGAATCGTCGACCACCATCCAGCCGGGCGAAATGGCGCTGGGCGAAAGCGCTGGCGGCGCGGTCACCAAGACCCTGACGTTCAAGAACAAGGGCAGCACCGCCGTCACCTACGACCTGACCCATGACAAGGCGCTGGCCACTGGCCCGAACCCGTACACCGTCAGCGCCCTCGACGCGCCGGCCACGGTCGGGTTCAGTGCCAGCAGCGTCGTGGTGCCGGCCAAGGGCAGCGCGAGCGTCGACGTCACGGTGACTGCGCCGGCCGGCCTGACCGACCGCAGCATCTATGGCGGCTACGTGGTGGCCACGGCCCAAGGCGATGGCAAGGTGCTGCGTGTGCCGTTCGCCGGCTACAAGGGCGACTACCAGGCCATCCAGGTGATGTCCCCCACATCCAATGGGTTCCCCTGGCTGGCCAAGCTGGAAGGTGGCTCCTACACCAACCAGCCTGGCGGCGCCAGCTACACCCTGGCCGGCGGTGACATCCCGTACTTCCTGATTCACCTGGACCACCATTCGCGCCTCATGCGGATGGAGGCGATCGACGCGGTGAGCGGGAAGAACATGCACCTGGTCAGCCTGGACAGCTTCCTGCCGCGCAACACCTCGGCCACCGGGTTCTTCACCTGGGCCTGGGACGGCACCACCTTCAAGAAGGGCGGCAGCGCGACCCCGGTGCCGAATGGCCAGTACACCGTCAAGGTGTCGGTGCTGAAGGCCTTGGGCAACCCGGACAACACGGCCGACTGGGAAACCTGGACGTCGCCGGTGGTGACGATCGCTCGCCCCTGATCGAGCGCCCGCAGGGCCCCCAGGCCCCTGCCCGCAAGGGCAGGGGCCTTTTTCATGGCGGCCCGAAGCGCGACATTCTGCGCATTGGCTCATTCCGGATTTGCATAGTGGGGGTGGGCGACCCGGTTACCTCCCCATTACACTGAGGTGACAGGTGACGTAGCAGCTGAAACGGGCTCACAGCCCGGCGTGGTGTAAGAAACTCTCCGTAACCTGCCGCCCACGGCATTGGGCGAGCCCCGCACCGGCCCCGGGCGGCGCGAGGCTCGCCCAATCCCGCCTTGTTTTTATGTTTGGAGCATTGCCCGTGAACCGTCCCGCCATGGAGGGGCTGCGCTTGAACGCGCCTGCCTACGTCAAGAACGCCCGCCTGATCGCCTGGGTCAGCGAAATCGCCGCCCTCACCGAAGCCGCTGAGGTGTATTGGTGCGACGGTTCCCAGGAGGAGTACGACCGGCTGTGCCAGCAGCTCGTCGATGCCGGCACCTTCAAGAAGCTCAACCCGGCCAAGCGCCCCGGCAGCTTCCTGGCCTGCAGCGACCCGAGCGACGTGGCCCGGGTCGAAGACCGCACCTTCATCTGCAGCCAGAACAAGGCCGACGCCGGCCCCACCAACAACTGGATGGATCCGGCCGAGATGCGCACCCTGCTGCAGACCGGCGACAAGGCCCTGTTCAAGGGCGCGATGCGTGGCCGCACGCTCTATGTGGTGCCGTTCTCGATGGGCCCGCTGGGCTCGCCGATCGCCCACATCGGCGTCGAGCTCTCGGACAGCGCCTATGTGGCCGTCAATATGCGCATCATGACCCGCATGGGCAAGAAGGTGCTGGACGTGCTCGGCGCGGACGGCGAGTTCGTGCCTTGCGTGCACACCGTGGGTGCGCCGCGCGTGGCGGGCCAGAAAGACGTCGCCTGGCCCTGCAACCAGACCAAGTACATCGTTCACTATCCCGAGACACGCGAGATCTGGAGCTACGGCTCAGGCTACGGCGGCAACGCGCTGCTGGGCAAGAAGTGTTTCGCGTTGCGCATCGCCAGCACCATGGGCCGCGACCAGGGTTGGCTGGCCGAGCACATGCTGATCCTCGGCGTCACCTCGCCGGCCGGCAAGAAGTACCACGTGGCCGCCGCCTTCCCCAGCGCCTGCGGCAAGACCAATTTCGCGATGCTGATCCCGCCGGCCGCCCTGGAGGGCTGGAAGGTGACCACCATCGGCGACGACATCGCCTGGATCAAGCCGCATGCCGACGGCAGGCTCTACGCCATCAACCCCGAGGCGGGCTACTTCGGCGTCGCACCGGGCACCAACTTCGAGACCAACCCCAACTGCATGCGCAGCCTGGACAAGGACGTCATCTTCACCAACGTCGCGCTGACCGACGATGGTGACGTCTGGTGGGAGGGCATGGGCGATGCCCCGGCGCACGCCATCGACTGGCAGGGCAAGGACTGGACGCCGGCCATCGCCAAGGAAACCGGCGCCAAGGCCGCGCACCCGAACGCCCGCTTCACCGTGGCTGCCACCAACAACCCGGCGCTGGATCCAGCCTGGGACGACGCCGCCGGCGTGCCGATCGACGCCTTCATCTTCGGTGGCCGCCGCTCGACCACCGTGCCGCTGGTGACCGAGGCCCGCAACTGGATGGAAGGCGTCTACATGGCCGCCACCATGGGCTCCGAAACCACCGCCGCCGCTGCCGGCCAACAAGGCGTGGTGCGCCGCGACCCGTTCGCCATGCTGCCGTTCATGGGCTACAACATGAGCGACTATTTCCAGCACTGGCTGGATATGGAGCACAAGCTCGAGGCCAGTGGCCGCACCCTGCCCAAGATCTACTGCGTGAACTGGTTCCGCAAGGGCGCCGACGGCAAGTTCGTCTGGCCGGGCTACGGCGACAACATGCGCGTCATGAAGTGGATGATCGAGCGCATCGAGGGTCAGGCCCAAGGCGAGGAGCACTTTTTCGGCATCAGCCCGCGTTACGACGATCTGTCTTGGGCCGGCCTGGATTTCAGCCGCGAGAAGTTCGCCGGCATCATCGACGCCGCGCCCGAGGCTTGGCGGGCCGAGCTGAAACTGCACGACGAACTGTTCACCCAGCTGGCCTACCACCTGCCGCAGGAACTGAAGGACACCAAGGCGCGCATGGAGGCGCACCTGGCGGCCTGATCGATCGATCCACCATGAAAAAGGGCCACCTCGCGGTGGCCCTTGTCATTGGATCGCTCCGCGTCGCGGCCTACTCTAGGGCGTGATTTCGATGGTGGTGCCGATAAACAGCGCGTTGAAATCTGTTTCGCCACCGAACAAAACGCTGGTCAGCGTCTGTTCGTTGCCGGAATGGTCGGACACATTAATGCTGCGGATCGCATACAAGCCGGGCTGGGTCGTGACTGGGTCGGTTACGGTGTACGGCATCAAGGCAACTGCCTTCAACCCACGCACGTTGCCCGTGGAGGCATTCATGTACAGGCAGTACCACTCCTGGTCGGGGATGCACATCTCCACCGCCACCCAATTGATGCCTGCGATTGTCGTGGTGCCGCTGTCGGCGAGGCTCACCGACAATCCCACGAGCGGGCCGGCGGACTCGGTGCCCTTGGCCGGCACCGACAGCGAAACGACAGGTGTCAGAATCTTGCCGGAGTTCAGCGCGGGCGGCACCGCATCGTGGCCGTGCCGGTTCTGAATCGCGACGTGCATGTTGCCGAGCGTATTCAGATCCAATGGTGTCTGGAACAAGTTGTTGGCCTCGTCTTGTCCGCGGATCTCGGTGACCGTCCAGTTGCCGGGCTCTGGCAGCAACGGTATGTTCAGTGTTCCTTTCCCGCTCACCGACTTGCGAGGCAGCCCCACTTCAGTGAAGCTGGTCAGTTGCTGGCCCGACGGGCCGACCAAGACCACACCCAGCCAGCGCACCCCCGACACGTTGTCGGTGGCAGCGAAGTCGTACACGACCTGTGCGTCGGCGCGCTCGGCGTTCACGGCGGTGACCAGATTCAGCCTGGTCATGACTGGCCCGGTGCGGTCGATGCCAGCGGTACCAACGCGGCTGCTCTTGCCGCGCGCCAGGCGCTGATACTGGGACGTCGACATCGACATGATGTCGCTCGGTGTCATGGCGTGGCCCGTGGCGCTGAGTGCCGGAGTCGACAGCGCCACGAGGGTGGCGGCGCCCAGCATGCGGCCGAAGGTTCGAAGGTTCAAAGTGGCTCCTTGGATGGTCGAAAATGAAAGAACCGGGCCTGCGCCCGGCTGTTGAGAGTTTCTACCACGCGTCGCTTGAGCCGCACTACACAAATAGTTGAGTAGCGAGCCCGCGCCAGTCGTCGGTCAACGGCTTTTTTGTCCCTCGGCGAACTGCCACAGCAAGAAGGCGTAGATGTCGGCCAGCTTGCTGGTTTGCTGCTGTGCCGTGCTGCCGATGCCGTGTCCGGCCTGGCCGTCGAGCCGCAGCAGTACCGGCTTGCCGCTGGTGCTCGCGGCCTGGAGCCGCGCCGCCGCCTTGCCGCTCTGCCAGACGTCGACCCGCGGGTCGTTCATGCCGTGGATCAGCAGCACCGCCGGGTAGGCCACGCCGTTCTTGATCTGGTGGTAGGTGCTCATCTCCAGCAGGGCCTTGAACTCGACCGGGTCTTTCACCGTACCGAACTCGCTGATGTTGGTGATGCCGTTGGCCGACTCCTCGGCGCGGATGGCATCCATCGTGCCGACGTCGAAGATCGCCGCAGCGAACAGCTCCGGCGCTTCGGTCACCGCGCGGCCGACGAAGATGCCACCGGCGCTGGTGCCCCAGATGCCCATGGTCTTCGGCGAGGCGTAGCCTTGCGCGATCAGGTACTTGGCTGTGGCGATGCCGTCCTTCCAGGTGTTGGCCTTGGTGGTCTTGAAGCCAGCCCGGTGCCAGGCGTCGCCGAAGGCGCCGCTGCCACGCGGGTTGGTGTAGGCGAGCACACCACCACGCTCGAGCCAGGCCACGCTCCGGGCACTGAAGAACGCCTCGATCGAAAGACCGTAGGAGGCGTAGCCCACCAGCAGGGTCGGCTTGGGTCCATCACGCTTCATGTCGGCGCGGTGGATGATGGCCAGCGGCACCTGGGCGCCGTCGTGGCTGGGGACCAGCACCTCGGTCACCGTCAATGCGGGCGTGCCGGGCGGTACGCGCAGCTGGAGCAACTGGGTGTCGACAGCCGGCTTGTCCGGCCCGGCGGTGGCCAGGACCTTCGGCGGCTCGTTCCAGCTGCTGGTGAACACCCACAGGTCGGCGTGCCCATGGGCGGGGTCGTCGATGGCGAAGGCACTGCCGATGACGCCCGGCGCCATGTCGACGGGGGCCTGGCCCGCCGCACCGTAGCGCAGCGTGCGCGTGCCGAAACCCTCGCTCACCTCGGCATAAAGCGTGCCGCCCCGGCCGATCACGATGCCCTTGAGCACACCGCGTGCGGGCTCGTCGATGGCCACCTTGGCCATCTTCACGCCGCCATCTCGCAGGCGCAGGTCCAGCGCCAGCCAACGGCCACGCGGCGCGCCCTTGGTGGTGCGCAGGTACAGCGTGTCGCCGTAGAGCCGGGCATCGGTGATGCGGTCGTCGAAGACCGAAATCGGGCGCCAGGCGATCTGCGGCTGGCCCAGATCCGCCACTGGCGCCACGAACAACTTGCCCTCGGGCACGGTGGTGTCGGTGGTGCGCGCCAGCATGAAGCGGCTGCTGGGGTCGAAGTTGACGGTCGCCACATCCAGCCGGTCGAGCTTCAACTCCTTGTTGACCAGCGGCCCGAAAAGGGGCCGGGCCAGGCTCTCGGCCGCGCCGACCGGGAGGTGGTAGACCGTCGTGTCGAGGTAGGTCTCCGTCGGCGGGCTTCCGGCCGGAAGTTCCCGCAACTGGTTGTAGGTCAGGCTGCGGTTGTCGGGCGCCCAATGGACCACGCCTTCGGCGACCCGCGGAATCGGGGCGCCGAGCAGTTGCCCGGTGGCCACCTCCATCACGTACAGGGAGGCGTTCTCCGAGCCACCGGCCGACACGCCGTAGGCCAGGCGCTTGCCATCCCACGAGGGCACGAAATAGTTGACGGCGTGCGGCACGCCCTGCGCCTTCTTGGTCAGCGCCTCGGGATCGAGCAGCACCCGCTCGCTGCCGCTCAGGCCGTCGCGGGTCATCAGCTTGAACTGTGCGTGCCCGGCCTCGCGTTTCAGGTAGAACAGCCGGCCCCCGGCAGAGCGCACGATCTCGCGCACCGAGTCGCCGGTGGCGCGGCCCAGAGCCTCGATGCGCGCAGCCATCGCCTGCCGGTCGGGCATGGTCGCCAGCATCGATTCGGCGTACTCGCCCTGGGCCTTGAACCAGGCCTGCGTGGCGGGGCTCTTCACGTCCTCCAGGTCACGGTACGGGTCCGGCACGGTGACGCCGTGATAGGTCTGCGGCACGTCGCGCACCGGAGTGGCGGGCGGGGCGGCGAACGCCGTCACCGTGACACACAGTGCGGCAAGGCTCGCGGAATCGCGCATGCGATCGAAGCGGATCATCGGTCTCTCCCTGGCGGTGGGGCCGAGCGGTGGCTCGGCGCGGGCATGCCCGGATGGGGCCGCGAGATCTTACGCTGCGCCGCGCGCCCCGTGCTCTGTCACACCATCGTCTCGGGGTCGTCATCGGCATGGCACGCGCGGCCGCTCCAATCGGGCCAGCCCGCCCGCTCTCGCATGCCCCCTGGTTTCCACCTCCTGATCGCGGCCCAGTTCGCGTCCGCGCTGGCCGACAACGCCTTGCTGATCGTCGCCATGGCGTGGCTGGACGAGCAAGGGCGGCCCGCCTGGTGGGCGCCGCTGCTGAAGTTCTCGTTCACGCTGTCCTACGTGCTGCTGGCACCGTTCATCGGCCCGCTCGCGGACGCCCTTCCGAAAGCCCGCCTGATGGCGTGGATGAACGGCGTCAAGATGCTGGGGGTGCTGGCACTGTTCGCCGGCATGCACCCCGTGGCGGCCTATGGCCTCGTCGGCCTGGGAGCGGCCACCTATGCGCCAGCCAAGTACGGCCTGGTGACCGAGATGGTGCCTGCGCACCGGCTGGTGGCCGCCAATGGGTGGATCGAGGTGTCGGTGGTCTGCGCCGCGTTGCTGGGCACGGTGCTCGGTGGCGCGCTGGTCTCCGACCTGTGGCGCGGCGCGGTCCAGGCGCTGGGTCATCCCTTGATGGCATCACTGGCAGCCGTGTGGCTCGTCTATGCCCTGGCCGCATTGCTGCAGATCGGCGTGCCCGACAGCGGCGCCCGCTACCCAGGCACGTCGATCCGCCCGATGGACCTGGTGCGCGACTTCGCCGCCGCGAACAGGCGGCTTTGGCGGGACACCCAAGGTGGGCTATCGCTGGCCGTGACCACCTTGTTCTGGGGTGTCGGGGCGACCCTGCAGTTCGCGGTCTTGCGCTGGGCGGTGGAGCGCCTGGGCCTGGGGCTGGACCGTGCCGCTTATCTGCAGGCGATGGTGGCCGTGGGCGTGGTCGCCGGGGCAGCGGCAGCGGGGCGCTTCGTTCCCTTGGCGCAGGCCTGGCGCGTGCTGCCGGCCGGCATCCTGATGGGCGGGCTGATCGTGGCGATGGCACCGCTCGAGCGTGTGGGACCTGCCCTTCCGCTGTTGGCTTTGGCCGGCATCGTCGGGGGGATCCTGGTGGTGCCGATGAATGCGTTGCTGCAACACCGCGGCCATGTGCTGCTGACGGCCGGCCGCTCGATCGCGGTGCAGGGCTTCAACGAGAACCTGAGCATCCTGCTGATGCTGGGCAGCTATGCCAGCCTGCTGGCGTTGCAGGTGCCGCTGGTGCCCTTGATGATGGGCTTCGGCGGCCTGATCGCAGCCGCGATGGCGCTGTTGATCTGGCGCCGTTCAGGCGCCCTGCGCACGCCAGCCGGTACCTGAGGCCCCGGCCCGAGGCGCTGGGGCTGCCTGCACCAGCCCGTGGTAGATCGACTCCAGGCTGTCGATGATGCGGTCCCAGCCCAGTGTTCCGGTGGCGGTACGGGCGTGGCGGCCCATCACCCGCAGGCCCTCGCGGTCCTGCGCCAGATCGACGGCCATGCGCACGAACTCGGACGCGTTGCCGAACGGGGCCAGCAAGCCGTTGATCTGCGGCTGCACCAGACGGCCAGCTGCGGCGTAGTCGAAGGCGAGCACCGGCACGCCGCTGGCCAGCGCCTCGGGCGTGACGTTGCCATAGGTCTCGGTGAGGCTGGGGAACAGCAACAGGTCGCCGCTGGCGTAGTGCGCCGAGAGCTCGCTGCCGTGCTGAACGCCCGCCCAGATCGCGCTCGGGCAGCGGGCCATGAACTCCTTGCGAGTCGGCCCGTCGCCCACCATCACCAGACGGGCGCGTGGGTCGCGCTGGCGCACCGCGTCGTAGGCGTCGGCCAACGTGGCGAGGTTCTTCTCAGCGGCGATGCGCCCCACGTGCACCAGCACCAGGTCGCCCGGTGCCACCCCCCAACGCTCCCGCAGCGCCTCGCTGCGGTGGGCCGGATTGAACAGTGCGGTGTCCACGCCACGCGCCACCACCACCACGTTCTGGAAGCCGTAGCCCTGCAACTCGCGCTGCAGGCCAACGTCGGGCGTCATCGTGCGCTGGGTCAGGTTATGGAACTTTCGCAGGTACGCCATGATGGGCTTGTGCAGCCAACCCACGCCGTAGTGCTTGCTGTAGGCATGGAAGTTGGTGCGGAAGTCCGAGCACACCGGCAGCTTCAGGTGGGTGGCGGCCTGCAGCGCGGACCAGCCCATCGGGCCTTCGGTGGCAATGTGCACGATGTCGGGGCGGCGGCGTGTCCACAGGCCCACCAGTGTCCGCTTGGAGGTCACGCCCACCCGCAGGTGCGGGTAACGCGGGATCGGCAGGCCGCGCATCAGCACCTCGTGAAAGCGCTCCCTGGCCTCGGCCGGCTCGCCCCGAGCCTGCGACGGGCGGATCAGCTGCAACTCATGCTGGCGCGCTCGCAACCCGTCGACCACGCAGGCGATGGTGCGCGCCACGCCGTTCACCTCAGGCGGGTAGGTCTCGGTGACGACCGAGATCCGCAGCGAGCGGCGCTCCGGCGGGAACTCGTCCACCACGATGTCGTCAGGCGGCAGGTGCAGCATCGTGTGATGGTGACGCCGAGATGAGGCAGCCCGATGACAGTGCCGTCACGACAGCTTCACACACGGGCGACATGCTGCCGTCATTTCCCGGACCAGGAGAACCTGTGAACGAGTTTCTGCGCGCCCTCGAGACCCAACGCTGGGACGACCACCGCTACTACCACCACTGCCGCATCAACCAGTCGCTGCATCTGCTGAGTGCGCTCAGCTTCCTGGTGGCCTATGTGCTCCTGTTCATCGACCCGGCCAGCGCCGCGCTGCTGGCCTGGGGTGTCTCGATGAGCAGCCGCCAGGCGGGCCACTTCTTCTTCGAGCCCAAGGGCTACGACGAGGTGAACCAGGCCACGCACGAGCACAAGGAAGAGATCAAGGTCGGCTACAACCTGCGGCGCAAGGTGGTGCTGATGGCGATCTGGGTCATCGGCCCGGTGGTGCTCTACCTGTCGCCCAGCCTTGGCGGATGGATCCAGCCGGCCGCCGGCTGGAATGGGTATCTCCACGATGTCGGCATCTTCTGGCTGGCTCTGGGCGTGGGCGGGCTGCTGTTCCGCACGGTCCACCTGTTCTTCCTGCGCGATGTGCAGACGGGCCTGGTCTGGATGACCAAGATCCTGACCGACCCGTTCCACGACGTCTGGCTGTACCACAAGGCGCCGCTGCATCTGCTGCGCGGCGAGCGCATCGACCCCATGCACCACGCCCGGCAACACTGAGGCTCAAGGGGCAGACCGGCGAGACAGCATCTCCCTCAAGATGCCGCGGCGGATGGTCTTGTCCGTCTGCCCCGGTGCCTGCCACCACCAGCCGTCAGCGGCCATCGCGCGGCCGGCCTCGACAAAGCGCTGACAGACACGTTCGAAGTCGGTATCGCCGAAGTTCAGGCTGAAGATCAGCCGGCCGCTGCCCACCCAGCTCAGCAGCAGGCCCTGCTCGCGCAGGTAGAACTGCAGCATCCAGTTGTAGCGCGAGGGCTGGGTGTAGGTCACCGTCCAGATGGTCGACAGGTTCGCCACCCGCACGGGCAGGCCGGCGTCGGCCAGCCGGCGGTTGAGTTCGGCGGCGCGGCCGTCCTGCTGCGCATCCAGCCCGCGGTACAGGGACTGCGCCGCCTCGGTCTCCAGGTGATCGAGGAAGGCCGACATCGCGCCCATCACGTAGGGGTGGGCATTGAAGGTGCCGCGGGCGAAGCAGAGATCCGCGGGGTGGTCCTCCCGAAAGCGTTTCATCAGGTCACGCCGGCCGCAGACCACGCCCACCGGCAGGCCGCCGCCCAGCGTCTTGCCGTAGGTGACCATGTCGGCGCGCACGCCAAAGTACTCCTGCGCGCCGCCTGGCGCCAGCCGGAAGCCGACGAACACCTCGTCGAAGATCAGCACGATGCCGCGCGCGGTGCAGACCTCGCGCAGCTTCTTCAGCCAGGCTGTGTACGCGGCGCGATCGGCACCCGCGCGTCGCGAGCTGTCGACCAGCGACGAGTCGCCCGGCGCGGCGCGGTTGGGGTGCAGCGCCTGCAGTGGGTTGACCAGTACGCAGGCGATGTCGCGGCGCGTCCGCAGCACCTGAAGGCTGCGCTCGCTCAGGTCGTTCAGCGTGTAGGTCTCGCGCGGCGGCAGCGGGTTGCCGGGCCCGGGCTGCACGTCCTCCCACCAGCCGTGGTACGCCCCGCAGAAGCGCACCAGGTGCCGGCGTTTCGTGTGGTACCGCGCCAGCCGCACCGCCTGCATCACGGCCTCGGTGCCGGACATGTGAAAGGACACTTCGTCCAGGCCCGAGATGCGTTTCAGGCGTTCTACATTGCCCTTCACGCATGGGTGCAGCTGCCCCAGCACCGGGCCCAACGCCTGGGCGCGCGCGCTGCCCTCGGCGATGCAGCGCTTGTACAGGTCGTGTCCGAACACGTTGACGCCGTAGGAGCCGGTCAGGTCATCGTAGGCGTAGCCGTCCAGGTCGGTCACGGTGACCCCCTGGGACTCGGTGGCCACCGC
>Ga0075163_10012347_pt1 | contig 11129 bp, 16 predicted proteins | sample JI1023141ADNA_FD_71478 | JGI IMG/M metagenome (GOLD analysis project Ga0075163, IMG submission 71478) | Wastewater effluent complex algal communities from Wisconsin, to seasonally profile nutrient transformation and Carbon sequestration -... | ecosystem: Engineered > WWTP > Effluent > Algae...
TCGCCGCGCCATGGCCGGCGCCGCGCGCATGTGGCGCAACGACGACAGAACGCAACAAGGCCTCCTCGCCGCGACCAACGCCGCCCCAGGCGAAGCCCGCACGGGAGAAATAGCGAAACGGCGCGTCGTCGAGGTCGTCGATCGGAAGTCCGGCCGCTTCCAGCGCGGCGACAAATTCAACGAAGGCCGCGTCGCGACGCCTGATCTCAAGCAACATTGTCGTTCGCGTCGCTCGTGCGGCCTATGGTGTCGAGCCGCGCCTGCAGCGATAGGCGATCGAGACCCGCGAACGGCAGATTGACGAAGACAGCGATGCGGTTCTGCAGCGCGCCGTAAGCGTTGGCGAAGGCGCGCGCGATTTCGACTGGGCTTCCGACAGCTGCCGCCGGATCGGGCACGCCCCAATGCGCTGTCATCGGCTGGCCAGGCCAGATCGGACAAACTTCTCCGGCTGCGTTGTCGCAAACGGTGAAGACGAAATCGAGCGGCGGCGCGCCCGCTTGGGCGAACTCATCCCAGCTCTTGGAGCGAAACGCGCTCACGTCGAAATTGAGCCGCTTCAGCAAAGCAAGAGTCTCGGGATGCACTTCGCCTTTCGGCATCGAGCCTGCGGAGAATGCATTGAACTTGCCGCCGCCAAAGCGCTGCAGGATGGCCTCAGCCATCACCGAGCGCGCCGAATTGCCGGTGCACAGGAAGAGCACGTTGTAGGCGCGATGTGCGTCGCTCATGATTTGACCTCCCCAAGCCATTTCAAACGATAGTTTCGAGTTCTCGCGGCCCGCAGCAGGGCGCCGGTTTGGTCGCGGCGTGCGATTCTGGCGCCGCGGTCTCGGCGCCGCCCCCATAGGTCGTGACCTCTCCCGTGGTGAGAAAGGTCTCCCAGGCGACGCCCTGGGGATCATTGATCCAAGACTTCTCCGAGCGGGCATAGCAGCACGTCGTCTTGCCTTCTTCGAACACAGGCGCGTCGGCGGCCTGCAGGCGCTCGTACACTTCAGCGAGTTCGCCGGGGGTCTCGACCTGGATGCCAAGATGGCGCACGCCCGCGCCGTCTTGGCGGGTCGAGATGGCGAAGTTCACCCGCGGATCATCGAGCATCCATTTGGCGTAGTCGTCCTTGCGCATGGTCGGCTCGCTCGCAAACAGGCCCGAATAAAATCGGATCGATTGATCAAGGTCGGTGACACCGACATGCACATGCAGACGTTTCATGAGGCTTTTCTCCGTTTGGGCGCGGCCGCCGGCGCGCACCTTGCGCCGCCGCAGCAATTCTCGGTGAGAAAGCCGACCAGGCCATTCATGGTGGCAAAGTCGGCGGAATAGATGAGCGATCGGCTCTCGCGGCGCTGTTCGATCAAGCCGGCGCGCGTCAGGTGCGCCAAGTGGAACGACAGCGACGAGGCAGCCAACTCGAGCTTCTCGGCAATGGCGCCGGCGGCGCGTCCTTCGGGTCCGGCCTGCACCAAGAGCCGGTAGATCGCGAGGCGATGCTCGTGTGCGAGGGCGGCAAGCGCGGCGACAGCGTCTGGGCTTTTCATTTCGATAATTCAAGTATCATCGAAATGATATGACGTCAAGGCGCCAACATGCGCGTTATTGCCCTCGGCGTTGGGCAGGTTAGCGGCGGGTGGCGCCGGCCGTTTCGCGGCCGTTATTGATCCAGATCAATGCAGGAGCACACAGCCGTAAAAGAATGACGCCAGCGTCATCTTTGGAGAGAGCTCATGCGCGTCACGCTGGTCCAATCGCCGCCGCAAGGCGTCCGCACGTTCCCAAGTCCGGAGGCCGAGCATCTGACGCTCGCCGACGTAGAGACGATCCGCGAGATATTTCACACGCCGCTGACCGGGTCGTTCAATTGGGACTATGACAGCGCCAACGCCAAGATCCGCCGGCTCTATGAACTGGGCAAGGCGCACAATTGGAATACGACGGTGGATGTCGATTGGGACGCGCCGTGCGATCTGAACGACTTCCCGAGTGATCCCGAGCTTAGCGCGCTTAAGGGTTTTCCCGCGTACGAGGCGCTGAGCCGCGAGGAAAAGGTGCGCTTTGCCTGGAAGGCGCACGCGCAGACGATGAGCCAATTCCTGCACGGCGAGCAGGGCGCGCTTTTGGTCGCCTCACAACTGGTGTCGTGCGCCCCAACGGCGGACGCAAAGCTATACGCCGCCTCGCAGACCTTTGACGAAGCGCGCCATGTCGAAGTGTTCAATGCTTATCTTCGTCGGCGTTGCCGCATGGTCTATCCGATCAACAAGAACTTGAAGGCGCTTATTGATAAGGTGCTGGCGGACGAACGCTGGGACCTCAAGTTCATCGGCATGCAGCTCATCATCGAGGGCCTCGCGCTCGCAGCGTTCGGCGCCCAGATCCACACCACGCGCGATCCGTTGCTAAAGCAGGTTCTCGAACTGGTGATGCGCGACGAGGGCCGTCACGTGGCCTTTGGCGTCAATTATCTTGAGGATTGGATCAAGGCGCTGCCGCAAGAGGAGATCGAGGATCGCGCCGAATTCGCGTACCAAGCCTGCCGGGTGATGCGCGATCGTCTGTTCGGGATGGATGTGATCCGCGAGTACGGCTTTGATGAAGAAGCGGCGCGCAAGCACATTCTTGACTCCACCGTGATCGGTCTCTTTCGCGAACTCCTGTTTGAACGGATCATGCCCAACTTGAAGCGCGTCGGGCTGCTGACGGACCGCATCCGCGACAAATACGAAGAGCTTGGCGCGTTGCGTTATGAGGACATGGCTGGCGACGTCATGATCGATTGGGCGCAATTGGAAAAGCCGATGCCGACCAAGGACAATCTTGAAGCAGCGAGAACGGCCGCCGAATAGCGGTGGCCGGAAGACTCACGAGGCCGAATGACCGGTCATCTCGAATTTTTTGGGAGAGGGTTGGCACACTGTTGGCACACTGGGGGTTGCGAGGAGCTCATCTCCGCGCAACACCGGTTTTCGACAGTTTTAAAGTAATGGTGGGTGATACAGGATTCGAACCTGTGACCCGCTGATTAAGAGTCAGCTGCTCTACCAACTGAGCTAATCACCCGTACCAAACGAGCGCCCGGACATAGGGGGATTGGGCGCGCGCGTCCAGTGTGCGAGGGATGCACAATTGCGCCGTCTGGGGGCGCGGGATGGAGTGGGCATGAACCTCTTTGCCTGGGCGCTGGCCGGCTTTGTGCTGATCCATGTCGGTATTTCCGCGACGGGAATGCGGACGCGGATCGTGGGCGCGATCGGGGAAGGGCCGTATAGGGGGCTGTTTTCACTGGCTTCTGGGGCGCTGCTGGCGGCGTTGATCGTCGGCATCGGGCAGATGCGGGCGGACCCGTTCGATCCTCTGAATGCGCCGCTCTGGGATCCGCCGGGTTGGCTGCGTTGGGTGGCCTATGTGCTTGTTCTACTTGGGTTGAGCTTGGCGTTCACGGGGTTGTTCACGCCGGGGCCGACGTTTGCTGGCTTTGAGAAGGCGGGGCTGGCGCGGGCCGAGCCGGCCCATGGGGTGCTGCGGATTACGCGCCATCCGTTCTTGTGGGGCGCGGCGCTGTGGGGCGCGGGGCACTTGCTGGTCAATGGCGAGCGCTTTGCGGTGATGCTGTTCGGAGCGCTGGCGCTGATGTCGATCTTTGGCGCGCGCTCGATCGACCGGAAGGGCGCGGCGCGCGATCCCGAAGGCTGGGAAAAATTTGAGGATGTGACCTCGAACGCGCCATTCGTGGCGATCGTGCAGGGGCGCAATAAGCTGGTGATCGGTGAGATTGGCTGGCGCGGCTTGGTGGGTGTGGCGATCGCGGTGGCGATTGCGCTGTTCCACCGTCAATTGTTCGGCGTGGCTGCGTTCTCAACCTGACCTTAAGTACGCGCGCGCGAAGGTGGCGTCATGCTTACCCTCGACCGCGCCCATTTCGATCATATGACAGGCGCTGATCGCGCGTTGCAGATCGAGGTCCTGGGGCTCTTCCGGATGCAAGTCGAAGGCTGGAGCGCAGCGATGGCGAGCGCCAATGGCTGGCGTGAGGCGGTGCATACGCTGAAGGGCTCGGCGCGCGGGATTGGGCTCAATGCCCTGGCGGCGGCGTGCGAAGCGGCTGAGACGTCTGAGGACAGTGAAGCCGGTTTGCACGGCGTGCGCGTGGCGCTGGATGAGGCGCTGGGCGCGTTGGAGCAATTCGCCGCTGAGGCGGCCTAAGGTTTTGCTCTAGAGTGGCCGGCATGGCCGCCGAAGTTTTTATCCAGCGCTTTCCCGTTGCTGCTGCCGACATCGATGAACTCGGGCACGTCAACAACATCGTTTATCTGCGTTACGCGCAGGAGATGGCGATCTCGCATTGGCGCTCACGCGCGCCGGCGGAGATGCTGGACGCGTATGTGTGGGTGGTGGTGCGCCACGAGGTCGATTATCGCGCGCAGTTAGAGTTGGGCGATGACGTTGAAGTGCGCACGTGGGTCGATGAGGCGCCGCGTGGGCCGTCGTGGATACGCTTTGTCGAAGTTTACAAGGCGGGGGCGGACAAACCTTCGGCGCAGATCAAATCGAACTGGGTGATGCTCGATGCGCAAACGCGGCGCATGAAGCGCGTACCGTTGGATTTGGCCGCGCGCTTCATGAGCGATCAGAACGCTGGATGATTTTCGTCCGGCTCGGTTGTTGACGGCGCTTGGCCGGCGGCGATGCGCATCAGATCACGCACTTGGCCGAGGCGCTCGTAGCCGCGGAAGGCGAGCATGAAGAGCTCGCACATGAAGCGCCAGTAGATGAGACCGACCGCGACCACGAGCGGCGCGATGATCAATTGCACGATGCCTTGCGCGAAATTGCCGGTGAAGATCGACATCAACGCCGCGAACAAGACGCCGATGGCGCCGAGCACGATCGAAGCCAGACCGACGTAGTAGACAAGCTTCACAAGCGTCGGGCCGATGAGCCGGTCGAAGTTGAGGAAGCGTTGGAAAATCGAAAGCATTAAATGACCCCGCCGAATCGCGAGGCCAATCCGATCACAGCGCCCCGCCGCCGTCCACGACAAGGGTGGCGCCTGTTATTGGCGCTTCTTCCGCAAGCAACGTGACGATGAGGCGGCTGACGTCACCGCCTTGTGCATAGCGTGCGATCGGGCGTTGCAGGTGCGCAATCTTATCGAACGCGCCGCTCTCGTTTCCACTCGCGCTCACGAGATCCTGAAACCAGGGCATTTCATTCCACATCGGTGTCGTGGGGCCGCCTGGCGCGATGGCGTTGATGCGGACGTTGGAGTGCGCGGCTTCGCGCGAGGCGGCGCGCATAACTTGCAACAAGCCTGGCGAAGCGTTGGGCGCGAGCGGTTCGGCTTTAATGGCGGCGGCGGAAGTGGTGACGACGATCGCGCCGCCCTGCGCGTTCTTAGCCATGAGCGGCATGATCGTGCGCAGGCTTTGGATGGTGGCTTCAAGTTGCGCTGAAGTGGTGCGCCCCCAATCGACGAGATCGCTTTCAGCTGGTTTGCCGTTGGCGGCGCTGGTGTTCACGACGGCCCAATCGAGGCGTCCGTATTGGCCTTGGATGAAGGCCGCGGCTTGTGCCCAGCGCGACATGTCGGTGACGTCGAAGGCGAGGGTGGAGACGCGTTCCGGTGAAACGCCCGCGGCGTCCAGTTCGTCGGCGACGGCGCTAAGCGCGGCATCGTCGCTATCGGCCAGCAAGAGCCCGCCGGTGGATTTTCGCGCCAGGTCCTGTGCGCAGCCTGCGCCGATGCCGGAGCCGGCGCCGGTGATGAGCGTCACGGGGTTGAGGCGAATTTGCATTGTGGTTGCTTATGGCGCCAGGGCGGGGGCCTCAACACTTGTCGCCACGCGGGCGCCAGCGCGCTATATCGCGGTTTATGACACGCTTCGCCTTGCAGTTCGGCCAGACACAATCGGGTTTGACGTATCAGGAGCGCATGAGCGCCTACGGCATTTGTCCGCGCGGCGAGGCCAATATCGCGATCGTGCAGATCGGCAAGAAGGCGCCGTACGAATACGATCTGCCGGGCGGCGGCATCGAAGCGGACGAGGACGAGGCCGCGGCTTTGATGCGCGAGTTTCAGGAAGAGACGGGGCTGACGATCTGGCCGACGCGCGTGATTGGACGGGCGGGGCAGTATTGGGTCAACCGCACTGAGCCGCGCAATTCGCTGGCGACGTTTTACGAAGTGGAGCTTTCAGCTGACGACAGCGCGCCCACAGAGCCGGATCACGTCCTCGTTTGGATGAACCCGGCGGACGCGATGCTGAAGATGCGCCATGAATCACATGCGTGGGCGATCATGCACTGGCTGCGTGGACGGCGCGGCGGCGCGGGCTAGCGCAATGTTGCGAGCATTGGGTTGGCTGGTAACGATCGCGAGCTTCGCCGGTTTGTTCGCTAGCATTGCCTCAATGCACTTCTACGTTATGCGCCACCGCGTTGACCCTGACACGAGGGAAGACTCTCAGAGCAAACTGATGATCGGGTTTGCCGCCATCGTATGCTCCTTCATGGTCGCCATCTTGGGCGTCATTCTCTTGAAGGTATCTGGAGCCTACGACTAATCGGCTGAATGGCCTGACTAGTTGCCCGTCGGCTCGTCTTCGCGCGCAAGCGGATTGAAGGTTTGCAGGCGCTCCATCAGCGTTGGATCGCGAACGTCCGGGATCGGATCTAGGTCGACGCGCGTCAGCTCGATCGGTGCGAAGTGGAGTTGCGGTGCGTTGACGACACGGATCGGCGGCAGCATCGCGAGATCATCGACCGAGCCAGGCTCAGTTGCGTAAATCGCGCCGCCGACAGCGTCCGTCGGCGCTTCAAGTTGCACGATCTGTTGGCGCGGCGCGTCGGCCGCAGCAGTTTCGGGTGCGAGCGTCAGTTGATCGCGTACGCCAGCGGCGACGCCAACAATGGCGACGCTGACCATGCCGAGAGCGATTGCAGCATGACGGGCCGGCGGCTTCGGCGGTTCGATGCCGCGGGCAACGGCTTTGATACGATCGCTGAGCGCGTTCCACGCACGACCGCCGCGCTCGCCGCGCCAGTTGCTGAAATCGATCACCGGCGACTTGCGCTCTTTGCGTTCCGGCCAGCCTTGCGCGGTGGCGATCTCGATGAGGCGCGTCGGATCGATTTGGCGCAGCCATTCGCGCATGTAGGTTTGGCTTGGCGCGTCTTCCGACCAAATGATCAGCACGGCGTCGCGCGAGGTCTTCGCGTCTTCGATCGCGGCTTGCGATTGGCGGCCGACCAGCATGCGCACCGGATGCTCTTCGGCTTCCAACAGACGCACCAATTCCGCCGCCAGTTTTTTGGCGTCGTGTGTGCTGACTGTGATGATGTCGATCATGGTGGGGGGCCGATCACGAAACTGAGGCTTGCCTTAACATGACCGTCACGAGGCGGCATCGCGACCCCCGTAAGCAAGTGTGCATAACGACTCAGTCGCTGCAGAGCGTGGTCCGTTCGCCGCGGATTGGCTTTCGCTCGCCTGTCCAGAGGCCAAAGCAGCCGCAACATGCGGCCAAAGCGAGTTGCGCGCAGAACCGACATTACCGGGTGGCAATCTTCGTTGTGGATTTCTCCAGAACTCGTATCCTCCGGGAACTTTCGCGGGATGGGTCCCCGTGTCAGGTCAAGGGGAAGCAACATGGATTGGGCGACTATCCTGCCATACGCCGTGCAAGCGCTGGGCGGCGCAATCGGCGGCAATATTCTGGGCGCAGTGACGCGCGGCGGCGGCGGACTTGTGGGCCGCACCGTGATCGGCGCCATCGGCGGCATCGCGGCTGGCTATGCCGGCGCGAACGTTGAAGCTGTCGGCGGCATCACGAACATGTGGAGCGGCCTCATCGACGGTGAGAACGGCGCGCATCTCGCCAATCTGATCACCGGCGCTGTCGGCGGCAGTGTAACCGGGCTCATCGGCGGATTGCTGATCCGCTCACGCGACTAAGAGCTTTGGGCGGCGTGACGCGTTGGCGTTGCGCCGCTTAGAGATCGCGCCAGATCAACGATAAGAATTGCGCGTCGGACCACGACGTATTCGTGAGCGATCGCGCTTGGCGCACGATCACCAGGCCATCTGCTGGCGCGAGATAGAGGCGTTGCCCGCCTTGGCCAGCGGCCATGGCGAAATCCATCGGCGCGGGTGAGTTGTTGCGCCAGAGATCGGTGTCGATGGCGAAGTTGTCGCGTCCACGTCCGCGACCGGCGAGCCACAAACCAAAGCCTGCCCGATTTTCGGCGAACGAACCGCGAAGCGCTTCGCTCAAAGCATTTGCACTCGCCAATTGCTGCGCGCGCCAGACGCCCTGGCGACGGATGAGTTCGCCGGCAGCGGCCCAGCTGCGCGCGGAAACGGCGGCGCCGTCGTCGAAGCGCGCGAGGCCGTCGCTGGCGCGTGTCCAGCTGATGGGCACGCAGCCGATCGGCAGCAAGGTGCGTGTTGTGAGGTAGCGCGCCGGATCTGGTTCGCGGCCGCGCGATGTGAGTTTGCGGCGCGCGATTTCCGAGAAAAGCACGTAGGCGGCGGCGTCGTCGCTGAACTCCGTCCCTGGCGCTTGGCGCGGTTGGAGCGCGATGGCGGTGGCGAGATCGTGCGGGCCGTTAGCGTCGAAGCTGATGCCGCTCGCGCCGCTGATCAGAACGCGGATCGAGATCGTGCTCTTCACCGGGTCCGCGCCCCAATCGCCGAGCGTTGCGGCGACGGGTTCGTCCAGCGTCATGAGACGATCTTCGACGAGTGAGGCGGCGAGCAGCGGCATGAAGGTGCGCGTGCCCATGCCGATCGGCCAGCGCGTATCGGCGCCGCCGGCGTTGTAGCTCTCGGCCAGGACGACCCCGTGGCGGACGACGAGGAAGCTCGCTCCGTCGCGTTGGGCGCTGTAGCTGGCGGCGGTGGCGAAGCGCTGCGTGCTCTGGGCGAGCGCTTGCTGCGCCGTTGAAGCGCTCACTGCGCTGCATGCTGCAGCACTCATGAGAAAAGCGCGCCGATCCATCCGACTCCCCGTGACCTATTGTCGTAAAAGGGAACCGGAGGGGCAAGATGGACGTAGCAGATGCATGCGTTTCATGTTCCTTGCCGCTGCCCTGCTAATGGGTGCTTGCTCCCTAAATCCCGTTTATCGCCAAAGCACCGACCCGCTGCCGGTCGCGTCTATAGATCAAGCCCGCTATTTGGGGACTTGGTACGAGCAGGCGCGGCTTCCCAATAGTTTTGAAGAAGGTTGTCAGCGCGCAACGGCCGAGTACGCGGTGCGCGACGACGGCCTGATCTCGGTGCTGAACACGTGCTTCAAGGCCAACGGCGAACAGCGCACCGCTCGCGGTCGCGCGCGGCCCACCGGCGAAGCGGGTGAAGGCAAGCTTGAAGTGAGCTTCTTTGGTCCGTTCTGGGCGAACTATTGGGTGCTCGAGCGCGGTGAGAATTACGAGTGGAGCATCGTGGGTGAGCCGGAAGGGCGTTACCTCTGGGTGCTGACCCGTGAGCGCGAAATTACTCCGGCGATGCGCGCAGAGTTTGAGCGGCGGATCACGGCTTTGGGCTATCGGCCGGCTGAGTTGGTGTGGGCTGCGGGGTGATGGACGGCGTTGATACCGCACGCTAGCGTCAGCGTGCGGAGGGGATGATGTTCAAGATCGGCGCTGGTGCTGTTGTCGCGACTCTGATGGCGATTGCGAGCGCCTATGCGGCCGCCGCGCCGGCGGAAGAGAAAGAGTTTCCTCTGGCGATGGTGTTTGCGCTGATTGCTGTGGCGTGTGGCGTTGGAACGGCGCTGTTTGCTTCTAGCCAAAGCAACAAGAAGAAAGATTAGCGGCTGAGTTCGCGCATGGCGCCATCGAGGCCTTGGATGGTGAGCGGAAACATGCGGTCGGGGCCGATGACTTCGCGGATCGTTTGGATCGACGGCGTGTGATCCCAATGCGCCTTCGGCGTTGGGTTGAGCCAGACGAGGCGCTCGTAGATTTGCGTGACGCGCTGCAGCCAGACGGCGCCGGGCTCCTCGTTCCAATGTTCGACCGAGCCGCCTGGGTAAGTGATTTCATACGGGCTCATCGTGGCGTCGCCGACGAAAACCACGCGATAGTCGCTGGGATACTTATGCAGCATATCCCACGTCATCGTCTTTTCGTCGTGACGGCGGCGGTTGTCCTTCCACACGCTCTCATAGAGGCAGTTGTGGAAGTAGAAGAATTCGAGGCTCTTGAATTCGGTGCGCGCGGCGCTGAACAGCTCCTCGCAAAGCTTGATGTGTGAATCCATCGAGCCGCCGATATCGAGCAGCAGCAGGACCTTCACGGCGTTGCGGCGCTCAGGGCGGAGCACGATGTCGAGATAGCCTTCCTTGGCGCTCTTATCGATCGTGCCCGGAAGATCGAGTTCGTCGGCGGCGCCGCTGCGGGCGAATTTGCGCAAGCGCCGGAGCGCGACTTTGATGTTGCGAACGCCAAGCTCGACGCTGTCGTCGAGGTTTTTGTATTCGCGCTTGTCCCAAACTTTGACGGCTTTGCGCTGACCGCCTTCACCGCCGATGCGGATGCCTTCGGGATTGAAACCGTTATTGCCGAACGGAGACGTGCCGCCGGTGCCGATCCATTTGTTGCCGCCTTCGTGGCGTTTCTTTTGTTCTTCGAGGCGCTCCTTCAGCGTCTCCATCAATTTGTCCCAGCCGCCGAGTGCTTCGATCTGCGCTTTCTCTTCGTCGGTCAGGAATTTTTGCGTGAGCGCTTGGAGCCATTCGTCCGGGATTTCGGCGTTGACGGCGTCGCCTGTTGGATCGAGGCCTTTGAAGACTTGGCCGAACACGCGGTCGAATTTGTCTAGGTGGCGCTCGTCTTTCACCAAGGCTGTGCGCGAGAGATAGTAGAAATCCTGGACGTTGATATCGATCGCTTCTTTGTCGAGCGCTTCGACCAGCACGAGATATTCCTTGAGCGTGACAGGCACGCGCGCGGCGCGGAGTTCGGTGAAAAAGCGTTGGAACACGTCTTGATGATAGGCGCGCGCTATTCGGGGCGCCAGATGCTTCCGCCGGGTCAGCGCGCGGGCGGGTTGATGATGTCGCTCAGGGCGCCGTCGAACAAGCCATCCGCCATGTGGTCGGCTTGGGCGGCGGCCGCGTCGTCTG
>Ga0075163_10012348_pt1 | contig 11127 bp, 9 predicted proteins | sample JI1023141ADNA_FD_71478 | JGI IMG/M metagenome (GOLD analysis project Ga0075163, IMG submission 71478) | Wastewater effluent complex algal communities from Wisconsin, to seasonally profile nutrient transformation and Carbon sequestration -... | ecosystem: Engineered > WWTP > Effluent > Algae...
TGCGGCTGTACATCGAAATGGAGGCCATGCGCTTCGAGCATCACTTCGAATTTGACATATCCATAGCGCCCGACCTCGATCCGGAAGACATTGCCATTCCGCCGCTTATCCTGCAACCTTATGTTGAAAATGCCATCTGGCACGGACTCATGCAAAAAAATGGCCCTGGGAAACTCTGTGTGGAGATATTTTCAGAAAAGAACCTGCTGGTTTGTGTCATCGAAGACGACGGGATCGGACGGGAAGCGGCTGCCGAAATCAAGGGTCAGGCGGTGAGGCCGCGCGAGTTGCACGGCATGAACATTACGGAAGCACGACTGGCCATGCTCAAGGGAAAATCCAGTGCCATTACCCCGGTGCATATTCATGATCTGCTCGACGCGTCGGGTCACGCCGCAGGCACCCGGGTGGAAATCAGATTGCCCATTTAAAATCAACGGCGGATGGCGATGGTTGAAAAACCGCTAATCGGTTGATTCATTCCACCCGGACCACTTTCCCGCTGGCAACTTTCACCCCTTTTTGCAAAATAAAATAGAAATAGGTACCTGGCAACAGGTCAGCAAAATTCAGTTGAATCGTTGGATCCCTGAATTCCTGCCGGTGTACGATACTGCCCGAAACGGATACCAGTATGACCTCGCCGTCTGTGTCTGGTTGCAAATTTTGAATTTGCAAGGTCAGGTTGTCCTGAAAAGGGTTTGGAAAAGCCGTTACCCGGATTTCCGGCTGGAGTATTTCCGGAAATTGCAATTCAAGTTCCGGTTTTGGCTCGTCCGACGCAACCGGAGTCACGGCAGATTCAGGCGCCCGTTCATCACCCTGAATCCAGTCCTTCGCTTCAAATTTCATGAAGAATATGTCTGAGTTGCCATTCGGGCTTGCAGCAGTGGTACCGGCGATCAGAAAACCTCCGTCGGCAGTGGCTATCAATTGTGTGCCGCGGGTATCAGCGCCCAGTTGAACCCGTTTTTTCCACAATAATTCACCGTTGCTGTTGTAAAATTGGACAGTGGCCGAAAAATGCGACAAGGTGGCAATTACGCCTTCGATATTTACAGCCAGGTCTTCCGGCTGTGAAAAACCCCTATACGTTTTTTCCCAAACCGGCTTATTATCAGGGTCATAGCAGTACAAAACGGTCCTTCCGGACAGGGTACCTGCCAATATATACTTTCCATCGGGCAGGCTCTGAACTGCACGCAATTCCGTGCCGGGGTCACCAACGGTAAAATAGTGGAGCTGATTGCCGTTTTTGTCAAATCTGGCAAGCGCAGCCACCGAAGGGGAATCATTGCTGAAATGGGTGAGTGCCAGCAAAATATTGCCAGAAGCGTCTTCGGCGAGGCTGCTGCGATTGACAAAAGGAAATATCATTTTCAGGACATTTTCTTTGCGCCAAACAGTCTTTCCATCCGCACCGATTTTTGCTAAAAACAATGTTTGATTGCCATTCGGGGATAGATGTGCTCCGAACAAGGCTAGTCCGCCGTCGGCAAGTGGCCGGGTGGAAAAGACATCGTCGCCGCCTGCAAATCCCAATGGGGAAATTTGTTCTGTTTGTTTGCCCTGAGGGTTGATTTTTTGGATAGAAGACTGGGTATAAAAACTCATGCAGAAGGTTTCTTCTCCCTTTAGCACAGCCACCAGAAAATTCCTGTTGGCAGAAGCAGCCGAATGCGACCAGATCGTATTACAATTTTCGTCCGCCTTGACCAATACGGATTGGCAATTGATGTTGGCGTCACCGCTGACCCGGTTTCTGACCATTGAATACAGGTATCCGCCGTTAGACAATTGGTGCAAAGAGGTGGGAATTTCGCTCAGATCGCCGGGAATGATTTTTTGCCAGGTTTGAGCGGATAAAAGGCCTGAACTGAGCAACAAGAAGGTAAGGAGTGCTTTCATAAAATGCGAAGGTTTTATTGTGGTAAAATTGCTTCGCATTTGTTTTTGCTGTTGTTACGAAAAGGATAAAGCCGGGTTGCTGTTGTGTTAAAGATGAAGCGTGCAAAAAGAGCCGGGTTTCACAGGCGATTGCAAGTCATCAGTTGCTACGCGCAAAATTTTTCATATCAACCCTGATTTACAATTAGTTGTCAATGGTTCTCAATAACGTGTGAAACCCGGCTCCAACATCAAATCTTCAGTATTTTTCCCGAACCCGACACATCACCATCCACCACAGGATCACCCTCGTAGTACACATCACCGCTGCCGGAAACGCGCGCTTTCAGTTTTTGGGCCACATCAACGCGGGCTGTACCCGAACCGCTCACACTCACGTCCGCTTCCCGAACCGGGCAATCGAGCGCCTCGAAATCACCACTGCCGGAAATTTGGGTTTTTAATACGCCCCCGGTGCCGTGCAGTTCAATTTCTCCTGTCTTTAGAAAACTTTAACGCCAAACCAGCCCGCCCAATCGTTCGGTTTGTGAGGCGCCTGTCGCAACAACCTGGTAGGCGCCGGGAGGCAATCCGTCCAAACCGGTGATTGTCAGCGTGGAAATCGACTGTCGCTTCCATTGAAAATCAAAGATCCCGACGCTTTCTCCCAAGGCATTGCGCAATTCCACCCGCTCCGGACCGGCGAACCTGTTCCCCAAAAGCAGCATCGTCAGGGCACCCTTGTCGCGGTTGAAAGCGAACAAATGTTCGGTTTTCGTAACAGCAGCCCAGGCGTGAAAGTCGCCCAGCCGAATCCAGGCATCCGACAGGTTGGGCAGGCCGTAACCGCGTTCGTTGTCGGGGTTGTCCGACTGGTCGGCCGAAGCAAAGACCGCATCGATGATTTCCCGGCCGGTTTTGTCCGGATAGGCACTCCACAGGGCTGCCAGCGAGCCTGCCAGCATGGGCGATGCCAGGGAGGTGCCGCTCGACATGCCAAGTTGTACGCCCTGTCCGCCGGCGGTCACCACCTGATCGCCGGGCGCCACCAGGTCGGGTTTGATCCTGCCATCGGCAGTAGGCCCAAAGGAACTGAAAGAAGCGCGGCGCATTTCATAGTCCACGGCGCCCACAGCGATCAGGCCGGGCGCATCGGCAGGCACGCCGATGTAGTGCCAGGAGCCATCGCCCTCGTTGCCTGCACTATTGCAAATAATCATGCCTTTGGTAGCGGCAATGGCCGCACCGCGCGAGCCGATGGCGCTCCGGCCGTCGAGCCGCCGGTAACGGTGATTGAGGGTGGTGTCGTTGAAGTGTGTGTACCCCAGCGAGGCATTGATGATGTCGGCGCCAATGCTGTCGGCCCATTCGGCGCCAGCAATCCAGTTGGATTCCTCTATGGGGTATTCACCGGCTGTGTCCTCCGTTTTTAGCAAAAAATAGGTCGCATCGGGCGCGGTGCCGACAAAATAACCCGGCAGATTGGCCGCCATCACCGACAAAACGGATGTGCCGTGCTGTGCGCCTTCATAAATACCGGCATCGCGCTCCACAAAATCCCAGCCGGGGAAAAGCCGGCCGCCGAGCGCCACGCTGTCGAAAAACGGCAGGGTATCCACGTTCGTAAATCCCCCGTCCATCACCGCCACCCAGATGCCCGCACCGCGGTGCCCCGCAAGATGCAGGGCCGGAATATCGAGCAGGCTGTTCTGCAAACCGGAATACCCAAAATCCCCGCCGCCTTCGGGTTTGGGATAGGCCCTGACCGGGCTGCGTTTTTTTGCCGGCCGGTTAGGTGGGTTCTTTGCCGGGATGTGCCGGCCGATGTAACTCACATTTTTGACAAACGCCAGTTTTTTCAAACCGGCCGCCCCCGCAGAATCGGCTACCACAGCGGCGGCGTTCAGCCAGCGCGAGGTGCCGTGCACTTTCACTCCGTTGATTTTCAGCGCATTGATATAAGTCGCATTGACCGGTAAATCATTTTCCACCACTTCGATACCGGCGCGGGCGCGGCGCTCCAGGGCACGCGCCGACAGGAATTCGGCCGGCCGGCAAACACAGTACGGGGTGTTGTTTTTATCGGTGAATTCGACCCAGTACTTGTTGAGTCTGGGCGCCTGAGCAAAAAGCGTCGTTGAAAAAGCCAATGGAGCCACCAGCATCAGCAGGGGCAGGAAACGGGGAAGCAGTTTTTGCATGACCGGTTGTTATGGTTGCGAAAGGAAGGGCAAAAGAAGCATGAAGCGACTGGAACAACAATTTATTTCGATGAGCGCTTCCAATGAAAAGTTAACTGAAGAAAGCCCGCGCTTCCCGGAGCGATTGAGCCAGCCACTCTACCTCTTCCGGCGTGTTGTAGATGGAAAACGAAGCGCGCACCGTCCCCGGTATTTCCAGAAAGTCCATAAGCGGCTGCGTGCAATGATGCCCGGCCCGCACGCAAATGTGCCGCTGGTCCAGATAAGTAGCCAGGTCGTGCGGATGAATATCGTCAAAAACAAACGACAGGATGCCCGATTTTTCCGGCGCCTGCCCGATGATCCGGATGCCGGGAATGTTTTGCAGCAAATCGGTAGCCTGGTCCAGCAGTTGGGTGGCATGCCGGGCAAGCACTTCCTGTCCTGTTTCCTGTATCCAGTCGATGGCAGCACCCAGACCGGCAATTCCGGCCAGATTGGGCGTACCCGCTTCAAATCGTTGCGGCGGCGGCGCAAACACTGTTTTTTCAAATTGCACGTCCCGGATCATCCCGCCTCCAAATTGAACCGGACGCATGGCTTCGAGCCATTCCTGTTTGCCATAAAGTATACCTGTTCCGGTGGGGCCGAACATTTTATGCCCCGAAAACACCAGAAAATCCACCTCAAGCGCCTGCACATCAAGCCGGTGGGTGCTGACGCTTTGCGCTGCATCGATGAGTACCCGTGCACCGTGGCGCTGCGCCAGCCCAATGATCTCTTGTATCGGGTTGACGGTGCCGAGGGTATTCGAAACGTGGACCACGGCGACCATTTTCACGCGCCCGCATTCCTGCTCCAGTTGGTGTTCCATTGCCTCGAGGTCCAGTACACCCTCAGGAGAAACATGAATCACCAGCAAACGCGCCTGTTTTTGCAGACAAACCTGTTGCCAGGGAATCAGGTTGGCGTGGTGCTCCATCGCGCTGATGAGGATGGCATCGCCCGGAGTGAGCAGGTCGGCCGCAAAACCCTGTGCCACCAGGTTGATCCCGGCGGTGGCGCCACTGGTAAATATGATCTGCCGGGCGTCGGAAGCGTGCAGCAGGTGCCGCACTTTTTCGCGGACGGATTCGTACAGGCGGCTCGCTTCGTCGGCCAGCCGGTAGGCGCCCCGGTGCACGTTGGCATTGGTATGTTCGTAAAAATGGCGCTCAGCGTCGATGACGGATTCCGGCTTTTGGGCGGTGGCCGCACTGTCGAGATACACCAGTTCCGGGTGGTGCCGGAAAATCGGAAAGGCTTGCCGGACCGAGGCAGTAGGGGGCGAATTGTGTGGAATTTGCTTCATCGAGTGGCCGACGGTGTCAGATATTTCTCCAGAATCAGGGCACGTTCTTCCGGTGTGTTGGCATTGGCCAGTGCCACCGGTCGGGGTGCATCGAGCAGGCAGGTGTCGGAATTGATCAGCACCTTGCGTGGGCAATTGGCGCCCTGTGCGAGGAATTGCAGCATGCGCGCATACATTTTAGGCTCCCAGATGGCGACCAGCGGCTCGGGGAACCCGGCATCGCCCGAAGTTGAATCCGGCAAACCGGGCAAGGCTGCTGCCTGCCGGAAAGCGGTGGCCGGAGCCGAAGCACTGCGGTGTTCGATCAGAAAGCGGAGCGTAGGTTCGTCGAAAAGCGGCAGGTCGCAGGCGAGTACCAGCCAAGCCGCATCGGGGTCGTGCCGGAAAGCCGAAAGGATGGCGCCCAATGGCCCCAGGCCGGTGAAGGTGTCGGTCACCACGGGGGCGTCTCTGAAATCGGTGGCCTGTTCGTCGCGGCAGGAAACAAAAACTTCCAGTCCGTTTTTTTGCAACATTTGCCGCAGGAATTGCCATTGTGGCATGCCGTGGTAATTCAGATCAGCCTTGTCGGTTCCCATGCGGGTGCTTTTGCCGCCGACGAGTATCAGCGCTTTCAATGGTGCGATGCGCAGCCTTTTTTCCAAAAAAACGGCAATCGCAGCGGTATCACTCAGGTCCAGTTCCGGGATGTCGGCCCAGCCGGGCAGGTGATTTTTCAAAAAATCGGGCAATTCGGCCTTGCCGGCAAAGTTCGGATCACCGGACCTGGTCAGGAACAAATCCACCTGAATCAGCCGGTCCGTTTTGCGCGCCAGGCTGTCGAATTTCCGGCGGTCGAGCGCCAGTATTTGCCGCCGGCCTTCAAAATGATTGCCGTTGAGCAGCACGAGGTCCAGCGCGTTGAGCCGGGCGCGGCGTTCCCACTGGTTGGGCGTATGTGCCGTTTCCAGTCGCTGGTAGCCGATTTTGTCGGTCCACTCCAGCGCGAAGGGCAAATCGGCACTTGCTTCATCGGCCGATTTGTGATCGGCGTCCACATACCCGGTTTTCCAGCGGGCCGACAAGTGGCTCCCCAGGCTGCGGGCCAGCGCCTGGATGTTGCTGCACACCGTCCCGAGGATGGCCCATTCCTGCCGGCCCCATTGTCCGAGGTCCGGCCGCGCGAGTTTGTTGTGTTTCTGATGTTTCATCCCAATTTTCCAATTTCTATTTTCCAATTTCCAACCCTCCCCTACTCCCGTTTGAAATCCCGCTTACCACCCGTTTTTTCCATCAGTTTTATTTCCCGGATCACGATGTCGTGCGACAAAGCTTTGCACATATCGTAGATAGTAAGAGCGGCGATGGAGGCGCCGGTCAGGGCTTCCATTTCGACGCCTGTTCTGGCAGTGATGGTGGCGGTACATTCCACCACCACTTCCTGGCGGTCGTTGAGCGCCACCGTCACCTGGCAATGGTCGAGTCCCAGCGGATGACACAGCGGAATCAGTTCGCCGGTTCGTTTGGCGGCCATGACCCCGGCCAGGATGGCCGTTTGGAATACCGGGCCTTTTTTGGAACGGATTTCACCGGTTTCAAAATGTTGCAATACGGATTCCGGCAGGTGTACCAGGGCTCGCGCGGTGGCACTGCGCCGGGTCACGGTTTTTTCGCCGACATCCACCATGGAAGGATTGCCGGATGCGTCGAGGTGGGTAAACGTGGACATGGATATCAGTGTTTGGAAGAACAAAAGTGCGGAAAAGGCAGGTATTTTTCCGGGGAGATTGACCACACTATCTTTGCCGTCAAACGAACAGCATGATCAGCGTAGCCGAAGCGGAAAAAATCATTTTGCAACACGCCTTTCCGGTGCAGCCGGAGGCCGTGGCATTGCCCCGTGCCCTGGGCCGTATCCTTGCCGAAGACCTCGTGGCAGACCGGGATTTTCCGCCCTTCGACCGCGTCACGATGGATGGCATCGCGATGGTTCACGCGGCTTTTGAGGCCGGGCAACGCGTGTTCCCGATCCGGGGTGTGCAGGCCGCCGGCATGCCGGTGATGGCGCTGCCCTCTCCTTCCGATTGTCTGGAAGTGATGACTGGCGCCATGTTGCCGCAAGGCGCCGATGCGGTGATCCGGTATGAGGACCTGCACCTCGAAAACGGAATCGCACAGGTGAACTGCGAAACGGTCAATTTTCGCCAAAATATTCACACACAGGGAAGTGACCGGCGCAGCGGCGACCTGCTGGTCGCCAAAGGCCGCAACATCGGTCCCGCTGAAATCGCCACAGCCGCCACCATTGGCAAATCACAAATCCGGGTGGCCCGGCTCCCCAAAACGGCCATCGTATCCACGGGCGACGAATTAGTGGAAATCGCCGACACTCCCCTGCCCCATCAGATCCGGCGTTCCAATGTATTCTCCCTGCAGGCGCTGTTGCTTGACCAGTACTGCCTCGACAGCCAGGTTTTTCATTTTCCCGACGACCGGGCCGCCCTTACGGAAGGGCTGGAACGGATTTTTGCGGAATTTGAACTGGTGGTGCTGAGCGGGGCGGTATCGGAAGGAAAGTTTGATTTTTTACCGGAGGTACTGGAGTCGCTGGGTGTGGAAAAATGCTTTCACAAGGTGTCGCAGCGCCCCGGGAAACCGTTCTGGTTTGGTCATTTGCCCGGCCGCAGTGTCGTTTTTGCCCTGCCCGGCAATCCCGTTTCCACCTTCCTCTGCGCCTGCCGTTATATATTGCCTTACCTCGGTCAATGCTGCGGCCTTGCCGCGAGGCCTGCCACTTATGCCGTGCTGGCCACTGAAATCACCTTTCGACCGGCGCTCACCTTTTTCCTGCCGGTACGCACACAAATCACAGCGGACGGTGTTCTCCAGGCCCATGCCTTGCCGTGGCATGGCTCCGGCGACCTGGCCAACCTCAACGATGCCGACGGTTTTTTAGAACTACCTTTGGACCACACTGTTTTCAACGCGGGAGCAGTGTTCCCTTACCACCGCTATCGAATCTAGATGTTATACGACAACCACGGCCGCATCATCAATTACGTTCGGCTCGCCGTCACCGACCGCTGCAACTTGCGCTGCTTTTATTGCATGCCCGAGGAGGGCATCCAGTTTGTGCCCCGGAAAGAACTGCTGAGTTATGAGGAAATGGAGCAAATCATCCGGGTGCTGGCCGGGCTGGGCATTGAAAAAGTCCGCATCACCGGCGGCGAGCCCTTTGTGCGGCGCGACCTGATGCCCTTTCTCGAAAAAATTGCCGCCATCGACGGCATCCGGAAAATTGCGCTGACCACCAACGGCGTGCTTGCTGCACCTTATGTCAAGGATTTTAAACGACTGAAAATCACCTCCGTAAACCTCAGCCTCGACAGCCTTGATCCCGTCCGCTTTTACGAAGTGACGCGCCGTGATGAATTCGACGCCGTGATGCGCACCCTCGACGCCCTGCTGCAACACGACATCGGGGTCAAAATCAACACTGTGGTGATGCAGGGCCAGAACGAACAGGACATCCTGCCCATGGTCGAAATGACCCGCGAACTGCCTGTCAGCCTGCGTTTTATCGAAGAAATGCCGTTCAACGGTTCCGGCCAGCACTACGGCGAATGGCTTTGGAACCACCACCGCATCATCGAACACATCCGGGAAGCCTATCCCGCGCTCAGCAAAATCCCCGACCCGCCGCATTCCACGTCCTACAACTACAGCATCCCGGGCCACCGGGGTACCATCGGTGTGATCGCCGCCTTCAGCCGCACCTTCTGCGGCACCTGCAACCGCATCCGCATCACTCCGCAGGGTGTGCTTAAAACCTGCCTCTACGACTCGGGCATCTTCAACGTCCGCGATCTGCTGCGCGCCGGCGCCACCGATGCCGAACTGGCCGGCGCTTTCCTCGAAGCCATCGGCCACCGCGCCAAAGACGGCCACGAAGCCGAAGCCAACCGTTTCCTGCACCAGCCGGTGACGGAGAGTATGGCGACGATTGGGGGGTGATTGATGCGCGATATGGGAACACGGACAACGCAGATCGGGCTGATTATCACAGATCGTTCAATAAATTTATATACCATGCTATTACACAAAGAATTATCCAATCAAATTCTAAATGCATTTTATGAAGTGTACAACGAACTCGGTTATGGTTTTTTGGAGAAGGTTTACCAGAATGCATTGTATTATGAATTAAAGGAAAAGGGCTTGAATGTTATTCCACAAAAGCGTTGCACCGTTCAATACAAAGGGAGGGAAGTCGGTGAATATTATTCCGACATTATCGTTAATGATGAAATCATTCTTGAGTTGAAAGCCTGTGAAAGCATCCGGGAAGAACATGAATTACAACTGATGAACTACCTGAAAGCCAGTTCCATAGAAGTGGGATTCGTCCTGAATTTTGGAAAAGAGCCTGAATTTTCACGCAAAATATTTTCCAATATTAAAAAGAATCTCAAAAAATAAAACTTCACGAAGATCCGCGAAAATCCGCCTCATCTGCGTGATTTGCGTTCCCATTCATTTAACGTCGCGGGCAAAAGTGAGCAATGAATTCCAGGCAAGTGTCGCGCACCGCTCCCTTCCGGGAAAATTCCGGGCCACCGCAAATGCCGCCGTATCAGTATCCAAAGCCGGAGACTCGCCCCGGGCCACGGCTTCCAGAAAACGCTGGAGTAGTTCGGCCAAATCGGCGAGGGGCAGGCCCTGGATTTTGGTCATCAGCACCGAAGCAGAGGCTTTGGACACCGCACAGCCGTAGCCGTGGAAAGTAGCCCGCGCAATCACCTCCTGCTCGATATCGAGGTACAACCTGAATTTGTCGCCGCAGAGCGGGTTGAAAGCCTCCACCACGTACCGGGCCTCCGGCCGTTTTTCAAAAAAATGCGGCGCCTTGTTGTGCTCCAGGATGATCCCCCGGTACAAACCGGCTAATTGGTCGTCGGTTTCCATCTAAAGATTCTGGTTTTTCACCGCTACAATTTGAGCCATGATGCTCAGAGCGATCTCGCGGGCCGTGCGCGACTTGATCGGCAAACCCACCGGTGCGTGGATTCGCTGGCAGTCCGCTTCCGAAAATCCGTCGGCCAGCAAACGCGCGCGGCGGCGCTCATTGGAGGCCTTGCTCGACAGGGCGCCGATGTAGGCGGCGTGTGAGCGAAGCAGGAGGTGCAGGGCCTGGTCGTCGATTTTGGGATCGTGGGCCATCACCACGGCAAAAGTGTATTCGTCGAGCGTAAAATCGGGCAACACCTCGACTGGATATTCCTCGATGAGGTGGTCGGGCGGGGTGGCAAAATGTGTGTTTCTGGAAAAGGCCGTGCGCGGGTCAATCACGATGGTTTCAAAATCAAAATAACGGGCCAGGTGTACCAGTTCGGCCGATGCATGCGCCGCACCGACGACTATCAACTGCATCGGGCGGGCAAAAACGCGCAAAAACCAGCGCGCTTCGCCGGATTCAAACACCTGGCTTTTGCGCTCGCGCCAGGCGCGCAGGGCATTTTCGTACAAATCTGCCGGAACCTGCGACGCTACAGAAGGTTCGTCTGGCAGGATGAGGTATTGCTCCGGTGTGTCGCCGGATATGCGGGTAGCCCACACACAATTTTGCCGGCCCGCGAGGCACCCGCGCAGGGTTTGCCAGAAGGCGGCATCGGTGCAACCCGAAAATTTTTCCAGAAACAACTCGATGGTGCCCCCGCAGGTCAATCCCAC
>Ga0075163_10012349_pt1 | contig 11127 bp, 12 predicted proteins | sample JI1023141ADNA_FD_71478 | JGI IMG/M metagenome (GOLD analysis project Ga0075163, IMG submission 71478) | Wastewater effluent complex algal communities from Wisconsin, to seasonally profile nutrient transformation and Carbon sequestration -... | ecosystem: Engineered > WWTP > Effluent > Algae...
AAGCGCCAAAGCGACAGGAACATGCCCCAAGAGCGATATAACGGTTACATGAGCAGGTTTTAACTTGCCCCTAGTCCAGTAGTTCAGAAACTCAGCTAGATGCGTCATCATTTTGCGCACGAATGCGATTATAAATTTCATACTATCAGTATACGACGAAAGGGAGCTACAGTGATATAATTTAACTCTTGAGAGAGACTACAATGAAACAAGAAATTATTCAAACAATTCAAACTGTCTGTCAGGAACTCTACGGCCAAGAGGTTGTTGTCGAATTAGAGCGTCCTGAAGAACAATTTGGTGACTATGCCACCAATGTTGCTATGCGACTGGCCAAAGAAATAGGCAAAAACCCTAGAGAAATTGCCCAAGAAATAGTAGAAAAACTACACAACCAGCCAATTTTTGAACAAGTAGGTGTTGCCGGTCCGGGATTTATTAATATGACTCTTTCAGATAATTTGTTAATGAGTTCTATGCTTGAAAAGCCAGCTCGTCCACTGAGCGGGTTAAAAGTTTTAGTTGAATATTCTGACCCAAACCCGTTCAAACCATTGCATGCCGGCCACCTGTACACCACGATAGTCGGTGACGTTATCGCTAGGTTAGTTGAGCACGCCGGTGCAGAGACAATTCGCTTGAACTACGGTGGTGACGTTGGCTTGCATGTTGGCAAGACGATGTGGGCAATACTCAAATATCTAGGTGATGACAGATTGGATGCTGTCAAAGCTATTCCGGACAATGAAAAAGGCAAGTGGATGGGCGAGCGCTACGCAGAAGGTCATGTTGCATACGAGGACGATGAACAATCCAAGGCAGAAATAATTGAAACGAACAAAAAAGTATATACACTGCATTCTGAAAATGACCACGAATCAGAATTTGCACAAATTTATTGGTATCTGCGCGGTAAAAGCTATGATTTTTTCAAAGATTTGTACAAACGACTACAGGTTACGAATTTTGACAGATTTATCCCCGAGAGCGAAGTAACTGATCTAGGATACAACACGATTATAGAACAACAAAAAAAAGGTGTTTTTGAACAGTCTGACGGTGCGGTAATATTTGACGGTGAAAAATTTGGACTGCACAAACGGGTATTTATTAATTCTTTAGGTCTGCCAACCTATGAAACCAAAGATGTAGGCCTTTCTCTTACAAAATGGCAAGATTATCACTTTGACGAATCGATTATTATTACAGCCAGTGAACAGTCGCAGTATATGCAAGTAGTGATCAAAGCAATTTCGCAGTTTGCGTTAGAACCCGCTGAACGCACAAAACATCTAACACACGGTCTGCTCAAAATGCAGGGCGGAGTAAAGATGAGCTCAAGGGCTGGGAATGTATTGATGGCCAGCGATATTCTGGACGCAGCAGAAGAGGCCGGCAGGGCTAGCGGGCAAGCATCAAACCCTGAAATAGTGCTAGGTGCAATCAAATACGCCTTGGTCAGAACCAGAATTGGCGGTGACGTAATCTATAACCCAGAAGAGTCCGCGGCCATGGAAGGCAACAGCGGACCATATCTGCAATATGCACACGCAAGAGCGCAAAGTATTTTGCGCAAATCCGAAATATCAAATCCGAAAATCGAAACAACTTCAAAACTAGATAAATTCGAAAGAACGCTGGTACGCAAGCTAACAGAATACCCGGAAGTCATAGAAAAAGCCGTATCGGAACTCGCTCCTCACGTAATTTGCATGTATTTGTATGAGCTAGCCCAAACATTTAACCGTTTTTACGAAAACTCTACGGTAGTTGGTGACCCAAGAGAAGAGCTAAGAGCGGGGTTGGTGGCTCTGTATGCCAAAACCCTAGCTCAAGGTCTAAACCTGCTTGGAATCCACGCCCCAGAGAAGATGTAGCTTGACAAATAGTCAATAAATTGCTATTATATATCAATATGAACAATACACCACACACCCCAGAACAAACACAAAAAATTGAGTCAAGTATGAGTAATTTCCGTAGAGCTATGACAGGCGCTGGAGTAGGCGCAGCCCTATTACTGACAGCCTGTGCAAGTGATTCAAAAGATTGTGATGTTTCAAGTGCTACTACTGTAGACGCTGGTGTTGTGCCAACTACAGATCTAGGGTCACCAATAACAGTAGAACTTACTACCACAACTGAACAGCCAATTAGTACTGAAGATCAGGAAATTATTGACAGGACGGAAGTCATAGCAAAATCTTACGCTAGGTCTATTTTAGACGGTTATTTTGCACCAGATAATGAAAAATTTCTTGGCATGAATGGTAATTCTCTTACAGCAATTGTTAACGAATACGTTGGTGCAGATACAAATTATGTTTCAAATGAAATTCAGTTCGACCCTATTAATGGACAAATTATACTCAGAGAATATGCTACTAATTCAATTTTGAATGGATCAGGAGATAAAAATAATGAAGACACGGTTAGCTATTATCTTATATTTGATACTGACTTACCAGCAGATACAATTTTAGATGGAATGACTCAAGAAGAGATCAATAAAGTTATAGATGACAGTGTATTCAAATCTAGTATCTTAAGTAATATAGAAACGACTTATGACTCATCAACCTCAGAGTTTGGTGATGTTTCTAATGAAGAAACCAGACGATACTTCGTGTCTAGTGAGGAAAATGGCCTTCATGTATCATATATAGAGTATAACCGTGATAATCTAGGCAATAAATCTGAAGAATACAGAACTGGAGACATGGGATCGGGTGGTGCAAAACAGTTTGTTGATGAACTAGCCGCTTCAAAATCAAGGATTTCTAGATTTACGGAAGCTGCTCTTGCGAACTAAAAAATAGCATAGTTCTACTTTCTAATAAGTTTTGACATTATTTACTAGCTCATAGATACCTAAGTGTATTATGCTTATGTTATATGAAAAATGTATTGCTTCTGTATCCTTATCAATTGTTTGCTTTAGAAGACTTGCCTAGGGAAGTTGATCAAGTTATTTTGATTGAAGAACCGTTATTGTTTGGTAAAGATATTCAGTATCCAATGTATATGCACAAGCAAAAACTGATATTTTTGCGCGCTTGCATGCGCCGTTATGTAGAAGAAGTGTTGTGGCCGGCTGGGTTCCAGGTGGACTATATTGAATTCCACCAGATGCGTGAAACCGGTGATATTGTTAACAAACTACAGCATTTTGACAAAGTAGAATATTTTGACCCTAACGACGATGTTATCAGCAGGCGGCTGGCATCGGCAATCGAAGCGCTTGAACATAAACCTGAGGTGCACATTCTAGAATCCCCAAACTTCTTTTTAACACGCAGTGAAGTAGATACATTTTTTGAAAACAAGCAAAAATCGTCATTTGTAGACTTTTATCAGTGGCAACGCGAAAGGTTCAATATATTGATTGACCCAGATACCTATAAACCAGTAGGCGGAAAGCTGAGTTTTGATAGCGAAACTAGCAAAAGGTTGCCGAAGAACCAAGTTCTGCCTAGCTTTCAAGTTTTTGGGTCAAACGATTACGTATCTGAGGCAAAAAACTACATTGAACACTATTTTTCTGAAAACCCGGGGCTTACGGACGATTTTCCGTGGCCAACTAACCATAAAGAAGCGTCAGATTGGCTTGACGAGTTTTTGGAAGTGCGTTTGGACGACTTCGCCACGTATGAGGACGCAATTGATGGTCAAGCGCCTTGGGCATATCACAGCGGTTTGTCGCCACTGCTAAATGTCGGGCTATTGAGCCCACAAGAGGTTGTGTGTCGGGCGCTGGACAGACACGACCGAAAACCAGTCCCTCTGCCAAGTCTAGAGGGGTTCATTCGCCAAGTGCTTGGCTGGCGTGAGTATATGCGGGGTATTTATAGAAAACAACATGTTCAACTTAGAACGGCTAATACGTTTGGGCATAATAGGCGTATGACAGCCGACTGGTATAACGGCACAACCGGAATTCCACCTGTTGATGACGTAATCCACAAAACACTAGCCAGAGGCTACGCCCACCATATTGAACGGCTGATGGTTGTGGGCAATATTATGTTCCTCTGCGACTTCCACCCTGACGAGGTATACCGCTGGTTTATGGAAATGTATGTTGACGCCTACGACTGGGTCATGGTGCCAAATATATACGGCATGAGCCAATATGCAGACGGTGGAAGTATGGTTTCAAAGCCATATGTGTCTAGCAGTAATTATATTTTGAAAATGAGCCACTATGAAAAGGGTGATTGGTGTGATGTGTGGGACGGGCTGTACTGGCGATTTATAGAAAAAAACAGAGAACGATTCAGTAAAAATCCAAAGATGAGCATGGTTGTTGGTCAATATGACAAATTGAGCGAAAATCACAAGCGGATTGTTAGCTACCGGGCAGAAGATTTTTTGCGCGACAAAACTTCGATCTAGAAAACCGAATATGGGCAACATATGCCTGGACAGACCGTTTCGGCTTTGCCTGCACTACGCTTTTAGTCTGTCCAAACATAAGTTGCCCAAATTCGGACAGTACAACGATGTTTTGGTGCTATAGTGGGGGATAAGAGGGAGAAATTATATGTTAACTACGGCACATAATGCTATCAAAAAAGCAGCTAAGACTTTGGATTTGTCACCAGAGCAATTAGAAAAACTTTTGGAAGTCGAGGCGGCTCATGAGTTTGAAATTGTTCTGCAGAACAACAAAAAATTTAAGGCATATCGCATGCAACACTCTAGCGTCCGGGGTCCATACAAAGGTGGAATACGTTTTCACCCAGAGGTAAATGCGTCAGAGGTGAGAGCTCTAGCGACACTGATGAGCTTTAAAACTGCCGCCGTCAATATACCATTGGGTGGTGGCAAGGGTGGTATAGTTGTTGATCCTAGAGATTTGACGGAGGCAGAGCTAGAAGAGTTAGCCCGCAAATATGTGAGATATTTAGAGAAACACATTGGTCCACAAAAAGACGTTCCGGCACCCGATGTTAATACAAATCCAAAAATCATTGACTGGATGGTGGATGAGTACGCTCAATTGACTGGTGATAGTACTGGAGCAGCATTTACTGGCAAAAGTATTGAACACGGCGGTAGTGAGGGTAGAGATGCAGCAACTGGAAGAGGTGGTGTAATTGTACTCAAAACACTGAGGGAAATTGAAGGAAAATCAACAGAGCCGTTATCCTATGCTATTCAAGGCTATGGTAATGTTGGAACATTTTTTGCTGAAGTTGCGGAGGCAGAATGTCCGGGCTGGAAACTTGTTGCTGCAACCGATTCAAGCGGTGGTGTTTACCACGAAAGGGGACTATCGGCTAAGAGCTTAACTGAATGGAAATCTGACAGAAAACACCTGCACGAATACGGTACAGGTACAAAAATCACAAATGAAGAATTCCTAGAACTTGAAGTTGACGTCCTAATTTTGGCAGCACTCGGTAGTGTAGTGACTGAGGCCAATGAGGATAAAATAAATGCAAAATATATCTTAGAACTAGCAAACGGACCGGTTGATAGTAGTGCAGAAGCAGGTTTGAATGCTCGTGGAATCCAAGTTGTCCCAGATATTCTAGCGAATGCTGGAGGGGTAATTGTCAGTTATCTAGAGTGGTTACAGAATTTAAAAAACGAACACTGGCCTCTAGCTAAGGTAAATAACCTACTAGAAGAACATTTGGTTGCTGCCACCAAGGATATTGCAGGACGGGCAATCAAAGATGGCTCAACCCTAAAAGAGGCTGCGTTTGTTGTCGCTACTGAACGTATCGTATCCAGCACCAAGGTGTAGAACTTGCAATCAGAACACTATAATTATACGATTTACTCATAAATTAAAAGGGGACAGTCGTTATGAATAATATGTTAAAAGGCTTTACGAATTTTGTTAGGGAACAGGGTGTTGTAGGGTTGGCAGTTGGTATAGCAATCGGTATTCAAGCAAATAGCACTGTATCTGCCCTTGTTGACCAGTTTATTAACCCACTTGTAGGGATAATTCTGCAGGGTACAGATTTATCAGGAATTAAGTCTACTGTTAATGCTGGGGACACCGTCCAAACTTTCGGTTGGGGCATTATTATCCAGTCAGTCTTTACGCTACTTGCAACAGCATTTGTTGTGTATTTCTTAGTCGATAAACTAGGGCTAACAAAAGCTGATAAGAAAAAATCTTAGATTAGAATAATAATGAAGCAAATTAACCCCAAACTAACTAAAGAGCAGAAGCAAGTTGTTTTTGATAAAGCAACCGAGGCTCCTTTTTCTGGGGCATTACTACATAATGATGCCAGGGGTGATTATGTTTGCGCTAACTGTGGTGAGGTGTTGTTTGAGTCTGGGACTAAGTTTGACAGTGGCAGTGGCTGGCCAAGTTTCTATGATATGGCTAATAAAAAAGCCGTCAAACTAGTTCAAGATGATTCGCATGGTATGGATAGAGTTGAGGCAACTTGTACAAATTGTGGGATTCATTCGGGTCATGTTTTCAATGACGCCAATGACCAGCCAACTGGTATGAGATTTTGTATTAATTCACTTTCGCTAGATTTCATAGAAAAGAAGTAAGGCTAGTATGTGTGACTCTTATGAGTCATACTTGGTTATAGTAATATAGGGGCGCCATTCTATGTATACTCTAACCACAAAAGACAGCATTTCATTTGTACTAGAAGGTTCAGAGCAAGTTCTAGCCTTTCGTGCAAAAGTCACGGTTGCACTAACTGACATCTTAAACATATCTTGGCACGAAAAGTTTAGTGATTGGCCTAGTTTGCAAGTTAGAATGCCAGGAAGCTATCTGCCGGCTTGGATAATGGCGGGAAGCTATTGGAATGATGAAGGCTGGGACTTTGTGCTAGCCAAAAAGCCAAAAGGCCTGATGGTACCTGTTTTGTTTGATGTACTTGTTATAGAAACCTCAAAAGCAAAATACAGGCGAATTATTGTTCAAATGAGCCAAAAAAAGGCACAGGAGATAATTAAGTGGTGTGGGAAAAGTCGGTAGAATACTTAAGAGCCGGCTATAAACTGTTGGCTGTTTACTGTAGACTATAACTAATGAGTCATGTAGTGAGCCTCCCGATGCCTAACGGCAAAAATACACCTAATACTTTATATGTTTCTAATAGATGGTTTAAATTTAATATTTTTTTCATTTACAGAATGAAAATCGGGAGATCTACTACTTGATGAGTAAGCAGAAGTTCAAACCCACTAAGTTCCTATGGATAGATTTAGAGATGACTGGGCTAATTCCTGAAAAGGATGTGATATTAGAAGTGGCAGCAGAAATTACTGGGACTGATTTAGAAACGATAGATAGTTATGAGTCCCGGATTCAACATAACAGAGAAGTCGTACTTAAGCGAATGCAAGAAAATCCTTGGTGGAAAGATTTTCCAGAAAACCGTGACGATTTTGTGAAGGGTCTTCCAAGTGCAAAGCCACTATTGGCAGTAGAAAAAGAACTTGTGGCTTTTGTTGACCATCATTTCGGCAACGAGCCTGCAGTTTTGGCCGGGAACTCGATACAGAGTGATAGGGCGTTCATCAAGCAATGGATGCCAGAACTAGAGCTAAGACTTCACTACCGTATGCTGGACGTTACTTCCTGGAAGATGGTAATGGAAACAATGTATGATCTTGAATTCGAAAAGCCAGAAGTCCATCGTGCATTTGAAGACATTCAGGCAAGTATCGCAGAGCTACAATATTACCTAGAATGGTTCAGTAAAAACAATGACCCTATTGGTGATTAGCTATGTAGTTACACGGAAGTTGAAGAGTTACAGGGTTAAAGGTTAAAGGTTAAAAAGTCAGCAACTATATAGCTCCTAAACTCTTCAACTCTGAAACCATGTAACTTTTAAACTGTGCCCCTATAACCAATGTAAAATGATAAACTGTATCTAAGATGACCCACAAAGAATTAGAAGAGTATGTATTGAGTTTACCTGGCGCTAAACTAGATTATCCTTTTGGCAAGGAAGTTGCTGTCTATAAAGTACCTGTTGGGTCAGAGGAAAAAATGTTTGCACTAATTCCAGAGGGCAAGAAGCCCGTATCTGTGAGCCTAAAATGCGACCCACAGCTAGCAGTACTATTGAGAGAAAAATACGAATCAGTAATGCAGGGCTATCATCTGAATAAAAAACACTGGAACACAATATTGCTAACTGGGCAGTTGCCTGATGATGAAATAACTGGACTAGTACTTCACAGTTATAATTTGGTTACAGCAAGTGGTGCAGATACGCCCGATTTACCCTAGATATTTGTCAGGTACTTAGAGCTTTTCGTACGTAAGTATGTTAGTTGCAGAGGATTGAATAACGGACTTTTCTTTATCTGAGGATGCACCATTTAAAGCTTTCTGGAGTGCTATTTTGTATTTTGCACTAGTTTCATCTATTGCACTAAGTAGCTCTTGGTCATAGGTATTTTTGAGCTTCGCAGATTCAAGAGTTTTGACAACTTCGGGGTCGAGTTTTGATGCAGATTCAAGTTCAGTTAGTTTTTTGCCCTGTTTTGCTAGAAAAGTGCTAGTTTGCGCCAAATCACTTTGTATAAAAGTACTTATTGTTGACGTCTGAGCACGCACAGAAGAGTCAGTAGCGTCTTCTAGCCCTAGATTACTAATGCGGACTAGCTCTGTTTGGTATGCAACGACATCTACAATCGCTGAAGTATCTTTTTTGGTGAGTGCAGTGAATATAGCGACGCCGACAATAATTAGCAGAAGCATGCCAATAATGAACGCCACCAAAGCTATAATTCGCTTTTTAGGATTCTGTAAAAATGCCGGCCCTGTAGTCTTTTTTTGGGAAGGGTCTAATATGAAATCATACTGGCTTTGGTTATCAGGTTGCATAAGCACTATTGTACCAGGGATAGGGGATAGGGGATAGGTTTCCAAAGTGCTTAAACTGTAAACTGTCGACTAAAAACTGTAAACTGTTTATATGGATCATGTAGTGAGCCCTTGATAAGCATTATGTTATATATTTATATACTACAATCACTTGAGAGAGATAGACTATACATCGGTAAAGCAACCGATTTAAAACGACGGGTCCAGGAACATAATGCAAAACAAAATGTATCTACAAAAGCCTACACCCCCTGGGAACTAATTTTCTATGAGGCGTATGCTAATGTTGAAGATGCGAATAGACGTGAAAAATATTTAAAAACTACCCAGGGACATCAGGCAATAAATAGAATGTTAAAAAGTCATTTGGAACAATACAGAGAGATACATTTTCAGTATCAAGGATCTACTACGTGATGGATGCAGCCCAAGAGGTAAAAAGTCGGATTAACATTGAAGATGTAATTTCTGAATACGTGCAGTTGAAACGTGCCGGAAGAAACTTCAAAGGCTTGAGCCCGTTTACTAACGAAAAAAGCCCTAGCTTTATAGTCAGCCCTGATAAACAAATCTGGCATGATTTTTCCAGTGGTAAAGGGGGGGATGTAATAAGTTTCATTTCAGAGGTTGAAGGATTGGATTTCAAGGGTTCTTTGGAGCTTCTTGCCCGCAAGGCTGGAGTGGATTTATCGCAGTTCCAGATGCAAAATACTTCTTCACAAAGTTCTGAGAGGTTATATAGAGTTGTTGAGACGGCGGTTAATTATTACCAGGTTCAACTAACAAAAAATGATGCGCCATTGAGATATTTGAGAGAAAAGCGAGGATACGAAAAGCAGACAATTTTGGATTTTCGATTCGGTTACTCGCCAACTGGGTTTAACAATTTGACTGTTTATTTAATGAGCAAAGGTTTCACGGAAGAAGAAATGCTCCAAACTGGGCTATGTATCAAACGAAACGGCGAAGTGATAGATATGTTCAGGGGTAGGGTAATGATACCGCTCAGTGATGCCCAAGGGCGCCCAGTTGGATTCACAGCCCGGCAGCTTAAGGATGACAAAAATTCTCCGAAATACATCAATACACCATCTACAAAACTCTATGATAAAGGCAGGCAGCTTTTTGGACTCAGCATGGCCAAGGAATACATACGAAAGTCAGGCTATGCAGTTGTGGTTGAGGGGAATCTAGACGTTGTGGCTTCGCATCAGGCTGGAGTCGCCCAAGTTGTAGCATCGGCCGGGACTGCTCTAACTTCGTACCATTTGAAAACTCTGCAACGATTTACCGGTGATGTCCGTTTAGCATTTGACGACGACAGGGCGGGTCAAGAAGCAGCCGAACGAACTATTCCGTTGGCACAAGAATTGGGCATAGAGCTAAGTCTAATCACAATTCCATCAGGTAAAGATCCAGATGAACTTATCAAAAAAGACGTGAAGTTGTGGCAAGAAGTCGTAGACAAACCAGTCTACATGGTTGATTGGTTAATTGACAAAATCGAAAATGCAACAGACCTGAAGTCTGCTCAAGGAAAACGACAGTTTACTACCAAAGTCATGGCAATAGTGAAGCAATTAAAGGATCAGGTAGAGCAAGAACATTATTTACGAATTATCGCAGACAAAACTAGTACAAGTGTTGATTCAATTAACAAAAAATTTACAGAAGGTAGCACTAGTCCGGTAATTCGCTTGAAAAAAATTAAGGCAGAACAAGTTCCGGTTCAAAAAGAAGTAGTAGAGCAGAGACTTAGAGAACAGCACTTGCTTGGTATCATTTCGGCGGTCGTGGTGCTTCACCCAATAATTAGTTCATTGCCAGAAGATTTGTTTTCTGAGGATGCCAGGAAGTACATCAAAGATAATAAACAGCTTCAACAGATAGATTCAGAGGATGAATATGGTAAAATGGTGTTACTTCTATTTGAAGAGACGTATCAGCATACTGACCGAGCTGAATTGTTGTACCAAACAAGAGCATTACTAGGCAGACTGATCGACTTTTATGTAAACACGAAAAAAACACAGATAATTTCTCAGTTTGAAGGAGCCAGTGATGCGCAAGAACAACAATTGTTACGCCAAGTTACTGAACTCCAACAGCTAAAAACCAAAGCACAAAAACATTTTGATAGTTTAATTCAAGAATAGGGGCATATAAAATATGGCTAAAAAATCATCTAAACAGCAAGAACCAGAAGAAACTCTACTAGATAGAGCAAAAGTACTATTAGACAAAGGCAAAAAAGACGGCAAAATTGGTCAAAAAGAGATTTTCAGTTCTAT
>Ga0075163_10012350_pt1 | contig 11127 bp, 5 predicted proteins | sample JI1023141ADNA_FD_71478 | JGI IMG/M metagenome (GOLD analysis project Ga0075163, IMG submission 71478) | Wastewater effluent complex algal communities from Wisconsin, to seasonally profile nutrient transformation and Carbon sequestration -... | ecosystem: Engineered > WWTP > Effluent > Algae...
GGCTCCCAATGGCACATCGCAGCGCAAGGTCATCCGCGCGGCCCTGGAGAGCGGGCGTCTGGCACCCGCCGACGTCGATTTTGTCGAGTGCCACGGGACGGGCACTTCGTTGGGTGATCCCATCGAAGTCCAAGCTCTGGCGGCGGCCTATGGTGAGGGCCGAGGTCCTCGGGATCCCCTGCTGCTGGGCGCGGTGAAGACCAGTATTGGTCACTTGGAATCCGCCGCCGGCGTGGCCGGGATCGCCAAAGTGATCACGTCGTTTCATCACGGCATGATTCCACCGACCCGCCATTCGCTCCCGCTGAACTCGCATGTCGACTGGAAGGGCTTGCCGGTCGAGGTGGTGACATCATTGCGAGAATGGCCGAGCGCGGCAGGCCGACCGCGGCGCGCTGGGGTCTCGGGATTCGGGCTTTCGGGAACGAACGCGCATGTCATCCTCGAAGCCGATGCGCCGGAGCTGGTCGGGCCGCGGGAGTCGTTGCCGGTGAGCGTTCCCTTGCTGATCTCGGGGCGCACGAAGAAGTGTCTGCAAGATCAATTGGATAAATTGCGTGCGTGGTTGAACACGCACCCCGACGCCGAACTTCTGGATGTGGGATACTCGCTTGCGACGACTCGCACTCATTTCGAGCACCGCACCTTCGTCGCGGCGTCGAGTCAGGTCGACGCGATTCGCGAGTTCGAGTCTGCGTGGGTGCACGCGTCGACGGCGACCCGCCGTGGGAAGGTCGCGTTCATGTTTGCGGGGCAGGGCTCGCAGCGGGCACGGATGGGAAAAGACCTGGCAGCAGAGTATCCTGCCTTCGGCCAGAGTCTGGACGAAATCTGCGAGCGGTTTGAGCACAACGGAGTGCAGGGACTCCGAGATGTTCTCTTTGCCGAAGCGGGTTCGGCCCAATCGAAATTGCTCGATCAGACCAATTATACGCAGCCCGCGTTGTTTGCGTTCGAGGTGTCCCTGGCTCGCCTGTTGATGGCTTGGGGCATCAATCCCGACTTTCTGATCGGGCATTCGATCGGTGAGGTGGCGGCGGCGTACGTGGGCGGCCTCTGGACCCCCGAGGATGCTTGCCGACTCGTCGCCGCTCGCGCTCGACTGATGCAAGACACCGGCGCAGGCGGAATGGTATCGATCCAGGCCAACTCGGCCGAGGTCGAATCGGTGATCCACGAGTTTGGTTTTGGGGTCGATGTCGCCGCGACGAACGGCCCGATGTCGACGGTGATCTCGGGCGAGATCGAGGCCGTGCTCGCGTGTGCTGAGGCATTGAAGCATCGTGGCCGAAAGGTGCGCAGCTTGAATGTCAGCCACGCGTTTCACTCCCGCACGATGGACCCCGTGCTCGAAGAGTTTCGCAAGGTCGTGGCGTCACTTCAGTTTGGCACGTTGAAGACGCCCCTGATTTCGAACATCACGGGCAAGGCGGCCTCGACCGCTGAATTGAGCGTGCCAGAGTATTGGGTGCGGCACATTCGAAATCCCGTGCGCTTCGATCGCGGAATCGAGACCCTGTCCGATCGTGGGGTGAACGTCGTCGTCGAGATCGGCCCGCGAAGCGTGCTGAGTTCGATGGCGTCCGCGTGTATCACGAACGAGGAGATCAGCATCATCCAGAGTCAAGCGGCGGCTGGCAACGAGGTCCATGATTTGGTGGCGGCGATCGGCGGCATCCACGGACGGGGTGTCGAAGTCGATTGGCCGGCTTTCTTCAGTGCGTGGCCGGCCAAGACGCTCGATCTCCCCACCTACGCATTTCAGGAAGTTCGCTCTTGGCATAGCTCTCGAGCCTCGAGCCCACGTGCGGAGAGTTTCGGCCGGTTCCAGCTCTCGGGGCGCGCGACCCAGCTCCCCGAGGGGCGATTCGTGCATGTCATCGAGGCGGGGCCGGGCGTCCAGGGCTATCTTCAAGATCACGTCGTATACGACCGGATCGTGGCGCCCGGCGCCTTTCATGTGGCGGTGTTGTTGGCCGTCGCGGAGTCGCACTGGCCGCAGCAGCCCGTGGAGATTCGGGACATCGACTTCATGCTCGCGCTCGTATTCGAGAACGAAGACGAGCGGGTCGACTTGGTCGTGGAGCTCGAGCCGGCAGATCGGGGATTCTTGGTCAGCATCGGGACCCAGGGCGGCTCGGGCTGGAGGAGTCACGTCAGCGCCATGATTGCCCGCTCTGACGCATTCGAGGCGCCGGGAGTGGCTGTCGGCGACGGGATGCAATGGACGGATCGTCGCGTCGAGATGGACGGATCCATGCGTGCGATGTCGATTGAGTGGGGCCCCCGTTGGTGGTGGATGAACGGGATGGTGGATGATTCCTCCCAGTCTTCGATTTCGAGGATGTCGGCGCCGGAGGGGGTGCCTTCGGATGATGCTCCCATGCCTCCGGCTTTGATCGACAATGGCTTTGCCCTCATGCTTCGGCTCATGGTCGATGACTTGGGCGAGACGCCGAGCTTGCCTTTCGCGATCAAGAAGGTTACGTGGAAAGGGTCGGGCGACTACCCGCGCCTGGCCAGGTTGCGGATGTCGGAGAAGACCGGCGAGGGCGCTCGAATCCGGAGTAGCGACATTGGATTCTACGACGCGGGAGGTGACGCGGTTGCGCGGATTGAAGGATTCAGCGTGCGGCCAGCGCCCGCGGACGTGTTTTTGGGTCGCCACGAAAAGGGAATCGACCTGCTCGGGCTGAAGTGGAGCGAAGAGCCCGTCTCGACTCGGCCCGAGGGTGACGATGTCGTTTGGGTCGGGCCCGCCTTCGATGGTCGCGCATTGACGAGCTTCGCCGAGCTCGAGGACTCGGTCGGGCGGAGCTTGCCCAGGCCCAAGGTGCTCGCGGTTTCGTTCGAGGCCATACACGATGACCCCGTCGAGCTGTGTGTCCGGTGCCTGGATTTTGTACGGGCGTGGCTCGCAAGCGACGTCTTTGGTGAGTCGAGGCTCACCCTGGTCACTTCGCGCGCCGTCGCGGTCGGCCGAGGCGACGCTGCCGTCGACGCGAACATGACCGCGCTGTGGGGGCTGCTGCGGTCCGTGCGATTGGAGTTTCCCGAGCGGGCTATCTCCATCATCGACATGGATGATGAGGCGAGCTCGTTGGACGTCTTGCGAGGCTGTGTGGGGACCTCGTTGGCCGAGGTCGCGCTTCGAGGTGGACGTACCGTCGTTCCGAGGCTTCAGCGCGTTGTCCACCGCGAGTCGGATCGCCGCCTGCGTTCGACGGGTACGGTGTTGATCACCGGAGCGAGCGGCGCGCTCGCGTCGGCTGTCGCCTCGAACTTGGTCGAAGAGCACGGTGCGCGCCACCTGCTCTTGCTCTCTCGCCGCGGCGAGGTCTCGGAGACATTGATTTCTCGCCTTCGCGACGCGGGATGCGAGACGATCGATGTTGTCGCGTGCGATGCGAGTGATAGCGACTCGCTTGGACGTGTTCTCGCGCGGATCCCCGCGACGCGGCCTCTGGTCGGGGTCGTTCATGCGGCGGGCATTGTCGATGATGGTGCGGTGTCGGCCATGAGTTCGGATCGCTTTGCCCGTGTGTTCGAGGCCAAGGCACTCGGCGCTCGCCACCTCGACCAGCTGACCACGGATTGCGATCTTGATTTCTTCATCGTCTTTTCTTCGGTCGCGGGGGTGCTCGGGGCAGCGGGGCAGTCCAACTATGCCGCGGCGAACGCTTATCTCGATGGGCTCTGTTGGCAGCGGGCCGGGCGAGGCCTGCCCGCAAAGAGCCTCGCGTGGGGACCATGGGGAGAGGGCGGCATGGTCGCGAGGCTGACGGATGCCGAGCGTGCACGAATGGTGGCGCAAGGGGCGGTCTTGCTGAGTCGAGCCGAGGGACTGGAGTTGTTCGATGCGGCGCTGGTGGCCGATGAAACTTGCTTGCTCTTGCTGAAGCTCGACCTCGCGATTCTGGCCGAGCGCCGGGCCTCGGCGCCGAGTTTGCTTCTCGACTTGCTTCCTGCCGCTCGTCGCGTGCCCGTTGCGAAGCGTGGGCCCGCTCTCGCCGGCGCTTCGCCGCGAGAGCGGCTTGGCTTGTTGTGCGACCTGCTGCTGGGCGAGGTCTCGCGTGTCCTGGGTGTCTCCGCGACGGACGTCCAGGGGTCGAGCTCCCTGCAGGATCTGGGGCTGGACTCGTTGATGGCCGTGGAGCTGCGCAACAGCCTCCAGGCGCTGCTCGAGGTCCGCATTCCAGTTGCGACGCTCTTCGAGCACTCGACCGTCGACGAGCTGGCCGCTGCGCTGGCGATTCAACTCGGGTTTGCGGTGCCCGATGTCGCGGCTCAGGTCGATGTCTGGCGCGCCGACTTGAAGTTGGCGAGCGAGCTCGACTTCGTTCGGCGTCGGCCAGGAAGCCCCGTGGGTGAGGTGCTGCTGACTGGCGCGACGGGATTCATCGGTTCCGCGATCCTCGCCGAATTGCTGGAGACGACGGAGTGCAAGATTCATGTGCTCGTGCGCGCACAGAACTCGGCGGCGGCGCGAGAGATTCTCACGGCGAAGATGTCGGAGTGGGGGTTTCCGGCGGACCGCTTCGACGCGAACGCGCTGCGGGTCATCTGTCACGCCGGCGACGTCGATAAAGTGCAGTTTGGTCTGAAGGACGACGAGTGGGAGGGGCTGGCCGATCGAATTGATGTCGTGATTTCCAACGCCGCGAAGGTCGATTGGATTCGGCCTTACATGGACCTTCGCGCCACGAATGTACTTGGCACGCTCCATGCGCTCTCCCTCGCGGCGCATCGTCGGCCGAAGCGATTTGTCCTCGTGTCGTCGATCGCGGCGGCGGGTGCGGTCGAGGGGACGCTGCTGGAGCACGTCGGCGCGGAGCCGCCTGGCAACGCAGGGTACCAGCTGTCAAAGTTCGTGGCCGAGAACCTCGTCCGTGACGCCGGAGAGCGCGGGCTCGACTTCATGATTGTCCGGCCCGCGGTCGTCACCGCGTCGAGCTCCAGCGGGCTCGTCAATCCGGGGCAAATCGAGTTTCAATTTTTTAAGGCATGTGCGGAGATTGGCGGGGTTCCAAACATCGCGATGAACCTCGATTTCACTCCCGTCGATGTCGTGGCATCGATGATTGTCGAGGTTGCCCTCCATTGTGCCGACGCCGCGGGTGTTTTGCATCTGGCGAGCCCGGTGTTCTATTCACCCGAGTGGCTGGTCGAGCTGATTCGCTCGATGGGTGGCCGGTGCGATGTCGTGGAAGAAGACGATTGGACCAAGCAGCTCGCCGCGCAGGGATCCCGGACAGCCCAGCTGCTGGCGTTCTGGCCGGTCTTGACCACGCTCCCGAAGATCTCCACGGTTCGAGCGACGGGTGTGTTGCGCCAACGTGAGCTTCTCGATCCCACCCAGGCGATTGCCCTGATGTATCGAGTCTCCCAAGTGCGTGGTTTGATCGCGTTGGGCTGAGCGGCTGACCCAACAGTCGCGAGAATGGGTCTCATACTCGAGGAGCATGGAGACCCATTGGCGCGCGAGCGAGTCCGCCACGGATGGCTGACTCGGAGTCTGGGCTAGACGACCTTGAAAACGTCGTCCACGGTCCAGACGACGTCACTGGGCTTGATGTTGATAATCTCGCGCTTGTCGTCCCACTCGGGGAGTTGATAGTATTGGTCGACTTCGATGCTATCGTCGTTCAACAGCCTCGAACCCTGACGAATGGCGTCTTGGGTCGAACTCGCGCTCGTGAGCGCGGTGACACCCATCCACGCGAGCGCGGTCACCACTCCACGCAGGAGGGGATTGGGCACAATCACGATGGTCGTGGCGAAGCCTGGCGATGTCTCGGCGACTTTGGCGATCTCTGCAACGCCCTTTCGGCTTACCGCATCGGGCACCTGCATCTGCTCGATGTCGTAGATCATCACGACCTTCTTGCCGTGCTTGGAGGCGTAGTCGGTGACCGGCTTCCGAACTTGGTACAAGAGCCTCAACGTGTCGGGGTTTCCAGGTCCGTAGTGGCGAAGACCAAAGAAGGGGAAGATGGAGTCGTCGAAGACGAAGCGCGTCTTAGCGAACTGATACTGGGAGATTCCCTGAGGCTGATAGGTCATGACGCGCACCAACTGAGGAGGTCTCGCACGGGCCCATTGTATGCCGGCGAGGGCTCTGGAGGCAAGCTTCCACCAGGTGCTGCGCTACTTGCGCTCGGTGAAGAAGCGAGGGCTTGCCCGGACGAGCGACTCCAAGCGGTCGAGCCCGACTCGAGGATCGCCGACAACTCGCACGCCCGCCTCCCAGACGACGACATGCGATGTTTCGTGGCCGAAGAGCGCGTCGAGAGGATGATCGCTGAGTTCTCCCAGAGCGCGAAGGTTACCCAAGGCGCGATGAGTGCGCGAAATTGGGTGCTCGGGCCTGGCTCCGCCTTGGCCGCTATCGGGAATCAACTCGAAGAGCAGCTGCGTGCCTACCCTTCCGGCCGTCAGTTCGAACTGAGCTTCTTTCGGGCTGATTCGCATGACGAGCTTGATCGGGACTTCGTCAAGCGACCCGCGCACGGCGATGGCCGTCCCATGCTTGGACTCTGCGACCACCGCTCCTTCGAGTCCGACCAGGCGCTCGGCGAGGCTCTCGGCCAGCTTGATCATGCTAGCGACTTCGATGGCGGGGCGTTCCGCCCCATCCAACCCCGCGAGCGCCCCCTCGACCCCGCCGGCGCCCCGCAGCTCCCGAAACGCGGCCCCCGGCAGCAGCGTCTCCACGAACAACAACGCCCCCGCCCCGAGCATCAGGACCAGATGCGGGCTCGAGAACCCCAGCCCAGCAATGACCATCAGCCCGAGCGCGATCCCGCGGGTCCGGTCCTCGGTGCTGACGAGCGAGGCGTAGACGGTCACGAACACGAAGAACAACCCCATCATCAACGCGGCCGAGCGGACCTCGTCGACGTAGGAGGGGTAGGGGATCTGAAACCCGAAGAGCGACTGCAGGAGGCCGGAGAGGCCGTCCTCGAGCTCGCCGAAGCCGTGCTGGTAGAGGTAGTAGAAGAACATGCTGCCGATGAGGCAGATGGTGCCAACCACGACCAGCACCCAGCGCTCGAGCCTCGGGCGCAGCAGGAGCAGGGTGAGCACGGAGGTCACCACGATCGCGCCGCCGAGCCAGGGGATCGCATGATCAGGCACGAGTTCGCCCGCGATCCCGGGCGCACCCACGAATCCGAGTCGCACCAATACGGGCAACAGCAAGATCGCGGCGATCGGCCTCCGCTCGGGCGGACCGAGGCGGGTCCAAAACAGGCCGACGCTGAGCGGCCAGGCCATCAGCAAGAGCGCGCCGCCGACGATCGCGAGGGTCGGGAGAGCCCAGGCCGCGGGGGCGCCGGGGAGTTTGCCGACATGCGCGAGGCCGAGGGCGAGCGCGCCGGGCAAGGCGAAGAGGGCGGGCAGCCAGCGCGCGGGGCCGAGCCTGCGATCGCGGGCCCAGATCAGCGGGACGATCCCGGCCAGCGCCAGCGCCAGCACGGCGCTGAAGTGATGCAGGATGAACTCGCCATGGTAGGCGAGGCCGAGGCCGCTGAGCTTGCCGCGAAGGCCGAACCACAAGCCGGCGGGCCAGATCAGGCCGAGCGCGAGGGCGATGTTCTGGCGCTCGCGGACCAGCCAGATCGAGCCGACGGCGGCGGCGACGAGCACCGCCAGCGCCATGTACATCAGCGGCCGCTCGATCGAGGCGGCCGTGAAGGCGTCGAGCTTGGCCATGCCGAGCGCGACGCTCGCGATGATCTGCAGGAGCCCGGCGACCAGCGCGATCGAGGCGATCCCCCAGGGACTGGGATGTCGAGGTTCTGCGCTCACCCGTGGCTCGGAGCGGCCGAGTGTATCAGGCCGCCTCGGCGCCTCCGCGGGTTTTTTGCGGGGCCGCCTACGGTGTCCTACATGTGGGGCATGAACCGACGCGGCTTCCTTCTCGGGCTCACCACGGCGATCGCAGGCGCGAGCGTGCTCGCTCGCTCGTCTCGCGTGCTCGCCGCGGCCCGACCGGTGACCCAGCGGGACTTCTGCTTGGTCCTCGACCCGGGTCACGGCGGGGAGAACGAGGGCTGCCACGCGCACGACGGGCAGGCGCAGGAGAAGGACGTGACGCTGGCCTTGGCCGAGCAGCTGGCGATCCGCGTGGTGACGCTGCTGCCCAACGCGACGGTCCTGCTGACCCGCGATCACGACGAGACGCTGCACCTCTCGTCGCGGGTGGCCTTCGCCAACGCCTGCAACGCGGACCTCTTCGTCAGCCTCCACTGCAACGCCTCGCCCGAGCGCAACCAGACCGGGTTCGAGAGCTACGTGCTCGACCTCGACGCGAGCAGCCGCGAGGCGGCGCTCACGGCCCAACGCGAGAACGACGAGCAGCTCGCCGCGCCGCGTGGGGAAGGCGACGAGGTCGACGCGATGCTGCGCGAGCTCGGGCTGACGCAGGGGCGGCGCAACGCGGCTTGGTTCGCGGACGCGATCCAGCGCGAGCAGGCCAAGCGCTTCCCGGATCGGCGTGATCGTGGGGTGTTGCAGGCGCCCTTCGATGTGCTGATGGGGGCGCGGATGCCTGCTGTCTTGACCGAGGTTGGGTTTCTCGACCATGAGCAGGAGGGGGCGATGCTGCGCAGTGCGGTGGGGCAGGGGGTGATTGTCGAAGGGCTGGCGCAGGCGGTGCTTGGGTACTTCAACGAGGTTGTTCGGCGTAGTTGATTCGGTTCGGTTGTCGATGGAGTCTTCGCGATCGGTTGCGAAAGACTCGGCTCCCGAAGTGGGGGGCTTCACGGGGAATGTCGCCGCCCCACGCTCGGCTGCCCCACTTGTAATCGGGGCGCCAATGTCCGCCTCGGAGGGACGCCGACATTCCCCGCCGCCCTGGTTCGCGGACGTTGGCTCCGCCTTTGGACAGGTGGAGGGTGTCGCTTCGTTCGCGGGCTTCGTCGGGGGCAGCCGCGTTGGGGATCGGGAGAGGGAGAGGGAGAGGCAGAGGAGAGGGCGGGGTCGATCGGGTGGATCGAGTGTCAGGCCAGGAGCTCGATTTGGCCGACTTCGCCGGGTTTGGCGGCGGCGAGCTCTCCGATGATCGCGGCTGCGTGGCCGCTGGCGCGGAGCTCTTCGAGGAGGCGTTCGGCGCCTTCGTGGCGTAGGGCGATCAAGAGGCCGCCGCTGGTTTGGGCGTCGCAGGCGAGCTTGGTCAGGGCGATGGCCTTGAGGTTGCTGGCGGAGTAGCGGCGGATGAGGCTGCGCTCGAGGTATTCGAGGTTGGACTCGCTGCCGCCGCAAAAGCAGCCGTTGGCGAGGTGCTCGAGGGCGCCGGGGAGGAGGGGGAGGCGGCCGAGTTCGAGGCTGGCGCGCAGGCGGCTGCCGCGAAGGAGGTTGCGGAGGTGGCCGAGGAGGCCGAAGCCGGTGACGTCGGTGCAGGCGGTGGCTCCGTGGACGCGGGCGAGCTCGGCTGCGTTGGCGTTGAGCTTGAGCATCGAGCGGGTGGCGGTGGTGATCTCGAGCTCGCTGGCTTGTTGACGCTTGATGGCGGTGCCGATGACTCCGGTCCCGAGGGCCTTGGTCAGGACCAGCCACTGGCCCGACATCGCGCGGGTGTTGGCGAAGGGGCGCTTTTGGCTGCGGGTCAGCTCGCCGGTGACGGCGAGGCCGAACTTGAGGTCTTCGTTGCGGACGGTGTGGCCGCCGACGATCGCGACGCCAGCCTCGGCACACTTGTCGCGGGCGCCGATCATGATTCGGCGCAGGACCTCGAGCGGGAGCCGGTGATCGGGGAAGAAGGCGAGGTTGAGGGCCCAGCGGGGGCGGCCGCCCATGGCCCAGACGTCGGACATGGCGTTGGCGGCTGCGATGCCGCCGAAGGCTTCGGGCTCGTCGACGATCGGGCCGATCGTGTCGGTGGTCAGGATCAGGTTGCGATCGTCGCTCGGCGACGCGCCAGGCTCGTTGGGCAGACGCACGACGGCCGCGTCGTCGGACAGCTCGGGTCCGACGATGACCGTCGTCGTGATGCTCCCGGGATTGGCGGGCTGGAGCGTCCCGTCCAGGACCTGAACCAGGTCACCGAGCCGAAGCTTTGCGGCTCAACCTCCGCCCGAGCTGTACTCGGTCAGGCGAAGCGGCTGGGAGGGATCGAAGGGTGCGCGGTCTGCCATCGGCGCGAGCGTACTGGTTTGCGCGGGATCCGAAAACTGGCGCCGAGCAAGGCTGACGCACGGCGCGAGCGCTCTACCGCGCGGAGCCGAGACCGCGCGGAGCCGAGACCGCAGTGATTGCCGTGGCGAGGAGGGGTCGCCACACTCGCCCTTCGTGTCCGACACCCCTTTTGATCTGCTCGGCGGTCGTGAGCGCGTGCTGGCCTTGACCGAGACCTTCTACGACCGGATGGAGCGCGACGAGCCGGCGCTCGCCGCTCTGCACCACTGCGAGGCGCCCGGGCGGATCGCTCGAGTCAGCCGCGATCGCTTCGGGCTCTTCTTGGTCGGCTGGCTCGGCGGGCCGCAGGACTACATCGAGCAGCACGGGCATCCGCGGCTGCGGATGCGCCACGCTCGGGTCCGGGTCGATCTCGCCATGCGCGACGCGTGGCTGCGCTGCATGAGCAGTGCGATGGACCAGCAGGGGATCGAGGGCGAGATCCGGAGCTTCCTCGATCAGCGCTTCGCCGAGGTCGCCGACTTCATGCGCAACACCGAGGGCTGACCTGCGGTAGCGTCGGGGCCTGGACGCGAGCGCCACACCCGAGCCCGAGCGCGGGCAGACGACCAAGCACGACGACGAGACGCTCACGGCGGATCCCTCGCGTCCGCGCACGCGCGCCGAGCCGCTCGAATCCGGCCAGCGGATCGGTCGCTTCACGCTGCTGCGCAAGCTCGGCGAGGGCGGGATGGGCATCGTCTACGCGGCCTACGACGACGAGCTCGATCGCAAGGTCGCGATCAAGCTCGTGCGCGCGACCAAGATCGACGAGCTCGCGCGCGCACGAGTGCTGCGCGAGGCCCAGGCGATGGCTCGGGTCTCGCACCCGAACGTCGTGCAGATCTACGACGTCGGCGTGCACGGCGAGGAGGTCGAGCAGGTCTACGTGGCGATGGAGTTCGTCGCGGGTCCGACCTTGGCCGAGTGGACCGCGAGCTGGCGCGAGCG
>Ga0075163_10012351_pt1 | contig 11126 bp, 12 predicted proteins | sample JI1023141ADNA_FD_71478 | JGI IMG/M metagenome (GOLD analysis project Ga0075163, IMG submission 71478) | Wastewater effluent complex algal communities from Wisconsin, to seasonally profile nutrient transformation and Carbon sequestration -... | ecosystem: Engineered > WWTP > Effluent > Algae...
AAGTGATCTTCGATGGGATACCAGCGAATGTTGAGCAGGGAAGAGGCGTCCACTTCGCTGAGGGCGGGCAGGCCTTCGCGCAGAAGAAAAAAGAAAATGAGAAGCACGAACACAACGGCTGAATAGCCGCTGGCTTTGATGGCTCTGGTGATAATGAACTCACGCCAGTTTAAAGATTTTTCCATTATTCCTCATAAGACCATTAGAGACTGTTTCTAAAGATTTTTTTTACCACAGAGACCACGAAGATCACAGAGAAGACTTTTAAGTACCTCTGTGGACTCTGTGTTCTCCGTGGTGAATATTGTTTCATTTTGCAGGTACAAAACCCAACTCAGCAACGATCTGCTGTGCTTCTTCGGAAAGGATCCAATCCAAATATTCCTTCACAATGCCAGTGGGTTCGCCGTTGGTATACATATATAAATCGCGTGCAATGGCATAACTTTTATTGTTCACGGTTTCAATGGATGGCAGAACATACTCGCCGCCAGCTTCCTTGGCAATCGCGATCATCTTCAGGTCATCAGGTACATAGCCGAGGCCGTCATAGCCAATTGCGTTTGGATTTTGGCGCACCTCAGAAATAATTCCCTCGGAGGATGGAAGCAATAATGTATCCATCGAGAACAAGGTTTTGTTTTCCTTATCTCCCAGCCTCAAAACGGTTTCCAGAAAATAGACATGCGTGCCTGAGTTGGTCTCGCGTGAAAGCTTTACGATTGGCCTGTCTTCGCCGCCCACGTCCGTCCAGTTTACGTATTTGCCGCTGTAAATATCTGAGATTTGTTGCAGGGTCAATTCACTGACAGGATTGTTCGGGTTGACGATCACCGCAATCGCATCACGTGCGATGATGTGTTCGACAGGAGTAACTCCGTTCGCTTGCGCTTCGGTGGTTTCTTCATCCTTGATCTTGCGTGACGCGTTGGCAATATCCACCGTGCCGTTGACGAGCGCAGCAATACCCGTCCCCGAACCGCCGCCCGTCACCGAGATGCGCACATCAGAATGCTCGGCTTGGTACGTCTCTGCCCATGCCAGCGCCAAATTGACGATCGTGTCTGAACCTTTGTTTTCGATGTATTGAGCAGAAGAATCAGATGTAACATCGGCAGATGAATCAGCGCCGCCGCAGGATGTTAGGATGAAAGAGGAAAGCAGAAAGATGATTAAAATGCGTTTCATTGGAGCGAATTATACCGCCTCAAACTTGCTGAAAGCTGACTCTGTTTCGAGTGATATTTGTCACTCTGATCATGCGTTGCCCTCTCAAATCTTTCTGATACAATCACGCACATGAACACAATGCAACCTGCTTTTTCCGTCCAACAATTGGACTTTTACTATGGCAGCTCAAGAGCCCTTTCGGGAATTAATCTCGAAATTCAGCCGCAAAAAGTGACTGCGCTTATCGGTCCCTCAGGCTGCGGCAAATCCACTTTTTTGCGCTGTCTCAACCGTATGAACGACACCATCACAGGCACACGAGTGGAAGGAAAGATTCTGCTCAAAGGCGAAGATATCTACGGCTCAACAATGGACGTGGTCAATTTACGCCAGCGTGTGGGCATGGTTTTCCAGAAGCCGAATCCCTTTCCGCAATCTATTTATGACAACGTGGCGTTCGGTCCGCGCGTGATGGGCATGGATGTGAACCTCGACGAAGTGGTGGAGAAAAGCCTTATCGACGCTGCGCTTTGGGATGAGGTGAAAGATGACCTGAAATCGGATGCGTTGGGCTTATCCCTCGGCCAACAGCAGAGATTGTGCATTGCCCGCGTCATCGCCGTGCAGCCCGAAGTCATTCTCATGGATGAATCTACTTCCGCGCTTGACCCCATCGCCACCCTGCGCGTGGAAGAGTTGATCGCAGACTTAAAAAAAGATTACACCATTGTCATTGTGACTCACAACATGCAGCAAGCTGCGCGTGTTTCCGACTATACAGGCTTTTTCTGGCTTGGTGAGTTGGTCGAGTTCGCTCCCACCACCCAAATGTTTACAACTCCAAAAGAGGAATTGACAGAAGCCTATATCACGGGGCGAATGGGGTAGGGGCAAAAGAAGTGAACAGTAAGCAGTGAATAGTGAATTGAAAATGCGACTGTCATTTGACAGTCGCATTTTTTACTTTTTACTTTTTACTTATTACTCAGCACTTCTCACTTCTTCTTCCAAAACTCATCATCGCTGGATTTGATCTCGCTGAATGAGCCTGTTGCAATGAAGATCGTGCGCTCGCAGATATTCGTCACGCGGTCTGCCACACGTTCGAGGTTGTGAGCAACCCAAAGCAGCCAGTTCGCACGCTCAATAGATTTGGGGTCTTGGATAATGATCAGCATCAACTCATGATAGATCTGATTATAGAGGGCGTCCACTTCATCATCTTCCACGGGGATGGCTTTTGCGGCTTCCACATCTTCATTGATGAAGGCGCTCAATGCGCGATGTAACATGCTGGTGCCAACTTGAGCCATGCGTGGAATATCAATCAACGGCTTGAGCAGCGCTTCCTCGCCCATACGCAGGTTGATATTGGCGATGCCTTTCGCATAGTCGCCCATGCGTTCCAACTCGGAGATAATCTCCATCGTGGAGGCCAGCAGGCGCAAGTCATGTGCCATTGGCTGTTGGGTCGCAATGAGAATCATCAACTGATTTTCAATGGCAAAGCGTTTCTTGTTGATCTCTTTATCTTCGGCGATGATTCTTTCAGCAGCGGCTACATCGCGTTTCTTCAAAGCCTCCACCGAACCAATGATGGCATGTTCCACCATGGAGCCAAGCAGAATCACTTCATCTTTCACTTGCTGAATTTCACTCTCAAATGTTTTTCTGATCATAAAACCTCTGATTGGGTATCTTTCTATTTTACTACCTTCAATTACATCTGACGATATGCCGCTGGCATGACGCCTTGTTCGTTAAGCCAAAGGCGCAGACGATTCTCAATTTGGTCGCGCACGCGTCGGGTAGAGTCGAGGCGGGTTCCTTCATCAAATTTTGCAGGGTCATCGAAGGGCCAATGGTCGTGAGTCCCCATGTTCAAAAACACAGCGGGACAATTTTCCTCGGCATCTGCACAAACGGTGATGACATGAGAGAAATGAGTCTTGCCAAGATATTCAGTGACAGATTTTGACCACTGCGCTGAAATATCGATGCCGACCTCGCGCATCACTTCTTTAACCTCGGGCAGGATACTGCCCTTCGGCTCTGTGCCTGCGCTGAAAATTTCGTACTGCTCTCCTGCCAATGCGCGCAGGAGTCCCTCGGCAAGCTGGCTGCGCGCCGAGTTGCCTGTGCAAAGAAATAAGACTTTTGGTTTATTCATAATGGCCTCATTGGTGTACAAGTAAATAAGTAAATAAGTATACACGTAGACAAGTAACACATGTTTATGTGTGTACCTGTATCCGTATCTGCGTTCCTATCCAAATCTTCCCGTTACGTAATCTTCTGTACGTTTGTCTGATGGACGGGTGAAGATCTTTTTTGTCTCGTCAAATTCGATCACGCCGCCGGAGCGTTTGTCGTCGATCATCATCATGGCGGTGTAGTCTGAGGCGCGGGCGGCCTGCTGCATGTTGTGGGTGACGATGATGATGGTGTAGTTTTTCTTCAACTCTTGCATGAGTTCTTCGATGCGCAGCGTGGAGATGGGGTCAAGTGCGGAGGCGGGTTCGTCCATGAGGATGATATCTGGTTGAATGGCGATGGTGCGCGCAATGCACAGACGCTGCTGCTGGCCGCCGGAAAGTTCGTAGGCGCTTTTCTTGAGAAGGTCTTTTACTTCTTCCCAAAGCGCCGCGCTGCGCAAAGATTGTTCCACGAGGTCGTCCATGTTGCCTTTGAAGCCATTGATGCGCGCACCCCAGGCGATGTTTTCGTAAATGGATTTTGGGAACGGGTTTGGCTTTTGAAAGACCATTCCGATCCGGCGGCGCGCTTCCACGGGGTCAACATCTTTGCTGTAAAGATTTTGCCCGTGTAAGAGCAGTTCACCCGTCACACGGCAATTCGGCACGAAGTCATTCATGCGGTTGAAGGCGCGCAAAAGTGTGGACTTTCCGCAGCCGGAAGGGCCAATGATGGAGGTGATCTTTTGTTTTTCTACTTTGATGTTCACATTTCGTACAGCAGTGTAACTGCCGTATGAGATGGACAGGTCGTTGGTTGTAATTGCATATACAGGCGTTTGATTATTTTCCATGGGGTTCATCCAAAAAAAAGATTACAGTCTTCGCTGGAAACGATTGCGAAGCAGGATTGCTGTTGCGTTCAATGAGAGCAGCAAGACCATTAATACAATGATGGCGCTTGCAGCAATGGCGTGAAATTCAGATTGGGCGCGGGTCGTCCATTGATAGATCTGAATGGGCAGAGCTGTGAATTTTGAAAAAGGTCCGCTCGGGTCAACCGAGATGAAAGTGGATGCGCCGACTACGATCAGAGGAGCGGTTTCGCCGATGGCGCGGGAGATAGCCAGAATGGTTCCGGTGAGAATGCCGGCAATGGAGTTCGGCAATACATGGTGCCAGATGGTTTGCCATTTGGTTGCGCCAACTCCATATGCGGCTTGGCGCAGAGAATCTGGAACGGCTTTGATGGCTTCCTGCGCGTTGATGATGATGAGCGGCAGGACTAACATTCCCATCGTTAACCCTGCGGCAAGGATGGTGCGTCCGTTCGAGTCTGTAATGCCGAACATACTCCCGCTGGTGAAGGGTTCCATCACGCGGACGAAGAGCGCAAGCCCGAGCATTCCGTACACAATGCTGGGAACGCCGGCCAGATTGTTGATGTTGGTTTGAATGATGCGGGTGAAAATATTCTTCTGCGCGTATTCCTGTAAATAAATGGCTGCGCCAGTGCCGATGGGCAAGGCAAATAAGATCGCGATTCCCACCAGCCATAACGAACCAAGAACCGCAGTGCGAACGCCCGCGAACTCGGCATGAGATGACATGGGGGAGGTGAGAAAACTGTAGGTGAGCCAGTTGCGGAATTCGAGCTTCGCATCGGGATATTTTTCTGCAACTTCTGCTTCGATCTCTGCCTTGTGGAAAAGGGATTGGGTCAATGTCCAGGTGGCTTTTGTGTCAATACGAATGATTCTTTCGAGGATGAGAGATAACAAGTCCGCTTCGGAGCGGGTTTCCATGATCTGCTCATTGTTCAGCTTTTTATAAGCGCCGGAAGAAATATTGCCTTTGAGCACAACCAATAATTCCTGTTGATTTAGCTCGGTCAGAGGTTTGGATGAGATCGTGGCAGGGTCTGTTTTGTATTCGTAGGCGGTGTAGCCAAACGCGCCGTCTACGATGTTATAGATAAGGGCGGTGAGGCTGACAATGGCAATAAACAGTGCGGAAAGGAAAACGATCTGTCCGATGGTCGCGCTGCGGTAGCGCGCATCCAACTCACTGCGAAAGGAATCGCCTTCGGGGAATTGATCTTTGATCTTATTCATATTGCTCTCTAAATCGTTGCACGATCCATTGGCTGATGAGGTTGAGCACAAGGGTCACAAGGAACAACATCAGCGCGATGGCGAAAAGACTGGTGTAGTCAATCGAGTTGTAGCTTAAGTCACCGCCGCTGATGCGGGCGATGTGGCCTGTCATAGTTTCTGCGGCTTGAAATGGGTTGAAGGTGAAGTTTGGCCCTGAGCCAGCAGCGACAGCAACGATCATCGTTTCACCGATGGCGCGGGAGATGCCAAGGATGACGGCTGCGCCGATCCCTGAAAGAGCGGCGGGCAGCACTACCTGTAGGCTGGTTTCCAGTTTGGTGGCACCCATGGCGTACGCTCCCTCACGCAACGGACGGGGGACTGCGCTGAACGCATCCTCGCTCATGGAGGAGATAAGCGGCAGGATCATGATTCCCATCACCAGACCGGCAGAAGCCATGTTGTACACTTCCACATTGTCTTTTCCGAATACTGATTGCAGGATCGGGGTGACAAAAAGCAGGGCAAAATATCCATAGACTACGGTTGGGATGCCAGCAAGGATCTCAAGAATTGGTTTTAAGACCGAACGTGCTTTCGGGGAGGCATATTCACTTAAGTACAGAGCAGATGCCAGTCCAAGTGGAAGCGAGATGAGCATTGCGATCACACTTGTAACGAGGGTGGAGGTCACGAGCGGCCAGATCCCAAATTTCCCGATTCCTGGCGACCATTCTGTGGAGCCAAAGAATTTTGCGAAGGTCACATCGGGGTTGCCGAAAAAAAGCCAGGCTTCTTTGCCGAGTTCGTAAACGATTGCGATCGTAGTGAAGATGGATAGAACGCCAGCCATAAAGAGCAGGCTTTGGATCACCTCTTCTCCGATGCGCGATTTTTTACGCAGATCAAATTCTTTGAATTGAGATTTGTTCAATTCCGTTTCCTTTACAGCATAAATGGGCTGACCTCTTTTGAGATCAGCCCATAGTTTTTATGCAGGTATTAATTGCCTGTGGCGGTCATCCAGGCATCCATGGCAGCCTGAAGGTCAGCTTCGGGAGCGGGGAAGTAACCAATATCAGAGATGTTGTCGTTGACGGTGCTCAGGTAGAAGTAGACGAAAGCAGCAACCTGAGGTTTTTCTTTGAGGATGTTTGCATCCGAGTAGATGAAGAGCGGGCGCGAGATGGGGTAGGTTCCATCGTTCACGGTTGCTTCGGAGGGTTCAACACCTTCCACAGCAACGGCTTTCAAAGCGCCGGAGTTTTCAGAGAAGTAGGCAAACCCGAAGTAGCCAATGGCGTACTTGGAGCCTTCCACACCCTGAACGAGCACGTTGTCGTCTTCGGAGAACTGAGAGCCAGCGGCGCCGAGGAGAGCTTCCTTGCCAGCGGTTGTATCAGCCTTGCCATCCGCATTGAGGTAGAGGGGGGCAACCACAGCTTCGTTGAAGTAATCGAAGGTGCCGCTGTCTGCGCCGGGGCCGTAGACGAGAATGGCTTCAGCGGGGAAGGAAGGATCAACCTGATCCCAGGTGGTGAATTGAGCGGTGAAGATCTTGCCAAGTTGTTCCTTGGTGAGGGCGGTGACGAAATCATTCTCGGCGCTCACAACCACGGTAAGAGCATCGGTACCTACACGGAAGGCGATGGGCTCACGAGGGGTCGGGAGGGCAGCGCAGAGTTCCACTTCGGCATCTTTGATGGCCCGGGAGGCGTTGGCGATATCTGTTTCGCCGGTCTTGCAGAAACGCTCGAAGCCAGCGCCGGAACCAATGCTGTCCACGGTGATGTTGCCGGTGTAACCTTCGTCACCGAAGAGTTCCGCCATGCGCTCGGAAAGAGGGAATACGGTGGAAGAACCAGCGGTGATGATGTCACCTTCAACGGCGTCCGGGGCATACATTGCCATCGGGTCTTCGGTGGGGGCAACGGCCGGCTCAGCGGGAGCTTCGGTGGCTTCAACAACAACTTCGGTAGCAACAGGGGCATCCGTGGCGGGGGCGCCGCATGCAGCGAGCACGAAGCTCATAACAACCATAACGAACAGTAAAGAACGAACAATTTTAGACATTTCTCTATTTCTCCTTTTTTATGTTTACTGTGTGATGTTATCAAGCTGCTCTTAAGGTCAATGGAAGGATTGGTTAACATCTTGTTAAGGAAATTTGACGAAAGACCACGAGAGCGATTTGTCGTCTGTGGTCTTTCGTCTTTCGTCTTTCGTCTTTCGTCTTTCGTCTTTCGTCTTTCGTCTTTCGTCTTTCGTCTATCGTCGCCTTCCGATTACAATATCCCCATGAACAAGACACCTTTTTCCCTCACCCCTGAATATCGTGACTATGTGTGGGGAGGAGCAAAACTCCGCCCTGAGATTGTGCCAACTGCCGAGGCTTGGATCATCTATGCAGGCAATCGCATCTCTTCTGGACCTTATGCTGGTCAGACCCTCGCAGACATTTCCCTAACCTTTGGCAGTGATCTGCTTGGCGCGCGCGCCGTGGCGCAGACGGGGAATCGCTTCCCTGTTCTGGTCAAAATTTTGGATTGCGCCCAGTGGCTTTCATTACAAGTCCACCCGAATGATGAGCAGGCGCAAAAGCTCGAAGGCGAAGGCTTCTTCGGTAAGACCGAAGCCTGGCATGTGCTGGAAACCGAACCAAACGTAAAACTCGTGGCCGGCATTAAACCGAACACATCTGCTGATTCATTGACGAGTGCCATTCAAAGCAAAAGTGAATCGATTTTAGATCTGGTTCAAATGGTGGATGTGAAAGCCGGAGATACGTTGTTCATGACCCCGGGAACCATCCACGCCTTGGGACCTGGAATGTTGATCTATGAAATTCAGCAGACTTCAGATCTGACGTACCGAGTCTACGATTGGGGACGGCCTGAGACCGAGACTCGCAAATTGCACATCGACAAGGCAATTGCGGTCTCGAATCCCAATGCGTTCACATCCGTTTTGCAGACGGTGGATGTGAACGATGGGGAAGTGAAGACGCTGACCCAGTGCGAATACTTCAAACTGGAAACTATCTCAGTAAATGAAAAATCCCTCGAACTGGATACGAGGGGAGAATCATTTCACGGGTTGACCGTGATCGAGGGGCAGATTCAGGTGTCGGCGGAGGGTGAGGCGTTTGTCCTCAATAAATTTGAGACGCTCTTAATTCCCGCTTGTTGCGGAGCGTATCAAATTAAGCCTTTGTCAAAAAGCCGGGTGTTGAAGGCGAGTGTGTAATTGTCCATCGTCATTGCGACGAAGCAATCTCTCTTATATAATCCGTCATTGCAGAAGCAATGACGGATTATGTTTATAACTGATGTTACGCGTTTTTTCGTAGCGCGACATTTATGTCGCCCGAGAACGCGAGATAAATCTCGCGCTACGCGTAAGGCGAATTTGTTAATCCTGCCATTTCCAGGTGCTGACGTCGGAGAGGGCGCGGTAGGCGGTGAGGTCGAGTTGCAGCGGGGTGACGGAGACGTAGCCTTCGGAGAGCGCGCCGACATCGGTGCCAGATTCGGGTACGCCGGTGGGCGCGTCGCCGCCGATCCAATAATAGGGGCGGTTGCGCGGGTCGGTGCGTTCGTCGAGGCGGCTGTGATAGACGCGCAATCCCTGACGGGTGATGCGAAAGCCTTTGAGTTCATCCAATTTCAAAAAGGGGATGTTGACGTTGAGCAAAGTTTCGGGGGGCAGCCCATGTTCGATGACGTTTTGTACGGCAATACCTGCGGCATGTGCGGAGGGGGAAAAGTCGATCGGCCCAATAAGTCCTTCGGGAATTTCGAGTGAAACTGCCACGCCGGGCACGCCCGCGATGACCGCTTCCATTGCGGCGGTGACGGTTCCTGAGTAGGTGACATCGTGCCCGAGATTTGCGCCAACATTGATTCCTGAAACGACCAGATCAAATTTTTCTTTGAAATATCCCAGCGTAGCGAGGGCAACACAATCGGAAGGCGCGCCGTCACTGGCGAAGGCTTGTGATCCGTCTTCGAGCCGGAATTCGCGCACACGCAAGGCGCGATCTAATGTTTTCACGTGCCCGCCGCCAGACCAGTTTCTATCTGGCGCCATGATGGTTACGTTTCCAAACTTTCTCATTTCCTGGGCGAGAGCCAGTAACCCCGGCGCGAGAACGCCATCATCATTTGTAACTAGAATTTGTTTTGTCATTGATTTCCATTTTGATTTTTTGAAAACGATTTATTTTTTTTCTTAAGCTGTGTAAATGTGTAAAAGACTCCCTTGAAGTCTTTACATTTCGTATAGCGCAGGGTCTTCGGTCAGGTCAATATCTCTGCTGATATCATCTTTTTTGGATGCAACCAAAGCCGACCAGATAAAAATTGAAAAAAACGCGGCAAGCAAAAAGTAGGAGCCGATACAATAAAGTGCCATTTGAATACCTTCTCTTGTGTTCATTGTCAATCGGGAGAACACAATACCGATGTGTATTGCTGAATCAGCTTACCCGAATTCCAGCAAAAATAGGGTGACAACAAAATACAATCCGATACAAAACAAAAGTATCATGGCGACTCCTATCTTACATTCATTGTCAGCCGTGAGAACATACTGCTGACATAATGAGTAACCCAGCTCCCCAAAATTCTGGCTGTGCTCCATTCCTTCTGCTTGCGGACTTTGGTCTTTCCGCTTCGCAGCGCGGACCTGAAATCTGCTGCTGTTTTGCCGGAAAATTCAGTGGCGCCGAGGCCAATGGCTTCTAGCACGTGTGCATCGCTGCTGCCAGTTTGAGAAATTTTTAGGCGAGTGGAAAGAATGGCAGCGTAGTGATTGCTGACACGGTCAATTGCGGTGCCGTTGTACGCTTCAATGCCGATCAATGTGTCAGATACTTCTTTGTTGCGCAATGCCCTGATGATGGATTTTGCACTCAGGCTTTTCATTCCCATCCCGCCTGCCATGGGGTGCGGTGCAATACATACGCCGCCAAGCTCGCGAACTTTCAATACGGTGTCGATCAGCGGAAGCCCTGCTTCTACTTTTTCGGTGATGAAGAGCGCGAGCAGGTCTCCGTCAGCGGTGGTGATCTCAATGCCGGGGATGACCTCCACCCCGTAGTGTGAGGCGAGTTTGACTGCTTCCAGCGCGCCTCCAATTTCATCATGGTCAGTGATCGCGATCACATCTAATCCAATTTCGTGTGCGCGGCGCAGCACAGCGGGGACGGTGGCTGTCCCGTCGTAGCTGTAGATTGTGTGCATGTGTAAATCTGCAAGTCCCATAAAAACTCCATTTCTTATTCCGTTAGACGAGACATTCGCAAAAAAGGTTCAATGTTGCGAATGTGTATTTTTAGTGTAATTCACCGCTGTTAATGGCTGGTCAATGCTTTGTGAGGATATTGTTAAGAAATCCACCCGCCTGAACGGGGCGGGTGGGGTGGAAAGGAGGAGAAGAATAATAACTTACGCACGATTTTGTTTCTGCAAAAACTCACGGCGTTTGCGAGTCGCGTCTATTGTGAAGACGGTCAACAAAGTGACAACTAAAGTTGAGATGAACGTTTCCATGTCCAAATAATACCGCAGGTTTTTTATAATGCACTTAAGAGGTGGTTAACAATTTGTAAAGGTGTTTGCAAGGTGCTTTATTTCCTGTTGGCTGGCGCTCGAAGGGTTGTATA
>Ga0075163_10012352_pt1 | contig 11126 bp, 13 predicted proteins | sample JI1023141ADNA_FD_71478 | JGI IMG/M metagenome (GOLD analysis project Ga0075163, IMG submission 71478) | Wastewater effluent complex algal communities from Wisconsin, to seasonally profile nutrient transformation and Carbon sequestration -... | ecosystem: Engineered > WWTP > Effluent > Algae...
CTATCGAGAGCACGGCGAGCGCGAGGCACGCGACGACGATGGCGACGGCATACCTGATGTGTATGCCGTGGCCCCCGGCGAGCGGGCAGCGGCGAGCGCACGGCCGGAAGTTGGGGACGACCCGCTATCGTGAGCCCCGTGGGAAGCTCACCGATCGACAATCGAACGCCGGACATCGACGGCGCCCGGACCATCGGCCAACTCGTCGCCGACGCCAGCCGGGAGATGTCGACCCTGGTGCGCTCCGAGATCGACCTGGCGAAAGCGGAGGTCACCGGAGGGCTCAAGATCGCCGGCAAAGGCGCTGGCCTGCTCGGCGGCGCGGCCTTCGTCGCCCTGCTCGGCCTGATCTTCCTCTTTCACACCCTCGCGCACGTCCTCGACATCTGGCTGCCGCTGTCGGCCTCCTATGCGATCGTCACGGCGCTGCTCTTCCTGATCGCTGCGGTGTTCGGCTTGCTTGGCAAGAAGGCCCTGACCAAGGCCAAGCCCAAGCCGGAGCAGGCGATCGCCGAAGCCGAAAAGACGCTCGCGGCGGTCAAGGCCAGCGTCTGAGCCGCGTCAGCGGCGCCAATAGTGCGGCGGCAGGTCCCGGCGCACGGATTCATCCCACGGGCTCATGAGGCCGGCGAGGTCCAAGACGACATCGAGCAATTTGGCCGTGAAGCCCCAGACGAAGAGGCCCTCGACCTCGAAGCCGGGACTGACATAGCCGATCGGGGTGTCGACCAGGAAGCGATTGCGCTGATCGACCAGATCAGCAAGCGGGACCCGGACCACCTTCTCGACCTCGATCACGCTGATCGGGCTGACCTCTGAGGGCGTGTGCCACCACGCCACGACGGGCGTGACGACATTGTCGCTCGGCGAGAGATAGAGCGGCGGAAGCGCCCCGATCACCTCGACACCGGCCGGATCGACTCCGACCTCTTCTTCGGCCTCGCGCAGGGCCGCATCGATCGCGCCCGCATCCTCTGGGTCCACCCGGCCGCCGGGGAAGGAGACCTGCCCCGCGTGCGCCCGCAGGGCCGAGCCACGCTCGGTCAGCAAGACGTCGATCCCGCCGCCCGGGTACTCCCCGAAGAGCATGAGGACAGCGGAACAGCGCTCGGCCCGCGCCGGCGGCGCGAACTGCTGAAAATAGTCCTGGTCCATCTCCGCCACGCGGGTCGGCAAGGCGCGCAGCCAGGGGGGAGCGGTGCTCATCGAGCGTCCGGTGCGGCGGCGTGGCCGGGTGCGAGCTCGAATTTGCGCAACCTCAGCGCCGCGATCGGATCGGTCTCGCCGATGCCATAGGACGGGCAGAGCCGGGCCACGGGGCACCCACCACACGCGGGCCGTTTGGCATGGCAGATGCGGCGGCCGTGGAAAATCACGACGTGCGAGAGCATCGTCCAGTCCCGTCGCGGGAAGATCTCGCCGATCGCCGCCTCGACCTTCACCGGGTCCTCCTCCTGCGTCCAGCCGAACCTGCGCACCAGCCGGCCGAAGTGGGTGTCGACGGTGAGCCCCGGCACCCCGAAGGCATTGCCGAGGACGACATTCGCCGTCTTGCGGCCGACGCCGGGCAAGGTGACCAGGTCGGCGAGCCGGCCCGGGACCTCGCCGCCGAAACGCTCCTGCAGCGCGGCGCCCAGCTTGATCAAGGAGTCGGCCTTGGCGCGAAAGAAGCCAGTGGGCAGGATGATCGCCTCCAGCTCGGCCCGGTCGGCGGCGGCATAGGCGGCGGCATCGAGATAGCGCGCGAACAAGGTCGGCGTGACCTTGTTGACGCCGACGTCCGTGGTCTGCGCCGAGAGGATGGTGGCGACGAGCAACTCCAGCGGCGTCGAAAAGTCGAGCTCGCACTGGGCATACGGATAGAAGTCCGCCAGCTCGCGATACATCCGCCGGGCCCGGCGAGTGCGGGCAAGGGGGGTCTCGGACATGGGCCCCACTGTAGGCAGGCGCACCGACAACGGCGGCATCCGGCGCTCCCCCACGCCGCCGGGGCGCTTCCTGGGAGACTGCTTGGCATGGATCCGGCCTTGTGGGTGGCCGCGCTGGCCGTGCCGGCGATCGTGGCGCTGGAGATCGCCCGACGTCGCGCGGATCGCACGCGTGCCCGGCCGACCCGCCCCACCATCGATCCGCTGCCAAGCCCGCCCCGACCCGGATCACGGCCCCCCTCGCGCGAGGACGAGCGGCTCTTCGGCCAGGACGCCCATGGCCTCGCCGAGGAATTCGACGCGATCGCCGCCGAGGCCGGCCGCACCCGGGGGCAACTGCTCGGCATCCGACTGGCTGGGCTGCGGACCAACCGGGTGCCGCTGCGCACGATCCGGGCCTCGCCGGGCAAAGGCGTGGCCCGCCTGGGTTTCGCCGATGGGACCGTGATCCTGGCCCGGTCGGTGCGCCAAGGCGACCTGTCCGCGGTCGCGATCATGCGCCAGCACGCGGCCGTGCTCGTGGCCGAATTCGACGAGCACCCCGACGGTATGACGCTGCACCTCGCCGCTCAGGGCCGTCGCTGCACGCTCATCGCCGTGGGACTCGACCAAGGCGATTGAGCCACCACGGTGGCCGGCAGGGCCGCAACGGGACGCACATGGCAGACTCTCCCCGTGGATCATGACGTGCTGCGCCGCTCGCCCCTCTTCGCCGGTCTCGACGAGCAGGCCACGGCCGATCTGCTGTCGTCGATGACGCCAGTGCACATGGAGCGCGGCGACATCCTCTTCCATGAGGGCGAGCCGGGCGACCGGCTTTATGTCATCACCGAGGGCAAGGTCAAGCTCGGACGCACCAGTTATGACGGCCGCGAGAACCTGCTGGCCATCCTCGGCCCCGGTGAGATGTTCGGCGAGCTGAGCCTCTTTGACCCGGGCCCGCGGACCGCGACGGCAACAGCCGTCGCCGAGACTCAACTTGTCGGCCTCGGGACCGAGTCGCTGCATACCTATCTCGTCAGCCGCCCCCAGGCCTCCTTCACCCTGCTGGCCGCGCTCGCCCGCCGGCTGCGCCGCACCAACGAGTCGTTGGCCGATCTGGTCTTCACCGACGTGCCAGGACGCGTGGCCAAGGCCCTGCTCGAGCTCTCCCAGCGGTTCGGACGGCCGGTCGAGGAGGGGGTCCTCGTCGCCCACGACCTGACCCAAGAAGAACTCGCGCAACTCGTCGGCGCCTCCCGCGAGACGGTCAACAAGGCGCTCGCCGACTTCGCCACTCGGGGCTGGATCAAGCTTGAGGCCCGCGCCGTCCTGCTCGTCAACACCGAGCGGCTGACCAAGCGCGCCGGCGTCTGACCTGCGCGCCTTCGAGCGAACTCAATCCGGGCTGACGTTCGGGCGGCGGACCTCGCCGTCGAGATATTCCAGTTGCGCGGCAATGCTCATCCGAGCCGCCGGCCACACCTCCTCGGGGACCTCGGCATAGACCCGGGCGAGCACACCCTCGACATCGTGCGCGCCGTCCGCGAGTGCTTGGCGCACCTGCTCTAGCCGCTCGCGGCGATGGGTGCGATAGAAGGCGACCAGCGCCGCCGCGTCGGGCACCACCGGCCCGTGGCCGGGCAGGATCGTGGTGATCGAGCCATCGCCGGTCAGGGCGGCGATCGCCGCCAAGGAGCTGAGGTATGCCGCGAGTTCCCCGTCCGGGTGCGCCACCACGGTGGTCCCCCGGCCGAGGATCGTGTCCCCGGTGAGCAGGGCATGGTCGGCGGCGAGCGCAAAAGACAAGGAATCCTGGGTATGCCCGGGGGTCGCCACCACGCGGATCTCCAGGCCTGAGACCCGCACCACCGAGCCGTCGGCGAGGTCGTCGTGCCCGCGCCCGACCGGGCGGAGCCGGGAGCCGGTGAGTTCGCGGAACCGCGCGGCGCCGGCGCTGTGGTCGAGATGGGCGTGCGTCAGGATCGTCTCGCGCACGTGGGCCCCTCGGCTCGCCACGAGATCCGCGACGGCTCGCAGGTGCCCCTCGTGCTCGGGGCCGGGGTCGATGACGATCGCCTCGGTGCCGCCCGGCGGCATCAGGACCCAGGTGTTCGTGCCGTCCAGAGTCATCGGTCCGGGATTTGGTGCGAGCACGCACGTGGCATGCGGAGTGATCGCGCCCCCGGTCCAGGGGGTCACCACGTCGCCACCCGCATCGCCCAGCCGTCACCCACGCGGTGGGGGACCGGCAGGATCACCGTAACGTCGCGCCGCAGCCGCACCAGGTCGGCCGCTCGGCGCGCCGTGGCGAGGTCCTCCAGGGCGGCGATGGTTGGGGGCATCAGCGCCTCCGCCATGGTGGCCAGGGCCCGCTCGGGGCGGATCCACTCGGCGCGGTCGGCTTCGCTGGTCTCGCCGTCGGCCCGCTCACCCTCGGGCAGGACGGCGGTGAAGAAGTGGGTGTCATACCTGCGTGGTTCGATTTCTGGGGTGATCCAATGGGCGTGATATCCGAGCAGGTCGGTGCGAGCCACCAGGCCGGCCTGGCGCAGCACCCCCGCGAGCGTGGCCTCGCGGGCGAGCAGTGCTGCCCTGGCCCTCGCGCGCCACGGCTCGCTCGTGACGTGCGCGCCGGCGCCGTCGACGCTCGTCTGCTCGGCGCCTGTCTTCTCCGGGCTTGTCTGCTCCGGGCTTGTCTGGTCTGGGCTTACCTGCTCTGGGCTTACCTGCTCCGGGCTTACCTGCTCCGGGCTTACCTGCTCCGGGCTTACCTGCTCCGGGCTTACCTGCTCCGGGCTTGTCTGCTCCGGGCTTGTCTGATCCTGGCTTGCCTGGTCTGGGCACTGGCGCGCGGGCGAGGCCAGCAAGACGCCCGTTTCCTCGAAAAGCTCGCGGATCGCCGCCGTGACGATCGCGGCGGCATCCCCGGGCGGGCAGCCGAGCGCGGCGGCCCAGGTCGCGGCGCTCGGGCCGGCCCACGGGATCGATTCCCGGTCGCCGGGATCGACGGAGCCGCCGGGGAAGACCGCCCGGCGCGGCGCGAAGGCCATGCTCGCGACCCGCCATTGCAGGAAGACCTCAACACCGTCGACGCCATCGCGCACCAGGACGACGGTGGCGGCCAGCTTGGCCGCCGCCGCCTGGCCGGGATCTCGCTCCCACTCCTCAAAGCGCTGCGCCGAGGCCCTCGACACCGGGATGACAAAGTCTCGCGTCATGCCTGCCTCCGAACTCGGGTTGGCGGCTGCCCAGCCCCGCGCAGCCGGGCACCTCGGACGGTTGCCGGGCCCTTGGACTCGGGGGTCGCCGAGCGACCTGGATCAACCGATCGCGACGGTGATCTCCACCTCGACGGGAGCATCCAGGGGCAGGGCCGCGACACCGACGGCGGAGCGGGCGTGCACGCCCGCGTCACCGAAGGCCTGCCCGAGCAGTTCGCTGGCGCCATTGATGACGCCCGGCTGACCGGTGAAGGCAGGGTCGCTGGCGACAAAGCCCACGACCTTGACCACGCGCACGACCTGGTCCAGGTCGCCAACGAGCGCCTTGACCGCCGCGATGGCATTGAGCGCGCAGGTCGCGGCGAGTTGCTTGGCGTCTTCGGGTGTGACCAGTCCCGCGCCGGCGCCGACCTTGCCGGTGGCCACGAGAGCGCCGTCGACCATCGGCAGTTGACCGGAGGTGAACACCAGGTCGCCGTGCTGGACAGCCGGGACATAGGCGGCCACGGGCGGGGTGACGGCGGGGACGGCCAAGCCGAGCTGCGCGAGGCGGTCTTCGACGACGGACATACGTGCTCCTTCGCGAGCAGAGAGGCGATTATTCGACCGGACGCTTGAGATAGGCAACGAGGCCGTTGCCGTCGGGCCCAGTCACGACCTGGACCAACTCCCACCCGTCGGCTCCCCATTGGTCGAGGATCTGCTTGGTCGCGTGAACGATCAACGGGATGGTGGCGTACTCCCAGCGGGTCATGCTGCGACCCTACCGCCCGCTTGGCATCACCGCGCGCGAGCGTGCCCACCCTCACGTCGGCGGCCCAGCCATGGGGCGCGCCGGACCGGTCATTGCGTCGTATCGTGACTGGGTGAGCGAGACCACCAGCGGATCCGGCGTGCGCCTGCACGTGGTAACCGGCAAGGGCGGCACGGGCAAGACCACGGTCGCCGCGGCCCTCGGGGTGGCGCTCGCTGCCCAGGGCCGCCGGGTGCTCCTGGCCGAGGTCGAGGACCGGCAAGGCATCAGCCAGACCTTCGATATCGCCCCGCTGTCGACAACCGAGACCCTGATTTTCGAGCACCCATCCGGTGGCAGCCTGCACGGCCTGGCGGTCGAACCCAAGGCCGCGCTGCTGGAGTACTTGCAGAAGTTCTACAAGCTCGGCCGCGCTGGCTCGCTGCTGGAAAAAATCGGGGCCGTCGACTTCGCGACAACCATCGCCCCCGGTGTGCGCGATGTGCTGCTCATCGGCAAGGTGTATGAGGCGGTCGGCCGCCGGGTAGGGCGCGGCAAGAAGGCAACCCGGGTCTATGACGCCGTGGTGCTCGACGCTCCGCCCACCGGCCGCGTGGCGCGTTTCCTCGGCGTCAACGAAGAGGTCGCCGAGGTGGCCCGGGTCGGTCCGGTCAAGACCCAGGCCGAGTCGATCACCACGATGTTGCAGAGTCGGATCACGGCCGTGCATCTGGTCACCTTGCTCGAGGAGATGCCGGTCCAGGAATGCCTCGACGCGGTCGCGGGGCTGACCGCCGACGGCTTCCCCGTCGGGGCGATCATCGTCAATCAAGTCCGCGATCCGATCCTGACCGATGCCGACCTCGACGCTCTGGCCGGCACCGTCAGCGCCGGCCTGCGTCGAGATATCGTCGCCGACCTCGCCACGGCCGGGGTGGCTGACCCCGGCGAGACCGCGGCCGTCCTGCTCACCGAAGCGGCCGCACACCTGGAGCGGCTCGACCTGCAGGCCGAACAAGATCAACGCCTCCAGGAGCAAGGACGAGCGGTCTTCTATCTGCCCGCCCTGCCGGAGGGCCTCGACTCCGGCGGCATCACCGTGCTCGCCGATGAACTCCACGCGCAGGGGATGGTGTGATCGCTATGGCTCGTTCTTCCGCAACCGCCCCGAGGCTCGACATCGATGCTTTGCTCGCCGATCAGGGCAAGCGGATCATCGTCTGTTGCGGGGCGGGCGGGGTGGGCAAGACCACCACCGCGGCGGCCCTCGGATTGCGCGCGGCCGAAGCCGGCCGCCGCGTCGTGGTGCTGACCATCGATCCCGCGCTGCGGCTCGCGCAGTCGCTCGGCCTGACCGAATTGGACAACACCCCGCGGCCGGTCGCGGGAGTGGATGCGGGGGCCGGGGGCTCCATGGACGCGATGATGCTCGACATGAAGCGGACCTTCGATGAGGTCGTGGAGCAGCATGCGACGCCGGAGAAGGCTGCCCAGATTCTCGCGAATCCGTTCTATATCGCCGTCTCCTCCTCATTTGCCGGCACGCAGGAATATATGGCGATGGAGAAGCTGGGGCAGTTGCGCGCCCAGTCGGCCACCGAGGATCGCTGGGATCTCATCATCGTCGACACCCCGCCGTCGCGCTCGGCCCTGGACTTCCTTGATGCCCCCAAGCGGCTCGGCTCCTTCCTGGACGGCCGTTTCATCCGCATCCTGATGGCGCCGGCAAAGGCGGGCGGACGGGCATACCTCAAGGCTGCGACGGCGACCATCTCGATGGCGGTCGGGGTGATGACCAAGGTCCTCGGGGGGGAATTGCTGCGCGATGTCCAGACCTTCGTCGCCGCCCTCGACACCATGTTCGGGGGGTTCCGCGAGCGCGCAGATCAAACCTATGCCCTCCTCCAGGACCCCGAGACAGCCTTCGTCGTCGTCGCCTCCCCGGACCGGGATGCGCTGCGCGAGGCGGCCTTCTTCGTCGAGCGGCTCGGCCACGAGCAGATGCCGCTCGCTGGCGTGGTGATCAACCGGGTCCAGCGAGTCGCCGGCGCCCTGAGCCGGGCCCGCGCGCAGGATGCAGCGGCGGCCTTGGAGGCAGGTATGCCGCGCTCCAGCGCCAGCACCGGCCTGTTGCACTTGCACGCGGACCTCGCCACGAGCGCCGAGCGCCATCAGGCCCAGATCGGCCGGTTCCGTGCCACGAATCCCGGTGTGCCACTCACCCAGGTGCCGGCCGCCGCTAGGGACATCCACGATCTGGCCGGGCTGCGCCAGGTCGGAGCGGACTTGGCTTCATAACGAGGCCCAGGAGGCGTCAGGCGGGGCGCTGGATGTTCGCCGCGAGCCGCGGGGCTAGCAGCACGGCCTGCCAGGAGGTGACATCGGGGCGCTGACGCAGCAAGGCCCGGCGTTCGCGTTCGGTGAGCCCACCCCAGACCCCGAACTCGACGCGATTGTCGAGCGCGTCGGCGAGGCACTGCAAGATGACCGGGCAGTGACGGCATACGGCCTTGGCATTGTGCTGGGCCTTGCCGGAGACGAAGAGTTCGTCGGGATTGGCCGTCGCGCATGCCCCGGCGGCTGCCCAATTCTGTGGGCCATCCCCGACCCCGATCCGTGCCAGAACACTCATCGCCTTGCTCCCTCCATGTGGTGCTGCTGCTTCTCCCGAGTCCGCGGGCCGCGCGGTGATACATCAGCGGGGAGAAAAGTTCGGTCACGGTGGGCTGTCGTCGCTCGCGCCGGGGGGCGGATCCGAAGGTGCGGGGGTTACCCTGGCCCGCATGCCAGTTCGTCCGGATCGCGCATCGATGCCGCATCTGATGTCGCTCGTCGCGGCCTTCCTCGCCGTCAGCGTTGCCGTGGGCGTGCTGGCTGCGGGGCTGATGATCCCCGTCGTGGGGGCGCTCGGGTCCACGAGCAATAAGGCGATCACCGCGTTCGACAATATCGACAAGACCTTCTCGACCACGGCCCTGAGCCAGCAGTCGCGGATCGTGGACGCCAACAACAAGCTGATCGCCACGCCATACGACCAGAACAGGATCGTGGTCAAGCTCAACAAGGTCGCCCCGATCATGCAAGAGGCCCAGATCGCGATCGAAGACAGCCGCTTCTATGAGCACGGCGCCCTGGACATCCGCGGCACCGCGCGCGCTTTCTTCAACAATGCCGCCGGCAACTCCACCCAGGGTGGCTCGTCGCTGACGCAGCAATATGTCAAGTTGACCTTGCAGTATGAAGCGCTGAAGAAGGGCGATGAGCAGGCGGCGCTGGACGCCATCGACGTCAACTATGGCCGCAAGCTGCGCGAGATGGCGTTGGCGATGCAGGTCGAGAAGCAGATGACGAAGAAGCAGATCCTCCAGGGCTATCTCAACCTCGCCTATTACGGCGACCAGGCATATGGCATCGAGGCGGCGGCGCTGCACTTCTTCAATGTGCATGCCAGCGAGCTCAACCTGACCCAGGCCGCGACCCTCGCCGGCGTCGTCCAGCAGCCGAGCGCCGCCGACCCGCGCAACAACCCGGCCGCCGCCCAGGCCCGCCGCGACACCGTGCTCGACCGGATGGTCGCCGTCGGCAAGATCACGCCTGCCGAGGCGGCTGCCGCCAAGAAGCCATCCGTCAAGAGCCTGCTGCGCATCCGCGAGTCCGAGGGCGGCAACTGCGCCAAGAGCCCCGAGCCCTACTTCTGCAATTACGTGATCGCCTACCTCAAGACCCTTCCGGTGCTCGGCAAGAATGTCGATGAGCGCACGCTGGCCATCACCCGCGGCGGGCTGCGGATCAAGACCACGCTGCGCTCGGACTGGAGCCAGGAGATGCTCAAGGACCTGCGCTCGCGGGTCCCGGCAGGCGATCCGTCCGGCGTCGGCGCCGCCGCAGTCGTCGTCGAGCCGGGCACGGGCAAGGTCTTGGCGATGGCCCAGACCTCTGAATACGGCCAGACCAAGGACAACCGCTCCACGATCGGCAAGACCACCCAATCCTGGGTGGTCCCGAAGGCGTATGGCGGCACGCTCGGCTTCCCCATCGGCTCGACGGCGAAGGTCTTCACCCTGCTCACGGCCCTCGAGCACGGCTACCCCGTGGACGGCACGGTCCCCGCGCCGAAGGCCGGTGTCGGCAGGTCCAATGCCCACGTCTTCCCGACCAATGTCTATAAGGACGGGTGCGGAAGCCCCGACCCTTGGTATGTCAGCAATGACTACCAGACACCCGGTCCGACCGAGACTTTCCGCAATGCCACGGCCCAATCGATCAACACCGCCTTCGCGGCGACGATGATCTCGCTCGGCGGCTGCCAGGTGCAGGAGATGTGGAAGCGGCTCGGCGCCCTCGACGGCGATGGCAAAGAGGTCTATCCGACCCCCTCGAACCTGGTGCTCGGCTCGGGTTCGATGCCGCCGCTCACGCTCGCCAACGTCTATGCCACCCTGGCCGCCAATGGCAAGTGGTGCCCGGTCAGCCCGATCGAGTCGATCACGACGGCGGACGGCAAGAAGCTCAAGCTGCCGGCGGTGAAGTGCAAGCAGGTGATCGACAAGGACGTCGCCGCCGGCGCTGACGCCTTGCTCAAGGGCGTCATCACCAATGGCACCGGCACAACCGGCATCCGGGGGCAGGCCGGCTTCTATAAGAATGCCGCCGGCAAGACCGGCACCCACGAAGGCCACCAGCAGTCCTGGTTCGTCGGATACACCACGAAACTGGCCACAGCGGTCTATGTCGGGACGCCGATCACCGCATACGAGATGACCGGAAGTCACGCGTGCATCGGTGGGCGCTGCTACGGCAATGTCTTCGGTGGCACGATCGCCGCGCCCCTATGGGGCCAGATCATGAACGACATCACGGTCGGGATGCCGGATGAGAGCTTCCCGGCGCCGAGTTCGAAGATCATGTACGGCGATCTGGTCGGCGTCCCGAGCGTGATCGGCATGTCGGTGCCCAACGCCATTGCCACCCTGCGCGCGGCCGGGTTCAGTGCGCTCGAAGGCGGCCAGACGCAAAGCACCCTGCCCTATGGCGTGGTGGCCCAGACCGCTCCTTCCGGGCGGGCGCCCCGCGGCTCGACGATCGCCTTGCTGACCTCCAATGGCTACGTCCCGCCCCCGCCGAGGACGCCATCGAGTTCCTCGACCTCAAGCGGGCCGACGACCCCAACGAACACCCCGACGAAGCCGGGCAACTCACCCACCAAACCGACCGGCACGCTGACGCCGCGCGGCTGATCGCGGGACGAGACGCCGTCAGGCG